>Ga0209197_1002051_pt1 | contig 12076 bp, 8 predicted proteins | sample COGITO_mtgs_1105_4_FD_184802 | JGI IMG/M metagenome (GOLD analysis project Ga0209197, IMG submission 184802) | Pelagic marine microbial communities from North Sea - COGITO_mtgs_110512 (SPAdes) (version 2) | ecosystem: Environmental > Aquatic > Marine > Epipelagic ... | reverse complement strand
AATATTTTCAATATAGCGATTGTTTTTAGTTAGTAAACCATTAAGATGATTAAAGGTATGATTGCCTACAGAATGTCCTTCTTTTTGTATTTTAAGATAGATTTTTTGGTGTTTTTTTACATTTTCCCCAATACAAAAAAAAGTAGCTTTTGCCTGGTGTTTCTTTAATTCTTCTAAGACAAAATTTGTTACTTCTAGCGTAGGACCATCGTCAAAAGTTAGATAAATTTCTTTTGGAACAGAAGAAAAACGCCAACGATAACTAGAAAATAGTCTCTGAACTATTGTATGCGTTTTAATTATGTAAAATTTCATAAAAACTAATCTTCAGGCATTAGATGGCTAAATAATTTTACTGTTTCTATAAATTCGTCTTGTTTCTCACTTTTATACTCTTCGTCTGTATCAAATCTATCTATTTGAGTGGCAATAATATTTCGATACATTAACAGATTGTTGTCTATTTCTTCAAAGATTAAATCTGAGTTTTCAGCAGGAAATTCTGCTAGCCAAATTAGTTGTTCTTTGAAAATTCTAATTAAAGTTTCAGCAGCTGTTCTGGCTTTTTTAGGCTCTCCTAGTAGGTAATACATTTCTGGGTATCCAACAGATAAGCTAAAATGACTAAAGTCTCTTATTGGCATTTTTTCTATAGAGAGATCTAGTATTTCAAGAGCTTTCACAGTATCGCCTTGCGCCGCAAAAGCATCAGACAAACGCATTAAATTATTACGTATTGAGATTGAGTTTCTTTTTGTCTGCTCGTCTAAATAGATTTTTCCATCATTAATATTTCTCCAATCTAATTTTTGAATGTTAGCATACATTTTTTCAGGATCAATACGTCCCATATCAAACGGACTTTTCTTTGTTACAGTTCCGTCTGGGTTTTCAACATTCATTGGAGTTCTAATAGGAACTAATTTATAAGCCATTCCATCTAGCTGTAAATAGTCTTTTAGCCAAATATATTCTTCATCTGCAAAAGCACCTCCTGTAAAATAAATAGGTCTTTTCCAGTCAAAGTTTGCTAAAATATCAATCATAAGAATTCTATTTTTAGCAACACCTCTTCCAATTTCAATGTCTATATAATCTAAAATTTTATCAGCATCTTTAGCGGCAACTATTCCGTATTCTAAAACATTTTTTTTGTTTACGGGAATTCTTATTTTTCTAGTTGGTAATACTTTTTCTTCATTTCCATCTCCATCAATATCAAAAAAAGTAACTTTATTCTTGCTTTCAATCCATTGCATGTACTCATTTATTGAAAGTGTTGAATCCTTCAATGTTGGAAATAATTCTTCAAAATAATAAGCAGCATCTAAACTACCATATTTATAATCGTCATGTTTTAATTGAGAAGGAATAGGTGGTGCTTCATAAGTTGCGCGCTTCATCTGATCTATATACCAATCTGTAGCAAATAAACTAGTATTTACTAATTTAACATCTGTTCTAACTCCCTCAACCTCTTGCATATACCATAAAGGGAATGTGTCATTATCTCCAATGGTAAACATAATTGCGTTTGGATCACAAGATTCTAAATATGATTGAGCATTTAAACGAGTAGTATATCGATTAGATCTATCATGATCATCCCAGTTTTCAAAACCCATGAGTGTTGGAACGGCTACTAATGAAACTGTTGAAACAGCAATTGCAACCATTTTCTTATTGGCAAAATTCTTCAAATATTCATAAAGAGCCAATACGCCAAAGCCAACCCATATAGCAAAAATATAAAAAGAACCTACAATGGCATAATCTCGCTCTCTTGGTTCAAAAGGTTTAGGATTTGTGTAAAATATAATTGCAAAGCCTGTAAAAGCAAAGAACATAAAGAGTACAAAGAAATTTTTCTTATCCCATTTAATTTGATACAATAAGCCAATCAAACCTAATAAGAAAGGTAACATAAAATAGATATTTCTACCCTTGTTTTCTAAGGCATCTGAAGGTAAGTTTGTTTGAGGGCCTAGTCTTGCTTCATCTATGACAGAAATCCCGCTTAACCAATTTCCATTGTATTTGTCTAATTGCCCTTGCACATCATTTTGTCTGCCAGAGAAATTCCACATAAAATAACGGCCATACATATATCCAAATTGGAAATTGAGCATGAACTTTATATTTTCTGCAAATGTTGGTCTTCGGGTACTATTTGGTGGAATACCGGCAATAGCTTTGTACATTTCTTCTGCAGCCGGATTTGTCATCCTAGGAATAAATCCCTTGTGTTTATCTGACGTATTTGGCAATACATCTTTGTACTTGTTTACAATTTCATATTTGCCATTTCTTTTTTCATATTTTGGTTTATCATCTCGTAAAGGCTTGTCTTTATTAACCTCTCTGTTATAGGTATTTGAATAGTAAGTGTCATAAAAAACATTTGCATCTCCATATTGTTCACGGTTGTAATAGGCTAGTAGTTCTCTGGCACTAGAAGGATTATTTTCGTTAATGGTAGTATTAGTATTAGCTCTTATAGGTAGCATTAACCAAGATGAAAAACCAATCATAATGAATAAGACAGAAAGAATGATTGTGTTTGTAATTATTTTCTCCTTTTTCCGTGTATAATTAAGTCCAAAATAGAATCCAACAATTAATAAAACTCCAGCTATAATAGATCCAGCATTATAAGGTAATCCAATTGAATTCACAAAAAACAATTCAGATGCACTGAAAAATTTCAATGTAAATGGAAATAAAAATTTAAAGACAAAAGCCAATATAAGTACTGAAATAACAGTTGCTATAGCCGTTGTTTTTAAATTGATGGTATGGTATGTTTTAAAAAAATACAATAGAAAAATTGCGGGGATAACAAGTAATGACAAAATATGAACACCAAAAGATAAGCCTACAACAAAACTAATAATTACAAGCCATTTGTGTCCTCTTGGGGTATGAATTTCGCTTTCCCATTTTAAGCCAAGCCAAAATAAAATAGCCATTAGAAAAGAAGACATTGCATAAACTTCGCCTTCAACAGCACTAAACCAAAAGCTATCAGAAAAGGTATAGGTTAGTGACCCTACTAAAGCGCTTCCTAAAATCGCAATGGAAGAGCTTTCTGTTATTTCACTTCTCTTATTCGCTAATTTTTTTGCTAGATTGGTGATGGTCCAGAACATAAAAAGAATAGTAAATGCGCTCGCTAAAGCAGACATGAAATTCACCATTTTAGCTATTTCTGTAAGCTCACTTGTAAACATAGCAAAGAAAGCACCGAGCATTTGAAACAAAGGAGCTCCGGGAGGATGCCCAACTTCTAATTTTACTGATGTAGAAATATACTCTCCGCAATCCCAAGCACTAACTGTAGGTTCTAGGGTAAGAGAATATGTGATAAGTGCTATAGCAAAAGTACCCCATCCAAGGATGAGATTCCATTTTTTAAAGTTTTCTGATGTCATAGGTTGTAAAATGTATGGGCGAATTTACTAATTTATAAGACATAAAACGTTTAACAGAGCAGTATTAAGCGTTCTAAGATTATAAAACTTTGTTAAAAATAAAAAAGTAATAAAAACATTTGTAGGATAAAAACTTTGATTTAAATTTGCAGCCGTTATGAAATCTATTGGCCTATGGTGTAATTGGTAACACACCGGTTTTTGGTACCGACATTCAAGGTTCGAGTCCTTGTAGGCCAACATTAAAAATCCCAATCTAAAAGATTGGGATTTTGCTATTTGTATAATTATCATTAATGACAACTTCTTCTTTTAAACACTAACTCGAGAAGCTTTATTTAATAATAATCCATCTTAAATTTTAAATGTTACCACAGGACGTAAAACATTTTTTGAGACACTTTTTGAAATACTACTATTAAAAAGGCTAGACAAGCCACTTCTTCCATGAGTGGATAATGCAATTAAGTCTGCATCTATATCTCTTGCAAAATTAGTAATGCCTTTAACAACAGATAGATCGTTATAGATATTAATAGTGTTTTTTGGTAAATCGAAATCTTCTATAAATGTATTAATTTTCTGTTTGGTAGCAGAAGAGCTTTCAAAGCTACCAATGGTGTTTATTTTCAATAAATAAATTTCACTATTAAATTGCTTTACAAAAGCCAAAAAATCGTTGAAAGCTACTTTATCTTCTTCTTTATAATTTGAAGCAAAAACTATTTTTTTAAATTTAAATTTTTTAGAATCAGTTTTCACTACAATAACAGGCACTGAAGAGGTTCTTACAACTTTTTCCGTATTAGAGCCAATAATCATTTCTTCAAAGTCAGAAACTCCTTGAGATCCCATAACAATTAAGTCTGCGTTAATTTTTTTAACATAATCTCTTATTCCCTCATAAGGGTTTTGAAATTTAATTGAATATTTAACGGTTTGTTTATCACTAAAAAAACTAGCTTTTAAGTCAAGAATTTTTTCTTTCACTTTTCTTAAATACATCATGCTTTCAGGTATGCTGAAATTACTTCCAGCTCCCATATCTACTATCCCCGAAGGAAGTTCAACTAGGTGCAGCAAATATATTTCAGAATCAATTTCCCCACCAATTTTAGCAGCAATTTTTGCCGCATATTCAGATTTCTTAGAAAAATCTACAGGAACTAAAATTTTATACATAATAAAAATATTTAAATAGTTTTTAGATCACTATCGTTAGAATAAGATTCATTTCTGTTAAATTTACAAAAAAAATTGAGAAAAAGCTATTTGGTTATTAAGTAACAAGTTAGTATATTTGCAGCGAAAATTATCAAAAACGAAGAAGAAGGGGACGACTAGTCCCCTCTTTTTATATCTTGGGATATGGATCAAAATTTAGTAAAAAAATTAGTGAATGAGGCGATTTCAGATAATGAATCTTTATTCCTAATTGAATTATCTTTTCTTGTAGCAAATAGAATTAAAGTAGTTGTGGATGGTGATAAAGGTGTTTCCGTAAAAGAATGTATGCGCATAAGTAGACACGTAGAACATAATTTAGATAGAGAAGAAGAAGATTTTGGATTAGAAGTCACTTCACCAGACATTTCTCATCCATTAACAGAAAAAAGGCAATATCTGAAAAACATCAACAGGATACTGAAGATAAAGACAGAAGAAGAAGATTTAGAAGGAATCTTGGTGAGTACAAACGAAAAAGAAATTTTTCTTACATGGAAAACAAGAGAGCCAAAACCGATTGGTAAAGGAAAAGTGACTGTAGAGAAAAATGCTGTAATAGCATTTGACAATATTAAGGAAGCAAAAGTGAAGATTACATATTAAGAAGATTATGCAATGGAAAATATAGCATTAATAGATTCGTTTTCAGAATTCAAAGACATGAAAAGTATAGACAGAGTAACACTCATGTCTATCTTAGAAGAAGTTTTTAGAGCTGCTCTAAAACGTAAGTTTGGGTCAGATGACAATTTTGACATTATTATAAATCCTGACAAAGGAGATTTGGAAATTTGGAGAAATAGAGTTGTTGTAGCCGATGATGAAGCAGAAGATGACAACGAAGAAATTGAAATAACAGAAGCTAGAAAAATTGAACCAGATTTTGAAATTGGTGAAGATGTTTCTGAAGAGGTAAAGTTATATGACCTTGGGCGAAGAGCAATTCTGGCATTACGTCAAAATCTAATTTCAAAAATTCAGGAGCACGATAGTACAAATATCTTCAAACACTTTAAAGATTTAGAAGGAGATATATATAGTGCTGAGGTTCATCACATTCGTCATAATGCAATTATTCTATTAGATGATGATGGAAATGAAATTGTTCTCCCAAAAAGTGAACAAATAAGATCAGATTTTTTTAGAAAGGGAGATTCTGTAAGAGGTGTTATAAAAACAGTAGAATTAAGAGGGAACAAACCCGCAATTATTCTATCAAGAACTTCGCCAGAATTCCTAATAAAGTTATTTGAGCAAGAAATTCCGGAAGTATTTGATGGATTAATCACTGTTGAAAGAGTAGCTAGAATTCCAGGAGAAAAAGCAAAAGTAGCAGTAGATTCTTACGATGATAGAATAGATCCAGTTGGAGCATGTGTTGGAATGAAAGGTTCAAGAATTCACGGAATTGTTCGCGAATTAGGAAATGAGAACATAGATGTTATCAATTACACAAAAAATGAACAACTATTTATTTCAAGAGCTTTAAGTCCTGCCAAAGTTGTTTCTATGGAAATTGAAGAATATGAAGAAGAAAGAAATGGAAAAAAAGGACGTGTAAACGTTTTCTTGAAACCAGAAGAAGTATCTAAAGCCATTGGTAAAGGAGGAGTAAATATTCGTTTAGCAAGTGAGTTAACCAAGTACGATATAGATGTTCAAAGAGAAGGTTTAGAGGAAGAAGATGTTGAATTAACAGAGTTTAGAGATGAAATTGAAGCCTGGGTTATTCAAGAATTTAAAAATATTGGTTTAGATACAGCAAAAAGTGTCCTAGATGCCTCTGTTGAGGAACTGTTAAAGAGAACTGATTTAGAAGAAGAAACAATCTTAGATGTTCAGAGAATCTTAAAAGAAGAATTCGAAGAATAACTATCAATAAAAAATAATACTTTTACAAATAAAAGGTTAACAAGAGTATATGTCGGAAAGTAGAACAATGAGACTAAACAAAGTACTGAGAGAATTAAATATCTCTCTAGATAGAGCTGTAGAGTATCTTGCGAAAAACGGTCATGAGATCGACGCAAGACCAACTACAAAAATATCAAGTGAAATATATCAAGTACTTCAAGATGGTTTCCAAACAGATGCTAACAAAAAAGCTGCATCAAAAGAAGTAGGCGAAGAAAAGAGAAAAGAGAAAGAAGCAATTAGGATTGAGCTTGATGCAAAAATTGAAAGAAAAAGACTAGAAGCTGAGAAGAAGGAAGAGGTTTTAAAGGCTAAAGCAGAAAAATTACAAATAAAGACGGTTGGTAAAATAGACATAGCACCCAAGAAAGCCTTAGCAAAACCAGCACCGATTTCTGTTGAAACTCCAAAGGCTACAGTTAAAGAAGAAAAGCCAGCTACTAAAGTCGAAGAAAAAAAGCCAGAAGAAGCACCAAAAGTAGAAAAAAAAGTGACTGAAGTTCCTTCTAAAAAAGTTTTAGAAGAAAAACAGGAAGTAGTACAAGAGCTAAAAGAAGAGTCTATAAAAGTTGAAAAAGAAAAACCAGCTACCAAGGCTAAAGAGAATGCTTCTGTAGAAACATCTGAAACATCTGAAGTGTCAGAAACAATAAAGACACAATATAAAAAGTTAAATGGGCCAAAGTTAACAGGAAAAATTATTGATCTTAAACAGTTTGAGAAAGTAAAGAAAAAACCTGAAGATAAGGCTAAAACTACCAACAAAAACGACGCTTCCAAAAGAAAGAGAAAAAGAATTAGTAAACCAGGAGTTGCTGGTCAAAATAATAAAAACAGAACTCCCGGAGGAGTTGGAAGACCAGGAGGAGTTGGAAGACCAGGAGGAGTTGGAAGACCAAGCCCAGGAAGAGGCAGTGCTGCTCAAAGAAGACCTGTGGCTGTAAAAAGAGAGCTCACAGAAGCAGAAGTTCAAAAACAAGTTAGAGAAACACTAGAAAAACTCCAAGGAAAATCTTCCAAAGGAAAAGGAGCAAAATATAGAAGAAATAAAAGAGATGCACACAGGGAATTGTCTGATGCAGAATCTGAAGCACAAGTATTAGGGTCTAAAATTTTGAAGGTTACAGAATTTGTAACTGCAAGTGAGGTAGCTACCATGATGGAGGTGCCAGTAACTGAAATTATTTCAGCTTGTATGATGTTAGGTATGATGGTGACAATGAATCAGCGATTAGATGCTGAAACATTAAAAATTGTAGCTGAAGAATTTGATCATACCGTAGAATTTGTTGGAGCAGAAGTAGAAGAGTCAATCGAAGAAGTTATAGACAAACCAGAAGACTTAGTAAACCGCGCGCCTATTATTACAGTGATGGGACATGTTGATCACGGTAAAACATCTCTATTAGATTATATTAGAAAAGCAAATGTAATTGACGGAGAGTCTGGAGGAATTACGCAGCATATTGGAGCCTATTCAGTAAATGTAGGAGATCAAAAAATCGCATTTTTAGATACACCAGGTCACGAGGCTTTTACAGCGATGCGTGCCCGTGGTGCTCAAGTAACCGATTTAGTAATTATTGTAGCCGCCGCAGATGATGATGTAATGCCTCAAACAAAAGAAGCAATATCACATGCGCAAGCAGCAGGTGTGCCAATTATATTTGCAATTAATAAAATTGACAAGCCAAACGCCAATCCAGATAATGTAAAAACACAATTATCTTCAATGAATTTATTAATTGAAGAATGGGGAGGTAGCATACAATCACAAGATATTTCTGCTAAAACAGGTGAAGGAATTCCTGAATTATTAGAAAAAGTATTGTTAGAAGCAGAAATTTTAGAATTAAAATCAAACCCAAACAAAAATGCTGTTGGAGCAGTAGTTGAAGCACAATTAGATAAAGGAAGAGGTTATGTAACTACAATACTTGTTCAGGCTGGAACTCTAAAAATTGGAGACTACATGTTGGCAGGTAAAAACAGTGGTAAAGTAAAAGCCATGTTTGATGATAAAGGAAACAATGTAGAGGAGGCAGGCCCTTCTTCACCAGTTTCTATTTTAGGATTAGATGGCGCACCTCAAGCAGGAGATAAGTTCAATGTATTTGATGATGAAAGAGAGGCAAAACAAATTGCATCAAAAAGATCACAATTACAAAGAGAGCAGTCTGTTAGAACTCAGAAAACATTAACACTAGCAGAAATAGGAAGGCGAATTGCTTTAGGGGATTTCAAAGAATTAAACATTATCTTAAAAGGAGATGTAGATGGTTCTGTAGAAGCTTTAACAGATTCTTTCCAGAAACTTTCTACGGAAGAAATACAAGTAAATATATTGCATAAAGGTGTTGGAGCAATCACAGAATCAGATGTGCTGTTAGCAACTGCGTCAGATGCAATCATTGTTGGGTTTAATGTTCGTCCACAATCAAACGCTAGAGTAATAGCAGATAGAGAAGAAGTAGATATTAGAACCTATTCTATCATATATGATGCAATTAATGACCTTAAAGATGCCATGGAAGGAATGTTATCTCCAGAAATGAAAGAAGAGGTAACAGGTACTGTAGAAATTAGAGAAGTATATAAAATTTCTAAAGTTGGTAATATTGCAGGTTGTATGGTAATGAATGGTAAAATATTTAGAAATTCTAAAATTAGAATTATTCGCGATGGAATAGTTGTTCATGATGGTGTTTTATCCTCGCTAAAACGATTCAAAGATGATGTAAGAGAAGTAGCCAAAGGATATGACTGTGGGCTTCAAATAAAAAATTACAACGATATTGTAGAAGGAGACAGCGTTGAAGCTTATCAAGAAGTTGCAGTGAAGAAAAAACTGAAATAATTTATAGCCTAAAAAAGCGCCTTAATTATTGAATTAATTCAATAATTAAGGCGCTTTTTTTGTGTACTGAAAAGTGTTCTTATTTGCCAAGAGGAATCACAATTGCACTCTGGTATTTCCTTTTAAAATTTAGCAAAGCTCTGTCAGCTTCAAGCTTTGTTTTGTAAAATCCAACTTGTATTTTCCATTCAGGTTGCTTGTAAACAAGATGTGTTTTTGTATCAGGAAAATCTAGCTTAAATTTTGCGCTTATTTTTTTTGCTTCTACCTCAAACCCGTTGTATAACTGAATTCTAAAGCCATAACTAAACTCTTTATTAAAACTTCTTTTTTTTGAAATAAGTTCGTTAACTAGCAAAGTGTCAGATTTTTCTGACTGACAAAAGACTGTTTGTGTAGTGAGAAACCCTACAAATAAAAGACACCCTAGAAATATTGATTTTTTCATAAAAAATGATTGGTTACAAAGTTAACAACTTCATCATAAATAAATTGCAAAATAGCCTTATTTAGAACAAATATAAATTAATATTTAACAGCTCTTTAGCATTTCAAAATTTACATATATGTACTACTTTTGTGCATCTAATTAAGGTCGTTATTTTAAGACAAAATTAGTTAGATTTTTATAGTAATTTTGATACTAAACTAATAGTTTGTGAATATGAAAAGTGTATATCTGCACAAAAGACTAATCAACGTATTTCTTAAGAGTTTTACATTCCTATTGTTATTTTCTTTGAGTTTTTCTACCATGGCACAAGATGCCGTAGACGCAGCTCGCCAAAAAGAAGGTAGAACTTTATTCAGAAGTCTCTGTGCATCTTGTCACAAGTTGGATAAAAAATATACGGGTCCAGCTTTAGGTGGTGTTGAAGAAAGAAGAGAAAATGATTGGTTAAAAGCTTGGATAAAAAATAACAATGCCTTAAGAGCATCAGGCGACAGAGACGCTATTGCTATTTTTAATGAGTACAAAGGCTCTGTAATGTCTTCTTTTGCCCAGCTAACAGATGTCCAAATAGATGATATCTTATACTATACAACTGTTGGTGATCCAGTAAAAGTTGCTGCTACCGGAGCTGTTGTAGTTTCAAGCAATCAAAATCAAGCTCCAGGTTGGGTACTATCTATTTTAGCAGCCGTTATTATTTGCGCTTTTTTAATTATTGCAACGCTACTAAAAACTATTAGTGAATTACAAGGAGCACCAAAAACTCCTGGTTCTTTAGGAGCACTTAAAGAAGTGTGGGCAGCAATTCAAAAAAATACATTTTTACATGTGGTAGGAGTTATCTTCTTGCTACTCTCCGGAGCTTATATAGGCTTTGGTACTCTTTTTAGTGTAGGGGTAGATCAAGGATATAAGCCAGTACAGCCAATTGCTTTTTCTCACAAAATACATTCGGGAGAAAACAAGATAGACTGTCAGTACTGTCATTCATCTGCTAAACACAGTAAACACTCTGGAATACCATCGGTAAATGTTTGTATGAATTGTCATATGAATATTGCAGAGGTAGCAGAAGGAACCGAAGTAGAGTACAATGGTATCATCTTACGAAAAAACGATTTAGACAAAGAAATCCAAAAAATATATGATGCTGCTGGTTGGGATGCAGAAAATCTAGAGTATACAGGAGAAACCAAACCAATAAAATGGATTCGTATTCATAATTTACCAGATCACGTAAACTTTGTACACGCGCAACACGTAACGGTGGCAGGTATAGATTGTAAGCAATGTCATGGTCCTGTAGAAGAGATGGATGAAATGTATCAATACTCACCACTAACCATGGGATGGTGTATTGATTGTCATAGAGAGACCAACGTAGATTTAAAAGGAAATCCTTATTACGAGAAAATACATAAGCAATTGGCAGAGAAGTATGGTACTAAAGAAGTAACTATAGCTCAGTTAGGTGGAATAGAGTGTGGTAAGTGTCATCATTAATAAATTAAGAAGATAAATTCTATATAAATGGCTTCAAACAAAAAATACTGGCAAAGTGTTGAGGAACTAAAAGATAGTTCTATTGTTGAAACGCTAAGTAAAAATGAATTTGTAGAAGAAATACCTACAGATGAATTTTTAGGAGATAAAGAAACGTTAGAAAACTCATCTACTTCAAGAAGAGATTTCTTAAAATATGTTGGATTTACAACAGCCGCTGCAACATTAGCAGCTTGTGAAGGACCGGTTAAAAAATCGATTCCTTATGTTGTAAAACCAAACGATACTATCTTGGGTGTTGCAGATTGGTATGCAAGTACTATTGCTGATGGATATGATTTTGCAAATGTTTTAGTAAAAACACGTGAAGGTCGTCCTATTTTAATTATGCCTAACAAAGACGCTAACGGAACTACCAATGCAAGAGTTCAGGCAGCTGTTTTGTCTTTGTATGACGAACAACTGAGATTAAAAGAACCTAGAAAAGGAGAAAAAACCATTTCTTGGAATGCAGCTCATAATGAAATTGGAGCAGCATTAGCTCAATTAAAAGAAGCAAACCACCCCGTTGTTTTATTAACAGGAACTTTAGCGAGCCCTTCTACAGAGCAAATCATTTCAGAATTTACTACTGCCTATCCAAATGTGAAACACGTTGCTTATGATGCTATTTCAGAAAGTGGAACAGCA
>Ga0209197_1002022_pt1 | contig 12175 bp, 10 predicted proteins | sample COGITO_mtgs_1105_4_FD_184802 | JGI IMG/M metagenome (GOLD analysis project Ga0209197, IMG submission 184802) | Pelagic marine microbial communities from North Sea - COGITO_mtgs_110512 (SPAdes) (version 2) | ecosystem: Environmental > Aquatic > Marine > Epipelagic ... | reverse complement strand
TGATGTGTTTGCTCAACATTCTTCTCCCGAAGCCCAGTACAACTTGGGTAATGCTTTAGCTCAGCAACAGCAATATGATGCGGCCATCGCAGCATACGAAAAGACTCTGGAGAAAAGACCTGATTGGTCAGAGGCAGTGGAAAACAAGCAGCTCGTCGAGCAGCTAAAAGAACAAGACTCTGATTCATCTGATGGTTCGGGAGAATCATCAGAAAAGTCCGACTCTCAAGACGACGAGTCAAAAAATGACTCGGAACAAAATGGTAACGAGCAAGACCAGCAAAACAACGAGTCCAATAATAACGATGGTCCGCCAGATCCTGGTAAAGATGGTCAGGAAGATGGCCAACCTGAACAGAAAAAAGACCAAAAAGAAGAACCGACTGAAGAAAAAGAACAACAGGATAGCTCTGAAAATGAGGGGGCAGAAAATGATGAAGAGTCCACACAACAACTTCAGGAAAAGGTGAGAGAAGGTGAAATTGATCCTGAAAAGGCACAGCAGCTGGAGCAATGGATGAACCGAGTTCCGGATGACCCGAGTATTCTATTGCGTAACAAAATGCTGTTGGAAAGTCAGCGTCGTCGTCAGCGTAGAGCTTCAGAACCGCAGGGAGAAGATAAAAAATGGTAAGAGTATGGCTACACACTTTTTTCTTGATCAGTCTATTGCTTGTGAGTCAGCTTGCTCGCGCCGATGTTTCCGAAGTTACTGCAACGGTCGACCGGAATCCCGTCACCGCTAACCAGTCGTTTGTGCTGACAGTGACCGTCGACGGTGACGTTGGAAATGACAGCTTCTCCCCATCTAAGTTACTAAAAGACTTTGTCGTCGGAAGAACCTCTGTAAGCCGTCAAACATCAATGATAAACGGCAGACTCAGCAAGCAAACACGGTTTACTACCGTATTAATTCCGCAAGCTGCGGGCGAATACAAAATTCCGGAAATTACCATTGGCGGTGTATCGTCTCAGCCGATAACCATAGAGGTACTGGAAGCCGGAAGCAGTCAGGAAAAAGAACAAGAAACGGCTTTTTTAGAAGCTCAGGTGGATAGCGAGCAAGTTTATCTGCAACAGCCTATTACCTATGTCGCCCGGCTGTTTCTCGCTGCAGACTTAAACAAAGGTAACTTAGTGCCTCCGGAAGCTGAAAATGCAGATGTTCAGCAAATAGGCAGAGATGAAGAAAGTACACAGATGGTTAATGGCCGCCGCTACAAGGTTTATCAGCGGGTTTATCAAATAACGCCCAGCAAATCAGGTCCCTTAAGTATCACTGGGGCACGCTTTGATGGAGAAGTCTTTACCCAGGGACAACGCTCAATATTCTCTTCGTTTTCCAACACTCAGCCCGTTAGCACAATAGCAGAAACAATAGATGTTAACGTCAAACCTGTTCCGGCTAACTGGCAGGGGCATTGGTTACCGAGTGAATTAGTCAGTATCTCTCAGTCGGTTTCACCAGAGCAGGAAACCTACACCGTTGGTGAACCTCTGACTATTTCATACATGTTAACCGCTATTGGCGTAAAGCCAGAGCAACTGCCGGAAATAAAACCTGAGTTTCCAGATACGGTAAGAGTGTACCCTGATGGCGACGAAACCGACCAGTTTACACGCAACGGTGTTGTGATTTCACAAAAGACCGTCAGCTTCGCAATTGTACCGAATCAACCGGGTCCGCTGAGCATCCCGGCGCTTGAAGTTCCATGGTTCAATACCAAAACGGGGCTAGCAGCCTCGGCTGAAACTGATGATCTGAAGTTTTCAGTCGCTATGGCTGAAGGTATGCAAGCAATCCCTGAGGGAAATCAACCCAGTGGCGCAGCAGCGCCGCAAAAGCAAAGTGCGGAAGAAAAACCGGTTGAACCTGCCAAGCCTTCAGTCGCCCTGGTTTGGTGGCAGCAAAGTTGGTTCGTTGCCCTGTTAGGACTTATTATACTGGCATCGTTAGCTACCAATCTTTTCCTGCTGATGCGTCGCCAATCATTATCAGAAGGTGCAGAAGAGACGTCTAAAACGCCCCACCAGCTCAACAAGGATAAGCTGTGGAGAGAATTTCAACAGGCCTGCAGTAAAAACGATGCCCATGCAGCCCAAACTGCATTGCTTGAATGGGCAAACCGGTATTTTAACCGAACCTTTAATAGTTTAACGGAATTATCTCAGTACCTTTCAATACAAAGCTCCTGTGCTGCTCTCCAAAAGAGTTTGTATCAGCCAGGAAGCAGCAGCTGGCGGGAAGGCAAGAAGCTGTATAAAGACGTTAAGTCCTCTTTAGAGAGGTTATCTGATACGACAGAAGATAATGTCTTACCGGAGCTTTACGGACGCAAATAATACTAACGAAAAACAAAAAAAGCTCAGACTTTCTCAAGTCTGAGCTTTTTTATTTTCGATGAGCGTTACACTTTATCGAGTCGATAAACGCTGAATATCTGCATCACTTTTCAGATTATTAATGAAAGCTTGTAACATCACTTGTGCCTGGCGGTTCTGCAATTGACTTTGCAGCTCATCAAGCTGCTCTTCGTTTGCATTACCCGGGTTAAGTTCTGTCAATGCAACCACTGCAGCATCGCCATTAGGAAGCGCGACCGTGGTAAAGGTGTTTTCATCGGCAGTAGCAGACGGAGACATCGAGAACAGCTCTTGCACAATAGCTCTTGGATGCTCGTTATTGTTCCGGGTAATGCTATCTACCCAGACAATCTCGCCACTGGTTTCTTCACCCGACTGCCAGGCCTGCATCCACTCTTCCGCCTGTTGCAGCGCTAATTCCTGAGCTTTCTCTACACGAAGTTCCGCAACAATCTGCTCGCGGACCTCGTCCAGATCTTTTACCCGCACCGGTTGATGTTCAGTCACTCGCACAACCAAAGAACGATCATCAGAGGTTTCAATTATGTCGCTGTTTAACTTCTCTTCAATTAACTGTTCTGAAAACAGGTTATTGAGAATGACGTCATCACTCAAAGGTGTTGGCGCTCTTTCACGAGTGAATAAGTCAGTCCGACGAACTGTAGCACCAATTTCGTCAGCAGCAGGCTCCAGAGTATCTGGCTGTTCAAAGCTAATTTCAGCCAATTTCTGCTGCTTTTCAAAATAACGGTCTTCCGCTTTTTCTGCTAACAGCTGTTGGCGAACTTCGTCTTCGACTTCACTGAATGGTGTTACCGTACCTTCACGTAAATCAGTCAGCTTAATAATGTGATAACCGAAGCTGGTTTCAACAATCTCAGATAAATCACCAATGTTTTCCAGCTCAAAAACAGCGGCATCAAAATCTTCGTCCATCATGCCAGCTTCGACCCAATCAAGGTCACCGCCCTGTTCCGCAGAGAAAGTATCATCAGAGTAGGTTTGCGCTACCTCAGCGAAGTCTGCGCCCTGCTCCAGTTCGGCCAACGCCTCTTCAGCTTTCTCTTTAGCGTTCTCTGTGTCGAATTCAATAAGAATATGCGACACGCGACGCTCTTCTTCGGTTGCGTATTGCTGCTGACGTTGTTCGTAATACTCACGTACTTCTTCATCGGCTATTTCAATATCAGACTCAATAGCCGCTAAAGAAAGCTCAACATAAGCAACGCTCAACTTCTCTTCCGTACGGAACATGTCCTGGTTTTGCTGATAAAAGGTCTCGATATCCGACTCAGCAACTTCCACCTGGCCCTCAAAAGACTCGTTATTTGCTACCAGAAACCCACCTGAACGCGTTTGGTTCTGTAAGCGCAAAAATGCTAAAGCCTCAGGTTCCAAAACGAATTCAGACTGAGACAAGCCCCGCAAAAGTTGATTCCGGGTCATGTCCTGCTGCATAACTTTAGCAAAAGCTTCCGGACTATAGCCCGCATTTCGTAACGCCATTAAATAGACGTCGTTATCAAACTGTCCGGCGGTGCGAAACTGAGGAATATCACGAATTGCTGCTTTAACCTGCTCTGATCCCACACGCATTCCGCTGTCTTCTGCGTACTGTACGAGTAATTCCTGTTCTATAAGCTGTTCCAGAACTCTGCTACGCAAACTACGCATGTATTCCGGATCGGAAGTAATGGCAGAAAACATATCGCCGAACTGCTCTTGTAAGCGGCTACGTTCGTTTTCATAAGCACGATCGTAGTCACTACGAGGAATTTCTTCTCCATTAACTTTTGCAACAGCATCTTCTGTGTCGCCGGTGATATAACCGCCAACACCTGCCAATGCAAAAGTTAGAATGATTAACACAAGGATGGCCTTAGCAGTAAAACTCTGCGAGCCTTCCCGAATCCGCTCTAACATAATAAGGCTTTCCTTATTTAACCTGAATAAACGACGTCACATTATAAGGTGATTCGTCTTAAAACTCACCATTCATACAAAAAAATAACCCGAGGTTTTATAAACCTCGGGCTACTATTATTATTCTTTAAAAAAAGCGCTAATGCGCTTTAATTAATTTACTGCGTCTTTCAGTGCTTTACCTGCTTTAAAAGAAGGTACTTTAGCAGCAGCGATCTGGATAGTCTCACCCGTTTGAGGGTTACGACCAGTACGAGCAGAACGCTCACGTACGCTAAACGTACCGAAGCCAACTAATGCGACTTGGTCATCTTTTTTTAGAGCATCAGTTACTGCATCGATCATTGAGTCCAGAGCACGACCAGCAGCAGCCTTAGAAATATCTGCACCTGCCGCGATTTTGTCAATAAGCTGAGACTTGTTCACAGTATCATCCCCTTAGATTGTTATTATCAAGTTTCCGTGGTTCCATTCGGATTTAAATGGGCCAAAACGGTTATATCAAGCTTGATTTAATTGTTCAAGCACCATTATGTCCAAATGGCTTTCCTATCCAGCTGTTCTTATGTCATACATTTGAATCAGCTTTAAACTCTAGGCTACCACAGTCGTTTCGATTGAAAACCCTTTTTACTCACTTTTTAACGAAAAAATGCGGTCTGAGGCATGATTTCTCATCCGCAGACCGCATTCTAGCGTTGGAATATGACTTTAGTATTAAGTCACTGATTAATCTTTAACCAAAGCGACATCTAATACTTCATCAATCCATTTCACCGGTTGAATTACCAGGTCTTCTTTAACGTTATCGGCTATTTCTTTTAAATCGCGTTCATTTTCTTTGGGAATTAATACATGCTTAATTCCACCGCGATGAGCTGCCAATAGCTTTTCTTTTAAGCCACCGATAGCCAATACTTCACCCCGCAACGTAATTTCCCCGGTCATTGCCACATCAGAGCGTACCGGTTTACCGGTTAACGATGAAACCATAGCCGTAACCATTGCGATACCGGCACTTGGTCCATCTTTTGGCGTGGCGCCTTCAGGAACATGAACGTGAATATCGCGCTTCTCATGAAAGTCGTCGGCAATACCCAGCTTATCAGCCCGACTGCGAACTACGGTCAGTGCGGTTTGAATAGACTCCTGCATAACATCGCCTAACGAACCAGTCGTGGTTGTCTTTCCTTTACCCGCTACATTCGTGGCTTCAATAGTTAGCAAGTCACCACCCACTTCAGTCCATGCTAAGCCAGTAACCTGACCGACTTGATTGGCTTCTTCCGCTTTCCCATAATCAAAGCGCTGCACGCCCAGGTAGTCACTTAAATTATCGCCGGTAATTTCAACGTGCTTAATCGAACTGTCGAGCAGAATTTCTTTCACCGCTTTGCGACACAATCGTGACAACTCACGTTCAAGGTTACGCACACCTGCTTCGCGGGTGTAATAACGAATAATACCGATAATGGCACTGTCCTGAACCGTAATTTCTTTTTCTTTTAAACCGTTACGGCCAATCTGCTTGGTCAATAAGTGACGTTTAGCGATGTTCAGCTTTTCATCTTCGGTATAACCGGACAGACGAATCACTTCCATTCGATCAAGCAGAGGCGCCGGAATATTCATACTGTTAGAGGTCGCAACAAACATGACATCTGACAGATCGTAATCCACTTCCAGATAATGATCGTTAAAGTTAACGTTCTGTTCCGGATCTAACACCTCTAATAACGCTGAGGCCGGATCTCCACGCATATCCGCCGACATTTTGTCAATTTCATCTAAAAGAAACAGTGGATTACGTACACCAACTTTCGACATTTTTTGAATCAGTTTGCCTGGCATAGAGCCAATATAGGTACGGCGGTGTCCGCGTATCTCTGCTTCATCACGAACGCCACCCAATGCCATGCGCACGTACTCTCTTCCCGTAGCTTTCGCTATGGACTGACCAAGCGATGTTTTACCCACACCAGGAGGGCCTACCAGGCAAAGAATTGCACCTTTCACTTTTGTGGTTCGTTGTTGCACTGCTAAGTATTCAATAATGCGTTCTTTGACTTTCTCTAACCCATAATGATCAGCATCTAGCACTTTTTCAGCATGAGCTAAATCTTTCTTGATACGCGAACGCTTTTTCCACGGAACCGACACCATCCAGTCGATATAACCCCGAACAACAGTAGCCTCCGCCGACATGGGCGACATCATTTTCAGCTTTTGAAGCTCAGCTTCTGTTTTCTTCTTAGCCTCGGCGGGCATACGTGCGTCGTCGATCTTTTTCTGCAACTGTTCGAATTCATCGACGCCGTCTTCGGTTTCACCCAGCTCTTTTTGAATGGCTTTCATTTGCTCATTCAAGTAATACTCTCGCTGGCTTTTTTCCATCTGTTTTTTGACGCGGCTGCGAATACGTTTCTCAACCTGAAGGATATCTATTTCGCCTTCCATCAATGCCATCAGGTGCTCTATGCGCTCACGCACATCGGTAATCTCAAGAATGGCCTGCTTTTCTGCAAGTTTTAAAGGCATATGTGCCGCCATTGTGTCGGCCAGACGGTCACCATCTTCAATACCTGATAGCGAAGTAAGTACTTCCGGCGGTATCTTTTTGTTCAGCTTCACATAGCCTTCAAACTGGTTCAGAGCCGAACGAATAAGTACTTCTTCCTCTTTTTCCGGTAACTCTTCTGCCGCCAAATAATGGATACTGGCCTTAAAGTACTCTTCATCATCCTGAAGTTCATCAAGCTGCGCACGCTGCTTACCTTCAACTAACACTTTCACAGTGCCATCAGGCAGCTTCAATAACTGTAAAACCGTAGCGACAGTACCCACCGGATAAATGTCATCATTGGTAGGCTCATCCACCGACGCATCTTTCTGTGCTGCTAAAAAGACTTGTTTATCCGCATCCATCGCCGCTTGTAAGCATCGAATCGATTTTTCCCGACCGACAAATAGCGGAATCACCATATGCGGGTAAACCACTACATCTCGCAACGGCAGAACAGGCATCGTTAATTGTTCGGTGCGTTCTTCGCTCATTAAATTCTCTCCCGACCTAGGTTTACTTTGTTATATGCGGTCTTTACCTGAAAGTTCAATCCTTGACAGAAAAAAAGGGCCAGATTGGCCCTTTTTCGAACACTTTTAATACAGTTTCGTATTATTCACCCGAAGCCTGCTTGTTTTTCTGTTGATTCGCGTAAATTAAAATAGGATCCGACTCCCCGGCTATCACCGATTCATCAACCACTACTTTCACCACGCCCTCAATGGAAGGTAATTCGTACATAGTGCCTAGTAAAACACCTTCGACGATTGAACGCAGACCGCGAGCTCCTGTTTTACGCGCCATGGCTTTTTTAGCAATAGCCCGTAACGCGTCTTCACGAAACTCCAGTTCAACATCTTCCATTTCAAACAAAGCAGAGTATTGCTTGGTTAAAGCATTTTTCGGTTCACGCAAAATCTCAACCAATGCTTCTTCATCCAGCTCGTCTAGTGTGGCAACAACAGGTAGCCGTCCAATAAACTCCGGAATCAAACCGTAGCGAACCAAATCTTCCGGCTCTACTTTCGCTATAATTTCGCCTTCTTCACTTCGCGTTTTACTTTTTACTTCGGCGCCGAAACCAATTCCTGTTCCGGTAGACAAACGCTGCTCAATCACTTTGTTTAAGCCTGCAAATGCACCACCGCAGATAAACAGAATCTTCGACGTATCAACCTGCAAGAACTCTTGCTGAGGATGCTTTCGTCCGCCCTGAGGAGGTACAGAAGCAACGGTACCTTCAATAAGCTTCAATAAAGCTTGCTGAACGCCTTCGCCACTAACATCGCGAGTAATAGATGGGTTGTCTGACTTACGTGAAATTTTGTCAATTTCATCAATATAGACAATACCGCGCTGGGCTTTTTCCACATCGTAGTCGCACTTCTGTAAAAGCTTCTGAATGATGTTCTCAACATCTTCACCAACGTAACCTGCTTCGGTCAAGGTAGTCGCGTCCGCCATAGTAAACGGAACATCCAGATAACGCGCCATAGTCTCAGCAAGGAAAGTCTTACCTGAGCCTGTAGGACCTATCAGCAAGATATTACTCTTGCCCAGCTCAACTTCTTCTTTACCTTTTCCTGAGGCACGTAACCGCTTGTAGTGGTTATAGACAGCAACTGATAAAACTTTTTTAGCGCGATCCTGGCCGATAACGTAGTCGTCCAGATGTTTTCGGATAGCTTTTGGCACAGGTAATTCATCCTGGTCCGGCACCGGCGACAGTTGATGAATTTCTTCTTTTAGAATGTCATTACATAACTCGACGCATTCATCGCAAATGAACACTGACGGTCCGGCAATGAGCTTCTTAACTTCGTGCTGACTTTTGCCACAAAAAGTGCAATACAGCGGCTTATCGCCGTCACCTTTGGACTGATCCGTCATGCTTTTCTCCTACTACTTAAGCGCCCGCTCAGGACTCTTCGCCACGCTGGCGTAAAATGCCGTCAACCAGACCGTAATCGATTGACTCTTCTGCTGATAAGAAGTGATCGCGATCGGTGTCTCTAGCCACTTTCTCGTAATCTTGACCTGTATTCTCAGCTAACATACGGTTTAAGCGCTCTTTCAGATCCAAAATTTGCTTCGCATGAATTTCAAAATCTGAAGCCTGCCCCTGGAAACCGCCAAGTGGCTGGTGAATCATAACCCGGGAATTAGGCAAGCAATACCGCTTACCCTGAGCACCACCGGCTAAAAGGAAAGCCCCCATGCTGGCCGCTTGTCCCATACAAACTGTGCTAACGTCTGGCTTAATAAAGCGCATTGTATCGTAAATAGCCATACCTGCCGTAACTACACCTCCTGGCGAGTTAATATACAAGTAAATGTCTTTATCAGGATTATCTGATTCTAAGAATAATAGCTGAGCCACAATAAGGTTGGCCATATGGTCTTCAACCTGACCACAGCAGAAAATCACACGCTCTTTTAACAGGCGTGAATAAATGTCGTAAGAGCGCTCCCCTTTTGACGTCTGTTCGACAACCATAGGGACTAGCTGTGCCATTGGATCCTGAATATCGCTCGACATGTGTTATAAAGCTCCTGAAATAAAAATGGCTCGTATGAAATCATACGAGCCATTAAACCAAGCTGTAGCGGGACCCGTCAAGGACTCCGTTACAAGAGATTACTGCTGCTTCGGATTCATAATGTCGTCAAAGCTTGCTTTCTTATCTTTCACAGAAGCTTTTTCCAACACAAATTCGATAGCTTGCTCTTCCAACGCTAAGTTGCGAACTTGCTGCATCATATCGTTGTTTGACTTGTAGTACTCGACAACTTCCTGCGGGTCTTCATATGCAGAAGCAGCTGTCGCAATGATCTCATCAACTTTCTCGTCGTCAGCTTTAAGCTCATTGCTGCGAATAACTTCGCCCAATAACAAGCCAACTTTAACGCGTTCTTTTGCCTGCTCTTCAAACAACTCAGCCGGCAATTCAGGCATTTGATCAGCATTACCACCAAAACGTTGAGCAGCTTGCTTACGCAGTTGATCAATTTCCTGGTCAATCATTGACTTAGGCAGTTCAACATCGTTGTTTTCAACAATGCCTTTTAACACCTGTTCTTTAACTTTTGCTTTTACTGCGTTTTTCAGTTCGCGTTCCATATTCTTACGAACTTCTTCCTTCAACGCTTCAACGCCGCCTTCTTTTACACCAAATAACGCTACGAACTCGTCATTGAGTTCAGGCAAGTCACGTGCTTCAACTTTTTTAGCTGTTACAACGAACTGCGCTTCTTTACCTTTCAGATTTTCAGCGTGGTAGTCTTCCGGGAAAGTGACTTCAATCGTCTTTTCTTCACCCGCTTTAATACCTTTAATTTGATCTTCAAAGCCCGGAATCATGCGGCCTTCGCCTAATTCCAGAGCGAAATCGTCGGCTTTACCGCCTTCAAATTCTTCACCGTCGATAGAGCCAACAAAATCCATAGTGACACGGTCACCTTTTTTGGATTTACGCTTAACTTCTTTCCAGTCAGCGTGCTGCTTTTGCAACGTTTCCAACATGTTGTCTACGTCTTTTTCGGTAACTTCAACAGCTGGCTTCTCAACTTTCACTTTTTCCAGATTTTGAACTTCTACTTCCGGATACACTTCGAACGTTGCAGTGAACTCAAGGTCTTTACCTGGTTCATTGACTTTAGGCTCAATTGCAGGTGCACCAGCAGGGTTCAACTTTTCCTGCATAACCGCTTCAAAGTATTTGCTTTGCATAACACTTGAAGCTGCACGTGAACGTGCTTCGCGACCAAACAGCTTTTGCAGTACATTTGGCGGAATTTTTCCTTTACGGAAACCATTCACGCGACGATGGCGATATTCTTCTTTTAATAAGCGTGTTACTTCGCTATCAATTGCATCTGCCGGGACTGTAATAGTCACACGACGCTCTAAACCTTGAGTTGTCTCTACAGAAACCTGCATTGCTTCATTACCTCGGTTTCAATCAATGAATGTCACTCGCATCAATTTATCATTATAAAAAATGAGATACGGCAACGGCGTTGACCTTTAAAAATGACGCAGCATTATAGCGAGGAGACCGCCCGGAGTCGAGTCCCGAGCGGCAATTTTTAAACTTCACTTTATTCGGTGAGAAAAATACTTAAGATTTGCCTTCCAGCTCAAGAAGTAGATTATTGATTTCGCCCAATTTATCCGGCTTATCGCCACCCATATTCTCTTGGTCAGCCACTTCCGTTTCAAGCTCATCGTAACGCCATTGCTGCAACAGCTCTATCTTTTGCTCGTTTGAAAGGTCTGGATGATCAAACACAGCTTGCGGGGAATCAAACGCTTCAGCGGGATTCTTTAAACTTTTCTTAAAGTCCATAACAATAACTCCAGCCACGGGTTAACAGTGAAAGTTTTATTTATATATGACTTAAATGTAGCAGTACTGGCTGAAAAGAAAAAGGTCAAAGAGTGTAATGGTCGGCGATGCAGGATTTGAACCTGCGACCCCTTGGACCCAAACCAAGTGCGCTACCAAACTGCGCTAATCGCCGACAAACAGGAAATTTTACTATAAAGAAATGGGGTGGATGATGGGACTTGAACCCACGACAACCGGAATCACAATCCGGGGCTCTACCAACTGAGCTACACCCACCACTGAGTGATTTCTTTGGCGCGTTCTGGCGCACCCGGCAGGATTCGAACCTGCGACCGACGGCTTAGAAGGCCGTTGCTCTATCCAACTGAGCTACGGGCGCATATCGAACCATTTTACCGTCTAGAGAATGGTCGGCGATGCAGGATTTGAACCTGCGACCCCTTGGACCCAAACCAAGTGCGCTACCAAACTGCGCTAATCGCCGAATTTCTCCGAAAGCCGTATCAGACGCAGCTTTTAAAAAGCAAATGCTGGCTGACAACGGGGGCGAATATTACCTGTTGAAGACTGACCCGTCAAACTTTTTTTCTGTTATCGGTGCCGAATGGCTACTTTTACGTCAACCTGATGACTAAACCAACAACCGGTGACATTCAGGGCAGAAAAAAGTTACAATGGAACCCATATATCACCTTGAATTCTCTCACTTTTGGGAACGTCATTATGCCAGCTCAGATTATCGATGGTAAAACCATTGCAGCCACTGTACGTCAGGCCGTCAAACAGCAAGTAAAAGAACGTGTTAACTCCGGGCTGCGAGCACCAGGCCTGGCGGTTGTCTTAGTTGGGAGCGATGCGGCTTCCGAAGTTTATGTAGGAAATAAACGGCGAGCTTGTGAAGATGTCGGGTTTCGCTCCTTTGACTATGACTTACCGGCAACGACAACGCAGCAGGAACTTGAAGAGCTGATTG
>Ga0209197_1001993_pt1 | contig 12265 bp, 8 predicted proteins | sample COGITO_mtgs_1105_4_FD_184802 | JGI IMG/M metagenome (GOLD analysis project Ga0209197, IMG submission 184802) | Pelagic marine microbial communities from North Sea - COGITO_mtgs_110512 (SPAdes) (version 2) | ecosystem: Environmental > Aquatic > Marine > Epipelagic ... | reverse complement strand
ACATTTTTTTTTTTTGGGATTTTTATTTGAACGAATGAACCATTTTCACCTGATTCAAAATTTCTTGAATACTCTGCATAAGGAAAACCATTTCCAGAAAAATCTAAAAATTCTGTTTGGTAATTATTATCTAAAAAAAAATTAATATTATACCCTTTTAACGTTTTATCACTTAAATCAAAATAATACATATTATCTTCCAGTGTTATAAATGACGGATTTTCTTGAGATATATTACTATTTTCTGGATATGATATACTATCATCATCAACATTTATTCTTTCAAATTTTAATTTATTATTGGAAACATATACTTTATAGTTTAATATTAAATTTTGACTTATTATTGAGATATATGGATTTTTTCCAGAAATTCGCAATCCTTCATCCTTTATTAGTATTTTATTGTAATAATCGTTGTCTATGACACTTAATATTATATTTGATGAATATGTTGTGGGTAAGCCAACATTTTTATTTAAATTAATTATTACCTTTTCAATATTTGATTGTATTCCGGCTATCTCGACATATGTATCTGGTATTATTAAATTATTAAAAATGTCATAATTGCTTTCTAATACTTCATAACCTATAAAAGCTTTTTTGCCATCGGTATTATTTTTTGCTTTTGGTATAATTTGTAATACATTGTCACTTAATTCGACATCTCCAAAATTACTTGTATTTGATAATATTTTTTTTATTCCCATTAAACTATAATTTTGAATATAAACATCTAGAATACTAGAATTTGTATTTTTCACAAGTAATTTAAATTTTAAATCTTTATATTTAAAATTTGCACTATTTAATTCTTCTTTTGTTATTCCTACTACTCTTTGCTCCAAGTATGAATGTTTTGTAATTAGTGGCAACCCCGACCCCCAATTAAACAAACTACCACTAAAATCACTATTTTCTTCAAGTATTTGATTGTTATTGATATTATTTGTATTTTTATTTATCAAAATTTTATTATCAGATTGGTCGCTTTCTATACCATATAAATTTCTATTTGTTACAAATTTTAAGCTTAATATATTAAATTTTAATTTATAATAACTATTGTTATAATTGTATTCCAAATTATATAAATTTTGATTTGAACCGAATGTAGAAAATTTTAACAATAAATTCTCTCCAACATCGTCACTTATTCTTAATGTAATAGTTGAAATTTTTTTTATAAAAATTTTTTCATTAAATTCAACAGATGTTATAACAAATGAATCATTATTTTCAAAATATATTATTTGTGTTTTACTTGAAATAGTATCAAGTTTTGAGGTTACAAATATATCAGAATATGGTCTAATTAATGGAAAACATTCTATTTCAAATTTTGTATCATTTGTATATCCAAAATAATGTCTTTTATTTGAGAAATAAATTAAATTATCAATATTGATATTTTGATTTTCCTGTTGAGAAATAAATTTTAATTTAAATAATATTTTTTTTACAGTTGGTTTTGTTATAATATTACCTTTAAAACCAGAGATAAAAGTTAATTTATCATAGTTTTGATTTTTATAATACTCACTAACCGAATACCATACACCACCTAAATTATATCCTATAACATTAAATGAAACAAATCCGTTTTCATAATTATCATAATAATTTGATTTTTGAATAAAAATTTTATTTAATGTTTTTTTTGTTCCGATAAAATCAGAAAATTCAACATTTGGTCTAATTTCCAACTGAATATTCGTTTCAGAAAATGAAATAATAAATAAATCATAAATGTTTTCAGGTGCTTTTTTTGCATTTATACTACCCCACATATTTTGAGAAATTAATAATAATTGTATTAAATTTTCTTTAAAAATATAAAGTTTTATAAAACTACTGCCAGTTATATCATTTGAAACTTCTATGTTTGTAATGTTTTCTATTATTGGCATTAATTATATTATATAAATATAATTAAATTATGAACAATTTTCTCTTAATCTATTGGCCAAATTAAAATTAATTTTTACTTTATTAGCATATCTTAAATTAGAATTATTACTATTTTTCGTCTTTGTAATTGTTCTACATAATTTACAATGATCAACTTTTTTAATTTCTTCAATTATAGCTACATTTTCTAGTTCAACTTCTTCTGTATCAAATAATGTTCCGTAATTATATTTATTATTAGATAATTCATATTTTATATTCAAAGGATACCAATCAGCCAATCTATTATTTATTTCTATCGATGAAAATTGAATAAGTATATTTTTTTTATATTTTTCAAAAAATATTTTTTCTTTATTGGTTGATTTCCTAATATACATTGTGTATTTTCTACCCCCATCAAAACTATTTGAAGAAACAGTTTCATCAAATGTTAGCATTGTGTCATCTAATTTAATACTTGTATTTCCAATATTATTAACTTTTAAATCTATATTATTTGGACCTATAATAATATTGCTAACTGGTGAAAGTTGTCCCAAAACATTACCATTTTCATCTAAATTATCAAATATATATCCTTCAGGTGGCACTTTTATAACAAATTGCCATAAAATATCATTAATTTTAATTATTAAAAATGGTTTCTTTTTTTGAAATCCCAACGTTATCCCTGTATTTACAAAATCTTTAAAATCTAAAATACCAGAATAAATATTTTTTATAGATTTATCTAATTCTAAATAGTAGTCTGAATTAAATTTAAATTTTAAATTAAAATCCGTTTCTGCATTACCTATATTACCTTCTTGTTTTTTAACTCTACTTTCTATTATATTTATTGGATTTTTTTTACTTGTCATTATTTTAATTGCCCATCCACGTCTATCATCGCTATTATCACTTATAAATCTAAATTTTGCATATCTTTTTTTTGTTGTCAATAAATGTAAATTTAAATTTTCAAAATCATTTTGATTTGTTTCTGTAGGGCTTGATTTATAATTTCTTACAGCCGTAAGTTTATCTTCCGGAAATACAAAACCATTTACATCATTATAGTAAGGTGAACTACCAATATCACCACCAGAAATATCACCTACCGATAGATTAGTTTTATGCATCCAATTTATTTCAATGGGGTTAAAAGATAAATCATTCCCCGATAAATCTGATACTAATAAAGCTAATCTATCGTTATATGTTATACTTGAATCGTTATTTATTGTATGATGGAATTTTATTTCTTCGACTAATAAAGATATTGTATTTCCTTCACCTGCATCAAAAACTTGAACTCCCTCAAAACTATTAGAATAATTATTATTATTACCATCATCTTTAAAAATTACAGGGTATTGTCCATTATAAGATATATCATTGTTTGTTATTGGCTTTATTAAAACATCACCGACGCTATCAATTAATGAATCTTTAAAAGATAAATCTTCAAATATTTTAAACCCCCATCGAGATAAATAAGGCACTCCAAATATACTATTTTTCTTATATTTATAAGGATTGGGCACTGATTCATTTATTGTATCTTTTTTTCCATCATCAGGGTGAAAATAAATCATACTATATGATATATCGAATTCCATTTTTTGATTTCCAGATAAATCGCCAATATAAAAATTAGATGATATATCAAATGTTTTTACAATTACCCCAGAAGAGTTTATATTATAACCAAATTCCATTTCGTTGTTTAATACATATTGCGGGTCCCAATTTATATTTGTTATTCCATATTGTAAATTAGAAAATCTATAAGGCGTCATATTTATTCTTTCATCCGTTACACCATAATAATCTGATGGTAATTCCCATCCTTGTGGATTTGTCTTTTTTTCATTATTTGGCGTCCAAACATAAAATTTTATTTCTACCGCGGAAATATCGCAATTTTGCGATATTAAACTTCTTCTATGTTTTTTTATATTTTCATTAAAGTTTACTATCTCATTATCATCCAAACATATTTTTATTTTATCAAAGTCCACACTTGGGTCCGCACCTGGTATATATGTTATTAATGGTCGTTGAGGATCATAAATAAAATCATCATTTACAAAATCTTTTATATCCAAAATATTAATTTCTGGTATATATGTTTCATTAATTAATTGTAAATTTTCAAATGGTGTTTGATTATTATAAATACCTGATGGTTGAAATACTTGATAACTCCAAGAAAATAAATATCTCCCTGAAAACTCTTTTATTATATAATTAAAGTCATTTGATAATGGGATACCAACTTGGTTTATAGTATAATAAGTAGAAGTATTCATATTTAATGTAATTATCTCATCGCAACCCTGGTCATTTAAATTATTTGATAAATCAATTCCAGCTTGCGTTTCGTTTGTATTATATTTTAAATATTTGTCTGTCCATGGATACCATATATATAGTATAAAATTCACATACGTTGGATAATCTTTACCATTCCAATAATTTATTAAATTATTTTTTAATTCAACAATTTGAGATTCTGGAATTGTTATTATAACTGTATTATTTGTATTTATAAAATTTATAGTTGCCTTTCCCGGTTTATATGGAGATGCCGATGTGTTAGTATCATTTAATAATTTACTGTTATAATTATATTTTTGCCGTATATAAAAAGAATCATTTAACGATGTCAATGTTTTTGGTAAATATTCTATTTCTTTCATTGTTCTTTTACAATTATAGTTATAATTAACATCATTTATATCATAAATTATGTCTTTATCTATTTGACTTTTTAATATTATATTATTTGAATTATCTTGCATCTTGTAATCATATCTTGCTATGTAAGGTATCTCATAGTTATTTTTTGAATAATTATTACTACTTGTAAAAATTGTTTTATTTAATGTTGCCGAATCTAGTTCATAACAAATACTTTCTATTTGGTTATCTGATGTATCTATATCTATATTATTATAGTTTGGTAAAATACTTTTTTCAAAACCATTATCTTCTTTTATAAAAATTTTTATATTCCACTCTGGTTTATCACCACCTACGGTCGTTTTAAATTTTATTTTAGCATATCTATAATATGTGATTACTTTACCATCCCAACCAGACGACATATTTCCTGCATATGTTTCATTTTTTGGTAAAATAAAACCATTTTTATCGTCTATCCAATTTTTTGAAACATTTATTTTAATACCACCACTTCCACCAATACCACTTCCAGTATAATAAAAATCACTATAAAAACTTGGCAAATAACCACCTAATGTATTTCCACTATAATCATTTGTTTTATGCATCCATTCTACCGATATAGGCAGCCAATTTATATTATCATCGCTTACACTTATTGACATTGAAGAAGAAAGTAATTGATTTGCATTGCCTGATGAACTCGTTTCAACGTGATTAAATGAAAAGTCAATAAAACAAAAATTTATTGTATTATTACTACCAGCATCGAAAGTATAATTATATTCTTTATTAACCTCCCAAATGTTTGTTTCATCTTGATTGAATAAAACTGGATACTTCTCAAGACCCCTTCCATAAGAAAACATATTATTATTTTCATTATTATTTAATTTTATAGGAAAAAGATTTTTACTATTGTCCCAGTTAACGTATGAATTATCCTGATAAATACCGTCAAAATTTGTAGAAAGTTTTGACTCGAATACACGAGAAATACTTTTTATCATATGATTTGAATTTAAATTTGAATCACTAGGTAATCCCCAATAAGATATTTCATCTAATTTACAACCACTATTATCGACTTTTTTAACAAAATTATCATTAATAAAAATATAAACATCATATTTATTAATTTCATTTTTTCTTATTTTATATCTTATTGTAAACCCACCTTTATATTTATCACCAACCTTTCTCACACCATACAAACTTAAGTTAGCATGATAAGATTTACCATCTATATCGCGAAATATATAGCTTTTTGAACCTGATAAATCACGCATATCTGTTTGGTCATCCCCATCACCTCGTATTCCAAATAATATTCCAGTTTTTTCTTCGGGTGTTTTAGAATAACTAAAAACACCACTTGGGTCAGTTATATTTTCTAATATAGTGTCATCTAAAATGTATATTTCCAATTCCCAATTATCAATATCATCATCCTCTGTTCCATCAATTTTTATAAATTTATGCTCAACCAAATTAAAACTTGTATCTTTTTGTATTAAATCATATTGAGAATAAATATTATTGCAATGAGAATTATTTTTTTTCATTCTTGCAACATAATTTATATAAAATTGTCTCCCAATATGACTTGCATTATCATATCTAAAACCTGGTTCATTAAAACTTGATAAATTTTCATATAATGTTATATTTCCATTTTGGTCCGTATGATATGTTGGTGTTTCTTTAACACGTTTATCTGCAATTACCCCCAGAAAATTTTCAGGTAAAGACCATCCATTTGTTTTTAATAAATTTATACTTATTTCATCTTCCGGAAACCATAAAATAAAATCTAAAAATGTTTTCAAATGAGTATTGCCGCTTGAATCTACCCCATTGTCTTTTCCCAATGAAAAAAAATTTGTTTTATTATTATTATAAAAATTAAATAATTCCAAATGGTTAATATTGAGAAATAATTTGTTATAATTATCTTGGTCACGAGTTAATAATGGTTCATTATTATCGTATAAAAAATCCCTATATGGTATGAAAACACTTTTTACACCAGATAAATCATTGGTGCTTGATAAATAATCATTCCTATATCCAAATGTCCATTTACCAGGTAATAATTTCATATCATTTTTTAAAATATCTGAAAATTCTATAGAAGAAACATTAGAAAAACTTAAATCATATTCATTATTAAATGATAAATCGGTGCCCTTTAAATAATTATTGTATCTTTTTGATGGTTTTATTACAAATATTGAACTAATGTCTTGAATTAAATTATTATTTTTATAATAAACTCCTAATCTTTTATATGATATTTTCTTTTCATTATCAAAAATTATAGTATATGAAATATCTAACACAGACATTATATATATTTAAAGAATAATATTAATTTAACATTTCCATCTATTACCACACACAAGACAGGAAACAAATGTTGTCATTGGTTCATCCGCAGAACGTGTTTGCAATTGATAATATGTGCATTTACTTTTTTTACATTTATAACATTTAAATTCATCTGTCGCCGCTGATAAATTTACAGATGTCATGTTTTTATCTCTTTTGATTTTTGCATTAATTAATGTTTTCCATTTTTCAGGATGTAATTCTTGATGTGTCATAAATGACAAATCCTTCATTTTAATCTCCTTTTTTTTTATTTTTTTAATTAATTCTTTATTATTTTTTAAATTAATAAATAATGATTTCATTCTATCTAAATAAATTATAACAAAGTATTTATTTTCCCATTTCCTTACAATATTTAGTTTTGTTGATTTTCTAATAGCAAAATTATATATTCCCGTTTCTACATTAATGGATTTTTTTTCCCCAAAAAATATATTAAATTTTTTGGAAATATTTTTTCTAAATGTTTCAGCATCATTTATAATCATAATAATTTATTATTAATTATTATATTTAAATTATTATTCAATTTATTTTATTCACTGTCTTCATCATCTTCATCATCGTCATCATCGTCGTCATCATCGTCATCATCATCGTCATCATCGTCATCATCTTCATCGTCGTCGTCATCATCATCTTCGTCATCATCATCATCATCTTCGTCATCATCTTCATCATCATCATCCTCATCTTCGTCATCATCTTCATCATCTTCGTCATCGTCCTCGCTAAAATTTTCTTCTTTCAATGATTTATTATCATCGCCATTTTCTTCACTTTCTTCTTCACTTTCTTCTTCACTTTCTTCACTTTCTTCTTCACTTTCTTCACTTTCTTCACTTTCTTCATCTGTGTCTTCAGTATCTTCTTTATCATCAATATCCTCGGAAAGAATTATATCATTTGAATCAACAGAATCAATATCTTCAAATTCTACATCTTCGTCATCGACTACAAAACCGTCAGTCTTGTCATAACCATCTTTTGTTAAATTTTCAGGGTCTACCTCTTCATCATCTTCTTCTTCGGAATCTTCGATATCTTCAAAACCCCCAAATAAATAGTTATATAATTTTTCAAATTCATCATTATCACAATCTTTTAGGTTTTCTAATTTTATTTCTTCGTTATCATGTTTTAATAAAATCATATTTCCAAAATATAATTCTTCATCTATTGGTGGTGGTAAATCAAATTTATTTTCACTACCGGCATTTCCATTATTTTTTGAATATAATGAATAAAACATATTTTCCATTTTCCATGTATGTCTTTTACAAAAATTATTACCATTTGAAAATCCGCATTTTTTATAAAGTAAATCAAGAGAAGACAATTTCATATTTGTCGATTTTACAGAACCCGTTTTTTTAATAATAATTAATTTTACCATTTCTATTAATATAAAATTATGAATTGGTTTAAATAGTTTATATTATTAATTATTATTATGAGAAAAATTTATTTGAAAAATATAATAAAAATAAACGAAAATACTATAAAAAAATTAAATAATAAATACAAATATGATTTTAAAAATGACAAAAAAATTTTAACAAATGAAGGTTTTTATAAATTTATTAATAATAAATTATATAAATTTAATATTAATTTTAAAATAGATACGGAAAATGATATTTGTTTTAATATAAATGAAACTGTTAGAAAAGAAAATATATACCAGATACCATATGATAATATTGAAATTATTATTGAAAAAAAAACTTATATTATAAATGATGAGACAAGTTTAATTATTGAATATTACAAAGATAAAATAAATGATTTTTATATTGTATCAAAAACAAAATTAAATATAAATGACTATATTTTTAAAGAAGAAATAAGTTATATAAATGATTTGTTAATATAATTACTATATAATATGTTTTTTTGGATTATAAAACAAATCATTATATCATTCTTATTTATTTTTACTTTGCATCATATTTTCAATTATTTTAAAAATAATTTAACTGTTCCGAAGATTAAAGATTTAATAAGGAAACCAACCGAACAATATAAAGAAATTTATGAAACTGAAGAAAAAACTTTAGATAAAGAAACCATGAAAAATGAGTTGAAAGATTATTTAACGAATCTTTCAAAAACAAATACTACTACTAAATTAGAAAATGTTGGAGATGTATTTAGTGATAATAATAATACCAATACATTTACTAGTTATTAATAATTTTTTAAATCTATATTAATAATTTTTTAAATCTATATAAATAATTTTTTATTATCTATATAAAAAATGAACTATAATGAGAAAAAGTTTTTATTGAGTAAATTCCCACAAGTAGAACTTTGTTATGAAAAAAAACTTCATAATAAAGTCCGCAATATTGAATATTATTTAACAATTCCATACGGCAAAAAATATTTTGCTTGGTTCAAAAATCATAATAACAAAAATTATTTATTTATTTTAGAAATAGATAGAAATAAAAATAAGATTAGTTCAATTGTTCCAACATTTGGATGTTTTAAAAATAATTTATGCTTTGGTAAGGGCACTATTTTATATGGAACCATTTTTAACTATAAAAATAGAAATTTTTTTAATATTGAAGATTGTTTGTATTATAAAAATAAAGATTTAACCGATTTTACAAATCTTGATAAATTAAAAAAAACAAGAGATTTATTTAACAACTTAAAACAAATTTCATATAACAATAATCAACTCATTTTTGGATTACCGAATATGACAAACAAAAAAGATGAAATAACTAAAATTATTAATGACACACCCTATAAATTATATGCTATACAACATAGATTTTTAACAAAAAAAATAAATATTTTTTATAACGAACAAATAACGAACTATAACATTTTTGCAAATTTTTTAATAAAGGCTTTAATTGCCCCAGATACATATGCAATTTTTGGATTAAAAAATCATAAATTAGTTGAACATTCTTATTTATTAATTTCAAGTTATAAAAAAAGTGTTTTTATGAATAAGTTATTTAGAAATATAAAAGAAAATGATAATTTAGACTATCTAGAAGAAAGCGATGATGAAGAAGAATTTGAAAATATTTCAGAGAATAAATTTATTTTAGAAAAAGAATATATTTTTAGATGCGTTTTTAATAGAAAGTTAAAATTATGGGAACCTGAAGAAATAATTAAAGATAAAATTTCTAATTTAAATGATATTTTAGAAATAGAAAAAAATAAGTGATATATATATAATGCCAGTTGATAGTAGTTTACTCGGGAATACTAATAATACTTTTCAAAATACAAGCAATAACGAAGTTTTGAATAAAGGATGCGATTCCAACAGGAATTTACTTCAGGGTGGTGGTGGATACAGTAATACATTTAAATCACTTGAACAAGATTCCAATAACAACATGGGGAGAGGGTATACTTCAAGTGAAAAATATTCGGACTGCAACAAACAGGATGGTGGTGGTGCCGCAGAACTAGGAACTGAATCACATGCAACCAACCGGTTTAATCACTCTTTTAGCGGTGGTTATGGTTTTGGCAAAGAAGGTGCTGCAGTTGCTCATGAGCTTAAAGGTAGTTATGCTGCAATGACACAAAATAAAGATATGAATTCATGTAGTGGTGGTAGAAAACGCAGAAGAAAATCGCGCAAGAGAAAGCCAAAGAGAAAGTCGCGCAAGAGAAAGCCAAAGAGAAAGTCGCGCAAGAGAAAGCCAAAGAGAAAATCACGTGGAAGAAAATCGCGTGGAAGAAAATCACGTGGAAGAAAATCGCGTGGAAGAAAATCACGTGGAAGAAAATCACGTGGAAGAAAATCGCGTAATGGAGCACAAAAAGGAGGTTCTTCAATATCATATTCAGCAATAGATACTGGTCTTACTGGCAATGATGCCAGAATTTTAGGAACAAATGCTTCTCTTTCAAGTGATGCTAATTGTGGAGATGGCTACAATCATTACACTGGAGGTAGCGAAAAAACACTTTATTAAATTTTATAATTTTTTACATAAAATTATAAAATTTATTGCCTTTTCCTTGTTACATTGGACATTCTTTTTTTTTTAGGGTCACATGGAACAGCAAAAAAACCACAAAAAACTTTATAAATACCACGTTTAGATTTTAATGGGTCTTTAATAATTTGATTATCACAATCAACATTTGTTGCTTTTCGCCAACCATTTTTATGACTCCATAATCCATTACTATCTTGTCTATAAAAATGAAATTCTCTCCCGTTTTGATTTTGAAACAATGCCATTCTGTAATAATTTTTTGGGCATTTAAAATTACTATTTCTTTCTTTTGTATATTTTATGGAAGGTGAATCAAGTAAAATACCCTTCACCATATCCTGACAATTAAATGGTTTTTTAAATACATAACCTGCTGCTTTTCCGGGCCTTGCCCACAAAAATTCCCATTTTTTTTTATAAGTTTTTTCTTTATTTTTTAATGTTTTTCCATTATGATATTCTTTGCATCTTTTTACAAGTCTATTATTAATTTTATTTAAAGCATACATATAACAATTATGGCTTTTTGTTAAAAAAAAATTATTATTCCATTTTTCTGGTTCCCATTTTGGTAGAGACATTTCTTAATATTTATTGATATTTTATAATTTTATAAAAATTTTAATTTTATAAAAATTTTAATTTTATAAAAATTTTTATAAAATTATAAATCTATTAAACATTTTCCAATTAATAAGGGTTCCGTTTTAATACTAATTGTGTCTTTTGAAGAATTTGTTTGCGATGGAAATTTAGATTTTTTTTTGACATTCTTTTCTGCATCAAAAATACAATCCCATTTATCATTAAAATAATCAGTATTTGTAGTCGTTAATATTTTAAACTTTTGCTTTTTATAAAACGCCCTCCTTTTTTTCCAATGTCTTTGAAATAATGCATGTTGGTCCAAAATATCATATACCTCTGTATTATCATGTTTCATTCTTAAAATTCTACCAACCGCCTGTGTCACATCGACCCTGGGTGTCGCCATTAATAATGTTGTTAAAGTTTTAATATCCAATCCCTCTTCAGCCATCGCATAGGTTGCTATAATAACCTTTTTTCCTTCGCTTATTTTTAAATCTTTTTCCTTCATCCCTCCTACATAATAACCAACTGAAGAAAAATTTCTATCTTTTATAGAATCATGTAAATATTTTAAAACGGATTTATTATGAGCTAAAACCATTATTTGAGCTTTATTTTCAGTATCTCTATCTATAATATCTTTCAAAACTTTTAAAATAAATTCACTTCTATCATTGAATTCACATATTTTTTTTATCATT
>Ga0209197_1001977_pt1 | contig 12320 bp, 8 predicted proteins | sample COGITO_mtgs_1105_4_FD_184802 | JGI IMG/M metagenome (GOLD analysis project Ga0209197, IMG submission 184802) | Pelagic marine microbial communities from North Sea - COGITO_mtgs_110512 (SPAdes) (version 2) | ecosystem: Environmental > Aquatic > Marine > Epipelagic ... | reverse complement strand
TGATTACTTTTTCTGCAGTAGCATCTACAGTTACTAAATTGGTTTCTGTTGGTGTATTTTCAGTAACGTGAAATTTAGGAGATCCTTCAGAGCCTAGGGGTTTCCATTCGCCAGCGTATACGTTACCTGTTGGAAAATTTTGACCTGGATTGCTGTAATAGTAAAACCCTGGTTCAACAGAAACATCACCAATAGAAGATTGACCTGTAGCTGTGTTATAAACTATCATACCGTCGAAATAATTTCTATAATTATTGGGTAACCCTACAGATCCAGCTGAGAGAAAATTTGAGAAGATAGTTAAATCTGTATGTGGAAATAAAATTCCTTTTCCAAGAGAAGCACTATTATTTGCACCTATATTAGAGGAAGCATCTATAAATGCAGAACTATTCCCCGCGACTCCATTGTTAGGTGAATTAAACGTTCTAATTTGAGCAACTGCTGTAACTGAAAATAGCACCACAACAGCTGATAATATGATTAACTTATTATATATTTTTTTCATTGTTTTGATATAAAATGTGATTAAAATATTCAATTAGAAGGAAGAGACTATAGCGTAATTTCCTGACCCTACATGTATTAATGTAGCCCCTGCTGTTACATCTACATTAGCCTTTCCAGTAACAATTGTGTTTGAAAACTCTACACCTGATGCCATATCACCTGCATTATTAATAATATAAAATTTTCTTCCAACAGGTACACTAGATGGTAGTGTCCATGTAGCTGTAGATGAACCTGTAAATTCAATAATATCATTTGAGTCAGTTATAGATAATAAGGTAGATGTTTGAGCTGCAAGGTAAGATAAACTGTTAGGCACTAAAGCTTTCCAAGCGGTTCCATTCCAGTAATAGTATCCCGTACTCGAAGCATTGGTGCTATAGACCAATTGACTAATCTTGGTTCCATTGGTTGCAGTTGTTGTCATATCATCAGTAACAATAGGTACTGTAATTCCATCAATAGCATTTAAAGCGCCTGGAGTATCACCTGCGTTTCCAACCACGTCTAAAGTAGTTTGAGGACTCGCTGTGCCTATTCCCACTTGTGCATAACCGGCAAAACCTAAAGAGAATAGCATTATTGTTAAAATATATTTTTTCATTGTAGTGTTTATTTTATGTGTAATTGTAATTTTTTTAAAGTTGCTGTAAAGCGGTTGAAATTCTTGAAAACATTAGTCTCTAATGCCCAAAGAATTTTGGGTTATTTCTTAATATTAGTTAAGAAAATAAGCAGGTGTATTTTTCTGGAGGTGGAGACAAGGGTGGCGCTGTGTCAAACCTATAATGATCTGCTACATACAGCGGAGCTTTTTTGTAAAGTAAACTCGCTATAGTACCCTTTACTAGACTATGAGTCTCAAGCCTAAAATAAGCAGGAATCTGGATACTTTGTACCAATGTCCCTTTATTGTGTTCTATCTGTTCTGTGAACAGGTAGCTAATGAGGTATGTATTTTGAATTGAAGCAGCATTAAGAAGACGAATACTTCCCTGCATCAACAGAGGATGTTGTAATACCAGGGTCTCTGAAATAATGTTAAGATCTCCTGTAATGTTCAGTTTATTTTTTATCTCGAGTTGAGAGGCATTATGAATGGCTACATCACTTAAACTTGTGGTAATTGAAGTAGATACCTGTTGTGAAACCCCTGTAAAATGAAGTGTACCCTCTCCTAACAGATCACTTTGAAAAGTATTCTCTTGCTCTAGGGTATATACATCATTATTTAACGTTACTATAAAATCTTTCTTCACCACAAATTGGGCAGACATTTGTACAGTAGATAAAAGAAAACCAAAAACTACCAATAGCAGTAGCGAACTAGAAAAGTTCTGAAAATTACGGAAAGGGGTTTTCATCTTTATTAGGGGTAAATATGGTTACAAATATAAATAAAAAAAATTAATGACCTATAGTTTTACCCTAAACAATCTTCACAACTGTCTAATTTTTAGGGATAAACAAATAACTTCCATAAAAAAAGACAATGCCCTTAAAAAGGGCATTGTCTTGTGTAAATTAACATAACACGATACTGAAGGCTATGATGGCCTGCAATACAAGCTGTTTATGTATTTATACTTTAATTTCAACTTCTACTCCACTTGGCAATTCAAGCTTCATAAGCGCATCAATAGTTTTTGAAGAAGAACTATAAATGTCTAACAAACGCTTATATGCAGACAATTGAAATTGTTCTCTAGATTTTTTATTCACGTGAGGTGAACGTAAAACCGTGAAAATTTTCTTATTTGTTGGTAAAGGTATTGGACCGTTTACAACTGCTCCAGTACTCTTTACTGTCTTTACAATTTTCTCAGCAGATTTATCTACTAAATTGTAATCGTAAGACTTTAATTTTATTCTAATTTTTTGACTCATCGTTTTTATTTTTAGTAGATTATCCTTTTGCTTTAGCGATTACATCCTCAGAAACATTAGAAGGTGTTTCAGCATAGTGAGAAAATTCCATAGTAGACGTTGCTCTACCAGAAGACATGGTTCTTAAGGCAGTAACATATCCAAACATTTCAGATAATGGTACTAAAGCCTTAACAACTTTAGATCCAGCTCGGTCACTCATATCGTTAACCTGACCTCTTCTTCTGTTTAAATCTCCTACAATATCACCCATGTTTTCTTCAGGAGTTAATACTTCTAGCTTCATTAGTGGTTCCATGATTTTTGCTTTGGCAGATTTTGCCGCAGCTTTATAACCAAGTTTCGCCGCTAATTCAAAAGATAATTGATCTGAATCTACCGCATGAAAAGAACCGTCTTTTAGGGTTACTTTCATGGAATCCATTTCATATCCAGCTAAAGGACCATTCTTCATGGCTTCTTTAAATCCTTTCTCAACAGATGGAACAAATTCTCTAGGAACATTACCTCCTTTGATCGTTGATTCAAATTGTAAGCCTTGAAAACCTTCGTCTGCAGGCTCCATCGTAAATACAATGTCTGCAAACTTTCCACGACCACCAGATTGTTTTTTATACACTTCTCTGTGATCTGCAGAAGCAGTAATCGCTTCTTTATATTCTACTTGAGGTTGACCTTGGTTTACCTCTACTTTAAATTCACGCTTTAAACGATCTACAATTACATCTAAGTGTAACTCTCCCATACCTGAGATGATGGTTTGCCCTGAAGCTTCATCAGAACGCACTGTAAACGTAGGATCTTCCTCTGCTAATTTACCAAGACCAATACCTAACTTATCTACGTCAGCTTTTGTTTTTGGTTCAACAGCGATACCAATTACTGGATCTGGAAAGTCCATAGATTCTAATACTATAGGATGCTTTTCAGCAGTAAGCGTATCTCCTGTTTTGATAGATTTAAAACCTACCGCCGCTCCAATATCACCAGCCTCAATATAATCGATGGCATTTTGCTTATTGGCATGCATTTGGTAAATACGTGAAATACGTTCTTTTTTACCAGATCTGTTGTTTAATACATAAGATCCAGCGTCTAATCTACCAGAATATGCTCTAAAAAATGCTAAACGACCAACAAATGGGTCTGTTGCAATTTTAAAAGCTAAAGCAGCAAATGGCTCCTTTACATCCGGCTTACGAATTTCTTCTTTTTCTGTGTCTGGGTTTACACCTGTAATACCTTCTTTATCAGTTGGAGAAGGTAAATAACGACATACAGCATCTAAAAGAAACTGAACCCCTTTATTTTTAAAAGCAGAACCACAAATCATAGGAATGATAGCCATATCCATTACGGCAGATCTTAGTGCTGCATGCACCTCTTCTTCAGTAATCGATTCTTCATCTTCCATGAATTTTTCTAAAAGATTCTCATCATAACTTGCAACTTCTTCAATAAGTAGTGCACGATATTTACGAGCTTCTTCTTTCATATCCTCAGGAATTTCGATAATATCAAAAGTTGCTCCCTGAGTTTCATCGTGCCATACAATGGCACGGTTTTTTACTAAATCTATAATTCCTTTAAAATCATCTTCATCACCAATGTTTAATACAATTGGCACTGCATTTGATTTTAACATGTCTTTTACTTGCTGACATACACCTAAAAAATCTGAACCTTGACGATCCATCTTGTTTACAAAACCAATTCTTGGCACTTTGTAATTGTCTGCTAGTCTCCAGTTAGTTTCAGATTGAGGCTCTACACCGTCAACTGCACTAAATAAGAAAACTAAACCGTCTAAAACTCTAAGTGATCTATTTACTTCTACAGTAAAATCTACGTGACCAGGAGTGTCAATGATGTTAAAGTGATACCCTTTAGTATCAGGAGTTTTTTCACCATTTTCGATAGGGAAATCCCATGTACAAGTTGTTGCAGCAGAAGTAATTGTAATTCCTCTTTCTTGCTCTTGCTCCATCCAGTCCATAGTTGCTGCTCCATCATGAACTTCTCCAATTTTGTGAGAAACTCCTGTGTAGTATAGCACACGTTCTGTAGTTGTAGTTTTTCCAGCATCAATATGTGCTGCAATACCAATATTTCTAGTGTATTTTAAATCTCTAGCCATTTCTATTAAAATCTAAAGTGAGAGAATGCTTTGTTGGCTTCAGCCATCTTGTGGGTATCTACACGTTTTTTAACGGCTGCTCCTTCTTCTTTAGCTGCTGCTAAGATTTCTGCTGCCAAACGCTGTGCCATGGTTTTTTCGTTTCTCTTACGAGTATACAAAATCATCCATTTGATAGCCATAGATACTTTACGATCTGGTCTAATTTGCATTGGTATTTGAAAGGTAGCCCCTCCAACGCGTCTAGAACGAACTTCTACCTGAGGCATTACATTAGATAATGCGTCTTTCCAAACCTCTAATGCTGTTTTTTCTTCGTCTTCTTTTCTTTCTTCTACAATCGCAATTGCATCATAGAATACTTTAAATGCTACCGATTTTTTTCCGGCCCACATTAAATTGTTTACAAAACGTGTTACTAACTGATCATTAAATTTTGGATCCGGTAGTAAGACTCTTTTTTTTGCTGCTCTTTTTCTCATGTCTTTACATTAAAAAAGTTACTAAATTACTTTTTTGGGCGTTTTGCACCATACTTTGATCTTCGTTGAGTTCTTCCCTCAACTCCCGCTGTATCTAAAGCTCCACGTACAACGTGATACTTTACTCCTGGCAAATCTTTTACCCTTCCACCTCTAACTAATACTATCGAGTGCTCTTGTAGATTGTGTCCTTCACCTGGGATGTATGCGTTTATCTCATTACCATTTGTTAATCTAACTCTGGCAACTTTACGCATTGCAGAATTAGGTTTTTTTGGTGTTGTAGTATAAACACGTGTACATACTCCACGTCTCTGAGGACATGACGACAAAGCAGCCGATTTACTCTTCTTAGTTATTTTGGTTCTTCCTTTACGAACTAATTGTTGAATAGTTGGCATACTAAATTGTTACTATTTTTCGTTTGTACTAAAATTTGTCTCTTTTTAAGAGTGCGCAAATGTACAATTAATTTCTTTCTATTCAAATCTGAAGAAGTAATTTTTTTGTACATGAATATAAACTGATAATGTTTTCATATTTTGAGGTACATTTGAACGCTTTAACCTACATTTTGAGTAAAAAAACTATACCTTATATATATATACTTTTTTTTGGCTGTTTTTCTTATGGGATAGTGGGGCAAAATCTCGAGTTAAAAATTACTTCTTTAGACACCCTTCAAAACCTCGCTTTACATGAAATTATATTTAAAAAAAGTCACAAGTTTGAAGCAGACATTTTTAAGGAAATAACCAACATTCACTCAGACCTAAAAAAAGAAGGATTTTTTGTAGCTACCGTAGACACCATAATTAAGAATGCTAAAAAATATGAAGCAGTGTTTAATCTGGGAAAAAAAACAGACAATCTCATTTTAATACTACCACAAGAAATTAGAACAAACTCCTTTATAAAGTATAATGACTCTGTTCGAATTAAAACTAAAAGTTTCGAAAATTTCACAAACCTGTTGTTAACCAATTTAGATGCTACTGGAAATTCGTTTTCAGAAATTTCATACACAAAACCAACCTATTTAAAAGACACCTTAATTTTAAACTTAAACCTACTAAAATCTCAACGCAGAAATATTGACAAAATTCTTGTGAAAGGATATGATGAGTTTCCGGAAAAATTTTTAAAGCATTTTTTTAACATTGACAAGTCAACTGTTTTTTCTAAAAAAAATATGAAAACAGTTTCTAAGCTTACTAGACGTTTAGATTTTGTGCGGGAAAAAAAAGAACCTGAAGTACTATTTAAAAAAGACTCCACACATTTGTATTTATTTTTAGAAAAGTCAGAGACGAGTAGTTTTGATGGTATTATTAATTTTGCATCGAAAGAAAATGAAGAAGGCCTATTGCTTAATGGAAATCTTGATTTAAAATTAAACAACATCTTAAATACAGGAGAAAAATTTGAATTGTTTTGGAATAAAGTGGCCCAAGAAAAATCAGAGTTTAAAATTACTAGTGCCATTCCCTATATTTTCAACACACCCATGTCAATTGCATTGGGTTTCAATTTATATCGGCAAGATTCTACATTTATAAATACGCGTTTTAATTTGGACTCACAATATGAGTTAAACACTAGATCAAAAGCATCAATATCTTATTCAAGTGAAAAATCTAGTTACTTGTTATCTTCTGCAGAAAACAACTTTGACTCGTATTCCAATTATTTCATTGGTATTGGGTATCAACTCAGAAGTTTATCAAATACTAATTTATTTAAAAATAACTACAGCATAGCACTTAGCAGTAAATTAGGAAAAAGAAAAAATGAAATTTCAGATCAAACTCAAGTACAACTAGAAGTTTTAGCATTCTTAAATATTCAAACTAATAAAAAAAGCTATATCCATATAAAAGCAGCCTCTAAACTACTCAACTCAGAGAATTACCTCGTTAATGAACTATACAGAATAGGGGGAGCCAATAGTATTAGAGGTGTAAATGAACAGAGTGTCTTTACAAATTCATATGCTATCGCTAATATTGAATTCAGATATCTTACTTCAACCTCCTCTTACTTGTATTCAATAACCGATCTTGGATTCTACAAAAACTCAATAACTGATAAATTAAATAACGCCTATGGTCTTGGTGGAGGATATCGATTTAAGTTAAACAACAACTTTGTAGACCTAGGCTACGTAATTGGAAATAATTCAAATAATCAGTTAAAACTCAATAAGTCAAAATTAATCATTAAGTGGACCTCTTATTTCTAAGATGAATCATCAATTATGAGGTGTTTCTTCGTATTTGTTAAGTTTTTTTTAACATAAACCATTGTATTTTAAAAAAAAAGCAAGATATTTGGCGTAATTAATTCAAATTATAAAATATGAAGACAAAGTTCAAAGGAGTTTTGACGCTATTATTGGCGTTAATTGTGCAGGTATCATTTGCACAAGAAAAAACTGTCTCTGGTACAGTATCTGACAACACTGGGAGTTTACCAGGTGTAAGTGTTATTATTAAAGGTACTAGTACGGGAGCTGAAACTGATTTTGATGGTAAATATTCCATCAAAGCTACATCAGGTGATGTTTTAGTTTTTAATTACCTAGGGTACAAGACTGTCGAAAAAACTGTTGGTTCTGCCAATGTTATCGATGTGACTCTTGAAGAAGGTGGTGAGGTTTTAGATGAAATCATCGTTACTGCACAAGGTATTAAAAGAGAAAAGAAGGCATTAGGTTATGCCGTAAGTGAAGTTAATTCTGAACAATTAGAACAACGTTCTGAGGGTGATATCGGTAGACTACTGTCTGGTAAAGCTTCAGGGGTAAACATTCAAACTCAAAGTGGTGTGTCTGGATCAGGAACAAGTATTCTTATTAGAGGTATGAGTTCTTTTAGTGGTTCTAACCAACCCTTATTTGTTGTAGATGGTGTTCCTTTTAGTAGTGATACTAACTCACAAGGTGGATTTGTTGATGGTAACAATGGTTCTAGTCGTTTTCTAGATATTGATCCAAACAACATTGAAAGTGTAAATGTTTTAAAAGGTTTAGCAGCAGCTACACTTTATGGAACACAAGGACGTAACGGGGTTATTTTAATCACAACGAAGAGTGGTTCTTCTGGACGTAGTTCTTCAAAACAAGAAATTACTGTAAGTTCTTCAGTATTTTTTAACGAAATAGCTTCTGCAGCAAACTACCAAAATGAATATGGTGGTGGTTTTGATCAAGCTTTCGGTTGGTTCTTCAGTAACTGGGGTCCAAAATTTGAGAGAGACGGTCCTGGAGGATGGGGAAGCAGTAGTGCTTTCGATGCAGCTGGTACATTAGCTCACCCTTACTCTACAGCTTCTACAGCTACAGGTATTCCACAAGCTTTCCCAGAATTTGCTGGAGCTAGATATGAGTGGAGACCTTATAACTCAGTTGGAGATTTCTTTAGAACAGGAGTTGTTAGAAGTAACAATATCAATATCCGTTCTTCTTCAGAAGATGGAAAAATTAACTATAACATCAACTACGGTAGTTTAGATGATGAAGGTTTTACTCCAGGAAACTCTGTAGGTAGAAATACCTTAAGTATTGGTGGTAACGCAAAGTTATCTAACAAGTTTACTGTTAGTGGAACAATGAACTATGCAAGAACAAACTTTAAATCACCTCCAATTGCTGCAAGTTTTGGTAGTAATGTTGGTGGTAATGATGCATCAATCTTTGGAAACTTATTCTACACACCAAGAAGTGTTGATTTAATGGGACTTCCATTTGAGAATCCAGTAGACGGTAGTTCTGTATATTATAGACAAAACAACAGTATACAACATCCATTATGGACGGTTAAGAATGCACAAACTAGTCAGCTTACAAATAGAGTATTTGGTAATGCTGCGCTTACCTATGCAATGAATGACAACATCAACTTAATGTACCAATTTGGTTTTGATACATATAGTGAGAATAATGTTAACTATTCTAACAAAGGAGGTAAGACAGGAAGTGTTGCCAACCAGTCAGGACAGTACAGCACATGGAACAATACTAATACTATTAACAACCACAAAGTTTCAGTAGCAGGAAATTATGATCTATCAGATAATTTAGATTTAAACTTTACTGTAGGTATGGAAACAAGAAGTGATGTTTATGATAGAAGTGGTGTTGCAAGTACAGGACAACAAGTATTTGGAGTGTTAAGACACTTTAATTTTGGTGTTCAAGATGAAATACAAGGTTATCAAAGAAGAAACATTATGGGAGCATATGCTCAAGCTGATCTTGGATATAAGCAAACTGCTTTCTTAACGTTAGCTAGTCGTACAGACTGGGTTTCTAACTTAACTCAAGAAAACAGATCAATTACGTATCCATCTGCAAGTATATCATTCCTTCCATCAAAAGCTATTGAAGCTATACAAGAAAGTGAATTTGTAAATTTCTTAAAGCTTAGAGCAGGTTTAGGAACTTCTGCAAACTTTCAATCAGGATATCCTGTTGCAACTACATTAAGTTTAAATACACAAGCATTTAATACAGATGAAGGTGTAGATGTTGTTACAAACTCAACAAGTAGTTTCTTAGGAAACCCAGATTTAAAACCTGAAACATTAGAGGAAATAGAATTTGGTTTAGAAGGTAGTTTCTTAGACAATAGAATTTCTGTTGACTTCTCTATATATCAAAGAACAACAAACAACTTAGTTGTAGATAGACCATTAGATCCAGCAAGTGGATATGACAGTACACAAACTAATGTTGGTGAAATTGTTGCTGATGGTATTGAATTAGACGTTAGCTTAGATTGGATAAGAAATGAAGGAGATGGATTAAACTGGTCTACTAACTTCAACTATTCTTCAAGTGAGGCAATCGTTACTGATTTAGGACTTGATACAGACCTAGTACCATTTGCAGGTTTCTCAAATAGAGGAAATGCAGCTATCGAAGGATTTTCTTTAGGAGCTATGATTGGTAGTGCTGTTGCAGAAGATGAAAATGGTAACTTCAGAGTTAATGGAAGTGGTAGTTATATAGTAGATAACGCATTTGACTTCTCTGAGGGAAGTGACTATAATAACGTTATTGGTGATGCAAATCCTGATTTCGTATTAAACATGAGTAACTCTATAAATTACAAGAACTTCTCATTAGGATTCTTATTTAACTGGACACAAGGAGGTGATATGTATTCTCAGACAGTTCAAACTTTACTAGGTAGAGGGGTTGTAAACCAAGCTGGAATTGATAGAGCAAATTCATTTGTACTTCCAGGGGTTAACCCAGCAGGGGAAACTAATGTCACTCAAATCAATAACTCAACATACTATTTCTCTAACGTATTATACGGAGCTGATGAATTAGGAGTTTATGATGCAACTGTATTTAGATTACAAGAACTTTCTTTAGGATATTCTCTTCCAAACAATATGTTAGAGAAAACTCCTTTCGGATCTTTAAGCGTTACCTTTTCAGCTAACAACTTATGGTTCCATGCGCCAAATATACCAGAAAACACAAACTTTGATCCTAACGTAGCTGGATTAGGTGTTGGTAATGGTAGAGGTTTTGAATACTTAAACGGACCTAGTTCAAGAAGATATGGACTATCTGTAAAAGCTTCATTCTAACAAAAAAATAATTTATATTATGAGAAAAATAAACAATTTAATTAAAATGTTGGTTCTGTGCGGAGGATTATTCTTTGCTTCGTGTGAAACAACAGAGCTGGATTTGACACAAAATCCAAATGCACTATCACCGGTAGATGCTGATCCAGATTTCTATCTGAACCAAATTCAATTATCATATGCATACTTGATTGAAAGCTTTGGAAATACTGCTGGTGCAGTAACCAGAATAGATTACATGAGTGGTAGAGATTATGCAAATGCATATCAACCAGGTAGTTTTAATGGAAGATGGAGTTCTTCATACCAAACAATCATGCAGGACATCAGAGAAATGAATGTAATTGCAGACGAAAGTGGTTTAACTCACCATAAAGGAATCGGACAGTTTATTGAGGCACACATCTTAATGACTCTAGTAGATTTCTTTGGAGATATTCCTTACACTGAAGCTTTTCAAGGAGCTGCTAACTTAAACCCAGCAGCGGATTCAGGTGCTAGCGTTTATGCAGTTGCACTTGGTTTATTAGATTCAGCAATTGCTAACTTTAATAGTGAAGCTCTTGGAGAGCCAAGATGGACTTCATCAGTTACAGACCCATTTTATGATGGAGACTGGACTGCATGGACAAAAGCTGCAAACACGCTTAAAATGAATGCATATGCAAATACAAGATTAGTAGACGGAAGTGCTGTAGCTAATTTTAATGCTATCGTTGCTGATGGAAATTACATCACATCTAATGCAGATGATATGCAATTCAGATGGGGTACTTTAGCAGTACAACCAGATTCACGTCACCCAAGATATAGAGGTAGTTATACTTCTACAGGTGGTGGATCTTATATGTCAAATTCATTGATGTATCATATGTTTGGTGATGGATATTTCTCACCAAGTTATGACCCAAGAATTAATTTCTATTACAGTAGACAAGTAAGTTCTACTCCTGGAATTGATGCACCAGCTGATGAGGAAGTATTAGAATGTGGTTTACAACAAGCTCCTGGACATTATGCAGGTTATGTATTTTGTGGAGTTGAAAGAGGATACTGGGGTAGAGATCATGGAAATGACAATGGAATTCCACCAGATGGATTCTTAAGAGCATTAGCAGGGGTTTATCCTGCAGGTGGTTTACTTGATGATTGGACTACTTTATTTAATGGACCTAACCCTCAAAAAGATGGTGCCGGTAACGGTGGTAATGGTGTAACACCAATACTATTAGCTTCTGCTGCAGATTTTATGATTGCTGAAATCGCTTTATTTGTAGATGGTGATATCAATGCTTCTGGTAATGCAATGTTATCAGGAATTGCTAAATCTTTTGATAAAGTAACTAATTTCGCACCAAGATCTGCTTTATTTACAGCTGTTGTAGATGGTAACTTCGGTGGTCTTGATCAAATGATTGCTGATTTTACAAATGACATTGTTAACCAATGGGTAGATGCTGATATGGATGGTAAGAAAGATATCTTAGCAATGCAAAACTTTGTAGCTCAATACGGAAACGGATTAGGGGCTTATAATTTCTATAGAAGAACTGGATTCCCTACAACGTTACAGCCAAATATTGAGCCAAACCCAGGAGGATTTATCCGTTCATTCTATTACCCTGCTGACCACGCTAATAACAATTCGAATATTAGTCAAAAAACAGGGGTAACAGATCCAGTATTTTGGGATAATAATG
>Ga0209197_1001970_pt1 | contig 12348 bp, 11 predicted proteins | sample COGITO_mtgs_1105_4_FD_184802 | JGI IMG/M metagenome (GOLD analysis project Ga0209197, IMG submission 184802) | Pelagic marine microbial communities from North Sea - COGITO_mtgs_110512 (SPAdes) (version 2) | ecosystem: Environmental > Aquatic > Marine > Epipelagic ... | reverse complement strand
CCTTCATTTATTATTACTAAAATAAATCCATCTAAATCTATAAAGTTCGCTTAAAAAATTATTGTAATTCCTTAAACGAATTAAAGTGCTACTAAATATTTTTTTGAATTCATTAGAATTGGCATGAAGTGCATTTAAAATTACGAGTACCCTATATATTTATGCAGAAGATTAATTGTTTGATTTATTTTTATAGATAGGAAAGTCTGAATATTTATTTTTTCTATATTTTTTATAATTATAGTTTCAATTTCAGCATATTATATGATAGTTTAGGTCTGCAAAATTTTGATAAAGTACTATTTTTTTTTAAAGGGTGAGAAAAAGAGAGAATGAAAAGCGAGAGCTTTAGGGAGCGCTCATAAAATTATTTATATTTGTATCAGAATTTATAACAATGAAATACGCAGAAAATATATTAGAAACTATTGGGAACACTCCTTTAGTTAAATTGAATGTTTTAACAAAAGAATTGCCTTGTTTGGTACTTTCTAAATACGAGACTTTTAATCCAGGGAACTCGGTAAAAGATAGAATGGCTTTGCAGATGATAAAAGATGCTGAAGCAGATGGGCGTTTAAAACCAGGAGGTACTATTATAGAAGGAACTTCTGGTAACACAGGTATGGGTTTGGCTTTAGCTGCGGTTATAAAAGGGTACAAGTGTATTTTTGTAATGGCAGACAAACAATCTAAAGAAAAGATAGATATTTTAAGAGCAGTTGGTGCAGAAGTTGTGGTTTGTCCTACAGATGTAGAGCCAGATGACCCACGTTCTTACTATTCGGTCTCTAAGCGTTTAGGAGAAGAAACACCTAATTCTTGGTATGTAAACCAATATGATAACCCTAGTAATTGTAAAGCACATTTTTTAAGTACAGGTCCAGAAATTTGGGAACAAACAGCCGGTAAAATAACGCATTTTGTTGTTGGAGTAGGAACTGGAGGAACCATTTCTGGTGTAGGAAGTTATTTAAAAATGAAAGCTAGAGAAGCAGGTACTACTGTTAAGATTTGGGGAATTGATACTTATGGCTCTGTTTTTAAAAAATACCACGAAACAGGTGTTTTTGACGAAAAAGAAATTTACCCTTATATAACAGAAGGTATTGGTGAAGATATTTTACCATTAAACGTAAACTTTGGGGTTATAGACGGTTTTACTAAAGTTACAGATAAAGATGCTGCAGTTTATACCCAGCGATTGGCAAAAGAAGAAGGGATGTTTTTAGGGAATTCTGCAGGAGCCGCTATAAAAGGTTTGTTGCAATTAAAAGAACATTTCACAAAAAATGATGTGGTGGTGGTTCTATTTCATGATCATGGAAGCCGTTATGTTGGTAAAATGTTTAATGATGAATGGATGAAAGCACAAGGTTTTATTAAATAATAGCTAAATAAATATAAAAACAGGAAGTTTAAATATATTTTGAAAATAAAAAAAACCATCTCAAACGAGATGGTTTTTTAACTAACTAATTCTAACAATTAAAAGAGGTTTACTAAGTCTCTATATTAGACTTTGCAAGCATTGTGCCAAACTTAATTGCTTTATACTATAAACAATAAAAACGATGCTGTTTAGAACATCGTTTTTACTTTAGTTGTACATATTTATTAAAATATATATTACTTTGCGTGCTTATGTGCTTTATAAGAAGATCTTACTAACGGTCCGCTCTCTACATACATAAAGCCCATTTCTAAGCCTATGGTTTCATATTTTTTAAACTGTTCTGGTGTTACAAATTCCTTCAAAGGTAAATGTTTCTTAGAGGGCTGCAGATATTGACCAACTGTAATGATATCGCAATTTACTTCACGTAAATCTTTCATTGTCTGCAGTACTTCTTCTTCTGTCTCTCCCAAACCTAGCATCAAACCAGTTTTAGTTCTCATTCCGTTTTCTTTTAAGTATTTTAAAACCCCTAAACTTCTATCATATTTTGCTTGAATTCTAACCTCACGCGTTAATCTTCTTACAGTTTCCATATTATGAGAAACTACTTCTGGGTGCACTGCTATTAAGCGATCAATCTGTTTGGTGTTTCCTTGAAAATCTGGAATTAAAGTTTCTAAAGTTGTGGTTGGGTTTGCTCTGCGAATTGCATCTACAGTTTCTGCCCATATAATAGAACCACCATCTTTCAAATCATCTCTATCTACAGAAGTAATTACAGCATGCTTAATACTCATTAGTTTTATAGAACGTGCTACTTTTTCTGGTTCATCCCATTCAACCGTTTCTGGTCTCCCTGTTTTTACACCACAAAAACCACAAGAACGTGTACAAATGTTACCAAGAATCATAAATGTTGCAGTTCCTTCGCCCCAACATTCGCCCATATTAGGACAACTACCACTTGCGCAAATAGTGTTTAATTTATATTTATCTACTAAACCTCTGAGCTCTGTGTATTTTTTACCAACAGGTAATTTTACACGCAACCATTTTGGTTTTTTAGGTCTTTCTGGAAGTACTAAAGTTTCTATTGCCATTGTTCACCAAATTAAAGTGCAAATATACAAAGGAAAGATTTAAATACTTGTTAAAAACCAAACACTAAATCCAATTAAAAAAAGAATACCAATAACACTTAAGATTTTTAAATATATTCCTGGTTGGTGTTCTTTGGGTGTATGTTTTCCAGTAATTAATTTAAAGTTTAAAATAGCATAAAAAGGTGCCGTTAAGAAAGATAAAATTGTAGCAGTCTTGACTAACAAGCCCATATTATCCATGAAATATTTTAAAATTAAAATAGTACCAATAAATAAAAAAAGAATCCAAAACCAATAGCCATATTTTAATTCTTTATTAAAAAGTAGTTTTGTAGATCTATTCATAGTTCTAGGAGACGCATCTAAAGTAGTAATAGTAGTACTAAACATGGTTGTAAAAGCAGCTATTGCTATAAATATATAAGAGTATTGTCCTAGGTTTTTCGTGTATAATTTTATTAGTTGAGTTGCAAAAGCTCCACCTTTGTCAGAAAAATTTTCGCCAGATTTATACATCACCAAAGCACCTAAAAGTACAAAGCAAATGCCTAAAAATAATGTACCTAAGTACCCTATATTAAAATCGAAAATAGCTTCTTTCCTTTTTGTTTTTATAATAGCAGTTTTATCTTTTTCAACGGACCAAATAGAATGCCAAATAGAAATATCTAACGGAGCTGGCATCCAACCTAGAAATGCAATTAAAAAAGTAAGTTCTACCGTGCCAGAAGGTATAATTTGGGTAATATCAAAAGCATCTTTGGTACTAAATAACGCAACACTAACTGCAATAATTGTGCTAATAGTTAAAATTACAATTATGTATTTCATTAAATTGTCTAGCAGTTTATACTTTCCAACCATTAAAAAAATCAAACTAATAAAGAGGAGCATGGTAGACCATAAAACAAGATCATTTGTAAATCCAAAAAGTTGTGAAGCCAAACCTGCAGTAACAATAGTAACTGCTGCTTGTATGGTAAACATGGTAGCAAAATTTAGTAGATAATAGGCAATTAAAACTCCTTTACCTAATTTCCGATAACCATCCAATAAGGTTTCGCCTGTTGCAGCGGCATAACGAGGCCCAAACTGGAAAAACGGATACTTAAATAAGTGTACTAACAAAAGTGCCCAGATTAAGCCAAAACCATATTCTGCACCTGCTCTTGTAGATTGTACTAAATGAGAAACACCAATGGCTGCACCTGCAAATAATAAACCAGGCCCTAAAGATTGTAAGAATGACTTTTTCATAACTAAGTCTTCTTAATAATGGCCGCTAACAGTTTTTTAGCACGTAATAATTTTACTTTTACATTGTTCATTGGTTCTTCTATCTGTTCGGCAATTTCTTTATAACTTAATTCTTGAAAATAGCGTAACTGTATAACTTCTTGATATTTAGGTTTCAATTGTTTAATATCTTTTAGCAACGCAGCTAAATTTTGTTCTCTAATTATTTTGTCTTCTGGCGTTGGATTTTCATCAATTACCATATATACTTTTTCTTGTTGTTCTTCTGAAGTTTCTGTGTAAATTGAAGTGTTTTTCTTACGAAGTAAATCGATATGAATATTTTTAGAGATGGTGATTAACCACGTTTTAAAAGTATATTTTTCGTCGAAAGTATGTATTTTATCAAAGGCTTTAGAGAACGTTTGAATGGTAATATCTTCTGCATCATTCTCACTTTTGGTTCGTTTTAACTGATAATTATAAACATCAGCCCAAAAGAGATTTAACAAGTAACGAAAAGCCGCTTGATCTCCACTTTTTGCCTGTCTAATATATTTTTCAATATTTTTATCGTTTATTTCCAATAATTGGGGATTTGAATCAACTTTTTGATAAATATACTACATTGAAATTTGATTACAAGAAGTAGGTGTTTTATAGTGTACGTTATTTCTAGAAATAATTATTTGTGTTCTGGTTCTGAACAATTTTCATATTGCTCAGGTGTTTTACCACAAAAGCCACAAGCTTCGCCATCTTTATTTAACATTGGATTTTGACTTGCGCAGGTTCCTGCAAATTCACCATCTTTTTTTGCCCATATTTTAATGGCAATTCCAGCTACACCTAAACCTAATAGAATTAAAGTAATCAGTAATAATTTCATAAATAATATTTCTTTTACAAAGATACATATTCTTGTGCTTTCTTTAAAAGTGAACTCCTGTTTTTTTGCTAATATTATATTTTTTTGCAGTGTTTATTTGTTATAATTATCGAGAATAAAATTAGGATTTTTTAGAATGTAAATTTCGAATCTCCGATGTTAAAGGTATTATAATAAGAAAATTATTAATATTTTAGAAATGATAAAAACGAGCAAAGACTGTCTGAAAAGACAGTCTTTGATGCAGGGGTTTTAATTTTGTAGGAATTTTTTTAATTATGATAAAAATAAAAATTTTAAAAAGTTATGACTAGTTTTTTTAGACAATAATTGTTCTTTTACACGAAATATGAACATCAAAAAAACATCATAATTTTTTTGAGAGATTCCAGTATTATAAATAGGTGTTCTTTTTTCTTAATTCTCCAACTTTCAATCCAAAACGTTCTTCAAATTTTTTACTGAAGTATGATCTACTATTAATTCCTACGGCATACATTACCTCATTGAGTGTAGGAAACTTGCTTTTAACAATATACTCGTAAGCTTTTAGTAAACGTACTTCTAAGATAATGTTTACAATACTTAGACCTAGTTTAGATTTTAAAATTTGATTTAATTTTTTCTGCTCATAACCGCATATTTTAGATAGCATGGTTACATTAAATTCTGGATTTGTTAGATTGGAGAGAATACATTCTTTTATTTTTTCTACTAAGTCAGCAGAAGAACTATCAAAATTAACTTTATCTTGGGTTACAGGTTCTAGATTCAATATTTTTTTTCTATTCAAAGTGCGCTCAAGGATATTTTGAACGCGAGACAAAAGTTCGTCCTTTGAAAAGGGTTTCTCTATGTATTCATTCAAATTTAAAGTATTTTTTAAATCTTCTAACTTGTTATAGAATACTGCGGTAATCATAATAAAAGGAATGTCTTTTTGGGCATCTATTTTATTAAGGGCTTTTTTAAATTCAGTACCATTTAATAGAGGCATTCTTAAATCTGATATAATCAAATCAAAAGTTTGTTCTTTTATTTTTGCTAATGCTTCTGCACCATTAAAGGCAAAAGTACATTCCAGAGTATCTAAAAATATTTCTTTTAAATACGCAATCATTTCTAAGTTATCATCCACAATTAATACCTTAGGGTATTTAGTGGTTTCTTCTATGTCCTCCTTTGAATGTTTTTCAATAGATATCAAATCAAACTCTTTTTTTAAAGAATTCGTATGTAAAGTAAATTTATTCAGCTCATATGGAAGGTTTACGTAAAAAATACTTCCTACATTTATTTCACTTTCTACACGTACTAACCCATTTAATTTATTTACTAACTCTGCAAGTAGAGCCAAGCCAATGCCAAAACCACCAGTAGTTGAGTTTTGTTTGGTTTGGTAAAAACGTGTAAATATCATTTCTTTATCCTCTTCTGAAATACCAAATCCTTCATCTTTTATGATAATTTCTATTTCTTCTAATGAAAAATTGATATTTAAATAGATATTTGAATTTGAATTTGAATATTTAATTGCGTTTGAAATTAAATTATTCAGAATAATTTTTAAACTCTCTAAATGATAGTCAATATTAAAGCTATCTTTTGCATTCGTTTTATAATAAAAATGTATCTTTTTTATTTCAAAATCTGGAAGATAATTAGATATTATTTCCTTCATAAATTGATGAAAAGGAAGGACTGTTTTTTTATTAAGTTTAAGGTTGCCTTTCTCAGCTTTTAATAGTGTTAAAAAACTATTAAGAGCGGTAATCATTTTTTTAGTATTGGTATAAGCTCTAGTTGTATACTTTTTTCTTTTTTCAATGTTTAGGCTATTTTCTTGCAGGAGCGTTAAATATCCCATGATAGAAGTTATTGGAGTTCTAATTTCATGAGACATATTTTCCAAAAACAGTTGCTTCGAATCTAAAATAGTTTTTTTACTTAATATTTGAAGCTCAGCTTTATATTCCCTTTTTTTCCTAAATGTTTTTGATACATATAAGGCAGTAATTAATAATGCAATAACAGTAAACGAGATAAACACAATAAATAGCGTTGAGTTTATATAAAAAGATCGATTCTTAGTTATTATCTGATCTTTTGAATTAGAAAGCTGTTTTATTTCTTGGAACTGCTTATTATATTTTATAAAATAACTATCTATGCCTATTTTATTTTTCGTAATTAATATATCATTGCTGTTTTTTAAGAACCATGCACTTTCTAAACAGACAAAAGCTTTTTGGAATTCTTTTTTAGAGGAATAATAACGACTTAATACAGTAAAGGTTTCAATTTTTTTATATTTATCATTATTTAGAATGATTTTGTTTATTTTTTTAAAATAAGTATCTGATTTTTTTAAATTATTAGCATGTAGAGCATAAGATAGTTTTTGGACATAATATCCAATATTTGAAATATCCAAAATATTTTCATTAAATATATATGCCTTATCTAAATACAGTTCTCCTAAAGAAAAGTTATTTATACCTTTGTATGTTTCACTTAAAATACTGAAATACCTTCTTTTAATTGTTTCTCTTTTTATTTTTGTGCTATCAATTTTGTTTAAAATTTGCAGTGCTTCCTTGTATTTTTTTTTAGCCGTTAGAAGTTTAGCTTGCATTATTTTAACCAATTTTTTTCTACTTTCATATATGTTGCTTTCTGGGTTTGATTCTATTGCTTGCGTTAATTCAATTATATGGTGTTTTGCATGCTCATAGCTTTCTAGTTCAATCAGGCAATTTGTTATATTTACTAAAGGAGAAATAAGTTTATGTTTATTCTTGAATTTTCTTTTGATATTGAGCCCTTTTTCATAGTAATCAATAGCTTTTACCTTCATGTTATTTAGTGAATACGCATTTCCCAATCTTCCATAAGAGTCAGCTAAAATTTCTGGATCATTAGTAAGTTCTGTTATTTTTTCGTGGTAATAAAAGGTAGAATCAATAGAACGATTTTGTGCATGAACATATCGTATTAAACCAAATATGGTTTTAATTTCAATCAAATTAATACCCTCTTTATCTTTATTATTGCGTTGGGAATGTATTTTCTTTTGATTCTTTAAAACTTTTAAAAAGGGGTATATAATTTTCGAAGCAGTTTTAACACTAACTCTACTTCCTTGTAAAATTTTGTTATTAAACTCAAAAATAACTTGTAAAGAGTCTAAAGACACATATTTGGTGTTTTCTGCTTTTTCTTTAGTTGTAGACGTTTCTATTTTTTTTTGAGACCAACAAAATCCAGATACAAGGAATAACAAAATAATAATTTTTCTCATTTAGCACTATTTTAGTCAATTTTGTTCACTTTTTTTTCTTTAAATATAAACAAATTACAAATATCACTTGCTTGTTTTTTTTAAAAAAGAACAAATAATTACTTAAAAAAGAACAAATTTAAAAATCAAAGTCTCATTAATTCCTTTTATGGAGCTTAAATAATATATTCATTAAGTATTTTGGAAATGATTTAAATTACTCTTATTTTGAAAGCTATAAAGTTAATGTAATGTTCTGTTTTATTAAGAAGTCATTATTTAATATTTGTATTTTTTTAGGGCAACACTTTTTTAATTATTAAAGTTATTATTAAGGCATCTTGCTTTGAGTATTAAGCTCTTTATTAATAAATATTACTTAGGTCACACAAAATATAAAACAATACGTGGAACGAAACCAACTTAAACTAACCTATTTTGAAAAAAAGTATACAGTTATAAATTTCTGTTTTTTTGATACTGCTTTAGGTTAATAATTATTGCTTCAAAATACCTATTAATAAAATAAGGCTATAAAGATTTTTGAAATGGAAAAAGTGAAATAGGGCTATCTAAAAAGGTAGTCTCTTGATATACGTTTGTTTTTTGAATAAAAAACTATTGATCGAGCAAGATTTTATTAAAGAATTACAATTTAATTCTTGCCGTTTTTTTGTTAAATTGAAGCTAACGTGCCTAAGTCTATAAAAGAGCTTGTATATAAATATTTTTCTTTTAGTTTAACTTTTCTTTAACTAAAGAAAAGTTAAACTAAAAGAAAAATATGGAGTCTAAATAATAAATAATCCTAAATTATTATAAATGAAAACTCAATTCATTAAAATATCAATACTTCTATTATTATCAATTATATTTATTTCCTGTAGTTCATCTGAAATAAAAGAGGATGATAGTGAAAATCTTCTACCAACTACAGCATATGACATTAGTTCGATACTCTCAAAATTCGATGGAATTGATGCTGTTTCATATGCTGTTGCTGGCAATATGGTTACATTTACAACAACAGATCTGCCTAATCATACAAGCCCTTACTGGAGTGCCTCTCATCCTTTATATGAACCTTATAACGGAACAAACTCCAATTGGAATCAGAATCCGAATGCTATCGGAGAGCAAAATATTACGTTTACGATGACGTTAACACCAGAAGAAGCCACCAATAAAAGTGCAACTCCTTTAGGACCTATTGGAATTTCTAGAAACGGAATCGTATTCTTTAATCAATATGCAGGGCCAAACAATCGACCTTTAACGAATGAAATAAATTCTTTTGATCAATGGTTAGGACATCCTGCAGGAACCCAATATCATTACCATATAGAGCCATCTTATTTGACAACAACCTTTGGTAAAGATGCCTTTTTAGGACTTCTTTCTGATGGATTTCCAGTATATGGCCCTGAAGAGAACGGCACCACGGTTACCAACGAAGATTTAGATGAATTTCATGGTCATACATCTGTAACATTAGATTTTCCTGACGGAATTTATCATTATCATATTACAAATGAAGATCCTTACTTAAACGGAAGTGGTTTCTTTGGTTCTGCAGGAACGATAACAAGGTAATATCTTGAAAGCGCTATTTTTTCTTTTCTCGATACTATTTTTTATTTCTTGTGATGAAACTCGTAAGGAAATAAAAGATGAAATTGTTGTTGAAAACATTACGATTCCTGCTATTGAAAAAAACAGAAAGCATCCGTTATTTCAATTAAAAAATGGTGTATTATTTTTTGATGTAAAACCATTTTCTGGAGTGGTAAAAGAGTTTTATGCAGAGGGTTCTATAAAATCAATGGCACAATATTATCTTGGAAAAAGACAAGGCACTTATTTTGGGTGGTATCAAAATAAGAAAAAATGGTTTGAACGTTTTTATATAAATGGTTTGAAAGCAAAAGTTCATAAAGGTTGGCATAAAAATGGGATACAAATGTTTGTTTATCATTTTAAGAATACCGGCGTGTATAATGGTAGTGTAAAAGATTGGTATGCCAACGGAGTGTTAGCAAAAAGCTTCAATTTTATAGAGGGTAAAGAAGCTGGAGCACAGAAAATGTGGGATTTTAAAGGACGTATTAAAGCTAATTTCTTTACTGTAGCCAATGAAAGACACGGTCTAATTGGTTTAAAAAAATGTGTGAGCGTATTGCATGATAAAAATTAAAGATAAATGAATATTAAACAACTGCTATTGTTTTTTCTGCTTTGTGTTGCATGCGTGCAAGAAGCTCCTATAGACAAGACACAAACACTTCCTTTTTATAACTCAGAAGAATTTACACCAGAATGGATTTTAAAAAGTGATAAACAGTATACTCAAATTCATACCATTGCACCGTTTGAGTTTGTCAATCAGAATGGAGAGAAAATAACAAATAAAGATTTTGAAGGGAAGATTTATATTGCAGATTTTTTCTTTACAACCTGTCCAAGTATTTGTCCAATTTTATCAAAAAATATGAATTCACTTCAAGAAACCTATAAAGAAGATAACAATATTTTATTACTATCGCACTCTGTAATGCCTTGGGTAGATTCTATAGAGAAAATTAAAGAATATGCCAGTACGCAAAAAGCCATAGATGGCAAATGGCATTTGGTTACCGGAGATAGAGATCAAATTTATAAAATAGCAAGAGACTCCTATTTTGCAGATGAAGACTTTAAGAAAACCAAAGATGAAAGCGAGTTTATTCATACCGAGAACTTTGTTTTAGTTGATAAAAAAGCAAGGATTAGAGGCGTTTATAACGGGACATTAGCTTTAGATATACAGCGATTAAAACGTCATATAGAGATATTAAAAAAAGAAAAAAACTAAAATATATTTTACCGATTTTTTCTTTACTGTTTGCCATGGAATCTGTCCTGTGATGTCAGATAGTATGCTGAAGCTTTAAGAAAAATTTAAAAATGATACAGCTGTTTTATTTTCATCAAACTCTGTAACTCCATCAATAGACTCAGTTCCGAAACTTAAAGAATATGCTTTAGAGAATGGCATCATAGATACGAAATGGCATTTGGTAACTGGTAATAAAAAAGAAATATATGACTTGGGAAGAAAGTTTTACTTTGTTGAAGAGGATTTAGGCGAGCCAAAAGGAATTGATGCGTTTTTGCATACTGAAAACTTCGTACTCATCGATAAAAATAAACATATAAGAGGCATATATAATAGTCTTAATAGGGAGTCATTAGCACAACTTATGATTGATGTTAAGGCATTACAAAAAGAATAAATAAAATTTTGAATTGATTTTTAAAGAAGTTTATTAATTGTGGTAGTAAGCCTTTTTTTATTAAATAATATTTACCTCAATTTCTAAAGAAATACCAAATTTTTGTATAATTGTTTTTTGAATTTTTTGTGCAAGTTTATGGATTTCTTTTCCAGAGGCATTGCCATAGTTAACCAAAACAAGTGCTTGTTTTTCATGCACGCCATAGTCTCCAAAACGTTTTCCTTTAAATCCAGCTTGTTCTATTAACCATCCTGCAGGAACTTTAACGTCAGTTTTAGAAACGTTATAACTTGGAGCTTTTGGATACTCTTTCTGAAGTTCTAAAAATTTAGATTTAGGAATCACAGGGTTTTTAAAAAAACTACCGCTATTTCCAATTTCTTTTGGATCTGGAAGTTTCGATTTTCTGATAGCAATTACCGCATCAGAAATATCTTTTAAAGTAGGCTTTGTTATATCTCTTGATCTTAATTCTGTTTCAATAGCACCGTAAGAAGAATTTAAATTGTGGTTTCTTTTAGTTAACTGAAAGCTTACTGCGGTGATAATATATTTTCCTTTTTCTTTATTCTTAAAGAGAGAGTTTCTGTATTCAAAATTACAAGATTCATTTGAAAACTGAATTAATTTACCTGTTTCAATTTCTAGAGCTTCAACTTTAGTTATGGTGTCTTTTACTTCCACTCCGTAAGCACCAATATTTTGAATTGGGCAAGTACCCACATTTCCAGGAATCAGCGATAAGTTTTCTATGCCTCCGTAATTATTTGAAACACACCATATAACAAGTTCATGCCAATTTTCGCCAGCGTTTACAGTTAGATAAATAGTATTGTCATCTTCTCTATCAATAGAAATTCCTTTAATATCAAGATGCACAACTAACGCTTCAATATCTTTTGTAAGTAACATATTACTTCCTCCAGAAATTAAGAAAATATTTTTTTCTACTTTTAAAAGCTGTTGTAATTCATAAACAGAACCCACAGAAATAAAACGTTTGGCATTTACGGAAATACCAAATGTATTATACTTCTTCAGAGATATGTTTTCTTGAATATTCAACTAATTAGGATATTGTTTTAAGGCTGCTGCTAAAATTTCTATAGAACGGTTTAAATCTGTTTTGTTTAAAACATATGCCATTCTTATTTGGTTTTTTCCTT
>Ga0209197_1001963_pt1 | contig 12372 bp, 9 predicted proteins | sample COGITO_mtgs_1105_4_FD_184802 | JGI IMG/M metagenome (GOLD analysis project Ga0209197, IMG submission 184802) | Pelagic marine microbial communities from North Sea - COGITO_mtgs_110512 (SPAdes) (version 2) | ecosystem: Environmental > Aquatic > Marine > Epipelagic ... | reverse complement strand
CAAATGATTCGATTTATATAAAGACACCCGTTTTTCAGAGTTATTTTGCTGGAGTTTTTGAAGGTGAAAACTTTAGCGGTCAATACATAAACAAAACACGAAACCGTATAGTACCTTTCGCTGCGATTTACGATAAAGACATACGTTTTAGTCCAGAAGCTGCTGCAGCTTTTGATGTTTCTGGTGTTTGGGAAGTGGTTTTTAGTAAAGGTGATAAAAACGAATATATTGCCAAGGGCATTTTTGAGCAAGACGGACAGCATGTAACAGGAACTTTCAGAACCACAACTGGTGATTACCGATATCTTGAAGGCATTGTGGATGGTAGTACATTAAGGTTATCGACGTATGATGGCGCACATGCGTTTTTGTTTATAGCCGATCTAAATTATAATACTATGGAGGGTCAGTTTTATTCTGGTAACCATTGGAAAGAACCTTTTGTAGCAAAGAAAAATCCAGATTACGAACTACCAGAGATTGACGAACTTACGTTTTTAAATGACGGTTATAAATCATTAGAATTTTCTTTTCCCGATGAAAATGGAAACATGGTATCATTAAGCGATGAACGTTTTAAGGATAAAGTGGTTTTGGTTCAGATTATGGGTACCTGGTGTCCAAACTGTTTAGATAGCAGTAAGTTTTACACCGAATTTCATAACAAGAATAAAGAAAACGGTTTTGAGGTCGTTGCACTGACAGTAGAATTTAAAAAAAATCCAGAAGCCGCTTTTGAAAATATTGAACGTTTAAGGGAGCGAATTGGTATGACCTATCCTATTCTTTTGGCTCAATATGGTTCAGGTAGTAAATCCAAAATGCAGGATAAACTGCCTGCACTTAATCATATCATTTCCTATCCAACTTCTATTTTTATTGATAGAACCGGTAGAGTCCGTAAAATACATACTGGTTTTAATGGCCCAGGAACTGGTGAAAAATATACTTCTTATAAAGCTGAATTTGAAAGGTTTGTAGGTGAGTTATTGGCAAAGTAGTTTTAGAGTCACGCTAGGTTAGTATTTTGAAGATACAAATCAATACGTAAAAATTACCTTTATTATGTTTCTACAACGGTATATAAGTCACCATCAACGCTTGTATAGCAAATAGAACAACAAAAGGTATAAATAAATACCCAACGACATCACGAGCTTGTATTTTTATGTCTTTACCCATAATAGGAAATACAATCAATAGAAAAAATGGTTGCAGTAGATTGCTTAAACTCTCACCATAAGCTACCGACATAGATGCTCTTGCAGTCATGGCTGTGATTTCAGTCTGTGATAGGTTATAACTCAGTTCTTGAACCATATTAATAATACTTGGGCCAATAACAGCAAACTCACCACCAGCAGATGGTATGGCAAAATTAATAATGCCGCCGGTTAGATAAGAAATAAACGCATAAGACTCTGGTGTAGCAATAGCGACTAAGGCGTCACTAATTAAAGCGCCTAAACCAGACGCCATCATAATGCCCATTATACCAGCATAAAATGGGTACTGGAACAACACACCAGAAATATTACTACTGGCGCGTTTCATTGCTATACTGTAGCGCATTGGTGTGATGTGTAATAATAGACCCAACATTAAGAAAATAAAAATCATGATATTAAAGTTTAGATCAAAACCATTTTCTGTAAAATGATAGACGATATAGCACACGCCCAATAGTGCCACAGTTATCTGTAACCAACCGGCATTGTTAAGCGCATCTGATACGGTTTTAAAAGGGAGTTTGTGTGATAAGGCTTCGTCTTTTACAGAAATGTCTTCTGTTTCTTTATCAGTCAATAAATCTTTAAGTTCTTTACCTTTTATCGATTTTGGGATGAGGATATAAATCAATAATGGCGCTATAAACACAAACAATATAATCATTGCTAGATTAAGTGTTGAGCCTAAACTATAACTAGTAGATATGGTATCATTTAAAATACCGCTTTCTATTAAAAAATTGTTATCTGTATTGAGTAATAAAGCAATAGAACTTGATAAACCACAAACCCAACCATTAAAAGAAAAGTACACGCAAGCTACTAAAAAAGGGTAGTGGATGCCTTTGATTCTTAGAGCCAGTTCTCGGGCTAGAATAGCGGTAATTACGACCATACCAAAACTAATAAAAGATAATAACGCTCCTAAAGCAATAACTACGAGGTAGACTTGCGTGGGTGATTTTATAACCAATGTCAGTCTGTCAATTGCATGTTTTACTGTTGTTGATTGTGCAATACAATATGCTGTGATGATAATTAATGCAATTTGCATTCCAAAGGACAGCAAATTCCAGAAGCCGTTATACCAACCTTCTAAGATTTCAATTGGCTTGCTATCGGTAAGTATTAATGCTATTACACCAGTTATTAAGGTTAGAAGCAAAGCAAATACATAAGCGCTGGGCATGTATTTGGTAAAGGCATCTGTAAATTTTTGACCGAGTTTGGTGAGCATGTTTAAATATTATTGAATTACTCTAAAATTAATATTTTATCTTTAAAATTTTTTTATTAAGAAAGCGAACTGCTTTTAATGAATTGATCTGAGTATGTATACTTTATTAATTTGTTTTTTTAGTTTGTTTTGATTTTCTATACTGCATCAATAAGGTAGCAATTTCCTCAACACTATTTAATTTTTTTTCTGCAATATCTGGCCTTGTATATTCTTTTACTTTATTTTTTCTATGGTAACCTCCTCGGAATCAAAAGCAATATATGAATAATATGAGCTAAGTAGTACTTTTTCCATATTAAGTGCTTGGTCTAATGTGATTATGGTTTTCATGATTTGGGAGCTGTTTTTCTCTTTATCCAGATATTGCATATTAATTAGGTACCAAACCGCTTGTTTAATTACTTTATTCTTTAATAATATTGAGTTAGTTGAATAATTAAAAATCCTAATGGATAAAACCATTAAAAGTTTAATATTTCGATTAAATACAAAGAGTAGTTTTAAAAGTAATTTACATTTATTTTTTTAGCTAATTATCATATTTGTAGAGCGTTATCTTTTTGAAGAAATACCAGATTATAAAAGTATATATATTATCCGTGTATAGTTTCAGACTTTCCGTAGCTTTTAATGATTTCTCCTTCAAAGGCGACAAGCTCTTTCCAGCGTTTTTCGACATCGATACCATTACCGTATTTTCGGGCAAAGGTTATAAACGTCACATAATGTCCAGCTTCACTAACCATTAAATCGTAATAAAATTTAGATAGTTCTGGATCGCTAATACGTTGCGATAATAGTTTAAATCGTTCACAACTTCTGGCTTCAATCATAGCTGAGAATAGCAAACGGTCTACCATGCTTTGTAACCTATTTCCGCCACGATTCATAAACTTAAATAATTGATTAACATAATGGTCTTTACGTTTAGGACCTAAAGTGTAACCACGTTGTTTTATAATCTCATGAACCATTTGAAAGTGATCTAACTCTTCTTTCGCTAGCTCTAAAAGTGAAGTGACCAAGTCTTCATATTCACTATTATGTGTAATAATGGTAATTGCGTTAGTTGCTGCTTTTTGCTCGCACCACGCATGATCTACAAGAATCTCCTCAATGTTTGATTCTACAATAGTTACCCATCTTGGGTCGGTTTCGAGTTTTAAGTGCAACATAATTTTAAAGAAAAGTTATTTAAAGTCAAATATAATCAGATTTTGCTCGGTTCTTAAGCATACGAATATTAACAAGCTGTTATGTTTCTTTAACACAAGACTAACATGATGTTGCAGTAAAACTTGTATCTTGAAATGATTCAATCAAAACTCGATATAACTTTGTTTTGGAAAGCTTAGTAATTGGTTGGTGACTAGGCTTTTTTTTATGAAATATAATTCCAGATGTTACGATATTTACTCATTTGTCTATAGGTATTGCGTATAGCATTGTTTTCAGGTAGAGCTATGCTTGGGTCAAGTTTTAAAACTTGTTTAGCATAATAACGTGCTTGTTGTAAAATGTCTTTGTCTTTTACAATGTCTGCAATCCTTAGGTTTAAAACACCACTTTGTTGTGTGCCCATAACATCTCCTGGTCCACGAAGCTTAAGGTCTACTTCGGCAATTTCAAAGCCATCATTGGTACGTACCATGGTTTGTAGTCTGGTTTTACTATTTTCACTAAGCTTATGGCTTGTCATCAGGATACAATAACTCTGTTCAGCACCGCGACCAACTCGACCTCTTAGCTGATGTAATTGTGATAAACCGAAACGCTCGGCACTTTCAATAACCATAACTGAAGCATTTGGCACATTAACACCAACTTCAATAACTGTAGTAGCTACTAGAATATTGGTTTCCCCTTTTGCAAAACGTTGCATTTCGTAGTCTTTATCGGCAGGTTTCATTTTTCCATGCACAATAGATATTTGGTAATCAGGCATAGGAAACTCTCTAGAAATACTCTCGTAACCATCCATTAAATCTTTGTAATCCATTTTTTCACTTTCTTGAATAAACGGATAGACGACGTATACTTGACGATTTTTTGTGATTTCGTCTTTTATAAAACGAAAAACTTTAAGTCTGTTATTGTCATATCTATGTACTGTTTTTATCGGTTTACGACCAGCAGGTAACTCATCAATAACAGAAATATCTAAGTCGCCATAAACAGACATGGCGAGTGTTCGTGGAATTGGCGTTGCGGTCATCACTAGTACATGTGGAGGTGAAATATTCTTGTGCCACAATTTACTTCTCTGAGCAACTCCAAAACGATGTTGTTCATCTATAATGGCAAGTCCTAAATTTTTAAATTTCACCTTATCTTCAAGAAGTGCATGAGTACCAATTAGTATCTGTAATTCGCCATTTTCTAGTTTTTCGTGAATTACTTTACGTTTTGAAGTTTTAGTTGAACCTGTTAATAATTCAATATTGATATTCAATGGTTTAGATAGTTCTAATAATCCATTGTAGTGTTGTACTGACAAAATTTCAGTTGGTGCCATTAAACAGCATTGAAAACCGTTGTCAAGCCCCATTAATATTGACATAAAAGCGACTATGGTCTTTCCGGAACCTACATCACCTTGTAACAACCGATTCATTTGTGCATTACTACCTAAATCAGAACGAATTTCTTTTAAAACACGTTTCTGAGCATTGGTTAATTCAAATGGTAGATGGTCTTTAAAAAAGGTGTTAAAATAATCACCAACTGCTGTAAACGGAAACCCTTTTATTTTCGATTTATGAATTAAATTTTTAAGAATTAATTGTAACTGTATGTAAAATAATTCTTCAAACTTTAATCGGAATTGTGCTCTTGCTAAAAGCTCTGGTGTCTTTGGGAAATGTGCATTAAAAAGCGCATCAGATTTTGATAGTAATTTTAGTTCACCTTTAATACTATTTGAAAGTGTTTCAGAAAAACGACCTTTAGTTTCTAGAAACAATTGCTGCATTATTTTTCCGACTACTTTATTAGTAATGCCTTTGTTAGATAGTTTTTCTGTTGATGGATAAATAGCTTGCATGGCAGAACGCAAGTTGTTTTCATGTTCTGATTGTAGCTCTATTTCAGGATGCGGCATGCTATACTTGCCACTAAACCAATTGGTTTTTCCAAAAACAACATAGGGTTTACCAATTTTAAGGCTTTCTCTAATCCATTTTTGCCCACGAAACCATACCAATTCCATCATTCCTGTTTCATCCTCAAAGTCAGCGATTAAGCGCTTTCCACGTTTTTGAGCAACTTCCCTAAAGCCTTTAATGACACCAATAATTTGTACTTCGGCATTATTGCGATGTAACTCATTAATCGTATAGAAACGTGTACGGTCTATATATCTGTTAGGAAATAAATTGATGAGGTCTTGATAGGTTTTTATGCCAAGTTCTGAACGTAATAAATCTGCCCTATTTGGGCCAACACCTTTAAGATAATCGATAGGAGTTTGCAGATTTATAATCATACAGCGAATTTAATTCATTTCGATAAAACTTATCGACTATAATTTGCATTTTGGCGCATTCCTTGTGTAGTTTTACGGTATGAAGAAACTTTTGTTCTTATTTTGTCTTTTTCAGATGATCAATTTGTCTGCTCAGCAGACAAATTATGTAGATTTTAAACAAGCTGATGTGTTTTTGGAAGTAAATGCCGACTCTAGCTATGTTAAAGGTTATGTGGGCTATGTTTTTGATATAACAAAACCTATTAATTATTTAACAATTGATGCTAAAAACATAACGATTTTTGGGCTTGCAGTAAACAGGAAAAAAATAGAGTTTGACTACAACGGAAAGCAAATAATTTTAAAAACTGACTTTGTTATATCTAATGATAATACTTTAATGATTTACTATAAAACCAAACCTAATAAAGCACTCTATTTTATTAAAAGAAAAGATAACTATAACATTTGGACACAAGGTCAAGGTAAATATACAAGTAATTGGCTGCCTAGTTTTGACGATGTTAATGAAAAGGTGAAATTTAATATAAGTATAATTGCTCCTTATGAATATCAGGTTTTGACCAACGGTAGATTTTTGATGAGTAGTACTAAAGGTAATAATAAAGAATGGTTATATAATATGGAAAAACCCATGTCCAGCTACCTAGTTGCACTAGCCATAGGTAAGTATGACAAGAAAATAGAAACCTCAGAAAGCGGTATTCCTATTGAACTATATTACTATCCAGAGGATTCTGCTAAAGTCGAGCCAACCTATCGCTACACCAAACAAATGTTTGATTTTTTAGAAGAAGAAATAGGATTTGGATATCCATGGCAAAATTACAAACAGGTGCCTGTGCATGACTTTCTGTACTCTGGTATGGAAAATACCAGCTTGACGATATTTTCTGATGCTTATGTGGTTGATGAGATTGGATTTAATGACAAAAACTATGTCAATGTTAATGCGCATGAGTTAGCGCACCAATGGTTTGGCGATTTGGTTACAGCAACCTCAGGCGAACATCATTGGCTACAAGAAGGTTTTGCTACCTATTACGCCTTATTAGCTGAAAAAGAAGTCTTTGGTAAAGATTATTTTGATTTTAAACTATATAATTCTGCTCAAGATTTAGCGCGACAAGATTTGGCTGGTAGTGGCACATCTTTGTTAAACCCTAAATCTAGCAGTCTTACGTTTTACCAACGTGGCGCATGGGTGTTGTATGCTTTGCGAGATAAAGTAGGCGATAAGGTGTTTCAAAATGCCGTAAAGAATTATTTAGAGAAACACCAATTTGGGAATGTAAAAACTTCTGATTTTATTTCTGAAGTGGAGGTGTTGTATAAAAAGTCTCTTACAGATTTTGTTTCAAATTGGATAGAAGCCAAAGCATTTCCGTTTAATGATGCTGTCGAGTTATTAAAAGAGCAATCTGTATTCATTCAAGAATACATGATGGTAGATTGTGAAGCAAATTCTTCAAAATGCGAAGATTATCTCAAATATTATATTTCCGACGAAGCAAAGATTAAAGTTATAGTGCAAAGACCAGATTTGGTGTCTAAAGCGACTTTTAGTGAAAGTTCAAAAGTACGTCAGGCGATTTCGCAGTATGTAACTAAAGTCTCAAACGATTTAAAAGACAATTACGAGACCTTGTTAGACGATAAATCTTATCTAACTATTGAATCAGCCTTATATAATTTGTGGATTAATTTTCCGTTGGAACGTTCAAAATATTTGACTAAGATTAGAGATACTCAGGGATTTAATGATAAAAATGTACGTTTATTATGGCTCGTATTGGCGCTAAATACCATGGAGTTTCAGCCAGAAAATAACAATGACTTTTTAAAAGAACTGTTGAGTTATACAGATGCTTCTCAAAATTTTGAACTCCGAATGAACGCCTTTACATACTTAGATTTGATAAAAGCCTGTGGTAGCGAGTGTCAATCAAATTTAGAGCAAGCAAAAACCCATCATAACTGGCGAATGTCTAAGTTTGCAAAAGATATGCTGAACCAATTAAATAACTCTAAAAATTAATGCGAGCATTAGTAATTTCTGGCGGCTGAAGTAAAGGTGCTTTTGCAGGTGGTGTGGCGCAATACCTAATAGAGCGCGAAAAACATAATTACGATATGTTTTTGGGTACATCAACGGGTAGTTTGTTGGTACCGCATTTGGCGGTTGGAGAAATTGGTAAGTTGTATGACATTTTTACCAATGTACAGCAGCATGATATTTTTAGTATAAGCCCTTTTGTTCAGCGTAAAAAAGGTGATAGAGAATATGTGTCTATTGATTTTATAAACTCGCTATGGCAGTTTATACGTCGTAAACGTACATTTGGAGAGAGTAAAGCTTTAAAAAGGAATATCAGGCAGAATTTCACCCATTCTGAATATCTTAAAATCAAAGAAGAAAAGCATGATGTCGTTATTACAGTTGCAAATCTCTCTATGAATCGTGTGGAGTATAAGTCCATTCAAGAATGCACTTATGAAGAGTTTTGCAATTGGATATGGATTTCGTGCAATTATATTCCGTTTATGTCATTAGCTGTTGTCAATGGTCACGAATATGCAGATGGCGGTTTGGGTAGTGTAATACCAATTCGTGAAGCTATTCTTCGTGGCGCTACAGAGATTGATGCAATTGTTTTGGAAGCAGAAACCATGGGTAAGCAAAAGGTTTTGGGTAAAAACCCTTTTTCGTTAATGATTAGTTTATTTGGTCATTTGTTAGACCAAGTTGAAAAAAATGATATCGTTATAGGAAAACTAGCGGCAAAAAATAACAATGTAAAGCTTAATATTTATTATACGCCAACAACACTTACAGAAAATTCGTTAATATTTAGCAAACGACTAATGGAGAAATGGTGGCAGCAGGGTTATGACTATGCAGAAGAAAAGCATAGTTAAATTATTACCAAAGGTGACTTACTTCATCTTTTATAAAAGCTAAAGCAGCAGAACTTGGTGCTTGTTTGTCCATAAGAGCGTTTAAAACAACTTCACGAAGCTTGCTGGCAGAATCTACTTTTTCTTGCATACTTGCTTTACGTATTAACTGAATTGTTGTATTTTTTGCAGCATTAATAATATCCCAACACTTATCACTAATGTATATTTGCTGAGCAAGATTGTGCTCATATTCTTGTTCGATGTTTGCTATAAGTAATGATTCATAATGTTCTTTATTTGAAGAGTTTGGTTGTACTCTAACAATTAATTTATTTGGTGAAATTCTTTCTAGAAAAAGTGCCATACGTTCGTAAGCTTGAAGACGTAATGGCAATGCTTCTTTCTGTAATTCACGTTGCAATATATAGCGCCTTTGATGGTTTTCATTTTCTATATGTCCTTTAAAAAAATAGTAAGCAATTGCAGCAACTATAATTGCAGGAAGTAGGCTCAAGAATAACTGAAAAATACTATCAGAGGTCATAAGATTTCAATTTGTAACAAACTTAATGTGTTTTTCTGTAATATGTGCAATTAGGCCTTGTATTCTAAACCTAAATATAATTAGCATTAAAGTTGTTAATTTTTAATATCTAAAACAAGTTACTTATTATCAGCAAGAGGAACAACTTTTTCTTTTAAATCACAATGCACAACGGTAATATTTATATTTAAATTAATTTTAATAAATAAAAACGTAGTTATATGAAACGAAAATTAATTATAGGAACAATAGTCTTTGTAGTATTATATGTAATTTTTGGAGGAGATTCTAATGAAAAAAAATCAACTCTAATTTTTGAAATTGTGGACAAACAAAAAGAATTTGTTAAATTAATTGATTCTATGAGAACGCTTTACTTGAAAGAAGAAAATCAATTGAAGTTAACTAACATAAGGAAGCAAAGAAAATCAGAATTAAAAAAATTATTTAAAAACCGTAAAGTAAGCAATTGGAAAGGGAAAATAACGTCATTAACTACTGGATCTGATCAAAATGCTTATGTTAAAATAAAACTACACGGCTCAAGAAATATCACAATTGAAAATAACTCTTTGTATGGTGAAGGTATTCTTGGTAACACCAAAACTTACAGTAACTTAACAGAACTGGAAATTGGAGATTTTGTAAATTTTTCTGGCAGATTTATGTACGATTATGAGAATAAAGATTATCTTGATGAATGGTCTTCAACTGAGTACGGGAGTATGGATGAACCAGAATTTAGGTTTATTTTTAAGTCAATTAATCAATACAATCCTATAGAGAAATCTGATGATAGCGATTAATTCATTTGTAAGAATTAGCAATAGCATAATCTAAATAAGAGGAGATAACGAGAGATTTGCTAAGTGAAAATATAAATCAGTTGTTAATTACTTTATTGTCTTTACAGTAAATGTAAAGGGTTATGATAAGCTTAGTAATATTATTATGATATGTTTCTGTTAACTCTATAAGCTTTTAATGAAATTATTTTCGTTTTTTACAGAGACATAAATACAACTTCGTTCTATTTATTAAAAGTAAATTTTTTAGCTAAAAGTTTAAATGACCTACAAAAGAAAAATTATCACTTATAGTTTGTGTACTTTGAAAAAAGATATTTATGACAGCAACAATTAATGAAATTATGGTACAAAGCCACCTGAGATGCTTCCTAAAAACTTATGCAACTGAATTCATTTAATTGTTTAAATAATCTAATGTGATTTGTGTAAACGCTTTTACACCTAATAACATACTTCTGTCATCAATTTTAAAATCAGGTGTGTGATGTGGAAAAGACTGCGTATTTCCTGGAGTCATGCCGCCTAAAAAGAAATAAACGCCTGGTACTTTTTCTTGAAAATAAGAGAAATCTTCACCACCAGTTGTAGCTTTCATGATTTGTACGTTTTCTTCACCAGCTACTTTTTGAATAGATGGTAAAATTTGCATGGTCAATTCTGGGTCATTATTAGTAACAACGGTATTGTTCTGCCATTCTATAGTTGCAGAACCTCCGTAAGCTCTTGCAATATCTGCAGCCATTTCATTCATACGTTTCATAATTTGTATTCTCATATTCGAATCTAATGTTCGTACTGTTCCAATCATTTCTGCAGATTCCGGAATGATATTAAAACGTGTACCCGACGTAATTTTACCTACTGTAATGACAGCAGCCTCATCTGTAAGTCTAGCTTCACGACTAATAATGGTTTGAAAACCATCGATAATTTTTGCCGAAATTAAAATAGGGTCAACACCAGACCAAGGTTGTGATCCATGTGTTTGTTTTCCTTTGACACTAACTACAAATCGCTCTACAGAAGCCATGATACCACCAGTTTTGTATTTAATCACACCAACTGGTGTTTGTGAGTTAATGTGTAAACCAAAAATAGCATCTACTTTTGGATTGTCTAAAACACCTTGTTTAATCATGAGTTTAGCGCCACCTTCTTCTCCTGGTGGTGGACCTTCTTCTGCAGGTTGAAAGATAAATTTTATAGTACCGTTAATCTTATCTTTATGCTTTGAGAACACTTCTGCGGTTGCCATTAATATAGAAATATGTGTATCGTGACCACAAGCGTGCATCACTCCAGTTTCGGTATTGAGGAATGTAGTTTTAACTTCTGATTTAAACGGTAAATCATTTCGTTCTGTCACAGGAAGTGCATCTATATCTGCTCTGATAGCCACGACTTTGCCTGGATTATCTCCTTTTAAAATGCCAACCACACCGGTTTTAGCTACATTAGTTTCTACTTCTAGACCTAGAGATTTTAAGTGTGCAGCAATCTTCTCTGCAGTTTTAAACTCACGGTTGGAGAGTTCTGGGTTTTGATGAAAATCATGACGCCACTCAATGAGTTTGTCCTCGATATCAATAATATCTTGATCTATTGAGTTTTGAGCCGAAATGCAAAAGGAACCGAGTAGAAGTAAAGCGAGTAGTTTTTTCATAGTGTTAGATGTATTTAAGGTCATTTGAAGAAATGCCCATTCTGGGTACTAAGATATTTAAAAAAAGAAAACCATTTCAAAAGAAGTTAAGATGGTTTTCTAAATAATTTTAATAATTAGCTTCTAAAACTTAATGAACCTATAGCCGCTATTTTGATATTGTATTAAAGCGGTCATTGCTGATAGTGCAAATTTAATGTCTGGATTAGAGTTTTCTTTAGTCACACCACGATAGCTAGCAGTTTGCCCACACATAATAATTTCAACTCCAGCATCGGTAAGTTGTTTTATCAATTTCGTATTTGGGTTTTTAGTATTGAATTTCTCTAAATATGCGTCGTCATTTAGCATATCTTTCCAAGCGCCACCATGAATGGTCATAGCCACTTTTAGTTGCTCTGGTTTCATTCCAGCTTCAGCATGCATGTTTAAAAATCGGGCTGCCGTGACTATATAGCTGTTTATTGTTGCATTGTCTTCTGGGCTTTTTGAAACATCA
>Ga0209197_1001944_pt1 | contig 12432 bp, 9 predicted proteins | sample COGITO_mtgs_1105_4_FD_184802 | JGI IMG/M metagenome (GOLD analysis project Ga0209197, IMG submission 184802) | Pelagic marine microbial communities from North Sea - COGITO_mtgs_110512 (SPAdes) (version 2) | ecosystem: Environmental > Aquatic > Marine > Epipelagic ... | reverse complement strand
TGCCGCGGTCATAACGTTGATTTTTCCAGTCATGGTCGGTAAGTTTGATACTCAGTATATCTTCGGATTCTTCTGCGCGATGATGGTGCTGCAATTACTCTGGGTTATCTTTATCGTTCCAGAAACGAAGGGCCGCAGCTTGGAGCATATGGAAGAAACTTTGCATATTACTTAAGGTCACAACCGATAGCCGCATGCCTTAGAGGTGGATGCTGCGCGCGTCTGGAAAGGGTCGGGCACTTTCTTTTGTCTCAGTCAAAGCGGAAAGCTACTAGTAGGCACATAAAAGCCCTAAGCGTATGGTGCTTAGGGCTTTAAAAGTGGAGCCACCTGTCAGAGTCGAACTGACGACCTGATGATTACAAATCAACATTTTAATATAACAAATAAGTATGTAAATGCAATATAATTAGAGCTTTACGATATATGTTAGAATAAAAAGTTTTTTACTGTGCCTATAAAGTGCCTATTTTTGCGTAATAATTGATCGGCTCAATGTCTCGTTCTTGTGCTTCAACTCTACCATTAAATTAGGGGATAAATGGGATCATGTTAAGATTAGAATAACTCTTTTTTTCTCGCTCATGCTGAGCTGACGATCACAGAAATTCTCTTATCGTGCATATTTGCTTGGCTAAATAGAAAATGCCGATGGTTCACCATGAAAAGCTATAATCATTAGGTCGTCCGCTCTCAGTTGGGAAAGTCTCGACTAGGCCTTTATTTATCGCTGATCTGGTTCTTATTATGCATTTATTTAAGTTTAGCCTGTCTTTATGTGTATGTATCCTCATCTCATTTCTAAGCGTAGACTCGCTGCTGGCGAAAAATGGCGTGGTCGTGAACCAGACGATGGGGCACGATGGTGTCAGCCGTGACTACTATCACCTGCGTCACCGGCTCGAACTTGATAATTTCACGCTGATTACGCCGAGTGAATGGTTGCAGTGTCACTACTGTATTGTTTGGAAAGAGCCAGTTGATCCTCGGGGCTGCTTTCATAATCGCAGTGCTTTTAATGATGATGGCGGATTCACTCTGTATTTGGATAGGAGTAGCTTTCCTGTGGATTCGGGCTGTCAGTCGGAATGGCTCAAACTAAGAATGAAAACTCTGGGTGAAGGAGCCCAAACGAAGGAAGCGATCGACGCCAAACGCCAATTGTGGGAGTCTATTCAAAAAGTCGCCGCTGGAGACCTCGCGCATCTCGACGTTATTTTAGAGCTTAACCCGTATTGTCGCGTGATCAACGCTGAGCCGTTAGAAGTGCGCTTGAACTACTGTAACGTTTCGTTTCGAAGCGTTGATGGATACTATGTAGACCATACAGAAGCAGTTATAGTAACGCCAATTTTACCATAGCTAATCTGTCGCTGGTTCAGTATACATGCAGCGCAAAACGGTATGTCATTGCGACTGCGTGCGGATAATTAGCTTTTAAAGCTCCGCTTGTTAAGCCAAACCATTACTGCATAACGATACCCCTATGAAAGATTATACGAATTTATTAGATGATCTGCGTGAGCGATTGATTCAGCTCACCCACAATGAATTAGTGGATAAGAAGTTGGTCCCAGGCGGCAAGCGGGGGGCTTGGATTTTATCTCTGGTGTGAATGTTCTACGTTTTCGTTTCATTGGTCGATTTCCTTATCATCGATCCAACTAAACCACTTGTCCATTATTTCGGGTCCACTTCAGACTTAATGATGAAAGAGTTTCTTGCGTTGTGACGGCATTGCCGAGAGCGATTCCCGTAATGTAAAATATGCACCATGCCGATTGCGGATACTTTGGCGTATTAATTGCCTACTATTGATCTGGGTGTGGGTAAAGGCCTCACCGGGCAAAAATATTGATTGCCAGTGAGGGTGCGGGCTCGTATCATTTATGCATTGGGATTTAGTTTCTAATTAGCCGCGTTATAAGTAAACAAAACAGTTAATAATATAAATACTGCACTATGGGAATTTTTTCAAACATCGAGAGGTTCAAAGTCGCATTTCAGGGCATGGCACCACCTGCAGGTCCTAAGCCTGGTGGCTCAGGGTTACATGCATCAGCGCAGCCTCCAGCACCCCCGGCATCATCACCCCATCTACAGCCGATTGCGCCAACAGGGACCTCGCCCATGATGGGGGCTTTTTCTCCACAGGCCATCGAATATATCGGGGCGGGTGCAGGTGGCCCTAATACTGGTTCAGGGATCATCCGTTCCATGGCAGAGCTTGTGGACATTGACATCGAGAGTGCCGCCAAAGTAGTGGACGGGTTCTGGAGTTACGTTGCGGATCAAGGCAACTACAGTGGGGGGCAAAGAAAAAAGTGCCTCATCATACCTCACTTTGGTTCGTTTTCAGTCACGCAGATACCTGCGAGGTTTGGACTTAACCCGCAAACTGGAGAGCGCATGATCATACAAGCCGATAAAAGAATCACGTTCAAGCTGAGCCCATCCATGCCACTGGAAAAAATCCACGAAAAGTTCTGGTGTGATGAATACCACCCTAATGGGGGGTTGGATCAGCCGCAGATCTGCGTGAGTCACTCATCTGCTCAATGGACGAGTCAGTGGAATGGCAAGGGGTTAAAGCACCTTTCCAAAAAAAGGCAGATGTGTGTGTGTATCCGCGAGCTCACTGGACTTCCGCTTGATCAGGTTTCATTGGCCATGGGCGTTATGTTCGATCTCATTTTTTCCAGGCTTATACAGGGCCAGGTGACGTTCAGGAAGCGCGGGTCTTTCGCAGTCGTAATGCGAGCGGCCCGTCTTGGCAGAAACCCGAGAACTGGGGAAACTATCAAGATCAAGGCCTCCAAGACCATTGGTTTCCGGGCTTATACAGGGCTCAAAAAGCAACTGTAAGGGGGAGCTCAAATGAACTTCTGATATGAGCCCCCATGAAACGCTCAGCAAGATACTGGAAATCGATGCTGAATTGATCGACTCTGTAGCGAGTGTGGTGGCTAAGCACTACAAGCGCTTTCCCCTCAAGACAGGAAGGTCGCGCCCGCGATGGATCGACGCTCCCTCCGGGGAGTTGAAACGAATACAGCGAGCTCTGCTGGATTACCTTCTTTACGATCTACAACCACATCCGGCTGCACATGGTTTTTTTCCGGGGCGATCCATCGTCACCAATGCCCAGCCCCATGTAGGCAAGAAGTGGGTGATCTCCTTTGATGTGAAGGACTTTTTTCCATCAACTTCCTCTAAACTCGTGCGTAACACGTTAATCAAGAAGGGAATAAGCCATGAAAGGGCCTTCTGGTCGTATGTTGCGGATTTGTGTTCTCTGGATGAGAGGCTTCCGCAAGGAGCGCCAACCAGCCCGCATTTGGCCAATTTGTGTTTTTACCCCTGTGATGAAATTCTTGTTGATTTTGCCACAGAGCGGGGGCTCGACTACACTCGTTACGCGGATGACATGACCTTTTCAGGTTCTGAAAAACCGGCTGACCTTGAATCCATATTAAAAAAAACGCTGGCTCCATTTGGGTATTTCATCGCGGATAAAAAAACCAAGGTTATGGGGCGTGACAGAAGGCAAAGCGTGACCGGGTTGGTGGTCAACGACAAGGTGGCACTTCCGCGCGCCCTCCGTAGAACGCTCAGGGCCATCCAGCATGATGCAAGAAGGCAGGGTTTGGCGGGAGCGGTTAACCGGTCAGGGCTCGTGGATAGCGAGAATGAGCTATGGGGGTATCTAGCCTTCAGGCAAATGGCCGACCAAAAGATTGAATGTCCAAAATGAGACGCCTCCCTTCTTCATGACCTACGCCGGAGCTACGCAGTAGCCCGGTCGCAAGTTGCGACCGGGCCTCAGCGTAGCGTAGGAAACTTATGTCTCACCGCGGCGGAGCGCCGCAGCACGCATGTTGCTCTCGCAATGTTTCGACGTGTAGTAAGCTAGGTCTTTCCAAAAGGAGACGTCCACTTGGATAAATGCTATTTAGTGTGATAGATGACTCCGGGTCAACGATAAAAATAACAGTTTGGCCTGCTTTTTGTGTCCTTGCGGGATGATCGGCCAGACATCATATTTCACCTCCATTGAATGCTAACATTGCCGAGTAATAGACATTGCTGGGTTTGTTGCTAGAAGCTTTATTTCAGATTTGACCTCCCAGAAGCTAGCCTTCTAGTCTGTGGCAATGAGCGGGAGATATTGTGAGCAATGTGACAAGAGCGTCGATGGTAAGTTCTGTAGTGAATGCGGGAAGGAAACTGCCGAGCGCAGGCCGGCGGTTCCCGCTGCCCAAGGGTATGCCGGTCCGCAAAAAATCATGGCAGGAGGTGACCTGACTCATAATGTCTCTCACACAAACACGACCACGGTCTACAACCAGGATGAGACGAAGCAAGTCCAGACCTGTGCGGTGAGCGGAAGGCAGGCTGAGATCACCAGGGGGCACATGTGTCCCTCCTGCGGGCTCTGGGTGCATGGCGATTATTTTGATCATGACACCAAGTTATGCACCACTTGTAATTCTAAAAAAGCCAAGGGCGCGCAGCAAACATTCAAAGACAAGGTCAGTGAATTCCTGTCCGATGATCAGATATCACAGGACGAGATTCAATTCCTACGCGACTTCGGCGGGCGTCTTAACCTGACCGTTGCTGAACAAGACAACATCATTGCAACAATCAAAAAAGAGCGAGTGCAGGAAGCTTCGGTGCCGCTCAGCCGTATTGAAAAGTCTAAATATGACACGGCTATCAAGGTATTGCTCGATGACAACTATGAGGATGTTGCGCGCATTGGAGGTTTGTCTGCAATGAGAACTTTGGAGGCCATCTATGAACGGCACCCAAACAACATGGAAGTGGCGGGAAGTCTGATGCTGGCCTACATGATTGCCCCTATGACTGGTGGTGAGGATCTAAAGCAGGCAGAGAGCCGCTGGGCTGAAAAGGTGCAACAACTCGTGAGGATAAGCCCGGCATTTGCGCATGATACGGAGGGTAAATTCTTCTACATGTCCATGGCCGCAGGCGGGTTGCTGTTGGTGGACAGGATGGCTAGGCATATACGGCAGCATGCCCTTGCAAAAATGAGTCAGGAGCAATGGGAGGCCTTTCCCGAGGTGCAGTTGATCGAGGCCATGAAGCTCCATGAGGATGAATACCGCCTGATGGACCAACTCAATATCGAAGCATGTTCGGAACTTGAGAAGGCATTTTCAGATAGTGACGAGTGGTTGTGTGTGGAGTTGATGTTAATGTTTGAGGAATATTTCGCCAATGGCCATGACCCGGCAAAAAAGAGCGAGATCCTGCAGATCTTACCCGGCACTTCCGGCGAAATTCCCGGTGACATCGGTGCGGTTTTAGAGATAGTGCGCGAGAAACTCTTGCAGAACGAAAATTTTGCCCTGCTGGAAAAGGAAAAGCGTGAGGGTCTTTCCAGTTACGGGCAAATGATTTATTACTCACTGTTTTGTTCATTTAAGGACCTTGCAGAGGACATTCAGGCTCAAATGGGTCAGGCGGAAAGTCACGCAAGTGGGGAGCGGGGGGATGCTGTTGAAGGAAAGACAGAGGTGGAGCAAGACGCTGTTGAGGAACAGTTAGAGGAGGAAGAGATTGTTCTCGACCTGGCCACTGTGGAGGAATATCTGAAAAACCCGCATGGGTATGACGTCTCCCTCGTGACCTCTATCACTGATGAGGCGGCCGAGGCACTTTCCATGGCGAATGGATTTATAGACCTCAGTGGTCTAACGAAGCTATCCGATACTGCTGCTCGGTCACTGGCTAAAATGGGCCCACATACGGAGCTTCACCTTAGCGGGTTGACGACACTCTCAACCGTCGCTGCACAGGAGTTAGCAGGCCGCAAGTGGGTTGTTCTATGTCTCCGAGGCTTGACCGAGCTTTCGGATGGTGCGGCTCTTGCTCTAGCCGGGCACCAAGGGGGGACTCTTTTTCTCAAAGGTCAATTACAGCATAAGATCGAAACCATTAAGAACGCCCCTGCCTCAGACGCGCCTCCTCCCTTGCCTGCGGATGATGCGCCACCTCCTTTGCCGGATGAATCTTCGGCCCAGTTTTCACCTGCATCGCCTGTGGGTTCCGATGCCCATATGGAGCAATTGCAGCAGCGCTATCAGGAGGCTCATCAGGCTTTGGCCAGCGTCGACGGCTTTTACGTTTTAGGGGATATCCCGAAGAAGAAAATCAGTGGTGCCATCAAGGGTTACCTTCCGCCTGAGCAGGCGGAAGAGATCAGTTTCCTTTATGATGATACGGTTTTTGGTGGTGCCAAAGAGGGGCTGTGTTTCACTGGTGGTGCCATCTATTTCAAGGAGATAGCTGAAGCCACAAGGACAGTTCAGCTTGAGGATGTCGAAAGGTTCAGCATGCGTCATGGAACACTATTGGATCAGTTGTCCGCCCATTTGTGCGATGGCACCGTGGTTGCGTATAGCTTCACTTCAAACGAGGAAAAAGCGAATGCTATGGAGCAAGTGTTACAGGCAGCCCTTGATGTTGTCAAAGGAATGTATGAGTGATCCGGAGTCAGCTGAACAAGAAGCGAACGAACCATCCTCGTGGCACGGCTTTGTCCTTTTCCTCCCGTTTGCGGGCGGAACGAAGTCCGATGGCGTTCGGCCTTATCTTCTAGATGAGGGCGGTGAACGTCACCGCCTTCATGCGGATGGTGACAACCCGTTTGAAAACGAAACTATCCGCCCCTTGCACCGGTGCTATTGTGAGGTGCAGGGTCAGCTTGATGAGGAGAAGAATCTGATCCATGTAAGCAGGATTTCTGAGACGGATGATCCTTTTCAGCCGCCATCGGAATAATGCCCCAAACCTCTGACCTAACTCCCGACCTAACCCCAGATGAATAATTTTTGCCAAGAGTGCGGAGCACAGGTCACTGCCGGCGCCGCTTTCTGTTCCTCATGCGGGCATCCGCTGGAGCCCCGGGCGGAGGCAAAGGCGCCTGGTGACAGTATGGATGTTGTTTTTGGCGTTGAACAACAGGACCTGGAGTTGCTGCGCAAGATCAAGCATGCTGGCGATGAGACCAGGCATTGCATTGTGTTGACTGACCGCGCCCGTCTGAGGGATGCCGCCGGAGATGCCGCCCTGGATTTGGAAATCAAAATGCGCCGTTATTGCTCCGCTCGTCACACGGCCGGCTGGAGCTACCACATCCTGGATGCCACGGCCAACCGTTTTGGTGCAGCACCTGCCACGGACTGGCAGGCCCACGTCCGCCTGCTGGAGAAGGCGGTCGGGCATTTTGAGTCCGGCACGGGCACTAAGGTGGCTGCGGTCATGTTAGTCGGGGATGAAACGATTATCCCGATGCCCTGTTTTGAGAATCCATTGTATGATGGCCTGGGGTCATTCCCAGATGCTGATGTGGACAGTGATCTCCCATACTCAACGATGTCGGTTGGTGATCCGTTTGATTCTGCCGAGGCCCTCGATCCGAGCTTGCCTATGGCGCGTATTCCTACGGGGGGGCGGGACCGTGGCGATGTCGGCTTGGCCTATTTTTCTCGTGATCCTTTTGCCGGGGAGGATGGTGATCAGCAGGGGTCAAGCCACGGGTTGTCCGCCAAAGTCTGGCATGGAGCATCGACTGCCGTTGCTGACGCCGCTGGCATTGACTTACTGGAGACCTGCCCGGATCAGAGCTTGCTGCCACCTTTGTCTGGCAAGGCAAGTGCGGCGCGCTACCTGTATTTCAATGTGCATGGCTCAGACGAGGCCCGGGAATGGTTTGGTGAAAGTGAAGATGGTTCAACCTATCCAGTAGCCATTGAGCCATCCACTCTGAAGAGTGTGACAAGTCCCAACGCGTTGGCTACCGAGGCATGCTATGGGGCGCGTTTCATAGGGCACGAACCAGCGGAGAGTGCGTTGCTCACAGCTCTGGCCTCCAACACGATTGCTTTTTCCGGCTCCAGCCGGATCGCATTCGGCCCATCCGAGCCTCCCGTCGGACTGGCTGATGTCATTGCCCAGATTTTCCTTAGCGAAACTCAGAAAGGGAGCAATGTCGGCATGGCATTGCTGCTGGCGAGGCAGGAATTGCTCGTTGATGACATGCTCACACCGCATCATCAACTCACTGTCGTGCAATTCAATCTCTACGGCGATCCCACCCGGTGCCTTCCTGTCGGCGCGGGGGCTGGCCCCCAATCCAAGAGCATGGCTTCATCACCGGGCGCTTATCAGGACGGTGCACCATTGTCTGGAACCGATCCGCTGGTACGCATGCGGCAAAGCATGGAGGCCAGTCGCTCGGGCTCCCGAATCGTCATACCCGATGTTCTGAAACGGGTGGATGCCAGTCTCGATGCCACCTGGCGCTCGGTGGCGGATAAAATCAGCGTAATGGTTTACGATTCAAGCCCGCTGCTTAAGGATGTGCAACCAACCATGAAAGAGCTTCGCATCGGTCGGCTAGGCAGTAGGGCTGTTCAGCTGGGTTATGGACGCATGAATAACAAGATATATGTTGGGCGTGTAGTCTATGCTGATAGACAGGGGAAAATCCTAAAAGATGTTGCTTCGAAATAAAAACATACTATTGAAGTTGTTATGAAATGTGAAAAGTGTGGACATGAGCAAGATGCAGGAAAGTTCTGCGGAAGTTGTGGAAGTGAGATGCAAGCGGAGACGAAAGCATCCAAAAGTGAGTCCAGCGGGCTGTTGAAGTGCGGTTCTTGTGGGCATGAACAAGCCAGTGGTAAATTTTGTGGTCGTTGCGGAAAAGAGGTACAGGCGCCTGCGCCGATTGCCGCAGATATTAATGTTGCCCAGGCGACTGACTCGGGTTTCCTGACGTGGGAAATTACTGAGCTTGAAGTGGCGCGCAAGATCAATGAGGCCGAGTTGTCTTTCTACGGCAAAGACGTCAAGGGTTTCATCATCGGTCCTCACCAGCGGGCCCTGATCTACTCCGGTGGCAGCCTTATTGCCGAGCTGGCAAGCGGCACCTATGATATTCCAGGTAACCCAAGCGAGTTGCTTTGCGAGCTCGACTCTGATAGAGCGAGGGAAGGCGGGGTAGCCGGAGCTTTGCGGGGAGCGGGAGCCGCAATGACAAACTTCTTTTTGGGAACACCCCAAAAAAGCGATAAGAAAAAAGCAGAGGAAGGCATACGTGCTGCCGAAAGACGCCGCACACAAACCGAACTGGAACGCTATCTTGATTACGTCGAGAAGGGTGACCCACTCAGCCTGATTATCACCCGCGCGGGCACGTTTAATCTGGAGCTGACCATAGACCAGGTTCAAACGGCCGATGTTAGGACGGATATCGGCCTCCGCGACTTCCGGATAAGCATGGATGATCTGGAAGGTTTCTACAAAGAGTTCCTTGCCGATACTGAGCGCACACTTTCAAAAGCCACCCTTCAAGCTGCTATCCGCGATCGCATTGGCCGCGGGGTGACAGAAGTGCTGATCTCTTACCCAGGCGGGAACATTGAAAATAATCCTGAGGCTATCCAGGCTCTTGAGGCTGTTATAGGCCCGTGCATAGCACCTTCTTTCAAGGTTGATAAAGTCGGCAGGGTGGTAGTGGAGCACGCGGAAATCCAGGCTATTCGTGAGGAGAACGAGCGTCTTACATTGGCGGAGCAAAAGTTGCCCCAGCTAATTGCAGCAAATGAATTTGCTAACCGGCTCAACGCAGTCAACTTGGAGAAGGCCAAGAGTGATGAGGAGTTTGCCCGCGCTTTACAGGAAGTTAACAAGGATGGACTTCTCAGGGAAGAGGACATGCAGTCATTCCAGCGCACGATCCTTGAACAGCGGGAGGATCATGATGTCAACCGGGAACAGACCCTTGGCCTGGCCATTCTTGCCAGGGATCAGGCACTCGCGCTATCACAGCAGGCCAATCAGCAGGCTTACGAAGTCGCCGGGCTTGATCACGAATTGGACGTCACCGCCAGGCGCCGTGCCTTTGAGCGTGAAGAGACGGAAAAAGATCTCGATATTGACAGTAAAAAGCGGGCGTTTCTCAGAGATGAGGATGAATCAGATGACGAGGCAGACATTCGCCAGCTGAGACGCCTTCAGGGGGTAAATAACGAAAAAGAAGATTCCGAGCTTGGCAGGGAAACGGCTCGAAAGAGGCGCGATGCGGAGCTTACACAGGCTGAGCGTGAGCAATTTGCCAACATGTCACCTGAACAAATCATGCTCATTCGCCCGGACTTGGATCCTGAAGTAGTCAAAGGCTGGGTAGAGGTGCAGAAAGCAAAGTCAGGCTCAGAGCATATTGAGGCCCGTGCAACCCAGACCGCAGAGGCGGCCCAACGGGAGATAGAACAAAACAGGGCAATGACTGATCGCATGCAGCAGTTCATGGAAAACCAGATGGGTACACTTACAAATTTGGCTAGTGGCCACGCATCGGCGAAAGACAAGGAGATCGATCGGATCCAGAAGTCCGCTAGCGAAACCGAGGAACGCCTATCCAATGTTGTTGGTAACACAGTAGACGCCTTCAAGGGCAATGCTGCCGAAGCTACAGTGAAAGGCTCACAGCAGGGGCCTGGGGCTGCGGAGACTCTCTACAATGTGGCTGTTGGCAAGGATGACAAAGGCCGCCATTCACTCTCTGCCATAGCTCAGCTGATCGCAGCAGGGGAGTTTGATCCGCAGAGTAAGGTCTGGAGCAAGGGCATGGACAACTGGTCGCCCGCAGTCCAGGTGCCTGAAATTGCAGATCTTATGGATCATGCCCCCCCCCCGATTTTGGATGAGGAAGACGGCCCGCCGCCACTTTAAAGATGTTTCTCTGTGAAGGAAACCGATACGAAAGGGGTCTTGTGATCCATCTGAATTTGCAGGAATGCAACGCGAAGGGGGCTTTGGGTTGCATGGTAATAACCAAAGCTGCCCCGCGCGATTGGTATGTTGCGCAATCTGATGGACTTCCCAGGGAGATAGCGCTGTGCGTGGTTGGATGAATCCATTTTCTGAGGCCTTAAGGCCTCGTCATTTTCATGCGAGATCCATGAGTCGTTAGAGGAAGGCTCTTGCCAGGCACTATTTTGGTAAACGGAGTTTTCGTTTTATTTGCAACCAAGTCTCGTCATTTAAAATCCCCTTTCTCCTCCAGAGTTTTATATCTGAAAGACCGTCAAATGATGAGTTAAGGGCTATGCGAAGAGCCATCTCTGTAAGGCTTTCGGGTTTGATTCCACGGAAAATGGCCTGTGTAATTTCATCTGAAAGAGCCCTTTTGTTACCGCCAATTTTTTCGTGCAGATCTTTTTCGATTTGCTGTGCCTCTTGCTTGCTATCACACTCAATTAAATAGCGCACAAAATGACCTCCTCCAAATAGGTGATAGATACGAACAAAAATCGCTTTAATGTGGGATGGGGTGATTGTATTTATGTCATCAAAGATTACTCTTGCCCTATTGTATCTCCCGTGGCCCACGACTACGGCTTGCTCGTTGCGTATCAAAATATAGACCAAATAGCCGTCTTTAGGAATGTCGTGAATAGAAATGAGCTCGCAGAGGCGACCGGGATAGGCGGATTCGATCAGGTCTCTAGGATTCATAGTATTTATTTTGTAGGCCTAGCAACAAAGCCTGTACTCTCCCCAATGACAAGGCGAATGTTGGAGAAGTTAGCATGATTTCTTATTCAGGTCAACCGGTTGAGGAGAAGGCTAAGTTTATAACCAGAAAAACGAACCACTCACCATAGAACAAGAAAAATAGGGGCTACATGTTATTTATGCTGTTATATACTTGCAAATGGGAACGACACAGAGAGGGTGTCACGTGTTTTCAAACGAATGCAGCCCATGATTGATTTTTTTCTTTCAGAGTTAGCTAGTGCTTGTTAACGCTATGGCACATTTAACTCGTACTAAAATAACATTATGGAATGGCATTACTCTAAAAACGGACTACAGCATGGACCTGTAAGCGAAGCTGACTTGATAACCATGGTGCAAAACGGGAGCGTGGCTCCCACGGATCTTGCTTGGAACAAGGGCATGGACGCCTGGAAGCCGGTCAGTGAGATTGCAGAGTTTAAAGCGCAAGCGCAAGCGCCCCCTTCTGCCCCATCAGTGACTCCACCGCCGCGGCAGGTAGCAACAGCTCCATCTCAGGCACCTAAGAGGCTGACCCAGCAGCAGAAGGCCGACATTCATACGCTGAAGCAACAGATGAAAGAAGAGTATGCGATGTTTGTTGAAGAGACTCACATACGTGCTCAGATGAAGTCCTTACGGGATATGAAATTTGGATTACTTAAAAAGAGACCTGTATTAGATGGGGACGGGCTCAGTCAGAGTAGAACGGATAGGCGGGACCTTGGATACGAACTCTCTGAGGCGGAAGGGCATCAGGGGTTAGAATATCTAGCGAAAATGGAGCATCGGGGATACGAATATCTGGATAATCCGGATGAAGTATTCTATTTCGAG
>Ga0209197_1001900_pt1 | contig 12569 bp, 7 predicted proteins | sample COGITO_mtgs_1105_4_FD_184802 | JGI IMG/M metagenome (GOLD analysis project Ga0209197, IMG submission 184802) | Pelagic marine microbial communities from North Sea - COGITO_mtgs_110512 (SPAdes) (version 2) | ecosystem: Environmental > Aquatic > Marine > Epipelagic ... | reverse complement strand
TACTACGAGGATTGTCTGCCCCAGTCAAACTAGAATACCCATACACAGTTGATGAACTAGCTCATCTGATGGCAAATGATTCCGATGGTTTTAACCGATGGGATGCATGTCAGGCCCTAAGTTTGGGAGTGCTCAAACAACTAGCTAATGATAGTTTAAAGAATAAGGAATTGTCTCTGGATGGGCATCTAATCGACGCCTTTAGAAGATTGTTAGAGGATAGCTCTCTGGACCCTGCAATGGTTGCTCTGATGTTGCAATTGCCTCCTGAGGCGTTGCTCTACGAATTAGCGGAGGTAATTAATCCTGAGGCGATTCATGATGCCAGAAGCTTTGTCCGCACTGCATTGGCCGGCGCGCTAGAGAGCCAATTGCTGAGTGTTTACGAAACTCATAACACCCGTCCAGAGTATGCTCCGAATGCTGACCAAATTGGCCATCGCAGTCTAAAAAACGCTGCCTTGGGCTACCTAAGTTTGGTCGGCACTAGAGGCATAGAGCTGGCTTGGGAGCAATTTCAGCAGGCTGACAATATGACTGATAAAGCAGTTGCTCTAGCAGTCTTAGTGAATTGTCCAACTGCCTCAGACTATGCATCTAAAGCATTAAGCCTGTTTGAAAAGCAGTACCGTGATGAGCCGTTGGTCATGAATATATGGCTGCAGATTCAGGCAGCTAACAGTCAACAGGGTGGGCTTGGTCGGATAGAAGAGCTAATGGAACATTCAGCATTCACAATGAGCAATCCAAATAAAGTGAGAAGTCTGATCGGAGGATTCTGTTCCGCTAATTTAATCAACTTTCATTCTAAAGATGGCTCTGGCTATCGCTTCTTGAGTGATCAAATACTCACGCTTAATCAGGCTAATCCTCAAGTTGCGGCGCGACTAGTGACGCCATTAACGCGTTGGAAGAAATTTGATGCACCTCAACGGGAATTAATGCGAGAACAGTTACAGAGAATCGCAGATGAGCCCAATCTAGTTAAAGATATTTACGAAATTGCATCAAAATCGCTCTGATACACCAAGATATTGGTAGCTAAGTGCCTGTTTAAATTAATGTAATACTGGTTAGCGAGACTTGGTTTTTTAAGCTAGTGTTAAAGTATCAGGCCAGTAATGGCTTTCTTTACTATTGGTGCTGATGCTCATTTGACCAATAATCACATCGTTCCGGAATGGTGTGTCTCATATGAGCTACATCTGACCCTAAACTTTAGGAGGCTTTCACAAGCCTCCTTTTTTTGCATCACGAAAAGGACTAGTAGAAGGGCCTAGCTAAATCTTCAGAAATTGCCTATGCCTGTTTATATCTCTCATCTCAACAGGCAGCCTATTTTTACGGGGCTTCGCTTGGAGTAGATGGTGGCGGTGAGGTGCCTGTGTTTCTTGATCTAGCTTACTAATAGAGCTTTATGTTAGAAAGCATCTAGGCCACATAATATCTATTTAGTGATTGATATGATCTTTTTAGCAATCTATAGTCTGTTGAAAAACTGCTTTTCGATTAATGACAATAATAGCTAAGGGGATTCAATGTACGCAGAGAAATATGCACAACAATGTCCAGACCGGCCCGCGTTCATTATGGCGTCTACTGGAGTCAGCGTTTCATACAAAGAGTTTGAGGCGCGATCGAATCGTTTAGCGCATTATTTACAGTCCCAAGGACTTGTTGCTGGTGACCATTACTCAATGTTCATGGAAAACAATGAGTATTATTTGGAGATTTGTGGCGCAGGTGAGCGATCAGGTCTTTTCTACACCTGCATTAATTCCTATCTTACGCCAAGTGAGGCGGCTTACATCATTAATAATTCAGAATCTAAAGTGTTATTTGTGTCACCCGCTAAACTTGAGGTGGCAGTTGAGGCTTTGGCTGAATGCCCCAATATTGAGATAGTGTTAGTGGTCGATAGTGACAATTCGAGCCTACCTGAGGGTATGGTTAGTTATTCTCAAGCTATTGAAGCGCTCCCGTCTATTCCGATTGATAAACAGTTGCTAGGGCACTCCATGCTTTATTCATCAGGCACTACTGGGCGGCCTAAGGGCATTATTCGACCTTTGTCAGGTCAGGCCCCAGATAGCATATTACCTGTATTTCAGTTCTTGGAGGGCATATTAGGGTACCGAGATGATATGGTTTATTTGTCGCCCGCACCCTTATACCATTCGGCACCCCAGGCAGCGATCAATTTGGCGATTCGGCGAGGCGCTACGGTTGTCATTATGGAGCGTTTCGATCCCGCTGAGTATCTTCGGTTAGTTGAACATTATCAGGTGTCTCACTCACAACTGGTGCCCACAATGTTTAGCCGTATGCTAAAACTTAGCGATGAGGGGAGGCAGCAATACGATTTATCATCTATGGAGTTTGCAGTGCATGCTGCTGCTCCATGCCCTGAGATAATTAAGCGGCAAATGATTGACTGGTGGGGCCCGATCATCCATGAGTACTATGGCGCCACAGAAGGACTTGGTTTTGCAGTTTGCGATTCCCATGAATGGTTGGCACATCCAGGCACTGTTGGGAAAGTTGTCGCGGGTGAGCTGTCTGTTCTAGATGATGAAATGAATCCTTCACCCAAGGGCGAACCGGGAACGCTTTGGTTTGCCAATGGCTCAGAATTTCGTTATTTCAATGACCCAGAAAAGACTGCTGAGGCCACGTCCCCTAGCGGTGAAATGACTACGATAGGTGATGTGGGCTATGTGGATGAAGATGGCTTTCTATTTTTGACAGATCGCAAAGCTTTTATGATTATTTCCGGCGGTGTGAATATCTATCCTCAAGAGAGTGAAGACCTCTTAATTTCGCACCCTAAAGTCGCTGATGCTGCTGTATTTGGTGTGCCTAATGCTGACTTTGGCGAAGAGGTCAAAGCAGTGATTCAACCAATTGATGGTATAACAGGTGATCAGTCGTTAACCGAAGAGCTGCTGCACTATCTTGGCAAGCATTTGTCGAGGCAGAAAGTACCCAAATCTATTGACTACCAACTAGAGCTACCGCGATTACCCACAGGAAAGCTCTATAAGCGTGCACTTAGAGATAGTTATTGGGATGAAGGATAGAAATACGTATGGAGATTATTTTTGAACGACACCTGCGATCAGTTTTAAAAAGCCAATAGTATTTATAATTTTGTGTGTCGTTACAATTAAACAGGGTGATTCAACATATCAAACTAAATTACTCAGCGAGGGGATAGTATGGGTCCATTGTCAGGTAAGACTGTTATTGAATTTGCTGGGCTAGGGCCAGGACCCTATGCGGGAATGATGCTAGCAGATATGGGGGCCAAGGTAGTTCGTGTAGAGCGACCTGGCGGTCAGATGATGACTGCGGGAGTCAATCCTAAATATGACGTTCACAATCGAGGCAAGAACTGCATCTGTATCAATATGAAGTCTGCTGAGGGAATTGCCTGTGCAAAAAAATTGATTGGTACAGCAGATGCCCTAATTGAGGGCTATCGGCCAGGTGTGATGGAGAAACTCGGTCTGGGACCCGATGTCTGTTTAGAAATTAACCCAAAGTTAGTTTATGGGAGGATGACTGGCTGGGGTCAAACAGGACCTTTAGCTAATGCGGCGGGACATGATATCAACTACATTGCTCTTACTGGGGTCTTGCATGCAATTGGGCGCAAAGGAGAGAAACCTGCGATTCCACTAAATGTTGTAGGTGACTATGGCGGTGGTGGCATGATGCTGGCCTTTGGTCTTGTTTGTGCATTGCTTGAGACTCAGCAGTCTGGGCAAGGGCAGGTCGTCGATTGTTCTATCGTAGATGGCGTCGCAAGTTTGATGGGCTTCTTCTATTCTCAATTACAGGCAGGAATAGGGTCTGATGAGCGTGGGGGTAATATGCTGGATTCTGGTGCATTCTTTTATGATGTTTATGAAACCAGCGATGGAAAATACGTTTCCATTGGATCTATTGAACCCCAGTTTTTCAGGGAGCTAGTGACTCTATTAGAGTTAAGTGAGTCTGAAAGTGCGGAATGGATGCAGAATCAATGGGCAATAAAAACATGGCCTCAGATGGCGGATAAACTCGAAGCCCTCATAAAAACCAAAACGAGAGATGCCTGGTGCGACATATTTGAAGGATCAGATGTATGCTTTGCGCCTGTTTTATCCATGGCGGAGGCCCGAAAACATCCACACAATGTTGCACGGGGAACCTTTATAGATGATGGCGATGTGTGGGAGCCAGCTCCAGTTCCGCGCTTTTCTCGGACCAATGCGGAGGCAGGCTTTAGGGCAGTCGCTATAGGAGCAGATAGTCAAGCGGTACTGTTAGAGATTGGATATAAACAAGATGAGATAGATGCCCTATTAGACAATGGTGCAATTGCTTAATTGAAGTTTATAGTCTTGTTGGACGATGATTGAAATCTTGGTGATCCGCATATTAACGATTGGGCTCCTGCCTTGAGAGCAGGACATTGTCAGTAGATTCGGAGACTTGATGGAAACCTCTATGACGAAATTTCTAGGTTTCGTTATTCCGTTTTTCTAACAGCCCATCCTTTTGCGAACTACATTGAAAAGCATAATTTATAAACTGGGCTGAGCTATATCCCTTTTTTGCTGCAAAATTTTCACATTATGGGTCGAAGTGACACATTTAGCTCATCTCTAAACTTTGTACAGTCGCCAGTGAGTGCGTAGCCTACCAGCTCGCCTTCTGGTGTCTTAAACACAGCTTTGACTCCCTTAGGGCTCTCTATATCTATATGCCACTGCCCATCAGTTTTAGGCGGAGGTGAGACAGTTACAGGGAACAAGGTGGTTTTAATAATCACGGGCATAGTGCCGTAATAGACTTGCTGTTCATCCCCATTAATCGTTGACGCTAATTTCTTGGCGCCCTCGACCAGTGGCGCTACGTAAAACAATAGATGTTTATCTACCTCTGCGCAATCTCCAAGAGCATAGATATTATTCGCACTTGTTTTGAGGCTTCTATCGGTGATAATACCTCTGTTGGTTTGTAAACCTGCCTCTTTAGCCAAAGTAAGGTCTGGTCGCACACCAACAGCCGATAGGACAATATCTGCATTTACTTCCTTACCGCTGGCAAGGGTTGCTTTGATGCCTGTTCCTTGAGTTTCAATTTTCTCTACAACGGTTTCAAAGTGGAACTGGACGCCGGCATTTTTAAGAGCATTCTTAACTGAATCTGAAGCGGCTTTTGGCATCAGAGTGCCCAGAACTGAGGGTAGAGGATCAACAACTGTAACTCCATATCCACTTTGAATGAGATCATTGGCATACTCTGATCCAATAAGACCACCACCAATTATAAGCACGTGCTTTTTTCCTTCCATGGCTTGACGAAAAGTTGAGTAGTCCATCAAATTATTAATGGAATACACTGATTCCAATCCATTGCCGGCTATTGGTAATTCAATGCACCGGGCCCCCGTAGCCAGAACGAGTTTTGCGTATTTCAGCTTTCCACTCGTTGTTTCAACAACTTGATTATGTTCATCAATAGATTTTATAGAGCTAAATGTCTGTATTTCGGCCCTAAGTTCCAGAGCCATCTCTTCAGCCGTGGCTGTGGCTAACTGATCTGGGCTTTTATTGGTGTGATACCCCGTAGAGATAGCGGGTTTATAGTACATACGCCCATCATCACTCGTGATCATAATCAAAGGTGTCGTTGTATTTAGCTTTCTGTACTCCCTTGCAAGGTTATATCCAGCAAGACCAGTGCCCACAACGATGACAGGTAGCTGATCTTGATCAATCAACTCCAAAGTGTCAGTTGTTTTAACTTTACTTTGTGCACTCTCAGGTGCACTAACAGCAATCATCTCAAAATCTTGTTTACCCACCCCACAGTCTGGGCATGTCCAGTCGTCTGGGATATCCACCCATCGGGTACCTGGTAAAATATCATCATCCGGCCATCCTTTAGATTCGTCATAGACCCAGCCGCAGATAATACATTCCCAAATCTGGAATGGTTCGCCTGAATTTGTAAAGGTTGGAGCCTCTCCCGGTGCTTCTTTTATAATCGTTGATGATTGATCAGCGGAGGGAGTGATCGGAGCGGTAGAAGCAGCAGAAGTAGGGGTCGGAGTCGGAGATGGGCCAGTATTAACCATCTCAAAATCTTGTTTTGAAACGCCACACACTGGGCAGGTCCAATCTTCAGGAACATCTTCCCATCGCGTACCGGGAGCGATGCCATCCTCAGGGCAGCCAAGAGACTCATCGTATAACCAGCCGCAGATTATGCACTCCCAAATATTAAAGGTATTCATGTTCGTTCCTTTGACCCAATTTAAGACGCATTTTACATAGATAAATGGGTCAAGTTAAAGCTATCTTAAGTTTGTAAACCTATGATTAAGGCTACTCAAATAATGTTGTTTAGCCAAGTTTTGACTCTGTTTCAAATTAAAAGCTAAACGTATGTGTTACTGGAGCTCTTCTATGAACAAATTAGAACTGATCTGCCGGAAACTATGAAATATAATTATCAAAATTTCTGAGTAGTTCGAAGAAGAGTTAACCTACTTATCTATGCCTAACAGTTAGTGGAAGTTTAATGATTTTCTGCCGTTTTGGCGCCCCCAGGAATGCGAATATTATCCACTAGTGCTTGGACAGTTGCTGGCGGCTTAGCAGTCAGGTGACTGATTGTCATGGCAATCACAAAATTCAGTAACATGCCTATGGCGCCAATACCTTCTGGAGAGATACCCCATAACCAATACTCTGCACTGTTGAGTTCTGGCGCAACAAATTTGAAGTACGCTATGTAAGCAAAGGTAAATACTAAGCCTGCTAGCATTCCCGAAATAGCACCCTCTTTGTTGGCGCGTTTGGAGAAGATACCCAAAAGTAACGCTGGAAAAAGGGATGCAGCGGCAAGGCCAAACGCAAAAGCAACGACTTGGGCGACAAAGGCGGGAGGATAGATGCCAAATAGCCCGGCGATAGTGACCGCAACGGCTGCCGCTAAGCGGGCATAGAGCAATTCCTGTTTCTCAGTTATTCTTGGGAGGAGGGTCTGTTTAAGTAAGTCATGAGAGATTGCGCTTGAAATAACCAGTAGCAGCCCAGCAGCCGTTGATAGAGCGGCGGCCACGCCACCAGCGGCAACAAGAGCAATCACCCAGCCGGGCAAGCCTGCAATCTCAGGGTTGGCCAGCACCATAATGTCTCGGTCGATATAGACTTCGTTGGCAGACTCAGTGGATTTATTATTTAACAGTCGCTCGCCATGACTACCACGAGTGCCATCAACATCGAATATCGGTTTCGCAGGTGATAATGCGGCACCAGCGCCATATTGCATAACGCCGTCATCATTTTTATCTTGCCAGGCGATTAACCCTGTATTTTCCCAATTACCAAACCATTCTGGAGCTTCATCATAGGCGGTATTATGGACTGTATCGACTAAATTAAGACGTGCAAATGAGGCCACCGCCGGAGCAGTAGTATATAAAATGGCAATAAATACAAGAGCATAACCTGCGGACAAACGCGCATCAGACACCTTGGGTACCGTGAAAAAGCGCACCAAGACGTGAGGGAGTCCAGCCGTGCCAAACATTAGGGCTGCGGTAATTGCAAAAACATCAATGGTTGATTTGCTACCGGCGGTATAGGCACTAAAACCAAGGTCTAACAATACGCCGTCGAGCTTTTGCAACACTGATAGACCTGAACCATCAGTAACCTCAGCACCAAAGCCCAGCTGAGGAATGGGGTTGCCCGTGATCATGATAGATATAAAGATTGCTGGCACCATGTAAGCAAAAATCAGAACACAATACTGAGCTACCTGAGTGTAGGTAACACCCTTCATACCACCAAGTACGGCATACATAAAAACAACAGCCATACCAATTATCACACCGGTATTCACTTCTACTTCAAGAAACCGAGAAAAAACAATGCCCACGCCACGCATCTGGCCAGCAACATAGGTAAAGGAAACGAAGATCAAACAAACCACCGCAACAATGCGTGCAGCCTGGGAGTAGTAGCGCTCGCCAATAAAATCAGGAACAGTAAAGCGTCCAAATTTACGTAAGTAGGGCGCTAGAAGAAGTGCCAGCAGGACGTAGCCACCTGTCCAACCTAATAAGTAAACCGAACCATCGCGACCAATAAATGAAATGATGCCTGCCATAGAGATAAACGAGGCAGCACTCATCCAGTCGGCAGCAGTGGCCATGCCGTTTACTACGGGGTGCACTCCACCACCGGCGACGTAAAAGTCTTTGGTGGATCCGGCTCGTGACCAAATTGCGATCCCTATATAGAGAGCAAAAGATGCGCCCACAAACAAATAAGTTAGTAGTTGTGTGCTCATGATTGCGGCTCCTGATTGCTGTCATCATCCCCGACATCAAACTGTCTATCTAATATTTTCATTTGTCGCGCATAGACAAAAATGAGAGCAACAAACACATAAATAGCACCTTGTTGAGCAAACCAGAACCCCAATTTAAAACCGGCGATGGTAAATTGATCGAGCCAATCGACAAGAATGATCCCACAACCGAAAGACACGGCGAACCAAACCACCAAGAGTTTGGCGAGAAGTTTCAAATTGGCTTGCCAATACAGAGTTTGATTATTAAGTGCGGTCTCATGCTCAAGCTGGTTGCTCTTTTCTTCAGTATCCATGGTAATGCCTTATTTTTTATTAGCTTTGGTTGCGCAAAAGCTTTTATTTTTCTTTAAGTATAAGAGTATCAAGATCTAATTCTAACGGACTATATTATTTACGTCGGATATAAATCTTTTAGTGCTTGACCCGCTTTATTTCGAGAACTACTTACTCTGCTAAAAGTTGATTGATGCTTAATTTGACTCAGTAATAACTTTATATCGAGTTCGGGTAAATCAGTGTTTTTGTCCTGAAAGAGCTGGCGATCGAGTTGCTCAAATTGTTGCTCAATATCTTTATCTTCTAAACTAACAGCGAGAGCTTTTAGTGTCTTTGGTGGACGTTCAGCAAATAGTGTTTTACCCCACATTAAAATGGCATCACGCATCGCCATAAGGTCATCACTTTTTGCCGCATCTTCTATTGTTTTTAGCTGCTGCCGTAGTGTCTGGAGTGCAGTGCCTTGAGATTCTATTGAGGAATCCTGGTTCTCCCTGCGAGCTTGAGTTTTTCGTACGATTAACATTGCCACAATTAGCGAAGCAAGAATTGCATTTAATGCTAAAGAAATAGAGATCAGGTTCGAATTAGGTGGCTTTGATATCATCGGGCTTTCAGCAGAAAGATCATTACCTGAGAGCGCCGTAGCGCCAATTATTGCGCCATCATTAGCTAGGTCATCATCTGCATTGCTGACACTGGGTAACACCTGAAGAGTAGTTGATGGCAAGCGCGAGATTTGCTCTCTCTGTTCATTAATGTCCCACCAACGCACTTCGATAGGAGGTAGGGTTATTTCGCCGGACTGGTTTGGAACCAAGGCAAAAGACTCTATCCTCGTTGAAGTTAAACCTTCACTAGAGAGAGATTGATCGAGCTGAGGCTGGTCTGGATAGACACGATAATCTGAGCTCTGGAGTACCTCCAAGGGCGTAATTTGAGCACTACTAAGTCCTTTAGCGGTGATGGTAACAGTGCGTGTAATGGGCTCGCCAACCGTAGCATTCTCTAGATCGCCACTCCAGCGTTGCTCTAAGCTAACTTTGCTACTCGGCATCCAACCTAGCCCGGCAGTTTGACTTGGCGGAGCCTCAATATTCACTTGCACGGACTCGGTGTCACGAATAACTTGATTGCCACGATTATTGAAGACACCAAATTGACTCCGAGTATTTACCTCATAGGCGCCAAAACGCAGACTTGGAATCTCTAACTGCCCAGCAGATTGCGGAAACACTGCATACTTTACCTCCAACACCAAATAAGTTCTGCCGTTCAGCACCTTCTGATAGGTCGTATCACCTAGACGATGAAGCAGGGCGTTGGCTATTTTTAGCTCAGAGAGACTGTAATCTCTCAAGTTAATTGAGGTATAAAGGCGGTGAGTTAAGATAATTTGCTGGTTAACATAAACAGTATCGTTATCCACCAGAGTTTCGGTGTATATGGGCTGCGTACCTGGGTTTGCTGCAGTTGGGTTTGCAGGTGCTGCTCGCACCCGTAGCTCCAAAGCATTACTGATATCACCTTTGAAACTAATCGATGGAATTAATAATATTCCTGCTCTCTTGGGACGCAGCTGTATTGTCCAGGCGGTAAATGATTCAGTTTTGCCATTAACATTGCTGTAACTTTGTTGGCGGTTATTAGATAAGACATCAAAGTCGTTGGATAAAGGCTTAAAGTCTGGTTCGCCGGTAAATACTTGGCCGTCATAACGTATTTCTAACCTAAGGGTCTCGTTACTATCCAACACGGAACGGTCAACTTTTGCTGTTAAGTTAGCCCAGCTTAGTGACGTTAATAGGGCTAAAATACCTAAACTCACAACTCGGATAGTTATTTTAAAATAGTTACTCATTTACCAGCGCTCTTCGTTAGTGGGCGGTCTTCGGTTCTGACTACGTTGCCGCGCTTGGTGGCGAAACTTAGCACGAAGGAGACCGCCAGGATCATCGGGGATGCGTCGAAGTATGCGTTCAATCGCTTCTTGTTCCTGTTTTTCTTCATCACTCAACTCTTCAACAGAAACCTCTTCTTTTTGTTCTTCCTCTGTTGCGGCTTCATTTTTGTCCTCAGGCTTATCTTGCTCAGGCTGGGCAGGATCTTCATTAGATTCGTTTTGTTGATCCTGATTTTGTTGTTCTTGGTCCTGATCTTTTTGTTCTTGACTCTGCTGGTCCTGATCTTGCTGTTCTTGGCTCTGTTGGTCCTGATCTTGTTGTTCCTGGCTCTGCTGGTCTTGATCTTGTTGTTCTTGGCTCTGCTGGTCCTGATCTTGTTGTTCTTGATTCTGTTGGTCCTGATCTTGTTGATCCTTCAGCTGCTCAACCAGATCTAGATTAAACCTGGCATCTTCCATTTTAGGCTCTTTGCTCAGAGCATTATTGTATGCCTCAATAGCTCCTTCGAGATCCCCTGCTTTTGCCAGTGCATTACCGTGATTGTAGTCTCCCATCGCGCTATCATCTTGGGAGAAATCTGCTATTGCTTGATCAAAGTCTCCGGCTTTGAAGGCAGCGCTGCCACGCCAGCGAGAATCTTCAAATAGATCTTTAGCGGCCTCATAGTTCTCCGCCTTCATCTCTTCTGAGGCTTGCTGATCGGGAGTTTGCCATAAGTCTTGCCATTCTAAAGCCTCAACTGGCTGAGCAGTGAACAGCAGTGGGGCAATTAAAATTACCACGACTGACCCTTTCCTAAAGCTGAGTAGCAACACAGGCAGCAACAAGAGTACCAACCAGTATCCTTGATCATCCCATAGATCGAAAGAACGATCTGTTTCTCGTGTGCTATTTGTGAGCAGTGAGTCCATGCCAGCCAGAAGATTATCTATATCTCGATCATCGGCGCTTAGCGTTTGATAGGAACCACCATTGTTGGCAGCAATTTTTCTTAGGGTTCCTACGTTCAGTTTTGCGACGATAACATTGCCTGCCTTCTTGATAAAACCACCTGCAAAACTAGGAATCGGAGCACCATCAGTTGTGCCTACACCGAGTATAGAAAGCCTGTAGTTACCTTCACCTGAAATAATTGGCGCAATATTACTGAGTGCTGATTTATCAATACCATCAGTGATTAGCAGAATATCGGCTTGCTGGTAGCCTCCACTCACAGCTAAGTCTATGGCGCTTGCCAAGCCTTCCTCCACATTACTGCCAGTTTCTGGCATTAGATTTGGTTCAAGTACGGGGACCATGCTCATGATGGTATTGCTATCCTCAGTCAGAGGAGACACGGTATGTGAATCTCCACCATAAACAATCAATCCAACCACACCCTCGGTTCTCCGAGTGAGGATATCGATCAGTTTGTAGCGGGCTCTGACTAAACGATTTGGCGAAATATCTTCTGCTAACATTGAAGGAGAAAGATCTAGAACTACCACCAACGCGGAGTCTTGCTTATGCACAGGTTGAGGTAACTGTTGCCAGGCGGGACCTGCAAGGCCCAGACAGCAAAATATCCAAGCTGAGATCATAAATGCCACAAGCCAGGGACCGCTTAAGGCGTGCTTTCCTCCTGAGCCTTGAAGTAGAAAAGGTAAAAGCTCTGAGTTGATAATAGTTTCCCAATTGCCAGCATTGCGTTTTCGCCAAGTATAAAAACCAATGACAGCAACAACGGGAAGCAAGCCCAAGAACCACCATGGCCGTAAAAAATGAAAGGTATCAAAAATTTCGGTCAAACTCTCAATCATTACCGTAACCAACCTCGCCTTTGCGTTGACTGGCCGTAAAAACAATTAAGCTGAGGCAAAATGCTAGTCCCAGGGGCCAATGAAATAAACTAACGATAGGTCGAATGGTCTCGGCATCCTGTTCAATAGGCTCCAGTTGGTTCAGTTTCTCGTAAATTGATGCTAGCTCCTGAGGATCTCTTGCACGAAAGTATTGACCGCCAGTGGCCTG
>Ga0209197_1001864_pt1 | contig 12711 bp, 8 predicted proteins | sample COGITO_mtgs_1105_4_FD_184802 | JGI IMG/M metagenome (GOLD analysis project Ga0209197, IMG submission 184802) | Pelagic marine microbial communities from North Sea - COGITO_mtgs_110512 (SPAdes) (version 2) | ecosystem: Environmental > Aquatic > Marine > Epipelagic ... | reverse complement strand
CTCGTTGATTAGTGATTAAAGTAATGCGTCTGTAGTAGACACATATTCTGTTTTAGCTGACCATACCGTAGCCGGAGTAGCCGCAGTTCCATGCACCCTTAGCAGTAAATCGCCCTCGTATGCTATAAAACTTGCACCACCCCAAGAGGCGGCTCCACTACTTGTAATGGCGTACTCAGTTGCTGTACTACCTACTTGTGCTAAGGTAACAACTACAACAGGTTCTCCTTCTACTATAACTGTTTCTCTTGATACCTTAAACAACCCTGTAATCTTATAGGCTGCAAACTCAGCGTCACCTTGTTTAGCTGTGACGGAAGCTGTTACTCTAACTGCTTGGTCAACAACACTTGTATTAAAAGTTTGAAGTGTAGTAACGGCATTGGTGTTAAGAGTCTTGGTTCGACTATCTCTTACTGTGACATTCTGATTGGGACTTACCGGACGAATAAACTGGCTTGTAACCTCGCCTTTATACTGGTTATTCTCTACCGTAATAGTATTGCAATCTGCAAACTCAACACCGTTCCCTGTAACATTGCTTAGAGTGTTGTTGGTAATTAATACATTACTTATCTCAGCGCCTGCGGTTACATACTGCCAAACAACTGAGCCGTCTGCAATTGCACTCCCTGTTCCAGTAGGGCCACCACCACTAGAGGCAGACGTTCCTGCTGTTGTACATTTATAGTTAATGCTGTTGTTTACAACCTTATCTCCTAAAGCAAAAGCGGTACTGGCAGTCCAATCAGTTTTAGCTTCAGCGATACTGCTTATCTTAATACCTTTCTTACAACCAGATATAGAATTGTTAGAGATGTTGTAGTTCTCGGTATCAGAATGCCCTTTAACGTGAATAGCAGCGAGGGGTTCATATACTCCCGCAGTGAAGGCGCTAACGTAGTCCCACTTAGCACTTCCGTCAACAATGTCAGTACCAGTTCCAGAAGGGCCGGTGCCGCTTGTATCTGCTCTTCCTGCCTGAGAGCATTTATAAACATTCCCACCGTTTGACCTCTTATTCCCTAAGATAACAAGTTCTCCTGCAAGCCAAGGAGTAGGAGACTCTAAGCCTGTGATATTGTTGCCCTGTACAATACAATTCGTACCACTCTGAATAACATTAATACCGTACTGGGAGCAGTGGTATATGTTGTTGTTACTAATATTACTATCATCATGTACGGCAGTATTACCATTAACGCCCCATCGGAACTTTTCAATGTTGTTGCCAGTCACATTAACGCAATCATTCTGGATTCTAATGCCAGAGCCAAAACCATTTACACCTTCTAATGTATTGCCAGTAACCGTTACGTTATATCCGTTATTTCTCTCTGTATCCCCACGGCCTCTACCCTTAACATTAATGCCATAGATTTGATTCACATTTAGTGTAGTGGTTCCGTCAGATAGCTTACCCATACCTGAGATACTGTTGCCAGTGATTGTAGAAAAACGAGCTTTAGTATAAACAGCCGCTGATTCCCCTGCGTAATAAAACTTAATATTGTTAGTTCCTACAGCAGGAGCAGTAGTAAACGTCAGTTGTTTTGTAGTTCCATTAAGAGTCCAAAGAGTAGCATCGTCAGTGTTTACCTGCTCAACATCCTTACCTGCAATTACAAGGTACAAGGTACACTGGCCTTCATTGAGTTTGGGTTCTGCCACAATAAATGTCTTGTTACTACCGTCACCACTGAAAGTCTCAAAAGTACCTGCCGCACCTATAGTATCAAATGTGTTGCCTGCAATAGCCACTTGCTTACCATAGATAAGCAGTACGTTACAGTCAGTACCTGACACAGTGCTAATATTTCTAAATGTGTTTCCTGTTATGGTAAAGTTTTTCCAGTTATCCTGATAAGCATAAGTGTTGTAGCCAACCCTAATTGGCTTGTCTGATACCAATGTATCAAAGTAGCAATCACTTACAGTAAATGTATTAACTGCGGTCTCAAGTGTGATGCCACCCCCACAGTTCTTTACAGTTACATTGTTTAAATGAAACCTATCGACAATAACTGGGTCAGTTCTTTCATTCTCAAAGACAAAAGCAAACTGCTCAAAGCCAACACCTGTAACGCTAACATCACTTAGGCACCTAACAAAAGTATCGACTTTGTTAAGTCCTTTAAATGTTCCAGTACCCCACATCTTGAGTGGAGTAGATCGAGCAACGGTAGTCCAGTTGGGGATGTAGTATGTGCCTTCTGGGACAAAAAGGTTGTCACCAGAGTTAAGTGCAGCAGTAATAGCAACACTGTCATCAGTCGCTCCATCGCCAACAGCACCAAAAAACTTAATGCTAACCAGGTCAGCAGATGAGTATAATTCGCCAGATACAGCAGTAGGCTCACCGCTATGGTTAAACTTTAAATACCTGTTTGCTCTAGCAGTGCTTAACGGAAGCTCCATGTTGGAAGATGGGTCGCGATCTTGCAAGCCCATAACCCTGCGGATGTCAGTCTGTAACTGATTCATCGCAACATAGCCTTTGTCCATATCACCATTTACATCAGATGCTAGGAAGTCCCCAGCATTCTGGTACTGAGTAGTACGGTCAATAGGCATAGCAAGAAAGATGCTAATCTCATCGCCAGCAGAAGCGCCTGAAGTAAGTGTAACATTGCCACCACCAGCCACACCTACATTAGACACCGCGTAGTTGTCGTTGAATGTCAGCACTGATCCGTTCTTCAATACCTTTATGTCGGTAGCAAGAAGGATTTGGAAAGTGTAAGCAAAAACTGTTTGATTATTGCCAGAAGAATAATCGTTTCTAGTGGTAGCTCCAGTGACAGGCATTTTTATTCCTCAATTATAACGCGAGTTAAAGACTGATCTGCCAATACATCAACAAACTTATTTTCCGTATCCACATAAAACACAAGATCGCTTGCGACCATTGCCTCATACTCTTCTGTCTTAAAATGCCCAGAGCTTACCCAATACTTACGAAGTCCCTTCTTTGCTTCAATGTCAAAAAAGCCATCACCAATTAAAGCCTTAGCTGCACTTCTATTTTTATTGGCAACAATAATAGTAGCAAAAGTATTCATAAAGTTACCCCAGATTTTGTAGCCATATAAGATTCCATAGAAGCAATTTCATCAGCAGTTGATACGGTGTTGCGAATAACCAGACCATATATGTGACCGTTGAGTGGAAGACTTGCGCCGTTATTTCTGGAGCCTATATTGATAGCATGGTTGCCATAGTTGCCTGCGCCCTGATCCCCTGTTGGTGTTGCTTCTACAACTGCGTCAACTCGGAATGTTAGCTGATCCTCACTGATGTCACTTGTGCCAGACAGGACGCTAGTGTTTGGAGAGGTGTAGTCAGAAGCAGTACCATTTACAATGCTGTCTCCCTTAGAGCTGTAACGCCAGAGACTACCAGAACCAAATAGACGAAATGCGCCAGTGTTAGAGCTGATAGATGCAGACAATTCAGCAACAACTTGGTTTGCCGTTGTGGTTTTTCTTGCGCCTGAAAATACACTCATCTGGTCGCCACCAGTAAAATCAATAGCACTGGTAGCTAGACAATCATTTGCGCCATCAAACTCAAGATAGTACAAACTTCCAGCTTGACGCAAAGTAGGTCGCTTATCCGAGGTGGCCTGTATAGCGGTATTGCCATTACCAGACTGATCTTCAATGTATCCCACAGGTGAATCTACAACCGCATCAACAGTTCCATCAGAGTTCTGTTTCATGGAGGATAGCTTTGAAGGATCATACCAGCCACCCTCTTCCCCATTAGCAAACAGAGCCGAAGGACTAAATCCCCGACTCCCCATGACTGCTCTTTTAAATAATGTAGCGCCAATGCCAATCATTTAAGACACCAGTGCAAATATGCCTGTTGCAGTAGAAGCAGTAGTCACTCGCTTCGCAGAGCAAATCAAGTAGAAGTTGTCTGGAACAGTAACAGTACGCTCAAGACCACGAGCAGTTGTAAACACTACAGTGCCTCCAACAGTAATGTACAGGCCAATAGCTACAATACCATCTGGGAAAAGATTGGTATCGTGTGGAACAATAGGCAACATATCTACTACTGCGCCTGAAAGGTTTGGGCCTATGCCCTCAAATGGATTTGCTACTGTTGTCATAATAATTTCCTGTTTGAATTGGGTTGATTATATCAAAAATTGGTTAAAATTTATACAGCTACTCTGCTAATCTTTCGATTCCGCGAACGATTGATAGGTTCTGAAAAATCAGAAGTCTTCGTAAAGCCCTAACGTCTGCATCAGTCATCGGCTCGCTGCTTGTAAGAGCATTACTAGCTGCCACAGTGGTACTTAGCAGGCTACCGAATGTTGGCCCTAATATTGATTCTGATACACTGCGAGACACAAACCTAGATGCTGGGGCGCTAATGCCAAGCAGGGGTCGCAGTCCAACAGAGTTACTAGAAATCTTCTCAATAGTATTGTTGATCTCACCAATAACGCCAACGGCACCTGACCTGTCAATACCCTCAACTACCCATGCCGCAGGGTCATCACTTGTCTCTCTACCTGCAATGTTTGACTTGAGGTAGTACGAAAACATACCCATACCTACTAGGGAAATGGCACCGCCAATAGCGTTATGATCTTGGCCCTGTACGCCAGCAACAAGTACTCGCTGTGTAGCAGACAGTATAAATGATCTAAACTGACCAATGCTTTTACCTAGCTCGCTAGACATGAAGAGGGGCTTCTCCTGACCAGGCATGATGATTACTCGGTCAGACTCCTTACGCATAGCTGCACCCCACATACGCTCCAAGTCTGGGCGATCCCAGTTCTTAGCGTTAGTGATCCACACACCATCTTCATTCTTGCCATGCTTCCTCACTTGAGCCATCATGTCCATTGCTGACTGCTTATCAATGCCAAGTCTAGTCAATCGCTTGTCAAACTTGCCCTTAGATAGCCCATCAAAGATAGAGGTCTGCATGGTAACAGCGTGTAACTGCTTCATGCCTGAAGTCCAGTAGTCCAAGAAGTTGATGCGACCAAACTTATTAGCAGCCGATCTAAGCCCTCTCTCGACCATTGTGCCGCCCTGAGTGTAATCCCCTACGTCAGCTATTACTTCTGCCTTACCTGACATGAGAACGTCTGTACCGATGCCGTAACGCTTTGCTTCTGCTGCTGCCAACTTGAACTGCTTAGTGTTGGTTGCAAGTGCGCCCAATCCCTTGGAGAATGTCTTGGTAAAGCCCTCAGCCATAACGATACGCGCAGCATCTGGTAAGCTCGATACAGTTACACCACCCAACAAGCGGAGGTAGTTAAGGTCACGAGATGATCTGCCAATACGAGTCCATACATTGTCCTCTTGGAATCCGTACACACCCCTGATGCGATCACGCATACCAGCAATGTCACGAATGTCAGCGTCCATCTTATTGCCCAGCTTAACAGCCTCTTTACCTGAAGCCTTCTTCATTGCCTCACTGTAGTAGTCTTGTATCTGCTTTATTTCGTTTTCAAGAGTTACATCGCCAAACTTACGAGTAAGCTCAATGTCAGCACCAGTCTGCTGTAGGTATCTCGCGCCCAAAGATACGATGTCATTCTCAAGGAACTCTTCGATAAGCTCGTCTTCAATAACAAACCTACGTTGTTTTAATGGGCCTCTTAATGCAGTACCTGCTAAACTTGATCCTTTACTGCCTGAGTTAAAGCCTTCTCCCATCTTCCAATCGTATGGCAAGCGTCCGTCAGGAGTGCCTAGAATGCGCTGGTGAATCTGTTGAGCAATGTTCTCATAGTCTTCTGGCTCAAAGTCCTTGCCCTTCTTAAACTCTGCTTTATCTATGATTGCCTGTAGCTTTTTTCTGTCTCCATCTGCTGCTTTCTTGCCACCTTTCTTTGCTGCCTTAGATACAGAAGTAACCTGATCTGGAGTAAACGTCTTGCTTGCTGTAGTTCCCAGCTTCTTATTAACAAACTGCACAACAACATTGTTATCATCAGCAAACACAACTTTGCCAGTGTTACCTCTATCTCCAGCTCTAACAGTAGACCCAACAGGGGTCGGCCCAGCGGCACCCTCTGCTACATCAGCAGCATCTTCTACATCAAGTTCATCAAGTTTAGTCTGAGCATCCTTGGCATTCTGATATAGAGTTTGGTCTTTGTCGTTTAACCACTTAGATACCTTGGATATAAACGATGGCATATTGGCCTGTAGTTTCTGCTTGTTGTAGACCCTATTGAGGTAGTTTACCGAGGTTGATACATCTACGTCATCAGGGAGCATATTAAGCTCAATCATCTCGTCACGAAGGGGATTGTATAGCTCGTTGCGCCAGTATTCAGCGGATGCCTTTACTTGGGGGATGTCACTATCGCCAGTACGAACTGCCCTAGATACAGCCTCATTAAACTCTCTGCGACTTAACACTGGTTTCTTTGGATCGTAAAATGTTCTTGTTGAAGTTTCTGTTCTTTCTTGTTTTACCACTCCACCAAGTTTTTTGTACTCAGCGTAGAGCTTATTGTTATTGTCGATAGAAGAGTAAAGACGACCGCTCTTTATTTTGGATAGCTGCTCAACCGACTGTAGTGGAGCGCCATCAACGTCAACAGGGTTTTCTGCAAGCATATTGGCTACTCTACGAGTAACAAGGGCATCACTGGTCATAGTGCGAGATAGGGGATCAAAGCCAAAAACCTTAACCAAGCCCTTAGCTAATTTACCCTTTACCTCAAACGTGCCTTCTACTGTCTTTGCCGCACCGACACTGTCATAACCTGCCGCTACATTAGAAGCATCAAGGGATGGGTTCTCGCCTCTAGCAATCTTACCCTCTGGATCCATCACATCAGCAAGCTCTTGGACAGCCTTCTCATCAATACCGTAGTTGCCCAGCTTGTTTGCAGCAACGCCCAGAACACCGCCTAACAGCACTCCTGCGCTCATGTTAATAGCTGACTCACCGTAAGTCCTTGTAAGCTGTGTAGAGTGTAATGCGGCCTCCTGAATGGCAGTCTCAACCCCCACGATAGAGCCTGTAACAGCGGCACTACTTAATATGCTTTTACCTGCACGATAGGTGTTAGCAACTGCACCCCCAATAGTCAGGAGTGAGATAGGGTCAGCAATAGCAATAGGCAGCCCAAGAACAAACGATGTGGCTCCACCCTGAGCGATTGTTTCCCGATCTTGGCGTTCTCTAGCATACTGGCTTCTAACGGCCTCTAGCTCACTATCATCGTCAGCATATATGGCAGTAGTAACAAACCCTTCATCTGACTTCTCTTCTTCAGTAAACATAGAGTAAGCATCAAAGGTGGGGTCATCCTTGGCGTCAGGTAATCCTGCAACCTCAGTAAAGAAAGAACCAACAATGTTTTCTTGGCGAAACAATGCGCCAGCAATATCACCTACTGATGGCTCATCAAGTTCCTCACCGATCTGTGGACTGTAAGAAGCTACTCTTTCTACTAACTGTGTCTCTGGCATTGGCACAAATGGCATATTACTTATTCCCCTACGCTTGGGTCTTTAATAAATTCCTGAACATCCATAACTTCATCGGTAACTTCAAAAGGCTTTCTATTCAACGACTTAACATAGTCATCACTAGCCTCTTCGATACCGTCCATTATAGCGTAAGCAGCTAAACCAATGTTCTCAAGCGTTACTGGCAGACCAGTGGCAAGAACCACCTTCCTTATGTTTTCAGGAGTAATCAACGATGGAATACTTTCTACCGACTCTACGCCCTTAGCTATAAGCGCCCCAGCACTTGTACTACTTTGCAGGGTCTTACGCATTCTCTCACGATCTTCTTGCGCTCTAGGAGTATCAAGCCCCAAACTAACATCAAGCTCACTACGCTTCTCTCTTACTTCTTCAGGTGTTCCAAGAGGCTGCATTCCTTTCTCAGCATTGGCTAAAATGTTTTTATTCTGTCGTCTAGTAAACTCTGCAGCGTCAGGAACAAAGCGATCTGTCATTTTTAAATCTGGCCCCACAACCTTAACGGCCTCTAACGCGCCATACTCATTCTTAATCATAATTGAATATGATGGCTGTCCAGTTGATGCCTGTCTTGCGGTAGTAGCGTCAGACACAAGAAATATGTCCTCTGCGTTTACTTGCATACCCTGCTGGTCGAACAGCTCTTGCAATTCAGTTCTAATGTAAGAAGTGTCTTCTGTTACAGGGAGTTTATAATACTGCTTTGGCGGATACTTCATTAAACCAAACTCACCACGGCCCCAGTTAGCCTGTACTGATCTAGCGGCATTATCTTTGGCCTGATCAATAGTTGATCCTGCACGATAAAAACCTTCTACTAGCTTGCCGTAGTTGCTAACCAAAGCATCAAACCCACCTGACTGCTGGAAGTCTGACTCACTCTCAAACATTCCAGTAAACTGCTTTGTAACTTCTGTAGCGTAAACAGGCGCTCCAAACGTATCGTCATCATCCTTGATCTCTGTTGCCCTAGCCTCAGACCGAGCCTTCATTTGCTCAGAGCCAGTGCCAACAATATTTCTAGCCATCTGAAGAGCGTCTTCAGGGGGAATCCCAGACCGAATAAACGAATCCATGTGGGTTGCTAGTACAATTTCATTCTTTGAGAAAGCAGTCTCACCAACACCAGGTATTTCTTGAATCTGTGTAATGGTTCTGTAAGCATTGGAAACTTCTTCAGGGTCTTGCGAAATAAGACCGGCCTGTATCTCATCCTTCAACTGCTTTGGAACATGACCAGATCGCTGAACAAATGTAGCTTGCTGTGCGCGTCTTAGGTCTGGGTTGGTAGGTAGCCCACCCTCGGACTCTGGAGTGCTAGTAACTACCTCGTAAAGGTTATCATAGTCCTTGTCGCTAACAGGAATGATTGGCTGATCACCTACAGGTTCAACACCTTTGATTTTGTTGGCAGCTCTTGCAATGCCAGCATTCTTCTTTCTTACTGTGGTGTTTACTTTGTTGATTGCTTTGATACGACTTGATATTCCCTCAGCGGTCTTGATAACGCCTTTATCAAAAAGCTCGTACACTTTACTGACTAGCTCTTCAGGAGGTAATTCATTAATATCAATAAGAACATCTAGGGTAGACAATTCTACCATCTCTTCCCTGCTCAACTTGGCATCTGCTTTTGCATTAGCAGTTTCCATAGCAGTAACCTGAGTATCCAGTGTTGCCAGTAGCTTTTGGTTTTGCTCGGCACTTAAATCAGAATCAGGGTTTTCACGCAATGCGTCTACAATGCGACGACCAGCGGCAGCTTGTTGCTCTGGAGTGTAATCCTCGGTTCTTATAGCTCTGTCAAACTCACCAGCTTTGCCCTGAATCTTAACTCTTTCATTTTGAGCTTCTATTAACTGGTTGCCTTTCTCTTGAGTTATCGCACCCTGCTCAACAAGTCTATCAACAGAAACAACGTATTCAGAAAAGAAATCTCTAGTGCCATCTGCATCACCAGAATAAACTGCATTAGATAGGTTCTTTGAAGCAACGTCAGCGGCTTGACCAATTTCAGCATTAGAAATGTCTAGGTTCTTCTTTCTCTCGTTATCAGCAATCTTAATAGAGGTAGGATTGTCTAGGCGAGCGTACAAGTTCTGAGCCTGACCCCTGTACTCTTCTGGCATAGCGCCAAGAAGACCTTGCATCTGGGATTGGACTTTATTCTGGTAGCCCTTAATGTCGTCAGGAAACTCAGCAGCAGCAGAGTCCACAATATTGTTCATTTCTACAGATACGTTAGATTCATAGGTGTTACGAGCAACAGCGTTGGCCTGAGCTGCACCAATTTTGTATGCGGCAACCTCTTCTGCTGGCCCTCTTAGCTCACCAGTTTCAGGGTCAATAGTACCTGTTTCAGCACTAGCAATTTCTGCCTGCTTGACTCTTTCAGCAGTTACCATAGGCTTTGCTATAGATAGGCTAGTATCGGCTATAGTTTGGCCTAAACCAGCTAATGCTCGCATCTTGTCAGATTCAGATGTGTCTATGGCAGTAGGAGTAAACTTACCGTAAAAACCAATTCGTTCTTGTTTAGCCATTAGTTCGTCCCTGCTGTAGTAGGAGTCGGAGAGCCACCATATGCAGCAAGACTACCAACGCCTTGTAACAATGTTCCAGCAGCAGCCATGTTAGCACCAGAGCGAGCATTAGCACCCTGACGACGAAGTTGAGCCTGAGCAAGCCTATCAGACAGCTTCATCATGCCTTCGCTTAAACCAACATTCTTGGCGCTCTCTAATGCAATACTAGAGGGAGTTCCCTCGGCTTTAATACCTGACACACCCATACCTACAACATTGGCTGCAAGGGCTGCATTGAGCTTCTGTTGACGTTCTAACTCACGACCTTCAGCGGCTATACGTTCTTGCTCTGCTTGAGCCTTCATGGCCGACTCTTGTGCCTTACCTGCCTGTACTGTTCCGACAGCGCTAACTGTTGTGCCAACTGCTGCTGCCGCAATTAAAAGCTCTGTGGCTGTTGCTGCTATTACCCAAACCATTTAAATACCCTCCGGCTTAATAATAGCCGCTTCTAGTTCATCAATATCTGTTAAGTGCGTAGGATAAAAAGCAATCCAAGTACACCCTGTCTCGCTATATATCACACGTTTAGTTCCTGGGATTGTTTCCCCCAAGTACGGAGCTGTAATCTTTTCTCTTTCGTGAACGCTAGATACTTCACACTCACCAGATACAACGGTAAACAAATGTTTAGTCTTATGCAGCGCTCCCACAACAATACTTCCTGGAGGCATTACCATCTCTCTAGCATACATACCGTCAGAAAAATGGTGTCTTGTAACTACATCTGCCTTTGGAAAATCCTTCATTATTTCTTGTAACTGGTAAATACTATCTTGCGTTACAACATCATTCACGAAGACTCGACCTCATATTGGATAGCTTGCAGATGGAATGGCGTACCGTCTGGCACTGTAATCTCTGGGACTACTTCTGTAGACCAACCATTACCACCGTTTTTATCCTCTATGATACCAGTTCTAGGAGTAAATGGGGTGTTCAGTGGAGTATCTTGTGCATCGCCAAACTGCCTAATAGGGACAGCATTACCGTCAATGTAGATGCCAGCACTCTGATACACACGCAAGTTAATGTTAGTAATTTTCTTGCGCTTCATAATGTTCTGTCCACCACGAGTGCCAGGATTAGTATTCAAAGGCATAGTCTTTACCTTTACATCAAAGGTTAATCCAACCTCTAAGACTCTACTGGTAAATCCGTTCATCTCCCCAGAAGTAATAGTAATCCCATATTCGCCGCCAGATTCTGTAACCTCTCTTTTAGCTAGCACATCTCCGTCAGCTAATACCTGAACAGAATAGCCAAACAGCCTGCTGCCTTGAGTTAATGGCACAAACCCAGAATTAGTAATAGTTATCTTTTCGCTAGAATCCAACAAGTGATCAAAGTTCCAAACCTCAATATCTACAGAACCTGTTTGTGCGCCAGTGTTTCTTGAGGTAATCTGATACATATATCCACCAGCAGTAGCGCAAGTTTTAATTCTACAGTCTCTTGTAAAATTATTGCCTGCCGCCCCTGTGTGCGGTGTCCACCTAGAAAAGCCATTAATATCTTGGCTTCTCATTGTGTTAAGAACTGCGCCTGCACCATCAGCATTAACTAAGAATACCCAGTTAGCGTCTTCAGTAGTAGTTCCTGACAATGTTGCCATAGCTACAGGTTGATTAATTAACTGGCTAGACAGTACAGATAGGTCGGCAGAAGTGTAAGCATCTTCACCAAAGTTAAACAAAAACTGTCGGAGCGTATTACCATTTTTATCTACAAACAATGTAGCCCCATCAAACGACTGAGCTTCTAGGTTAAATGAACCATGCTGCGTCTGCGAAACAACTTCAATGTTAGACGGTGTTTGACCTTTAACTAAAAACTCTGCTCCCTTACAAAACACTTGCAAGCCGCGATCAGGGTTAATATCAACAATGTCAGTTAAACTACGAGAATCAATCGTGACAAAGATACCTTCATCATCCTCGCCTTCTTCAGCAAAAAAATCGTAATAGTTACCAGCTCTACTTGCAAATATACTCTGCGGCTTAGACTTGCTTCCACCTAACCATAAACGGCCTTCATGGAATACGCCCTGTCGAGGATAGCCTCTAGCTGCAGACCATACATCTTCTGTTCTTGGGGAGCCATCTTGCGTAATAGACATTGGAATTACATCAGCAACATTTCCTGAAGTTACAAATGCTGTAAATAAATCGTAATCACCAGCAGATTCGTCTGCCATATTGATAATAAAATCAATGTCGCTGCCACCAACAGGAGTTACAGTTATTCCTGTAAACCCAAACACAGGCATTTCTTGCAAGTTTTTTTGCAAATTAAACGCGCTAGTGGCCATTCGATCAAGGCCAATTGCTGAACCGCCGTCACCATTGCCGCCATGGGTAATGTCTTTGCTTGTTACACCTTGAGCAGTAACTTTGTATCTTTGGCCTGTAGCAAGATCACTTGATTGAAATGTTTGAATAGCAGCAACAGGAACAGGGCTAACGCTATCGTTATAATCAAACTGTGGAACATTTACAAAAGGAATGGCATCTACAGCAAACGAATTAACAGTGTCTAGTCCATCAAATACAATACGCTGGGGCGGATAGTCTTCGTGAAACATTAACATCACACCTTCAGTTTGACATACTTTTACTTCAGGAATGTCAGCA
>Ga0209197_1001854_pt1 | contig 12744 bp, 10 predicted proteins | sample COGITO_mtgs_1105_4_FD_184802 | JGI IMG/M metagenome (GOLD analysis project Ga0209197, IMG submission 184802) | Pelagic marine microbial communities from North Sea - COGITO_mtgs_110512 (SPAdes) (version 2) | ecosystem: Environmental > Aquatic > Marine > Epipelagic ... | reverse complement strand
CTAATCGCCGACCAAGGTCTCGACGCAGATTTTCTACCCGTCAGTTACATCCCCGACGGCTTCATCAGCTACGACGCACTCAGCGGACACGACATTGTGCGCGACGACAGCTTTGGCCATCGCGTCGATGGCAATTCGCGCTACGACGGCATGGATATTGACGTTGAAGAAGTGGATCTGTTCTTCGTCTACCCATGGCCAGGCGAGCAAGAAATGATGCTTAAACTCTTCGACGCCGTTGCAGGCGAAGGCGCTATACTAGTCGCTTATTTCGGCGACCGCGACATTAGCCTCTACCGCAAGCTCGAAGACGAAGATGATTAGATCCTGAATTAACGTCGCCTCTCACGAGGTGGTTTGCGGCTATACTTCTCGCCCTTGGAGTTTAGCTCACGGCGGGTGCGACGACTCACTGTGAGTTCGCGTTTTTTCTTACGCTGGCTCAGCTTTTCTAATTCAAAATCGAGTTTCAGATAATTAATAAAGCGCTCACGACTCAAGGCGCCGGCTTCGATCGCCGCCTGAATCGCACAGCCCAAATCCGAGCGATGCTTACAATCGTGAAATTTACATTGAGTGGCGACCTCGTCGAAATCACGAAAACTTTCCTTCAACGTTTTTGCATCCGTCCACACCTGAACTTCGCGAATCCCAGGGTTGTCGATCAGCATACCCCCTGCCTTCAGCGGCAATAGTTCACGCGCCGTCGTCGTATGCGTCCCCTTGCCTGTTACGCCATTCACCTCTCCCGTCCAGAGCCAATCTTGGCCGATTAATTGATTGATCAGCGAAGACTTACCGACACCACTGGAACCAATCAACGCGATCGTTACCCCCGGTTCCAGATAGCTCCGAATCGCATCGACTCCCGAACTCTCGATTGCGGACGTCAGAATCACCTCAACATCTGTGTTGAGCGCAGCCAAGGCGTCTTGCGCCATCCGGTTGATCTCATCAGAATACAGATCACTCTTGTTCAGCAACACCACCGCCCGCGCGCCACTGCGCTGCATCACCGTAAAATAGCGTTCCATGCGGCGTAGATTAAAATCCTGCCCAGCGTCGGTCACCACAAAGACAACATTCACATTGGCAGCCATCACCTGCTCTTCGGTACCCTTGCCTGGAGCTTTGCGTGAAAGACAAGTCTGCCGCTCCATCCGCGCACGAATCAAGCCCTCGTATTCATTGCCCTCGGCACCTATTTCCAGCGCGACCCAGTCGCCAACCGCAGGTAGTTCCGCATCCGTCTCCGCTTCATGATAGACCGCGCCACCGAGAGCCACTTCCATCTCTGTACCATCGTCGAGCACTGCACCATATGAGATCTTGTTATCGCGAATCAGACGCGCAGGCACCCAGCCTTTATCTCGGCAATCTGCAAATTCCGCTTCAAAGCGAGCGTTCCATCCTAGGTCGTTCAGTGTCATGTGCACTGGAATCTACGGACAACAGTGGAAGAGTTAACTACAAAAATCGAATATTCGAATTTAGAAACGCTCCACTCACTAAAACCCGAACACACTTCGGACGATACTCCAGAACGGAGGCGGTGGTGGCAGAGGCGAGCCGTTACCACTCTTCTCACTCTCACTCTCACTCTCACTCTCACTAATCGATGGCTCGTAGCTCAGCTCTAAGCGATAATCCGTAATCGAAGGACGTTGTTGCACCGCTGCATCGACGGCCTGCGTCAACTGTTTCAGATAATCCTGTCCAGTCGATTCGAGTAGAATCGGCCCAAAATAATAGCTCAAACTTTCGTGCTCATAGATAACATACCAACCACTATCTAACTCGGCTGGCCCAGCCTTGATCTGCCCTGGAAAGCGTTGGTCAAACCGAGCCTTCGACAAAAATCCTGTATACGAGATCGCAGACTCTTCGATCACGCGAATCTCTAACACGCTTTGCGCAACGCCGCTAACAGAACCAATCAATAAGACCAATATTAGCCGCCCTAAAGCATTCAATTGATTCATAGCATATCTGAGGTTTGAAAGTTTCATACTTAGAGCCCTGAAGGTAAATTCGATCCATAGTCGCCACTCCCAGTTCCCGTTACAGGCGTCGAACCGCCCGCACCTGCCCCGGAGTTTGGCGTGCTTGTTTCAGGCGGCTCAGCGCCGCTGGTCGACCTCGGTGGCGACACACCCGCACTCTTCGACTGATTCACCTCTACGGTGCGATTCGACTCTCCAGTGGCGCCAAAACCAAAATCTTCAAAACTGCGTTCAGTCGGTGCGCCGGCGCCACCTGAACCGCCAGTGCCACCGCTCTCTTCGGGTGGTACTCCTGAGCTGCCTGCACTACCACCGCCTGTCGCACCTGACTTAGAACTGGCACGGTCAACCGATTCGCCTCCGCCAACTTGACCGACATCATCGAAGTCGCGGCTACCGCGAGGCGATTCGGACGAAGCACCCGATTTCGAACTCTCGCCCCCAACTGTGTCGCCAATACTCACACTAGCAATCTCGCTGAAATCACGCGACTCCGACGAGGCTTCTCCTGCGCCTTCGCCAGCAATCTGCTCTATATCGCCACTTGCACCTTCGCTGCCACTCGCCTCTGAAGATTCAATTGGTGGCGGAGGCGTCATGCGTCCATCAAACAGATCAGGATCTACAGCGGCATAGGTCACACCGACGCAGATCATCAGACCGCCCACCCATGCGAAGCAACTCTGTGTAAATATTAGCAAGCGACGACTCATTGTTTCTCGGTGCAGATCACCTTAATTTCTTTCGCGCTTCGAGTATCTACTTTAATCTCAATTTCAATCGAGCGATACCCTTTGCGAGTGCCCTTTAATTTATAAACATCGGGATAAAGCTTTAGATCCCTTTCCTTAAAACGCTCTGGCGCAAATACCCCGATCATGCTCACATAAGTCTTTTTATCGGATACCACATGCAGCCCGATTTGCTGACTTTGTAATGCCAACTCAGTGCGAATCCTTGATTCCTCCCGCATTTTACTAGGCGGTACGCTACTGGGGCGACTCGTCATCGCATCATTAAAGAACTTCGCCGCTAGCGGATAGCGCCCTCCTTTCAGATACTTCGCCGCCGAAGCAATATTTTGGGTGTAGCGAATATTTGCAAGGTAAAGGCTCGAAGCCTTCTCGAGTCCAGTGCGGGCTTCCTTCGACTCGGGAGCGAGTGCCACCGCTTCCCGATACAACTTACGCGCCGCATCGAAACTACCAGCCTTCAGCGCATTAAAGCCGTCTGCTAGCAACACCTCTAAGCGCGCAGCTTTCGCCTTCACCTTGAGCTCTATGAGCCGCTCGTTTAACTCGGGACTGGGGCGAATCACAATCGCGGCTTCCAACGCTGCCACCGCGACGAGCAAATCGCCCTCGGCTTCTGCCTTATTCGCGAGCGCCAGAGCCGCCCTAAACTCACGCTCTCGAATCTGCGTATCGATGACTTTACGCTCATTGAGCAGAAATGGATTATTCGGATGCTTCACTAGCAATGCCTCCAGTTGAACCAGTGCCTCGTCAAGCTCACCCACATCCTGAAGCACCTTGAGCCCATGGACCTCAGCCGCAATTCCATCTAATGAACTAACTATCAGCAACCCATCCGCCGCCGCGATATTGGCTGAATCAATTTCCAACACTTTTCCATACGCGGATCTAGCTGCGGCCAGGTCCAACTCCTCCAATGCGGCATTCGCCGTTTCCAACATTCCACCCACTTGCTGAATCGAACGACCTTCGAGATCACCTAGAATCGCACCCGTCATTTCAAAACCGTCGACGCTCTCTTTATAATTGTCCGCATTCAAATCACGCAGCCCCTGATTATAGGCCTCCACCGCTTCGCGATAAGTATTCTCAAAGGCGGGCTTCAAATATTCGAGGCGCTTGAGTTCCGCATAAGTCGATTCGTTCAGTGCTCGGGCCTTTTCGGCCAATATCAAAGCGCCGAGCTGTGCATCCGCAGCGGCCACGACGCTACTATAATATTGCTCGGCTTTTTCGAGTTTCCCTGCCGCTAGCGCGTCACGCGCTTTTTCGACATCCTTACTTAGCTCCGCCATAAAATCGAGCGACACATCGCCCTTTCGCAGTGCGGCTGCCAGGTCTTCGCTCAGCAACTTATCGGCACGCTCCGCGAGTTGACGCAGATCATAGTTCACTGCTTCGCCATTGTTAATGCTAGCGGAAATTGAAATATTCGCTCCATTCCCCGCAGTGGAGTCGCCTCCTTTGGAAACCATCAGCACGATGACTGGCAGGACCATCAGAACAATTAATACGATAGCGACTAGGGCGACTGGCTTCTTGTTATGAGTCATAAAAAGTGATCAGGGTGTAGAACTAACATTCATCGCAACAGGCGAAGTGCAGAATTGCGACGCGAAAAATCGGACTGACACACGAGCGTCCTCAAAAAAACAATTCCGAAAAAGCTTACAATTCCGCTCCATCACCTGAACTGGCGGTTGGCAGATATCCCTGCTGAGTTAAAAATTTAACACCGTGCGCCATTGTAGCGTCATAATCGACATCGTTACTCTTTGGCCGAAAAAATGAACTATTAAAGAAAGTATGCCTCTTACCTTCAAAGGCGACCAAGGTGCAGTCATTACCGGCCTCTGTCATCAGCGCTGTGAAGCGTTCTACATTTTCAAACGGAACCGTCGAATCCGCAGTACCATGAAAAATCAAAGTCGGCGGCAGGCCTGCCCGCACGTGATGACACGGAGATATATCCGTTTTGCGTGCCTCTGTCACCGCTTTCAAACCATAACCTGCTTCAGTGGTGTCGATCACAGGATTATATAGAATCAGCAAATTCGGCATCGAACTGACGCTCAAATCCTCACCTTCCGCCTCATGCCCTTCGATCACCCCAGTGCATGCAGCGACATGCCCACCAGCCGATCCTCCAGCAGAGATGATACGATTCGGATCGACGCCCAATTCATTGGCATGCTGCCGAACCCAACGAATAGCGGATTTCCCATCTTCAACACATTCAAACGGAGTGGTCTTATGCGTCCTTTTGGTACGATATTCGGCAGAGATCGCAACCAAGCCCTGGCGGGCGAAATCTCTGGCTTGTTGATAGAATTGCCGTGGCGTCCCACCACTCCAACCACCACCAAAGAAAAACACGATCACCGGACTTTGATCTGAAGGAGCGTGGCTAAGAGGGTTAAAAACGTGCAGCTTTAACTCTGATGATTCCAGCGTTTTGTAAGCAATGGTCTGGTCTGGGCGAATCTGCTCCGCTGCTAGAGCAATGGTCGCTCCGAGAAGGAAGAGAAGGGAATTAGAGTAAATATGCTTCATTGTGCTTAATTAAACGGATGAGCCTCAAACATGGAACACCGAACTGAATCTTTTGATTAATTTAAACAAAATTTCCCATGAGTATTTCCGTATCATGGGAGACCGCACATACCAGATTGAACACACTCGGATACGCCGCAGGTTTAACAAATATTCTTAAGTTCAGGCCAAGTTCAAAATTCGGCGCAAAAAAAGTGACTTTCCATCAACTCTGGCGTCTCTTCATGCTTGCATGGGTGTGCAAAAAATCCACCCTTTCGACCAATTTATGCCAAAACGCACCGATATTCAAAAAATTCTTATCATTGGTTCCGGCCCGATAGTCATTGGCCAAGCCTGTGAATTCGACTATTCAGGCACTCAAGCCTGTAAAGCGCTGCGCGAAGAAGGCTACAAGGTAGTCCTCGTTAACAGCAATCCAGCGACCATCATGACGGATCCAGAGTTCGCCGATGTGACTTATATTGAGCCTCTTACGGTTGATGCGCTAGAGAAGATCATCGACAAGGAGCGACCCGACGCCCTGCTGCCGACACTTGGCGGTCAGACTGGGCTGAATCTTTCGATGAATCTGCATGATGCTGGCATTCTTAAGAAGTATGGCGTCGAAATGATCGGCGCGAAGCCAGAAGCTATCATTAAGGGCGAGGCGCGTGACATCTTTAAGCAAGCCATGGTTAAGATCGGCCTCGACGTTGCCAAGTCGGAAACGGTGCACACGCTGGCCGAAGCGATCGAAGCTGCGGAGAAGACTATCGGCGACTTCCCGATTATCATTCGCCCCAGCTTTACGCTGGGTGGTTCTGGTGGCGGCATCGCTTACAACCGCGAAGAATACGAGAAGATGGTGCAAAACGGTCTCGATCTATCTCCTACCACTGAAGTGCTTGTTGAAGAGTGCCTTCTGGGCTGGAAAGAATACGAAATGGAAATTATGCGCGACCACAAGGATCAGTGCGTGGTAATCTGTTCGATTGAAAACTTTGACCCAATGGGCGTCCACACTGGCGACTCTATTACTGTCGCTCCTGCAATGACGCTGACCGACAAGGAATATCAGCTCATGCGCGACGCATCCTTCGCGTGTATTCGCGAAGTCGGCGTTGAAACTGGTGGCTCTAATATTCAATTTTCAGTCAACCCAGCCAATGGCCGCATGGTCGTGATCGAGATGAACCCACGCGTCTCTCGCAGTTCCGCTCTCGCATCCAAGGCCACAGGCTTCCCGATCGCTAAGATCGCAGCGAAACTTGCAGTCGGTTACAGTCTCGATGAACTTAAGAACGACATCACCCAGAAGACACCGGCCAGCTTTGAGCCGACAATCGACTATGTCGTCACAAAGATCCCGCGTTTCACCTTCGAGAAGTTCCCTGGCGCGGACACCACCTTGACTTCTGCAATGAAGTCTGTCGGTGAAGCGATGGCAATCGGCCGCACCTTCAAGGAATCGTTCCAAAAAGCGTTACGCTCACTCGAAATCGGCGCAAAAGGGTTTGTTGGCCCAGCTAAGTTCGAAGAAAAGATCACCGACATGCAGGCAGTGCGCCAAGGCATCGCGATCCCAACTTGCGAACGTGTTTTCTGGCTACGCCATGCATTTCTCAACGGCATGACGGATGAAGAAATCTTCGACACCTGCGCCCTCGATCCTTGGTTCATTCGTCAACTCCGTGAGCTGGTTGAAATCGAAGGCGACCTGCGCAAGAGCAGTCTAGCAAAGCTCGATGCTGAGCTCATGAAGACTTCCAAGGAAGCAGGCTTTAGCGATGCATTGATTGCCGACCTAGTTCACTCCAACCGCCAAGCCGTGCGCAAGCGCCGCGAAAAGCTCGGCGTGCTGACTAACTTCCGCCTAGTTGATACTTGCGCGGCTGAATTCGAAGCATTCACACCTTACTATTACTCCTCTTACGGTTCAGAAAACGAAATCGTCAAGAGCGACAAGAAGAAGATTATGATCCTCGGTGGTGGCCCGAATCGTATCGGGCAAGGCATCGAGTTTGACTACTGCTGCGTGCACGCCTCTTTCGCACTTCGCGATGCAGGTTTCGAAACCATCATGGTCAACTCGAACCCGGAAACTGTTTCGACTGACTACGATACATCCGACAAGCTGTTCTTCGAACCACTCACTCTCGAAGACGTCCTCGAAATTTATACCCAGTCCGGCTGTGACGGCGTGATCGTTCAATTCGGTGGTCAAACACCACTGAATCTCGCAACCGAACTCGAAGCACACGGCGTCAACATCATTGGCACATCGCCTTCGATGATCGATGCAGCAGAGGACCGGAAGCTGTTTCGCGACATTCTCGACCGAGTCGGCCTCAAACAACCAGAGAACCGTATTGCCAATTCTCTGGAAGAGGCCTACGAACTCGCCGGTGAGATTGGCTTCCCGATCCTGCTCCGCCCTTCCTTTGTTCTTGGCGGACGCGGCATGTTTATTGTCTATGATATGGCCGAAATGAAGACGATCGTCCGCGAAGTCTTCGACGTCGCACCTGGCACTCCAGTGCTACTCGACAAGTTCCTTGAAGATGCTTACGAGCTCGACGTGGACTGCATCTCGGACGGTGAAAAAACAGTGATCGGCGGCATGCTGCAACATGTCGAATTCGCAGGGGTGCACTCTGGCGATGCGACCATGGTCATGCCTCCGCACACGCTCTCAGCAGAGATACTCGATACCGTCCGCGAAGCCACTTACGCGCTCGCGAAAGAGCTCGAAGTAGTCGGCCTGATGAACGTGCAATACGCGATCAAGGACGACGAGCTTTACATCATTGAAGTCAACCCACGTGCCTCGCGCACCGTGCCATTCGTCTCCAAGGCGATCGGTGTGCCACTGGCGAAGCTCGCTGCCCGTATCATGGCAGGCGAAAAGCTCACAGACCTCGGCTTCACCAAAGAAATCATTCCTCCATACTGGGCAGTCAAAGAATCCGTGTTCCCATTCAACCGCTTCCCAGGCGCTCCGGTCATGTTAAGTCCAGAAATGCGCTCGACTGGCGAAGTCATGGGGCTGGATAAGGATCTCGGGGTTGCTTTTGCAAAATCACAAATGGCGGCTAAGCCTGCACTGCCCGACTCGGGCGACGTTTTTATCAGCGTAAAAGACGACGACAAAGAGCGCGCCATCAAAATCGCCCGCGGACTCAGCGAACTCGGCTTCGGTATTATCGCCACCGCTGGCACTGGTAAGCTCTTCAAAGCCAACGGCATTGATATGAAGCACGTCTGCCGACTGAGCGAAGGTCGCCCGAACGTGATAGATTTGATTAAGAATAATAAGGTCTCACTGATCGTCAACACGCCTCAAGGCACCGTCCCTCGCCAAAACGAGAATATGATCCGCACCGAAGCGGTGAAGCACAACATCTGTATTATGACGACGATCTCGGCAGCCTCTGCAGCAGTCGAAGGCATCAAATCACTTCGCGAAAAGGGCTACGAGGTTCGTTCAATTCAGTCTTACAGCCAAGAAGCCAATCCACGCTAACTTCGCCTCTATTCTTTATCTTGCTTGGACTCATTATCCCAACAGAAACAGCAGAGTTTCATTACGATCAAGAGAACAAATAAAACGCTTCACAAATGAAAGCCCCAACCATTATCGCACTGCTGCACGGACCAGATCAACCTGGTCTTGTTTCACGTGTGTCGAGTTGGATCTTTTTACGTGGCAGTAATATTCATCACGCCGATCAACATAAGGATCTAGAGGCGAATGTCTTCTTCCAACGTGTGGAATGGACACCGTCTGGTCAAATCGACGAAGAAGCTGCAGCCTTTGAGAAATTTGCCCACGAAGATCTCGGCATGACGGTCAAAGTCGCGAAATCGACGGATCGCCCAAAAGTCGCCCTGTTCGTGTCGAAGATTGATCACTGCTTCCACGACACGATTCTGCGCTTCCGCGCTGGTGAAATGGCAGGTGATTTGGTATGTATTATTTCAAACCATGACGCACTCAAAGCGGACGCCGAAACCTACGGAATTCCGTTCCATCACGTGCCTGTGCTCAAAGAAACCAAGGCTGAAGCAGAGACCACGCAACTCGAGATTGTGCATGCGCAAAATGCCAACCTCGTGGTGATGGCGCGCTACATGCAGGTCCTCTCTGACGACTTCCTGAAAAAAGTAGGCTGCCCCGTGATCAACATTCACCACTCTTTTTTACCTGCATTTGCTGGCGGTAAACCATACCACCAAGCACACGCTCGCGGCGTCAAACTGATCGGAGCCACAGCGCACTACGCCACAGCTGACCTTGACGAAGGCCCAATCATCCACCAAGACGTTACTCGGATCAATCACCGCAACTCAGTGCCTGATTTGGTTCGCAAAGGAAAAGACCTCGAAAAATCAGTCTTTGCCCAAGCGATCCGCCTTCATCTCGACAACCGCATTCTAGTTTATCATCACAAAACCGTCGTATTCGACTAGGTACACTTTCCACTCCAAACACTACTTTCACTTTGTTATGAATCACCCACCAAAAAAGAAATACAAAAATCCTCTCATGCCTGAAGACGACGTCATCGACGAGCGCCATCTCATCGACCTCGAAGACTCAGTAGATATCTCTTTCGAAGACCGCGTCAGCATCTACTGGATGGAGAACAAGAGTTTCCTGATTGGCTGTATCACGGTGCTGCTACTGGTTGTCGCTGGTTACCAAAGCTTGCGCATCTTCAAGGACCGCTCAGAAATCGCGCTCCAAGCCGAATATGCAGAAGCCAACGCAAGTGAAGCGCTCGCAGACTTCGCCAAAGCCAACCGCAATAAAGCACTTGGCGGATTTGCCGCACTTAGCACCGCTGACGCCGCTTACTCTGCTGAAGAGTACGAAAAAGCCCTCGAGTTCTACAATTTGGCCGCCGCCATACTTGAAGAGTCGACCCTCGCGGGGCGCGCCCAGCTCGGGCAAGCTTTCTCGCTCTACCAAAACGGCAGCACCGACGAAGGCCTCGCCAAGCTCAATGCCATTACTGCTGACAGTAGCCTAGCCGAAGGGGTTCGCGCCGAAGCCGCCTACCATCTCGCAGTCGAAGCCGACACCGCAGGTCGCAGCGCAGAATTTGAAAGCTTCGCAGCACAAATCAACGCCTCGCCACTGGCGGGCCAATGGCAACAGCGCCTCAGCTACTACCAGCAACAAACACAGTAATTAGTCGCTCGTTAAACCGATTCTTCCAAACGCACAGGTATGCAAGCCTGTGCGTTTTTGATGCCAACAGACAACATCACAGATCCAAATTGAAATAGAACTCGCAAGGCTTATTGAGGAATCGTTGACAGTTCCGAAATAGAATACACAACATCTATCGCGCTGTTCGATTATCTGTTTAGACTGATTAAACGGAGGCAGAGCAACTCATCTCATCTAGAAATATACCGCTTTATTATGAGCACAATCATCACAGACATCCGCGCCCGCGAAATCATTGATTCACGTGGCAATCCTACTGTTGAAGTCGACGTCGAACTCGAGTCCGGCATCGTCGGCCGCGCTGCCGTTCCTTCTGGTGCTTCTACTGGTGAACACGAAGCTGTAGAGCTTCGCGACGGCGACAAAGCTCGCTACCTCGGCAAAGGCGTCCTCAAGGCTGTTGACAATGTCGACAACCTCATCGCTCCTGAACTAATCGGTTTCGACGCATGCGACCAGCTGACAATCGACAAGATCATGCTTGAGCTCGATGGCACTGCCAACAAAGGCAAGCTCGGCGCCAATGCTATGCTCGGGGTCTCGCTTGCAGTTGCACATGCTGCTGCCGACGCGCTCGGCCTGCCCCTTTATAAGTACATCGGCGGCCCTAATGCTAAAGTACTCCCAGTGCCAATGATGAACGTCATCAATGGTGGTTCTCACTCTGACGCTCCAATCGCGTTCCAAGAGTTCATGATCCGCCCTATCGGCGCAGCAACATTCAGCGAAGCAGTACGCATGGGTGCTGAGTGCTTTCACAGCCTCAAGAAGGTTCTTCACGATCGTGGCCTCAGCACAGCAGTGGGTGACGAAGGAGGTTTCGCTCCCAAGTTCGACGGTACAGAAGATGCACTCGACACATTGACGAAAGCAGTTGAAGCAGCTGGCTACAAGGTTGGCAGCGACATCACATTCGCACTCGACTGTGCTGCTTCTGAGTTCTTCGAAAACGGTGTCTACGACTACGCTAAGTTCGAAGGTGAAGGCGGCGCAAAGCGCAACTCCGCAGAGCAAGCAGCCTACCTGCAAGAGCTCTCTGAGAAATATCCAATCGATTCAATAGAAGATGGTTGCGACGAAAACGACTGGGACGGCTGGAAGGCTCTCACAGACGCGATCGGCGACAAGGTGCAGCTCGTCGGCGACGATCTTTTCGTCACCAACGTTAAGTTCCTGCAAAAGGGTATCGATCTCGGCGTAGCCAACTCGATCCTTGTTAAGGTCAACCAAATCGGCACACTCACCGAAACACTCGAGGCAATCGAGCTCGGCAAGGCAAACGGCTACAACTCGGTGATCTCTCATCGTTCCGGCGAAACCGAAGACGTGACGATCGCGGACATCGCGGTGGCAACCAACGCTGGACAGATCAAGACAGGTTCCATGAGCCGCTCCGACCGTATCGCAAAATACAACCAACTTCTTCGTATTGAAGAAGAGCTGGGCGAAAACGCAGTTTACGCTGGCACACTGTAAGCGGCCCTTACATCGAATTACCACAAAGCCCGACGGTTAGCCGTCGGGCTTTTTTATGGTCCATCGTCGATGAGTGGTTAAAGGAGCAATTGCGACTCGCGCTGCTATCGCGTTCAATTACCAAACAAACCCCCAATCAGCGACCCTTGCCACTCAACTGTAATGCTCGCCGCCGACAAATTGCTCGCTTCAATTTTCTAAATGCTTACTTGTTACTCATCATCCTTAGAAATCATGACCTTAAAAGAAAAACAAGACGCGCTCGTCGAAGAGATCACTTTGATTCCCGACGCCTACGAACGCCTAGGCTATATCGTTGACCGCGGCAAAAAAGCTGCAGGGTTAACCGAAGACCTCCGCATTGATAGCTTCAAAATCGAAGGTTGCATGTCACAGCTCTGGGTGGTGCCGGCATTTAAGGATGGTTTGTGCTCGTTTCGCTCTGAGTCTGACTCAGCAATTGTTAAAGGAATCGCTGAACTACTGTGCAACTTCTATAGCGATGCGAAGCCCGAAGAAATCATTGCTGCCGATGCTGAATTCCTCGGCGAAGTTGGTATCACACAGCACCTTTCCCCAAATCGGCGTAATGGCTTGAGCCGTATCGTCGACTCGATCCAACGATTCGCACAATCCTGCTTGGCAGACTCGTAATCACACAGAAGCGACACTCTCAGCGCTTCCCAGTTCCTGCCTCAAGTCTCAGCAATGGCCGCCCCACTTTATGACGCACACAACC
>Ga0209197_1001841_pt1 | contig 12789 bp, 8 predicted proteins | sample COGITO_mtgs_1105_4_FD_184802 | JGI IMG/M metagenome (GOLD analysis project Ga0209197, IMG submission 184802) | Pelagic marine microbial communities from North Sea - COGITO_mtgs_110512 (SPAdes) (version 2) | ecosystem: Environmental > Aquatic > Marine > Epipelagic ... | reverse complement strand
AGGTTGCGCTCAAGCGGGGCTCAGGCCATCTGGCGGTGTATGCCACCCCCATCACAACGGAGGGGGTTGAATCAACAGAGCAGACCTGGGCTTTCTCGAGTGGCCTGCACTGCCCAGACAGCCATATTCGGTACGCGAAGCCAACGCCCAGTTTGTTTTCATTTAACTCTCCGGTGGGGGCCTGTGAAACCTGTCGTGGTTTTGGTCGGGTCATCGGCGTGGACTATGGGTTGGTCATCCCCAATGAGAAGTTAAGTCTGCGTGCGGGGGCCATCAAGCCCATGCAGACCCCTGCGTGGCAAGAGGCGCAGGACGACTTGATGCGACACGCCGAGGTGGCGGGTATTCCACGCGATACACCGTGGTCCAAGTTAAGCCCCGCGCACAAGGAGTGGGTGATTAATGGCTCGCCCAATTGGACGGGCGTCTGGAACAAGCAGTGGTTTGGTGTGAAGCGTTTCTTTGAGTACTTGGAAAGCAAGTCATACAAGATGCATATTCGTGTCTTGCTATCCAAGTACCGTAGTTACACCCCATGCGAAAGTTGCGGCAGTGCGCGTCTTAAGACGGAGAGCCTGCTGTGGCGGCTGGGTGGTCACGCTGAGGCGCAAGCGGCCTTGCCCGCAAATAAGCGCCACATGCCTGTGGGTACGACGTGGGACGCTGCCCAGCTTGCGGCGCTGCCCGGCTTGAACCTATTTGATCTGATGTGCCTGCCCATTGACCAGATGTTGCAGTTTTTCGAGTCGATTGAATCCAGTTTGGTTGACCGTTCAGACGCGGATGCGCGTGCCCAGGCGTTGCTGTTCGAGGAAATCACCACGCGCTTGCGCTACCTGTGCCGTGTGGGCTTGGGGTACCTGACCCTAGACCGACAGAGCCGGACCTTGTCGGGCGGCGAGGTGCAGCGCATCAACTTGACAACCGCTTTAGGGACGTCGTTGGTGAACACCTTGTTTGTGTTGGATGAACCCAGCATCGGCTTACACCCACGAGACATGGACCGCATCACAGAGGCCATGATGCGTTTGCGTGATGCGGGCAACACCTTGGTGGTGGTGGAGCACGACCCCGCTGTGATGCTGGCGGCTGACCGTGTTATCGACATGGGGCCTGGGCCGGGAGAGCGTGGCGGACAGATTGTTTTTGACGGTACCCCTGAAGCGTTGCGCGATGCCGATACGCTGACCGGTGCCTATCTGGGCAACCGCAAGCAAGTGGGCATGGGCTTTAAGCGCATGGTCAGCGCCAACACACCCCGGCTGGTCTTAGAAGGTGTTAGCGAGCACAACTTGCAAAACGTCGATATCGAGATTCCTTTGCAGCGCTTGGTGTGCGTGACGGGCGTGAGTGGTTCGGGCAAGTCGACGTTGGTGCAAGACGTGTTGGCCCCCGCATTGATGCGCCACTTTGGTAAGCCGACCGACACGCCGGGTGCGCACCGCCGTTTGCTTGGGGCAGAGTTACTGAGTGATGTGGTGTTTGTCGACCAGTCACCCATTGGTAAAACCGCACGCTCCAATCCCGTGAGTTACGTGGGTGCGTGGGATGCTTTGCGCAGCTTGTTGGCCACAGCGCCCTTGGCGCGTGAGCGTGGATACACCGCATCGAAGTTTAGTTTTAACGGCAGTGACGGACGGTGCCCACTGTGTGGTGGCTCGGGCTTTGAGCACGTCGAGATGCAGTTTTTGAGTGACGTTTATTTACGTTGCCCTGACTGTGATGGCCAGCGTTATCGACCAGAAATATTAGAGGTGCGTTTAACGCATCGCCACCCCGATGCGGCGCCCGGTGCGCCGGGCCTGAACGTCGCTGATATTTTGAACCTCACCGTCGCGCAAGCTGCCGAGGTGTTTGCGCAGGAGCGCGATGTCTTGCGCGCTTTGCAGCCCATTGCCGATGTGGGGCTGGATTACGTTAAGTTGGGACAGCCCGTGCCGACCTTGTCTGGGGGCGAGGCGCAGCGCCTGAAACTGGCTGGGTTTTTGGCTAGCGCCGCGAAAGGCGGCGCCAGTAGCCGCCAAGCGGTGGCCAAAAAAGGCGCTTTGTTTATGTTTGACGAGCCCACCACGGGCTTGCATTTTGAAGACATCTCCAAGCTGATGCGCGCCTTGCGCCGTCTCATGGAAGTGGGCCATTCGGTATTGGTGATCGAACACAACTTGGATGTGATTCGTGCCAGCGATTGGTTGATTGACCTGGGGCCCGAGGGCGGTATTGGCGGCGGCTTGGTCGTGGCGCAAGGGACGCCTGAAGCCCTGCGCGAACATCCCAGCTCGCACACGGCGAAGGCCCTGCGCGACTACGATGTTGCCATGGGCATTGGTGGGCAGGTGGTGGGCGAGCGCAAGCCGCTAAGAGCGCCAGCCAAGCGACCGCCCGTGAATCCCAGCATTCAAATTGTGAACGCACGAGAGCACAACCTCAAAGGGGTGAGTGTGGACATCCCGCGCGGCAAGTTCAACGTGATCTCGGGCGTGTCGGGGTCGGGCAAGTCCACCTTGGCGTTTGATATTTTGTTCAATGAGGGACAGCGCCGCTATTTGGAGTCATTGAACGCCTATGCGCGCGCAATTGTGCAACCAGCGGGTCGCCCGGAGGTGGACGCGGTGTACGGCATTCCGCCAACCGTGGCCATTGAACAGCGGTTGAGCCGTGGCGGGCGTAAAAGTACGGTGGGGACGACCACCGAGGTCTGGCATTACCTGCGCTTACTGTACGTAAAGCTTGGCACCCAGCATTGTGTGCACGACGATGCCGCCGTATTACCGCAAACACCAGACACGATGGTGGCCAACCTCATGCGCACGCACGCTGGCGAGCGCATTGGCCTGATGGCACCGTTGGTGATTGGGAGAAAAGGCGTTTATACCGAGTTGGCTGACTGGGCCAAACCGCGTGGCTATGCCTTCTTGCGCGTCGATGGCGAGTTCTTGCCTACCGATGGTTTTCCACGCTTGGACCGCTTTAAGGAGCACACCATTGAGTTGCCGGTTGGTGACATCATCGTAGAGCCGAAAAACGAGTCTGAGTTGCGCCGTTTGCTGTCGGTGGCACTTAACCACGGCAAGGGTGTCGTGCATATTTTGAGTGCGCTAGGTGGTTTGCAGGAGGCGATGGAAAGTGGCGAGTCAACGGTGGCCATTGGGCGCGTTGGCGTCGCCTCGAGTTTGCGTGCCTGCCCAGTGTGCGCAACCAGTTACCCGGAGTTGGACCCGCGTTTGTTCTCCTACAACAGCAAGCACGGCTGGTGTCCCGACTGCGTCGGGACGGGACTGCACCTGAATAAAGACCAGCGAAAGACGCTGGATGACTCGATTCGCGACGACAAAGAAAAAGGGCGAGAACAAAGCTTTGCGGAGGTCGAGGTCGACGACTTGTCGGATGTGCACTGCAAGGGGTGTCGGGGTACACGACTGAACGCGCAGGCGCGTGCCGTGCGCTTCGCAGGTGTCGGCATAGCCGAGGTAGCGCGCTTGTCCGTGCGTGACCTGCAAGCATGGGTGCGCGACTTACAAATGGATACGCGTGAGTCGGACATTGCACGCGACCTGGTGCCAGAGATCGCGTCACGCTTGCAGTTTCTGCATGACGTGGGCTTGGGTTATCTGACCCTTGACCGGGGGGCACCCACGCTGAGTGGCGGCGAGGCGCAGCGTATTCGGTTGGCTGCTCAGTTGGGAAGCAACTTGCAAGGTGTTTGCTACGTATTGGATGAGCCGACCATTGGTCTGCACGCCCGGGACAACCATATTTTGTTGAATGCATTGCAGGCGCTAGGCACCAAAGGCAATACGCTGGTGGTGGTGGAGCACGATGAGGACACCATTCGCCGGGCAGATCACTTGATTGACGTTGGCCCCAGTGCGGGAAAGTTGGGTGGCAGCATTGTTGCCCAGGGCTCGGTCGCAGATGTGCAGGCGTGTGAGGCGTCTGTGACGGGGCGCTACCTGTTACATGCCATGCGTCATCCCATGCAAACGCGTCGTGCGGTGAACAAAGCCCAAGCAAAACAAGATGGGGCACTGCGCTTGGTTGGCGCCTCGCTGCACAACTTGCAAAACGTGTCGGTTGATGTGCCGTTGAAGCGCTTGGTCGCGATTACGGGCGTTTCGGGGTCTGGCAAGTCGACCTTGGCGCGCGATGTGTTGCTGCGCAACGTGGCTGCGGTCGTCACGCCCGCGATCAAGCGCGCACAGTCCAAAGGCGAGTCGGTGGACATGCCTGCTTGGGAGGGCTGCGCTGGCTTGACGGGTTACGAATCGGTTGATCGTGTGTTGGAGGTGGACCAGACACCGATTGGAAAAACACCGCGCTCTTGCCCGGCGACGTACATCGGGTTCTGGGACATCGTACGCAAGTTGTTTGCGGAAACATTGGAGGCCAAAGCCAGAGGCTATGCGCCGGGCCGCTTCTCATTCAATACGGGCGATGGTCGTTGCCCAGGTTGTGAGGGGCAAGGGATGCGCACCGTGGAGATGAGTTTCTTGCCTGATGTGAAGGTGTTGTGCGAAACCTGTCACGGCGCCCGATTTAACCCAGAAACGCTTGCGGTCACTTGGCGAGGCAAGAGTGTGGGGGATGTGTTGACCCTGTCGGTCGATGAGGCGGTGGCGTTTTTTGCGACGATGCCAGCGATTGCGCATCCGTTGCAATTACTGAAAGATGTCGGCCTCGGTTACTTGACCTTGGGCCAACCATCGCCCACCTTGAGCGGTGGCGAAGCGCAGCGTATCAAACTGGTAACCGAGCTCAGTAAAGTGCGTGACGAGATCGGGCGGCGCGGACAGAAGGCGCCGCACACGCTATATGTGCTGGATGAGCCGACCGTTGGCTTGCACATGGCCGATGTCGAGAAGCTGATCCGCGTCCTGCATCGCTTGGTTGACGCGGGGCACAGTGTGGTGGTCATCGAACACGACTTGGATGTGATCGCCGAGGCGGACTGGGTGATTGACATGGGGCCAGACGGCGGCGACGCGGGCGGCGAGGTGGTGGCTGCCGCGCCGCCAGAGGCCCTCGTGGCAATGCAAACGGCCACGGGCACCGCGTTGGGCCCCGTGCTGTCGCGGACTTAAAGTGCGTCGGCTTGCACGCTGGCGCGTGTGAGCAAGCCCACGCCCAGCGCGGCCACGACACTTAGCAGCATCGGGAAGCCGATATGGGCCGATGCCTGCAGCGCCGCGGCGCCCGCTGCGGGGGCAATCATGCCGCCTAAGGTGTAGGCCATGACCAAAACGGCGGTGCCGCTGACCAAGCGAATACCTTGCTCGCGGGTACCAATGTCTATCATGGCCAGGGTGTACAGCACACCGCCTGCACCGCCCCAAATGACAGCGATGCCCCAAGCGACACTGGGGGTAAATGCGGTGAAGGGTAGGGCCAGGGTGCCCAATAAGGTGAGCCAAGCCGCCATGCGAATGAGCTGTAAGCGGGTGTGCGCGGCGTTACCCCAAAAACGGCGGAGTCCACCTGATGGAAGCGGGCGCGACAGGCTGTCAGCAAGCATGCCGGCAGGGAGCATCAAAAAGGCGCTACCAAAGCCACTGGCGGCGACCAAGAGCGTTGATAGGCTGGGCGACCACTGCATGCTGAGGCCGACCAGCGGGAGTATGGCGGTGATGCCGGCCTCGAAGAAGCCGCCTAAAAAACCGGCGAGCATGATCATCGGGTGAGCCGTCACCGACTTCCAAACGCCGGACAGGCCCATAGGGGCGTTGTCCTGATCGTTGGCAGCGGGTAGTTGGGGGATGGCCGCTGTCCATAAGGCCCCTGCCGCAATGCACAACAACGCCACCCAAATAGCGGTGTCGGATTGTGGCCCGACCCAAGCCAGGAGGACGGGCCCTATGATGAAGGTGGCACCGACCAAGGTCTCGAACAAACCGACGTAGCGGCCGCGTTGGCCGGGCGGCGAAAACTCAGCAACCAGTGCCTCGGCGAGTACCCACCTCAGACCACCTGTCATACCCGCAATGAGTTGGGCGATGTACCACGTGGCGACCCACGGCGACAGGGCAAACACCAATCCGGTGCCGAGTGGCACCACGGCCGTGAGCCACAGCGTGTTGCGCCGCCCTAATTTAGCCGTGATGGAGGAGGCAAATGGGGTGAGCAGAAAAATGCCGATATACGAGGCAGAGGCGAAGAGTCCCGTGGTTGCCGTATCTAGGCCCGAGTCCTTGAGACGCAGGAGGTTTAAGGGGAGGAGCATGAAAATCCCCACTAATTCACAAAAGGTGGAGGCAAACAGCGCAAAAAGGCCAACGCGCGGCGGGGGGCGGAGATCAGACATGGGCCTAAGTGTAGGTGCAGAGCCTGACCTCGACGCGGGGTATTCCTCCGCGTTACAATAGCGGCAATCCGAGGAGCGCTGCAGCTCGTGTTTGCAATGAACACAGAGTGAGGCTCGGACTTTAACGGCGCTCACCCATGTTGACCTCGGGTGAGCCTCTCTCCATAGGTCGCGTGGTTCGTCCGTCCGAAACCTATCCTCTGGAGTATGAAATGAACGCCGTTCTAAAACCCCAAACTGCCCCCAACCACGTGATCGCTGACATCACATTGGCTGCATGGGGACGCAAAGAAATCAATATTGCTGAAACCGAAATGCCTGGCTTGATGGCGATTCGGTCCGAGTTTGCCGCTAAGCAACCCCTTAAGGGCGCGCGCATTACGGGCAGCTTGCACATGACCATACAAACCGCTGTTTTGGTAGAAACCTTGCAAGCCCTGGGCGCTGACGTGCGCTGGGCCTCATGCAATATCTACTCAACGCAAGACCAAGCCGCTGCGGCATTGGTCGAGCGTGGCACGCCCGTGTTCGCCTTTAAGGGCGAGACCTTGGCCGATTACTGGGACTTTACCCACCGCATCTTCGAGTTCGACGGTGCCAAAGGTACGCCAGAAGAAGGCCCCAACATGATTTTGGACGACGGTGGTGATGCCACTGGTTTGATGCATTTGGGTGTGCGCGCAGAAAAAGACATCAGCGTTCTAGACAAGCCAAGCAGCGAAGAGGAGACATTTTTGTTCGCCTCTATCAAGGCCAAGCTGGCCGTGGACCCCACGTTTTACAGCCGCCGCTTACCCAACATCATGGGCGTGACGGAAGAGACCACCACCGGGGTCTTGCGTCTGAATGAGATGAGCGAAGCGGGTACCTTGATGCTGCGTGCGATCAACGTCAACGACTCAGTGACCAAGAGTAAATTTGACAACTTGTACGGTTGCCGTGAGTCCTTGGTCGACGGCATCAAGCGTGCAACCGATGTCATGATCGCCGGTAAGGTTGCGGTCGTTGCCGGCTACGGCGACGTCGGCAAGGGCAGCGCCCAAGCCTTGCGTGCCTTGTCTGCGCAGGTGTGGGTAACTGAGGTGGATCCGATCTGCGCCTTGCAGGCTGCGATGGAAGGCTACCGTGTCGTAACCATGGACTATGCTGTGGATAAGGCAGACATTTTTGTGACGGCAACAGGTAACAAAGACATCATCACCCGTGCCCACATGGACAAGATGAAGGATCAAGCCATTGTTTGCAACATCGGACACTTTGACAACGAGATCGATGTTGCCGGTTTAGAGAGTTGCACTTGGGAAGAAATCAAGCCACAAGTCGACCATGTGGTGTTCCCCGATGGCAAGCACATCATTCTGTTGGCAAAAGGCCGTTTGGTGAACTTGGGCTGTGGAACGGGTCACCCCAGCTTTGTCATGAGTAGCTCCTTTGCTAACCAAGTCATTGCGCAAGTAGAGTTATTCACGCGTCCCGATTTCTACGAAGTGGGTAAGGTCTACGTGTTGCCCAAGCACTTGGACGAGAAAGTGGCGCGTCTGCACCTGATGAAGGTGGGCGCACAGCTTACCGAGTTGACAGCAGACCAGGCACAGTACATCGGTGTCAGCCAAGCGGGTCCGTACAAAGCGGACGCCTACCGCTACTAAGCCTAAGCCAACCTGTGCACGCGTTGCCCTTGACGAATCAAGTCACACACCATGCGAATTGATTTGCTCTTGGTGCAGCGCAGCCTGGCGCCGACACGTTCGGCCGCACAGCGCCTGCTGGAGGCGCAGGGCGCGCAGTGGCGTGCACATGCCGGAGACGATTGGATCACTCCTAGAAAAGCAGGCGATCAGGTGCCTGACGGTTGTGAGATCCGTGTGGTGGATGAAGCGCAAACGCGCTACGTTTCCCGCGGTGGTCTGAAATTAGCAGGTGCGATTGCGCATACAGGCTGGAACCCGGGTGGTTTGTGTTGTCTTGATGTTGGGCAAAGCACGGGTGGCTTTACCGACTGCTTGTTGCAGCACGGCGCCGCGGGTATTGTTGGCTTGGATGTGGGGCAAGGACAGGTGCACCCGCGTGTGCGAGCCGATGATGCCGTGGTGGTGATGGAGCACTGCAATGCACGTGATGTGGTGGCTGATCAGGTCACGGCTGCAATGCGTGAGAAGGCTGCGCAATCGGGGCAAGCGTTTTGGTCCCAGCGTGCGGATAGCTTGTTCTCGGATGGCATCGGGTTCGACGCGATGGTGGGGGACTTGTCCTTTATCTCGCAGGTAAAGGTGTGGCCCAGTGTCTTGCCGCTACTCAAACCCCATGCGGATGTGCTGATGCTGGTGAAGCCGCAGTTTGAGCTGCAACCCGAAGATATTGGCAAAGGGGGGCTGGTGAAAGACCCCAATGCCTTTGAGCGCGTGCGTGAACAACTCAAGGTGGCGGCGTCTGCCAACGGCCTGCAATGGCGTGACTTTTTTGAAAGTCCCATCAAAGGGGGCGACGGTAATCGTGAATTCTTTTTATGGGCGACGCGACTGGCCACGGTTTAATGAAGGAGTATGGCGATGAGCCTACCCATTAGTTTCGAGTTTTTTCCGACAAAAACACCTGAGGGTGCCGCCAAGCAAGAAGGGGTTCGCCAGGCGCTTTACGCTAAGAAGCCTGAGTTTTGCTCAGTTACGTTTGGTGCTGGCGGGTCGACTCAGACGGGCACCTTCAATATGGTGGCTGAGATCTTGAAAGAGGGTGTGCCAGCGGCATCGCACTTTTCTTGCGTGGGTGCCAGCAAGGCATCGGCGCGTGAGCAACTCACCACCTTGAAAGCAATGGGCGTTAAGCGCTTGGTTGCACTGAGGGGCGATTTGCCCAGTGGCTATGGCGTTGGCGGCGAGTTTCAGTATGCCTCTGACTTGGTTGCGTTCATCCGGTTGGAGTTTGGTGATGCGTTCCATATTGAGGTTGCTGCGTATCCTGAGGTTCACCCTCAGGCGCGGAATGTGACGGCAGATTTGAAGGCCTTTGCGACCAAGGTGCAGGCGGGGGCAGATTCTGCAATTACCCAATACTTCTTTAACTCAGACGCTTACTTTCAATTTGTTGAAGACGCAGAAAAACTGGGCGTCACTGTGCCGATTACACCCGGCATCATGCCGATCACAAACAGTAGCCAGTTGATGCGTTTTTCCGATATGTGCGGCGCGGAAATTCCGCGCTGGATCCGTCTACGGCTTCAGGGATTTGGTGATGACACCGCATCCATCAAGGCGTTTGGACACGACGTCATCACTGATTTGTGTGAGGTCTTGCGTGCCGGCGGCGCACCGGGCTTGCACTTTTACACCATGAATCAAAGTGCACCTGTATTGGCGATTTGTGACGAGTTGGGTGTGTAAACACCGTTCGCTCATTCAGTTTTCTTTTTTACGTTGTTTCTAAAAATCGCTATCAATACCGCATGGATCAGTGAGTGCTGCTTGAGCCAAACTAGGATCGCTAGATCAAAACTTTTTGGAGAGCGAAATGGCAGATCAGTGGTTAGGCAGTTTGGTAACCGATAACGCCCAAGCGGGATTCGATTTGGCGATCATGATGGCTCGCATGGGTGTGAAATACACCCAACCATCCGATGAGGTTCGCGGAAAGCTTCGCCCTGTTTACGCATCGGATGCCAATGCGCTGATTGCCTCATCGCACGTGATTGCGGTTAACTTCCAAACCGTTGCGGCCGCCAACAATTACTGGCGCGCTTAATCTACCGGATCTTTGCCTCAAGCTTCTGTGCGGCGTATTTATCTTGCCCTAGCATTTTTACCAGAACGGGTAAGGCCTCCTCAAGCTGGGGCTTGAGTGTGTAGGGTGGGTTCAAGACGAAGACGCCGCTGGCGCCTAAGCCGCCCCCCGGCCCTTGGCCAGAACTGCCGGCGCGAACCTGCAAGGTGGCGTGTATCCAATCTTTACCTGCCTTGTCCGCCGCATTTTTCAGCTTGCGAGGTAGGTCATGCGCCTCCGAACGCCCCACGATGGGGTACCAAATGAGCACAGAGCCTGTGGCGAAGCGTTTGAGAGACTCGTTGAGCATCACGACGACATCGGCGTAGTCTGTTTTGAGCTCATAGCTGGGGTCGCAAATAACGAGGCCCCGACGCGACACAGGCGGCAACAGCGGGGTTACGCCCTCAAAGCCATTGCGGCGGTCCATTTGCAAATTGGCATCGCTTTGCGCTTGTTCTAGCGTGCCGCGAAGGACCCGATGGTCTGTGGGGTGCACCTCGAACGCCATCACGCGGTCTTTTTTGCGCAATAGGTGCGCGGCAATCATGGGTGAACCGGGGTACAGCTTGATGGTTTTTCCGCCGCCGTTGCGCGTGTTGAAGGCGGCTAACATCTGGAGGTAGTTTTGCAGCAGGGGCGGCATGGATGCGTTGACCGTACCGTTGCTGTTGACCTGGTCGAGCAGCTTGTGTATGCCTTCCAGAGCTTCTCCACTCGTCGACGCTTCGGAGGTATCCAGGCGGTACATGCCCGCGCCAGCGTGGGTGTCCACGACCGACAACGCCCCCTCCTTTTGAGTCAAGTGTTGCAGAACTGCGACGAGGGTCGCGTGTTTGAGCACGTCGGCATGATTTCCGGCGTGAAAAGCGTGGCGGTAACTGAACATAGGTGGCTATCCTAACCGCGCGAACCCGAAATCCCCAACCTTGGGTAGAAAATTCGTATAATGGAGGGCTTCGCAGCGATTTAGTGACCCCGCGGCGAGGCGCTGCTGTTGGTTGGGGCTTCATGTCTCAATCAATGGTAACCACCCACCTAAGAGGTTTCCATTAGAGAAACGCCGACCGTGGAAAAGGGTTCTCCAAACCATGTTCCGTGTTTGGCTTACGCACTTCGTGTAAGTTAACTGGGACGCTCATTGAGATATTGCATATGAAAACATTCAGCGCCAAACCCGCTGAGGTGCAACATGAGTGGTTTGTGGTTGACGCCACCGATAAGGTGCTCGGACGAGTAGCCAGCGAAGTTGCTCTCCGTCTACGCGGCAAACACAAGGCCATTTATACGCCTCACGTTGACACCGGTGATTACATCGTTGTTATAAACGCATCCAAAATCAGAGTCACAGGCAACAAAGCCTTGGATAAGGTTTACTACCGTCACTCCGGTTTTCCGGGTGGTATTTACGGTACGAACTTCCGTGACATGCAAGCCAAGCATCCCGGCCGTGCGCTGGAAAAAGCGGTTAAGGGCATGCTGCCCAAAGGCCCACTTGGTTATGCAATGATCAAGAAGCTCAAGGTGTACGGGAGTGCTGAGCACCCACACACCGCCCAGCAACCCAAAGTGTTGGAAATCTAAGGAGCCGAAATGATTGGAGATTGGAACAATGGCACAGGCCGTCGCAAATCAAGCGTCGCGCGTGTGTTTATGAAAAAAGGTTCAGGCAAGATCATGGTGAACGGTAAAGACATCGAAGCATACTTCGGTCGTCAAACCTCCATCATGATTGCCAAGCAACCATTGGTTTTGACTGATAACGTCACGTCTTTTGACGTGCAAGTTAACGTTCATGGCGGTGGCGAGTCTGGACAAGCTGGTGCGGTTCGTCACGGCATTACCCGTGCGCTGATGGACTACAACGCAGACTTGAAGCCCGTGCTGTCTGCTGCCGGTTACGTCACGCGTGATGCACGCGAAGTGGAACGTAAAAAAGTTGGTTTGCGTTCGGCGCGCCGCCGCAAGCAGTTCAGCAAGCGTTAATTCGCTGTGTTGGCAGGAGAAAGCCGCCCACGGGACTTGTCTTGGGGCGGTTTTTTTATTTCTCCCTTTTGGGTACGCTTTGCTTTTGATTGATGGGAAATAGGCCGTAATGAGATTTCGCCTATGGAGACGACGACTCACGGTAAGTGCACCACGGATGTCCGTGCGCAGTGCGTTGCCATGGCCTATTCGGTCGTTGGTCGTGGCCTTGGTGTTAGGATTTTCTGCCGCCGTGGGTTTGTGGGCGTTCGAGCAAGGTAAGCAGTTGGCCGGTTTTGACGACGAGGCCAAAGAAGAGCTGATTGCGTTGCGTCAGGAGGCCATCAAGCTGCGTGCGAACCTCGAGTCGTCGCAGTCAGTCATCAACACCTCGCAGAGCCAAATTATTGCCGAGCAGACCTCGCAGCGCGAGCTGGCGTTGCAGCTGAAGCGTTTAGAGCTTGAAAATCAAAGCCTGCGCAGCGACTTAAACTTTTTTGAACAGCTGATACCGACGACCGGGGGCACCTCGGCGGCGCGTATCCGCTCTTTGCAGGCGGAAATGGTCAGTCTGACCCAAGTCAGCTGGCAACTTTTGATCATTCAAGCGGCGAAGAACCCCAAGGCCTTTGAGGGCAGCATCGAGCTGGTTTTTACCGGCAGCTTGGACGGACGTCCCCTGAGTATCAAGCCCGTGGGTAGCCCGCGTGAGGTTAACTTGGTACAGTATCTCCGGGTGGGTGGACTGTTTGACATCCCGGCTGATGTGAAGCCCA
>Ga0209197_1001837_pt1 | contig 12809 bp, 14 predicted proteins | sample COGITO_mtgs_1105_4_FD_184802 | JGI IMG/M metagenome (GOLD analysis project Ga0209197, IMG submission 184802) | Pelagic marine microbial communities from North Sea - COGITO_mtgs_110512 (SPAdes) (version 2) | ecosystem: Environmental > Aquatic > Marine > Epipelagic ... | reverse complement strand
TAAATTTATGTGAATTTTAAAATGTAATATTGTAATTCTATTATTTATCCATGAAATTTTCTAACACACTAATATACTGGTATTTACAAAACAACAGAGATCTACCTTGGCGTAAAAGCAAAAATCCGTACTTTATTTGGCTAAGTGAAATCATGTTGCAACAGACAAGAGTTGCGCAAGGCTTGGCCTATTACCTAAAATTTACAACCACTTTCCCAACGGTTTTCGACCTTGCGAAAGCAGACGAAAGTACTGTATTAAAAATGTGGCAAGGTTTGGGGTATTACTCACGTGCAAGAAATCTGCACTTTTCAGCAAAACAAATTTCAAATGAGTTAAATGGGATATTTCCATCTACTTACGAAGAAATTATAAAATTAAAAGGAATTGGAGATTACACGGCCTCTGCAATTTCATCTATTTGTTTTAATGAACCAACGGCGGTTGTAGATGGGAACGTTTATAGGGTTCTTTCTAGGTACTTTGGCGTGAACACACCCACGAACTCGACTTCAGGAATTAAAGAGTTTAAAACACTTGCACAAACACTCATAGATATATCACAACCAGGAACTTACAATCAGGCACTTATGGATTTTGGTGCTTTACACTGCAAACCACAGAATCCTTTATGTGAAACTTGTCCTTTTTCTGACAGCTGCGTAGCCTTTGAAAAGAAATTGACAAAAGAATTGCCTAGAAAAGATAAAAAAATAAAAGTTAGAAAACGGTATTTTAATTTTTTAGTAATAAAAACAGACGATCATAAAACAATTCTAGCGGAGAGAAAAGGAAAAGGAATTTGGCAAGGCTTGTATCAATTCCCATTAATTGAAAATACTGAAACCATCAGTGAAAAAGAGATTATTGCCTCAAAAGAATTTAACGATTTATTCCCAGCGGAAACCACTATTTCACTTTTTAATAAAAAAGAGATTGTACATAAATTATCACATCAACATTTATACACTCAATTCTGGATTGTAGAAACCAAAACACTTAAAAACGCGAATATTTCTTGGGAAAACATTCAAGATTTTCCAGTTCCTGTATTAATTGCTAATTTCTTAACCCGCTTTGAATCCAAAAAGTAATTGAAATTTTTAGTACATTTGAATAGAAATAAAATGAATTATGGCAGGATCAATAAACAAAGTAATACTGATTGGAAACTTAGGCGATGATGTGAAAATGCATTATTTTGATGATAAAAATAGTGTTGGTCGTTTTCCTATTGCAACTTCAGAAAGTTACACAAGCAAACAAACCGGAGAAAAAGTAACCAATACAGATTGGCATAATATTGTTGTTCGTAATAAATTAGCAGAAATCTGCGAAAAATATTTATCTAAAGGAGATAAAGTATATGTTGAGGGAAAACTGAAAAATAAACAATGGGAACAAGATGGCGTAAAGCGCTATGCCACAGAAGTTATTGTTACAGAAATGACCATGTTAAGCACTAAAAAAAATACTGACAGTAGCGCTCCTGCCCCTCAACAAAACAATCCAATTGCTGCTATAGAGCCAAAAACGATTGCACCAGAAGAAAATGACGATTTACCTTTTTAATAATTATAAAACTATAAACCTTGGACCCAGATCCCGAACATTTGTCTTTACTATTTGCCTCTTTTGACATTATCCTCGCTTTAAACGGAATTATATTAATTCTACTATTAATTAGTTCTGCCTTAATTTCTGGCTCTGAAATAGCTTTTTTCTCATTAAATCAAACAGATATAAATGAACTTTCTAATAACGGAAAAGAGAAAAATGTGGTTGTTACTTTGCTGGAAAGGCCAAGAAAATTATTAGCTACTATTTTAATTACCAATAACTTTATAAATATTTTAATTGTTTTGCTATTTGCTTCTTTGGCAGAAACCTTATTTGGTGATTTTAATATTTCATTAAACCTATATTTCTTTACAGTCCCTATTCGTTTTCTCCTAGAAGTAATATTAGTAACCTTTTTAATTCTCTTGTTTGGGGAAGTACTACCTAAAGTCTATGCTTCTAGAAATGCGCTTCTTTTTGCTAAAAAAATATCAAAATTTATACATACTATAAATATTTTATTAACGCCGTTTAGTATGCCGTTAATTGCAATTACAAAATGGGTTGAGCAAAAGTTTGGCAGTAAAGCAAGTAAATTTTCTGTAGAGACATTATCGCAGGCCTTAGAATTAACATCTCAAGATGCTACTAGTAAAGACGAGCAAAAAATTTTAAATGGAATTGTAAATTTTGGTAACACAGAAACCGTGCAAATAATGAAACCAAGAATAGATGTTTTTGCACTTTCTGATACTGAAACTTATGAAGAAGTTTTAAGTAAAATTTTAATGAATGGTTACTCAAGAAATCCTGTTTATAGTGAAAACATAGACAATATTATTGGTGTTCTGTATGCAAAAGATTTATTAGCACATTTAAATAAGAAAACTTTTGACTGGCAAACTTTATTGCGTGAACCCTTTTTTGTACCAGAAAACAAAAAACTAGATGATTTATTAGCGGATTTTAGAGCTAAAAAAAATCATTTAGCTATCGTTGTAGATGAATATGGCGGAACAAGTGGAGTAGTAACATTAGAAGATGTTATTGAGGAAATTGTGGGAGATATAAATGATGAATTTGATGATGAAGATGTGTCATATTCTAAGATAGATGCAAACAATTATATTTTTGAAGGGAAGACATCAATTAAAGATTTCTGTAAAATTTTAGATGATGAAGATGAAGAAATTTTTGAGGAAGAAAAAGGAGAAAGCGAAACCCTTGCAGGTTTCATTTTAGAGATTTCTGGAAAATTTCCTAAAAAAGGAGCAAAAATAAAATTCAAAAATTATACGTTTACAATAGAAGCGCTTGACAAAAAAAGAATAAAACAGGTAAAAGCAACGAGAAATGCGTAAGATTTTTCTATTATTATTTTTAATAATTTTCTTTAGTTGTCAGAAGGATATTTTACCAAAGCCAAAGGCATACTTAAGCTTAACATATCCAGAAAAGACCTATAAAGATTTAACACTAAGTAGACCCTATAGTTTTAAAGTGTCAAAAATGGCTACAATTATTAATGAAAAAAATAATTGGCTCTCCATTAAATACCCAAAACTAAAAGCTTCTATAGACATTACTTATAGACCTCTAAAAAACAATATTAGAGAATTGCTTACTGAAGCTGAAAAACTAGTTTTTAAACACACCGCAAAAGCAGATCGAATTATACCACAAGATTTTATAAATAAAGAGAAAAGAGTTTTTGGAAGTATCTATGAAATTACAGGAAATGCAGCTTCACAAATTCAATTTCATGTCACAGATAGTACAAATAATTTTATAAAAGGCTCTTTATATTTTTATGCAAAACCAAATTACGATTCTATTTTACCTGCTGTAAATTACATAAAAGAAGATATTTTACATTTGATAGAAACTTTAAAGTGGCAGTATTAATAACTACAATTACATCCTAAACAATCTCCATTTTTTCTAATAAAAAGGAAGCATTCATATTTTTACAAACTCCTTTTTTTAAAATATAATCAAAATACAATTCGTTGTTTACAATTTCTGCATCAAAATAATAATTTTTAATGTCTATAAACTCATTTTCCAATGCACACAGACTAACATCATGTGTTGCAATAATTCCTGTGGACTTTGAGTTTGAAAGTTTTTCTACAAACTTTTTAGAACCAATAGCTTTGTCTTTACTATTCGTTCCTTTTAAAATTTCATCTAAAATTATAAAATAATCAATTTCTTTAATTTCATCAATAATAAACTTTAATCGTTTTAATTCTGAATAAAAATAAGACTCATCTTCCGTTAAAGAATCTGCAGTTCGCATACTTGTAATTAACTTTATTGGTGCGTATTTAAACGATGTAGCACAAACAGGTAAACCACAATTTGCCATAATAATAGACAAAGAAACAGTTCTTAAAAACGTACTTTTACCAGCCATATTTGCTCCAGTAACAATAAAAAACTCCTCTTTATTTATTGTGAAGTTATTGTCTATTCTATTTTCAATTTTCAATAAAGGATGACCTAAATCAGTAGCACTTATCACTTTTTTTTCTGAAGTAATTTCTGGAAAAATAAATTTTGGGTGATTAAAATGAAAGTTAGCTAATGAGTTTTCAGCATCAAAAAAAGCAACCACATGAAACCAATTTTCAACGATATGTTGATACCTAGAAATCCATTTTTCTACCTTAGACGCATTGTAAATTTCAGAAAGAAAAAGACCATTTCCTACAACTGAAATCACAATATTATTTCGTTGATCAAACGCATCTAAAATTTTAGCAAATTCTTTAAAAATAACTCCTGCTTTTTTGTCTTCAGAGGTAATAATTTGTTGTTTTTCTTTTAGAATTTTTGAAGTAAATACCGTGTTCTCGATTTCATTTAATAGCGGATAATATTGTTGAAAAATTTCTCTCATATTATCTACTTCAGTATATAATTTTTCAGTCTTTTTTAAAAATTTTCCTGTTATAAAAAGACCTATAAAAAACCATATTATTACACACGTAAATGAAATAAATCCAAAAGAAAAAAGCGCAATTGAAACCAAAGAGATAATAGAGAAAATAATTTGAATCTTCCTCACATATTTTGGCAATACAGCAACATAACTAGAAATCCAATTTACGATAGCATTCGAAGTGTTTTTTACCGAAATTAAACTTGCTAAAGTAGTAAAGTGTTGTCTCCAAATTACCTTATTAGAAAGTTCTTTTAATGCCTTTTGTTTTTCTAAAATACTTGTTGTCTTATTTTCTGTTAAGGTGTTTGCTAAAAAAAATTTCCCATCATTTGTTTTAGTTCTATTCAGATATTGAAAGAAGGATCCTTTGCCAAATAAATCGATATCGTTGCTATAAAAATGTGCGGGGTTTATAAATATTACTCCTGTTTCTAAATGATGAAATTCACGATTTAAAACACGAATTTCTGTTGTATTTATTTTAATTTTCTCAGCAACAATAGTTCTTTTTCTTTTAAGAGTGTTTTGTTTCGATATCAGAAATGCAAAAAATGAAGCACCTAAAAAAGCAATAATAAAAACAAGTGGATAGACTCCTAAAAAACTATAGATTAAAAAACTAATTCCTAAAAAAACAGCGAATCTAAAAGTACTTAAACGAGTTGATTTTATTTTTAAAACTGTAGCTTCTTTTTCTAACTCAGCTCTTGTGTTTGTGTAAAATTCTAAGGGGTTTGTCATCAATATAAATTATTTGTAATTAGAAATTCCACCAGTTAAACTGAACGCCTCTAAATCTGGATATTTGTTTCTTAATATTACGGTTGCTTTGTAACTATTTAGTCCTTTTTGACAAACCATTATGTATGTTTTACTTTTATCAATACTTATTTTATCTGCGTCAAAATCGTCTATATGAATGGTTTGTTGCACATTAAAAGGAAGTTTTAAATCATTTAAAACAGCAATAATTTCTAGATTAGCATCTTCAATTTTCTCTTTTAACGCTGTTGCAGAAATTTGAAAGTCCTGATTTTGAGCCATACAACTCTCATCCGTATATGTTTGTATTTTGAAAAGTTTAGTAATTTTTTCTTTTAAAAATATCGGTTTTAACTTTATTTTTAATTGTGTGTTTTGCAGTGAATTGTATATTAATAATTGATTTATTAACAGCGTTCCAGTACCGGTAATCAACTTTAAAACTTCATTTACTTGCTGTGTAGCAATCATGCCTACAATCGAATTTAACGTTCCTGCTTCCTCGCAATTAGGAATATCAGTTGCTATTTCTGGGAAAGCGTCTCTTAAATTCGCTGAATAACTTCCATCTTTTTGTAATGCATTAAAAGTGGCAATATAGCCATCAAACTTATACAAAGAACCATAAACCAATGGTTTGTTTGCAATAACACAAGCGTCGTTTAATAAATATTTTGTTAGTAAAGAATCGGTCCCATCCACAACAACATCTACACTTTCAATAAGATCAACAACATTTTGTTTTGTAATTGCTTTGTTGGTGAAACGTACTTCGGTAAAGGGTGCTCTCTTTTTTATAAATGTTGTTAAAACTTCCGCTTTCGGTTTGTCAACATCTTCTAAGGTATAAAAAACTTGCCGATGTAAATTAGAAATAGCTACGGTATCGAAATCTACTAAATGTATTTTTCCAATGCCACTGGCAGCTAAATAAACTGCAATCGGACTTCCCAAACCACCACATCCCGCCACCAGAACAGAAGCGTCTTGTAGTTTTTGTTGCCCAACTTCACCTATTTCTTTTAAGGTGAGTTGGCGTTTAAAAAGTTCGTTTTTTGTTAGTTTCATTTTAATTCTTGAATCTCTTTTTTAGCAACCTCAAACTCTTCTGGAGTATTTATATTTCGTATAAAATCATCTGCTATTTCTACAATTTCAACATTAGAATTAATGAGCATTTTACGCGGACAAGAATATCCTTGTGCTAAGTATTGCAATAAAATAGGATATGCTTTTGGTTCGTAAATAGTAATTAAAGGTTCTACAAATTCCTTGCCTACCCCTTTAACGGCAGTGGCAACTTTACTTGGGTTTCTATGTTTTAATAGCAACTGAATAATTTCATCATTCACAAAAGGAACATCTGCAGCCAATACAAACCAAGCGGCATTTGGATCTTTCTGAAACGCCGAACAAATTCCGCCAAAAGGACCTAAATTTAAAAACTTATCTGAAATTTCTTGGCTATTTTCTGAGGCATTTTTAACAGAATAATAGGTTTCTAAATTGCTGTTTTCTAGGAGTCCTCTCGCAACTTCTTTTTGAGGTTTTCCAAAATAATTCAATTCAGATTTATCTTGTCCCATTCTAGTACTTTTTCCGCCCACTAAAACCAGCCCTTTCACAGGTGCAATTTTTTCTTGAATCAAATTGTGAATGTGCTTTGAAATTTTATCCATTTCATCAATGGTGTAGCAAATTATATTTTTTATCTGTGGATATTTCTCCTCCAAAAAAGAAAAATACTCGGTATCTTCTGTGAGTTTAATTATAAACTGAATACGATCTAACTGTTCTAATCTTTTTAAAACCGATGCCTCTTTTACTGCGTCTAAAATTAGAATTTGTTTTGCTCCTTGATAGTGATTTCCATTAATAAACACATAATCAAATTGCGCAAAGTCCAACCGTTGCTGAAATTTATTTACGTTTCCAGCAGTTGTTATTTGAACATTTCCTTCATGATGAAACACAAATTCTGACAACCTATTTTCTTCTACCTCTTTTGCGTGTGACGCATCAAAATAAGCGAGTTTATAGATGGATAATTTACTGGAAACTTTAGAAACTAAATTAGAAATAGTGTTGCAATTTGTACCCAAAATTGAAATTTCATTGGATGCAAAATTATCATTATTTCGTCTTTCTAAGTTTGTGTGTTTTGTATGTTTAGCCATTTTTAATATCAGATTTTCCTCCTGTTTTTTCTAACAACTTTACTTCTTTAATTACCATTTCTTGACTGATGCTTTTACACATATCATAAATCGTTAAGCAGGTAATGTTTGCACCTGTTAGTGCTTCCATTTCTACGCCGGTTTTTCCTTCAATAGTTACTTTACACAGCACTTCTATCTGTTCTGAATCTATAATTTTTATGTCAATATCCACGCCATTAATCAATAATGGGTGACACATAGGTATTAATTCCGAGGTCTTTTTTACGCCTTGAATTCCCGCAATAATTGCTGTTTGAAAAACAGGTCCTTTTTTTGTGATTAACTCATCATTTGTAAAATGAGAAATTATTGCTGCTCCTAAAAACATGGTTGCCCTTGCAATGGCAGTTCTTTTGGTAATTTTCTTATCAGAGACATTGACCATTTTAGGGTTATTTTTCTTATTTAAATGACTGAATTCACTCATTATCTATATTTTAGTATCGGAAAAAATTCTCCTTTTTTAAACTCAATTTTATCACTTGGTAATTGAATAAACGCGTCTGTTTTTACCAAACTAGCCAAATCTCCAGAACCATTTCCTTTAATTGGATAGGCCATTAATTGACCGTTTTCACTTACTAGTTTCACTTGTAAAAAACACGCTAAATTTGGCTTAAAATTAATGTCCTCTGCTAAAATAGCGGTTTCTTCTTTAACCTCTAACCCTACTGATTTGTAATACCAGGGATAAAAATATGCCAAACAATTTACAAATGTCGAAATAGGGTTTCCTGGAAAACCAAAGACAATTGTCTTTTTACCTCTATTTATATTCCCGCCCTGATTGCTCATACTTAAAGCTGCTGAGTATCCAAACCAAAAAGGTTTTCCGGGTCTTTGTGCTACTTTATGAAACCGTTTTTCTAGCCCTAATTCTTCAAAAATTTCTGGTAGAAAATCATATTTACCCTTGCTTACTGCACCACTAAAAAACAATACGTCATATTCTTTTAAATAGGTTGCTATTTTCGACTTTAAAATTGGTTTATCGTCTGTAATATGAGCTGTTTCAGACGGAATGTGTAACCTTTCTAACAAAGAAACTAAGGTAAATACATTACTTCTTCTAATTTGGTGCGCTAAAGGAGTTTCAGCGACGCCAACCAACTCATCGCCTGTAGAAACAATCATTACTTTTGGCTGTTTTGCAACCTTTACAACCGATTTACCTACAGAGGCTAAAACACCAATTTCTGCTGCTGATATTATTGTGTTTTTTTGAATTAGTAACGCTCCAGACTTACCATCTTTTCCTTTTGTATGGATATTCTGACCTTTATTTATAGTATCTATAGTGATGGTTGCAATTCCGTTATTAATCGTTACATCTTCATATCTAATGACAGAATTTGCATTGTTTGGAGCAACAGCACCTGTCATCACTTCAATGCAGTTTTTAGTATTTAGAAGTGTTATTTGCTCGCTTCCTGCAGCTTGAATTCCTACTATTTTGAAGGCTCTTTGTCCGTTTTTAAATGAGGTATAATCGATGACAATACCATCCATAGAAACTCTATTGAAAGGTGGGAAATCTCTATCTGCAAAAATTTCTTCTTTTAAAACGCTACCAATAGATTTTAAAAACGGAATTTCTTCAATCCCAAAATCTTGGGCTGAATTTAAAACGGTTTTTAAGGCTTCTTGTACGGATATCATTTTTTTTAGAATATATAATTAATTAACTGGGCTGCGCTATTAAACTTCTTTACCCTCCAATTGTGCTCATACTCTCGGAAGCAGCTCCGTTTTTACGATTTGCTTCTGCAATAAAACCGTTTTCCGGTTTCTCTTTCACTAAAGATAAGAAAAGTGCTTTTAAATCTTCATTAGATGCACCTTTTCGCATAAAATCTCTTAAATTAAAAACACCATCGTCAAACAAACAATTCTTAAAAGTACCAGTAGATGTAATTCTAATTCGATTACAATTGTTACAAATAGTTCTTGTAAATGCAGGTATGATTCCAACAGAACCTATATGGTTCTCTATGGAATAATTTCTGGAAGTAGATGATTTTTCTGACACTAGTTCTTTCACATCAAATTCAGTTTTAATCTCGTTTAAAATTTTCTTAAAGGTCCAACTTTCCTCCATTTCACGTTGTCCTTTTCCGTTAAAAGGCATTTCTTCAATAAAACGAACCGCCACATTTTTGTCTTTTGTCAATCTTACAAAATCGACAATTTCATCTGTGTTAAAACCAGATTGTACCACCACATTCAATTTTAAATTTAAGCTACTTTTTTCAAGCAATTCAAATGTTTTATATACTTCTGGAAAAACATCTCTTCGTGTAATTTTAGCAAACTTATCTTGGTGTAAACTATCAATACTTAAATTAATATTTTTTACTTTTTCTAGCTTTTCAATACGATCAATATGATGAGAAATTAGTGCGCCATTTGTAGTAATATTAATGGCCTCTAACAAATCGTTATGAGACAACATTTCTAAAAAACCAACAAAATCTTTGCGCACGAAAGGTTCGCCACCAGTTAACCGTACTTTATTAACACCTAACTCTGTTAATACGCGAATTAAGCGGTACATTTCTTTAAAGGTTAATAACTCTTGTCTTGGCACAATATCTATCCCCTGAGCGGGCATACAGTATTGGCAGCGCAAGTTACATCTGTCTGTAACGGCCAAACGCACATACTCCATTTGCCTCCCAAAATTATCTACTAATTTATTCATTTAATTTGGTAATTTTTTACTTAGTAATCCGTACATAAATGCACCTATAAGTGCGCCAAGTAATAGTATTAAAGCAGGAACTAATTGAAACCCTAAAATTACAAAAATTGGTGCTGCACAGGCTCCTGAAATACCCCAACCTAATCCAAAAAAAGTACCTCCTAAAATGGTGCTAATAGAGCCTTTTTTCTTTGGTTTTGGTATAATTTTATTTCCGTTAATATCTTTTATTTTCCCATACTTAAATAACTGCATAAATATGGCAGAAATTACAACTGCGCCCCCAATAATACCAAACATATGAAAAGACTGAAAGGTAAACATTTCATAAAAACGATACCAAGAAATAGCTTGTGTTTTGCTTAATACAATTGCGAAAAAAATTCCTAATATTAAAAATCTACTATTTTTCATAATTAAAATATTAAAGGAATTAGATACCAAGTTGCAATAATACCTCCAATAAAAAAACCAATTACAGCCAATAAAGAAGGCAACTGCAAACTGCTTAAACCAGTAATTGCGTGTCCAGAAGTACATCCACCCGCATAGCGAGTTCCAAAACCAATTAAAAATCCTGAAGCTATTAATATTAAAAATCCTTTAACAGATGAATAGGCACTTTTACCAAAAATTTCATTAGGAAAATAATGATTTCCAACATTCAAAAACCCTAACTCTGTTAATTCTTGCGCTGTTCTCGGGTTTAAATCGACTGTCTGATTCGGAATTAAATAAATAGCAGAAATAAAACCCCCAATAATTAACCCTATTACAAATAGTAGCGCAAAATCGCGTTCTTTCCAATCTTTCTTAAAATAATCTGAAACTCTTCCTGCGCCAGCCATGGTACACAAGGTTTCAAAATTTGTTGAAGCTCCAAAATTTTTCCCAAAATAAAAGTACAACAATAAAGAAATTGCTATTAATGGACCGCCAACATACCAAGGCCAAGGTTCTAATATAAAATCCATTTTCTATAACTGAGTATTTACATAATTCATAACTAATTCTGTTGCACCACGATGCTGTTTAATATATTTTTTATTGATAAATCCAGTTAATTTTCTAAAGTTATCATCTTCTTTTAAATTGATCAAGTTCTCTGTAAATTCTTGTTGATTTTTTACTGAAATACAACCGCCTATTTTTACCAGGTCTTCAGCCTCTTTAAATTTGTCATACTGATTACCTATCAAAACAGGAATACCGAAAGTAGCTGGTTCTAAAATATTGTGTAGGCCTGTTTTTAAACCTCCACCAACATATGCAATGTCTGCAGCTGCGTAAATCTTAGTTAAAATACCAATAGTATCAATAATAAATACCTGATAGTCTTTCAAGTTCCCCTCAAACTGAGCCTGTTTAAATTCAGAATATAATAGCGTTTTTTTATTGATAGATTTTTTCATTTCTAAAATTGTAGCAGGCTTAATATTATGAGGTGCAATTATAAGTTTCTCTCTTAGTAGCGCTTCATTATTTATGTAATCTACTAACAATACCTCATCTTCTGCCCAGGTACTTCCGGCAACAATTGTGTATGTATTGTCTTTAAAATCGTTTATAAAATCCAACGAATTATCTTGTTCTAAAATTCCTAAAACCCTATCAAACCTAGTATCTCCTGCAACTGTTACATTTGTAAAATTAATACTATTTAAAAGTTGTTTGGAGTTATTGTCTTGTACAAAAAAGTGATGAAAAGCTTTCAAAGACTTTTTCATAAAGCCACCATAACTCTTAAAAAATAATTGATTTTTTCTTAAAATCCCAGAAACTAAAATAGTTTTAATTTCTTTTTTTTGCAGTTCGTTTAAAAGATTTGGCCAAAACTCATACTTTATAAAAATTGCTAAAGTTGGGTTTACTGCTGCCACAAATTTTCTAGCATTTAATGCTGAATCTAGTGGTAAATAACAAACGACATCTGCTAAGTTATAATTTTTTCTAACTTCATAACCAGAAGGAGAAAAAAAAGTAACAAGAATTTTATAGTGTATGTGTTTCTTTTTTAACGCCTCAATTATCGGTCTTGCTTGCTCAAACTCACCTAAAGAGGCCACATGAAACCAAATAGTTTTTTCATTTTTTAAAGAGGCAATTTTAGAGAAGGTATCTTTTCTGCCACTAACAAACAGTTTTATTTTTTTACTAAAAATAGCAATTAAAGGCAAAAGTATTGCTGCCAAAAAAATTGCAAAATGATACACTAATTTCATAAAAGTAAAAATACAAAATGGAATGTTCTAAAACGCGAAAAAGCACTAACAAATAAATGTTAGTGCTTTTTTATCTTTTTAAAACTTACTTGACTAAGCTTCAAATGGTGTTATAGAAACATAAGATCTATTGTCTTTTTTCTTTCTAAATTCCACTACTCCATCAACCTTTGCATGTAAAGTATGATCTTTACCCATGTAAACGTTTTCTCCTGGATTATGTGTTGTACCTCTCTGACGAACAATAATGTTACCTGCTATTGCAGCCTGTCCTCCAAATATTTTTACTCCTAGTCGTTTCGATTCTGATTCTCTACCATTCTTCGAACTTCCTACTCCTTTTTTATGTGCCATGATGTTATGGTTTTAAAATTTGTAAATTCTTATTTAGTTAA
>Ga0209197_1001834_pt1 | contig 12828 bp, 10 predicted proteins | sample COGITO_mtgs_1105_4_FD_184802 | JGI IMG/M metagenome (GOLD analysis project Ga0209197, IMG submission 184802) | Pelagic marine microbial communities from North Sea - COGITO_mtgs_110512 (SPAdes) (version 2) | ecosystem: Environmental > Aquatic > Marine > Epipelagic ... | reverse complement strand
CTTCTCTAGAGAACATGCGAGATACATTTCCTCTTAAGGTGTTAATTTCTCCGTTATGACAGATGTATCTAAATGGCTGTGCCAAATCCCATGTTGGAAACGTATTCGTTGAAAAACGTTGATGTACTAAGGCCAATCGCGTGTCTAAGGCTGAGTTAAAAAGATCCAGATAATATTCGTTGATATGTTCTGGCTTTAATAAGCCTTTAAAAATAATTATTTTGGTAGAAAGACTTGGAAGGTAGAAGAATTTCGACTCTGACAATTTGGAGTCGTATATAGTATGTTCTGCAATTTTTCGGGCTGCGAATAATTTAAGGTTAAAATCAAAGTCCGTTTGTTTGCTATCTGATTTACTGATAAATACTTGCTTCACAAAGGGCTCTGTTGTTTTGGCGATTTCTCCTAAAACATCACTATTGACAGGCACATCTCTCCAGCCAAGAATTTCTAATCCTTGTTTTTTTAGTTCGGATTCAAAAACCTCAACACAATACGCTCTTTGATTGTCTTTTCTTGGTAAAAATACATTACTAACAGCATATTCACCTGCTTCTGGCAATTCGAATTCACAGAAAATTTTGAAGAATTTATGAGGAATATCGATAAGAATCCCAGCGCCATCCCCCGTCACACCATCTGAGCTTACCGCACCCCTGTGTTCTAGTTTGACTAAAATTTCTAATGCTTTATGAATGATATCGTTGGATCGTTTTCCTGTCAAACTACATATAAACCCTGCACCACAGTTGTCGTGTTCAAATTCTGGTAAATAAAGACCTTGTTTTTTTAACATACTTAAAATTATTTCTGGTTGAATCTTAATAAGGATGTAATATAATTGGTAAAAGTCGATTTTAAAAAAAGCCAAGTCACTTTTTCGAAATTCCAATTTAGAATACCTATTTCTGCATTTTGAGCAATTAAATACGCAATAGACTATCGAATAATCAATGAGAAATTGACCGCCTATTTAATAACGTATATATAAGGACAGGCCTCACAAAAAACAATTCTAAAAAAACAACAGACTATTGAAATATTAAAAATATTATAAATAAAATTGCAATACCCTAAAAATTTAGGGGGTTAAATTAAATATTACACAAAAGTTATCAATATACCCTTCTTTTTTAAAGGGTATATGTTAATTATACTTAGTTTTGAGCCGTTAACTAAAAATATTAACTACTAAAATTAACTATTATGAAAAAAATTATTTTAAGTGCAATTGTTTTTGTTGGAGCGATGACTCTAAACGCACAGGACGAAGCTCCTAAATTATCCGTATCTGGAACTGTAGATGCTTATTACCAAACTTACTTAACAGCCTCAGATGATGCTTCCGGTTCTTTTGGAACTTCATTTGCTGATGAAGCTGGATTTGCTTTAGGAATGGCCAACGTTGTTCTTAGTTATGAAGGTGAAAAAACAGGTGTAGTTGCCGATCTAGTATTTGGCCCAAGAGGAGATGCTGCTGCAGGCGGTTACAACCTAAACCAGTTATATGCTTACTGGAATGTTTCTGAATCAACGACATTAACAATGGGTCGATTCAACACTTTCTTAGGGTATGAAGTGATTTCTGCTGCAGGAAACTTTAACTACAGTACGTCTTATTTATTTTCAAGCGGACCTTTTTCTCATGTTGGATTAAAGGCTGATTTTGCTTTAGGCGAAGATTTCAGCTTAATGTTAGCTGTTATGAATCCTACAGACACGAATAACAACGCAACTGGTGATTATGGATTAGGTGCTCAGTTAGGATATGCTGGTCAGTATTTAAACCTTTATTATGACAACGATTCTGTATTAGGTTTCGAGGTTGACTATACAGGTGGATTTGATTTATCTGAGTCTTTTTTCTTAGGAATCAACGGTGCTTATCAAACGAGTGAAGATGCTGGTTTTTATGGCGCAGCACTTTACCCACAATTAGCAACATCTGAAACTTTTTCTATCGGATTAAGAGGAGAGCTTTTTGGATACCACGCAAAAGATGTGGATGATTTACCAAGTGTTTTTGCTACAACTTTAACTGGAAGCTACACTGTTGAGAATTTAACAATAAAGCCAGAAGTAAGATTAGACTCTTGGAGTGAACTTGAGCCATATGTTGACGCTGACGGCGTTGCATCTAAGAGCTTAGCAGCGTTTACAGTAGCCGCTATTTATTCTTTCTAGGACCAATATTAACCAATCAAATATATAATTTATGTCACATTTAATTAACAACTTACCTCTAGTAATACAGGATGCCGCTGCGGTTGAGAGTCTTGCTGGAGCGATCAAGGACGACATGGGAATGTTATGGATGCTGTTATCTGGTATCTTAGTATTCTTTATGCAGGCTGGTTTTACTTTAGTAGAATCTGGAATGACACGTTCAAAAAATGCAGTGAACATCGCAATGAAAAACTTGCTTGATATCGCTGTAGGTTCTCTTACCTACTGGTTTGTAGGATACTCTCTCATGTATGGAGACACAACCAATGGTTGGTTCTTCTGGAGTGGAATTATGCAAGGTGAAGGCGCTGATTTATTCTTCCAAACAATGTTTGCTGCGACTGCTGCAACAATTGTTTCTGGCGCAATTGCTGGAAGAACAAAGTACTCAACGTACATTATCTTTTCAATCGTAATGACGGCTATTATCTACCCAATTGCAGGGGGATGGCAATGGCAAGGATCGGGTTGGTTAACTGAGCTCGGTTTTATTGACTTTGCTGGTTCTTCAATCGTTCATGCTGTCGGTGGTTTTGCTGCTTTAGTTGCTGCTTATATGGTAGGTCCTAGAATTGGAAAATACATTGACGGAAAAGTAATGCCTATTCCAGGTCACAACCAAATATTAGCAACCTTAGGGGTGTTTATCCTTTGGTTAGGATGGTTTGGTTTTAACGGTGGATCTCAACTTGCTTGGGGTGGAGACGATTCAGTTGCTGCTTCTACAGTGGTTTTAATCACGAATCTTTCTGCTGCTGCGGGTGCCTTAGGGGCGCTTATTACAACATGGATCTGGTACGGTAAGCCAAACTTAGCGCAATCATTAAATGGTGCTTTAGCTGGTTTAGTAAGTATTACTGCAGGGTGTGGAAACATGACGGCTGGTGGTGCTGTATTAGCGGGTTTAATTGGTGGTATCATCGTTGTATTCTCTATTGAAATTATCGAAAAGAAACTTAAAATTGACGATGCTATTGGTGCGGCATCTGTTCACGGTGTTGTTGGATTCTGGGGAACGATTGTTATCGGACTTTGGGGTGTAGACGGCGATGCTGGACTTGGGATCTTTAACGGAGGTGGTTCTGCTCAACTTGTAGCACAATTGACTGGAGGGTTGGCATATGCTGTATGGGCTGTCGTTCTTTCCTTTGTAGTCTTTGGAGTCCTTAAGTACACTGTTGGATTGCGAGTTACTGAAGAAGAAGAAGTTGCTGGATTAGACATCTCAGAACACGGATCTATTGCATATCCTGGTAAAAGAGAAAGAGGTCAAGACTAACTTCAAAAAAATATGGAGTATTCATTTACTCTAAAAAAATTAAAAATTAGTTTGTGATTTTTAGTTTGTGTTAAAAACCTTAGGGGCTCGCGCTTCTAGGGTTTTTATGTTTAATGCTATTTAGCAACAAGCCCTTCAAAATAAACAGGGTATTATTGTCATATTCATAAAAATATATACTATACCCCTAAATTTTTAGGGGTATTTATATTTTTAATTATTTTTGAATTCAAACTAAACTTAAAACCAATGAAAAAAGTAGAAGCAATCATTAGAAAATCTAAATTTTCTAGTGTCAAAAAAGCCCTGCACGAAGTCGGTGTGAATTTTTTTTCGTACTGGGACGTTACAGGCCTTGGGAACGAAAAAGAAGGCCATGTATACAGAGGTGTTTCTTACAGCACGAGTGACATCCAAAGGCGCTATTTATCTATTGTTGTAAATGATGATTTTGAAGAAGTGACCATCAAGGCGATCCTCTCAGCAGGCTCTACAGGCGATGTTGGTGATGGAAAAATCTTTGTATCACAGGTCGATGAAGTATATAGAATTAGAACCGGCGAAAAAGGCGGAAATACATTAAAATAACAACCATGGAATTACTAACTATCAATAACGTATGGATGATGATCTGTACGGCGCTCGTTTTCTTTATGCACACTGGATTTGCATTTCTAGAAATTGGGCTCACACGTCAAAAAAACACAATTAATATTTTATTTAAAAACATTTTTATCATAACCGTTGGGCTTTTACTTTACTATATGGTAGGCTTTAACTTAATGTACCCTGGAGATTTTAATGGGTTTATAGGATCTATTGTTCCTGGGATAAGCCCTCCAGAAAACGGCATGACTGCCGAGTATGCCGATGGTGGCTATACGTGGTGGACCGACTTTTTATTCCAAGGCATGTTTGCCGCAACCGCAGCAACAATTGTTTCTGGAGCCGTTGCGGAACGTATGAAAATCGGAGCCTTTATGATTTTTACGGTTGTATATGTCGGGTTTGTCTATCCAATTGCTGGATCTTGGCAATGGGGTGGCGGATTTTTATCGTCGCTAACCATAGGAGATGCGGAAGGTTTTTATGATTTTGCTGGATCTACCCTCGTCCACTCTGTAGGGGGATGGGCTGCTTTAGTCGCTGTTTACCTTTTAGGAGCTCGGATTGGGAAGTTTAATAATGGAACGTCTCAGGCCATTCCAGGACACAACATCCCATTAGCAACGGCTGGAGTTCTTATTCTTTGGTTGGGCTGGTTTGGATTTAACGGCGGTTCTGTATTATCAGCAAACCCCGAAGCAACGTCCTTAACTTTGGTAACCACCTGTTTGGCCGCTGCCGCTGGTGGTGTCGTCGCAATGATTACCTCAACGATCTTATATAAAAATTTAGATTTAACAATGTTCCTAAATGGTATTTTAGGTGGACTTGTAGGGATTACTGCCGGTGCAGACCAGATGAGCCCAGAAGATGCCATTTTAATTGGAGCGATTGCTGGCGCACTCATAGTATTTGCAGTGAGCTTAGTTGATAAAATTAAATTAGATGACCCCGTAGGGGCCATTGCTGTACACCTTATTTGTGGTGTATGGGGAACCTTAGCTGTTGGACTTTTTGGCGCCAAAGCAGGGGTTGATCAGTTTCTCGTTCAACTCATTGGAGTTTTGTGTTATGCTGTGTTTTGTATCGCAACTTCTTTCCTTATCATCTTCGCATTAAAGAAGACCATGGGTATTAGAGTCTCGGAACGAGAAGAACTAGAAGGTCTTGATGCCCACGAACACCAAATGGATGCTTACCCCGATTTTAGGTTAAATGAACATTAACCACCTTGTTTAATTAGTCAACAAAAAACCTCAAAAGATATCTTTTGAGGTTTTTTAATTTAAAGTGTTTTGATTTATGCTGAGTTTCGACTCGCATTAATATTTCCAAATAGAGAGCGCATTACAATCTTTTCATAAGTTTTAATTTGATCCTCGTCTCTTGGAGATTCTTTTTCTAGCTCCTGAATCTTTTTCAACGCATATTGTTGTATTGTTAGTAAAGGCAATACAATTGACTCTCGCACCGAAATAGAGGCCTTTCCAGCAAGCTCTTCTTGCATCAATTCTTCATAGCCTGTTAGTTTTAATAACAAACGTTTAGTGGTAACATACTCACTATAAATCACGTTCCAAAATTCGCCATACTCTGGATCTTCAGACATATATTTGGTCAAATCAAAGAACGATTTAGATAAGGACATCATACTGTTTTCAATCAACGTTTTGAAAAAATCAGAGGTTTTAAATAAATGTTGTGCTTTTTCAAACTCTCCAATATCCTCATAATGCTTTAATGCGGTTCCTACTCCAAAAAATCCAGGCACATTTTGTTTCAATTGACTCCATGAGCCTACAAAAGGAATGGCACGCAAATCTTCGAACACGAGTCCTTCTGCTTTGCCTCGCTTAGATGGGCGGCTACCAATATTGGTTTTCGCATAATACTTAAGCGTGCTCATGTTTTCTAGGTAAGGAATGAACTTTGGATGCGCTTTAAAGTTCACATATGCTTCATAACTTAGTTTAGACAACTGCGCCATCACCACTCTGTTTTGAGGGGTCATTCTTAGGTCTTTATCACTCAAGCTATTATGAATCCCCGAGCTAATCAATTGTTCAAGGTTATATTGTGAGGACTCTAACGTTCCAAAATTAGAACTTATGGTCTGCCCTTGAATCGTAAGCTGAACTTCCTTGTCTTCAATTGTTGGCCCTAGTGACGCATAGAAATTATGTGTTTTTCCACCACCTCTTGCAGGTGGTCCACCACGACCATCAAAGAAAATAACCGTAACATCATACTTTCTAGACATCGCCGTTAACAACTCTTTTGCTTGATAAATCGCCCAATTGGCCATTAAATAACCGCCGTCTTTGGTGCCGTCACTAAACCCGAGCATGATGGTTTGTCTGTTTCCTCGCGCTTTTAAGTGCGCAGCATATTCGGGATTAGAATAAAGGTCTTCCATGACGGAAGGTGCATTTTGTAAATCTGTAATGGTTTCAAAAAGCGGTGCTAAATCCACTGTTAGTTCCTCTTCAAATGCAACGAGCTTAAGCATTGCATACAGCTGCATGACATGGAGCGTGCTTTGATTATTACTAATGATGTAACGATTGGCTGCCTTTTCGCCATTCGTCTGCTGAATGGTTTTAATCGCCTCCATCGTTTTTAAGGCTTTTAATGTGTCTTTATCCGTAATTAAATCAAAATCAACACGTCCTTTAATTTTGGACAACACCTCAATTTGATCTGTTTCTGGCAAATCATGGTAATTTCCAGGGAAACTAGAGCTTCCGCTTTCAATCATCACGTTGACCATATCGTTAAATACCGCAGCATGCGCACGACTGTCTTGACGGATATCTAAAGTAGAAAAGTGGAATCCAAATAAATGAATTTTATTTAAAAGGCTGTTCAATTCAGAAGCATAAAGCGATTGGTGCTCCTGAACAACTACGGCTTTAATTTCTTTTAACTCTGACGTTAAATACTCTAATGTTAAGGTAGATTTTTTGTTGGTTATAATCTTATAAAGCTCCACTTCTAAGGCCACAACTCGATCTTCAACCCCCGCAAAAGATAGTTTTCTTTTAAGACCTCTTAAGTCCCGGTAATAGTTTTTTATAATCGTTTCACGCAGCCTTGCCGCAACTTTCAAAGTGATTTCTGGGGTTACAAATGGGTTCCCATCTCTGTCGCCTCCTGGCCAAAAACCAATATTAATAATGTCGTTATCAATGTGTTTGCCGTCAAAAATATTTTGCTGAATATAGTCATAAACACTCCCAAACGATTTATAAAACACATGTTCTAAATACCAAATAAGACTCACTGCTTCATCGTAAGGTGTTGGCTTGGTTTGTTTAAAGAAAGGTGTTTTTCCTAATTGTGCTAACAATTCGTTGATGCGAAACAGGTCGTTTTCACGGATGGCTTCGGTTAAATCGGTGATGATTCCTAATACAGATCCTGGGTAAAATTGCGTTGGATGCGCTGTTAACACAATACGCACTTTGAATTCCTCTAAGTATTTTTGAAGTATTTCTACCTTATTCTCAGAGCTTACTTTTTCTTTTAGACTTCTCAAAGTTCCAATTCCGTCCATATTGTTAACAACAGGGAAGGCGGCGTCTTCGATGGCATCAAATAAAACCACTTGACGCTCAATATATTGTATAAAACGAAACAACAAATCGATTTGACTTTTAGGAGATCGTCTTGCTTGATATTTTCTAAAGAACGTATCTACAATCGCAGTAGGATCTTCATTATTTGCAAATCCTTTTTTACAAGTTTCAAAAAAAAGCGGCAAAAGCGCACCGGTTTTTGTAATCGAATTAAAAGGAAGGGTCATAAATATACTGTTGTATATTTGATATTTGGACAAAACGTTTTGTTTAAATCTGGTGATTTTTGGCTGAGTGGACATTACTTTAATACATTTAGTTGCTTCCAAAATTACTAAAGCAACTCCGAAATCACTCTATGAAAGTAGGATTTTTGCGAATATTCGCATATTGGTTGTGTTATCCCAACGAAATCTTAGCAAACCAAAGAATTCATTCCATATTTTTTAGCAATTACTCCAGATAAGTATCCTTGAAAGCGTTTAAAAAAGTTGTTTTCTATTTCGTATTGGTAAATCGGTTGACTTACTGTAAATTTAGAGCATCTAATCACTAGCTTATTTTTTATGATTGAAATTGAACGTAAATTTTTGGTACTCTCTGACAGGTATCGTGTAGAAGCTTCAAAAAAATCGACGATAGCTCAAGGGTATTTAAACAGTCATCCCGAGCGCTCAGTTCGGATTCGTCTTAATGACCAAAAAGGCTCTATGACGGTTAAGGGAAAAAGCAACCAAAGTGGACTAAGTCGGTTTGAATGGGAAAAGGAAATTTCTAAAACAGACGCCGAGACACTTTTAGGCTTGTGTGAAAAAACGATCATCCGTAAAATAAGGCATGAAGTTTCAGTCGGCAATCACCTGTTTGAAGTTGATGAATTTGAAGGCTTAAATGCTGGATTGGTAATTGCTGAGGTTGAATTAAGCGCTGAAAACGACGTTTTTTCTAAACCTAGCTGGCTAGGACAAGAAGTCACTGGCGATGTAAGATATTATAACTCTAATCTCAGTAAGCATCCTTTTTGCGACTGGGAATGATTATGTAATTATCATTAAAGTGGCTATAAAATTATTATATTCGCAACTCAAACCGATTTATAAAATTATAAAAAATGAACACAAACTTTAATACTTTTAAAATTCAAGATGCATTGGATGCTCTTGGAGTTAAAGATATAAACTTAGGGACTTCAACAGGTGCTAATAGCTTTGGAAATGGCCCTACCCTGGATAGTTTTTCGCCGGTTGATGGTCAAAAAATTGGAAGCGTGGTTTGCACCTCTCAAGCAGACTATGAAGCAGTGATGACGGCTGCAACGGCGGCGTTCCCAGAGTGGCGAACAATGCCAGCACCACAACGTGGCGAAATTGTCCGTCAGTTTGGAAATAAGCTAAGAGATTTAAAAGAACCGCTCGGAAAATTAGTGTCTTATGAAATGGGAAAATCCTTACAAGAAGGGTATGGCGAAGTTCAAGAAATGATTGATATCTGTGATTTTGCGGTTGGATTGTCTCGACAATTAAACGGGCAAACCATTCCTTCTGAGCGTCCTGGTCATGTGATGCGAGAACAATGGCATCCTATTGGAGTAGTAGGTATTATCTCTGCGTTTAATTTTCCTGTCGCTGTGTGGGCTTGGAATACTGCTTTGGCATGGATTTGTGGGGATGTATGTGTGTGGAAAGGTTCTGAAAAAGCCCCGCTTTGCTCTATTGCCTGCCAGAATATTATTGCCGAGATTTTAAAAGAAAATAAGTTGCCTGAAGGAATTTCTTCGATCATTAATGGTGATTATACCGTTGGAGAAATGATGACAACCGATACGCGAGTGCCTTTAGTATCTGCTACGGGTTCTACAAGAATGGGACGAATTGTTGGTGCAACGGTTGCCCAACGTTTTGGAAAATCTTTACTAGAGTTGGGAGGCAATAATGCCATTATTATCACACCAACTGCCGATTTAAAAGTGGTGGTCCCTGGAGCAATTTTTGGTGCTGTAGGAACTTGCGGACAACGTTGTACGTCGACACGACGTCTCATTATTCACGAATCTGTATATGATAAAGTAAGAGATGCGATTGTTGGTGCCTATGGGCAATTAACCATTGGAAATCCTTTAGATGAAAAAAACCATATTGGACCCTTAATCGATCATGATTCTGTAAACACCTATTTAGCGGCTATTGAAAAAGCAAAAGCTGAAGGAGGCAACGTATTGGTTGATGGCGGAGTTTTAGAGGGAGAAGGCTATGAAAGTGGTTGTTATGTAAAGCCCGCGATTATTGAAGCCGAAAACCATTTTGAAATTGTGCAGCATGAAACATTTGCCCCTATTTTATATTTAATGAAATACACGGGTGCGGTAGAAAATGCCATCCAAAAACAAAATGGAGTGGCCCAAGGTTTGTCGTCTGCGATAATGACTAATGAGCTAAAAGAAGCAGAAAAATTCTTGTCATATTCGGGTTCTGACTGTGGTATTGCCAATGTAAATATTGGAACTTCTGGCGCCGAAATTGGAGGGGCTTTTGGAGGTGAAAAAGAAACGGGCGGTGGACGTGAGTCTGGTTCTGATGCATGGAAAGTGTATATGCGACGTCAAACAAACACCATTAATTACTCCGATGAATTACCTTTAGCGCAAGGAATTAAATTCGATTTATAAATTAATTTACATTCTTATTTTAAAAGTCACATCCACTAGATGTGACTTTTTTTTGTTTGTGTGTCTTATGAGTACACGATAATTAGATTTGTTGTGTTTACAACGTAAAAACCAAATCACATGAGCAAGAAAACCACCTATTTGTTGGGGATAGTATTCTCCATTATTATTGGATGTATCCTTTACTGGTACTTCTGTTGTAATTGCTGTCAGAATGCGACGAACAACATCAAAACAAACATTTCTAATAACGCCGCTACTGTTTCTAAAAACTTGAATCCTTTTTCGATTTCGGGTGCTGACTTTGATATTGGGACCAATGAAAATTTCAATTTCAATACATCTGGCCACGCTGTTTTAACGCCTGTTCCTGAATCTTTGAATGACCCAATTGAAAAGCTAAAAAACCATCTATCTCAAAACCCATCAAAAGTTTTAAAAGTAATGGGGTATTTTAAAGGTGAGGAATCTAACACCTCTACTTTTGGAGATTTGGGGATGGCACGAGCCGAAGCAATTAAAAAACAACTGACTTCCAGAGGGATTTCAGCTGATAAAATTCTCCCTTCTGGCGTCATGAATGAAGGTCTTCAACCGGACGGTTCTGGTGTTTTACACGGTCCTTACGCGCTTTTACTCACTGAGGATTCATCCAAGCAGGATCTCCTAAAAAACAACCTATTAAAATCGCCTACTTTAATGAATTTTGGGTCTGGAAAACACGCAACATCTAACCTGACTTTGAAAAATACTAATCTTGGAGCACTGGCAGATTACCTCAACTCGTATGAAGATCGTTCTTGCACCATTGTTGGGCATTGTGATAGCGACGGGTCAGACAAATTTAATATGGAACTTGGACAGCGTCGTGCCGATTTCACTAGACGACAGTTATTGAAATTGAATGTGGACGGTGACAAAGTCAAAACGACCTCAAAAGGAGAATCTGCTCCAATTGCAACCAACAGGACTGCTGCTGGAAAAGCTAAAAACAGAAGAACAGAACTAATTATTAATTAACTAAAAAATAAAACATTATGAACTGGTGTATGCTAATCCCCTTAATCGTTGGACTATTATCTGCGTTATTCGGCTACCTTCTAGGCCGCTTATTTAACAAACAGAACGACTGTAAAAATTGTGATGACTATAAATTACAAATTAAACGCCTTGAAGCAGAACTAAAAGCTTGCAAGAATAAAAAAACAAGTACAGACGCCTCTTTCAAAAGAGTGGATTCTACTAAATCATTATTTAATGCAGCCTTGGCTAAAAGTGTGTTTGGAAGACCCATTAAAGAAAATGACCTGACGGTTATTGAGGGAATTGGGCCAAAAATCCAACAACTATTTCACAACAATGGCGTGAGAAGCTGGAAAGCTTTGGCGGAGTGTAACATTGAAAGGTGTCAAACAATCTTAGACAGTGGTGGAGACGCCTTTAAAATGCATGTCCCTGGAACATGGCCAAAACAAGCCCGCTTAGCATACGACGGTAAGTGGAAAAATTTGTTGGAATGGCAAGATGAACTGGACGGCGGGAAATAATAAACGAGAACAAAAGCTCCTATTATCCGGAAATATATACCTATAAACAGGGCGTTTGTTCTCCATATAACAAGTTGCCATTAATACGAAAGAAACTATGAGATATATAATAATCGTTCTGTTTTTGACTTTAATTAGTTGTAAAAACGAAGCAAAATCTGAAATAAAATCAGAGCCTAAAACTGAATTGGAAACGGAAAACGGAACTTACAAAAGTGTTTCTGAAATGTGGAATAACTTTACCAAATCAAATCCCGAATTTAAAAACGAGGAAATACCACAATCTGATTTTTTTCATAATAATAAAGAAGATGCGAATAGACTTGCGGAATTAACCGTTAATGGAAAAAAGAAAGCATCTTCAGGTCTATATTCTTTGTATAAACAATATAATGTTGACTTACCAAAAGTCGGAAACAAACAAATAATAACGGATTTTGACGGAAAAGCGAAAGCGATTATATTAACTAAAAGTGTTGATACCATTCCATTTAATGAAATTTCAAAAGATTATGCTGAATTGGATATGGGAACTGATATTGAACCACTAAAAAAATGGAAAAAAGCACATTGGGAATTTTTTGAGAATTTTATGAAAGAAAGCGGAGGGAAACCAACCGAAGATATGCTCATAGTTTGCGAAAGATTTGAAACAATCTGGACGGAAAAGTACTAATGGCAACACCGTATATAATTTATTGCTAGTTCTAGCCTACTTACGAAAGTCCTCGCGGATTTTCTATTCGGTTTTTATTTGCTAAATTACGTGCTTAAACCACGCAACAAACCATATACAAACACGTTGTGCGTAATTCCTCCCTTTGTGGAAAAAACAAATAATCACTTTAAGCTAACGTTTAATTAGTTGATAAATAAGAAAATATAACTGAAAAACAGAATTACTAACAGCTGATTTTCAGAACATTA
>Ga0209197_1001830_pt1 | contig 12846 bp, 10 predicted proteins | sample COGITO_mtgs_1105_4_FD_184802 | JGI IMG/M metagenome (GOLD analysis project Ga0209197, IMG submission 184802) | Pelagic marine microbial communities from North Sea - COGITO_mtgs_110512 (SPAdes) (version 2) | ecosystem: Environmental > Aquatic > Marine > Epipelagic ... | reverse complement strand
ACCCAGGGTATCTCCGCGGCCTGGGCACATATTAACGGCAAGTTTTTGATTACCCTTTTGGCCGGCATACTCACCAGCCTGTTTTCTCTGGCCAAGGTAATGCAGTATTTACTGGTGGCCCACCCACTTCCTCTGTGGTCCTTCTTTACCGGCTTGATAGTGGGCTCCGTGATTTACCTAATGCGTCAGCACCCACCGACGCGAACGGCTGACAAGGGGCTGTTTGTATTGGGTGTGGTCATTGCCTACGGCATATCCATTGCCCCTGCCGTCACATTACAGGGGGACCACCTCACCATGTTCCTAGCGGGGTCCATCGCCCTATGCGCAATGATATTACCCGGAATCTCAGGATCATTTATTTTAGTGCTGCTGGGTCTTTACCCAGTCTTTATAGGCGCAATTGTTAATTTCCAGCTAGATATTCTTGTGGTATTCGCCCTGGGCGGCGTTATTGGTCTTATGGCTTTCAGTCGCTTGCTGTCCTGGTTGTTAGACCATTATCAGTCTGCGGTTATCGCCACTATGTGCGGGTTTTTAGTGGGCAGCTTAAATATTATTTGGCCCTGGAAGCAGGTCACAGAGTCTGTGGTCAGCCATTCAGGCAAGACTATTGTGCTGGCATCCGACAATCTACTGCCACAGCAATTTGCCCAGATCGGTGGCCAGGATCCGCAAACCGTTCTCTGTGTGATGGCATTTTTATTGGGTTTGGTGCTGGTGTTAGGGCTGGAATATATTGGCCAAAAATATTCAGCAAAAACAGCACAGGCTGCTTGATGTGTTAAATCCGCAAAAAATATGGTCCTGCATTCTGTGCCTGATGCTGCTGTCTGCTTGCTCCAATTATGCAGCGCCTGTAAGCACCAGAGCGCAGCCACCTAGCATACGCATTACCACGCATCAGGTAGCAGTAGGGGAGTCCCTTTATTCTATTGCTTGGCGCTATGATCTGAACTTCAGGCTATTGGCCCGGGCCAATGGTTTGAGCGCACCCTATTCCCTGAGTCCTGGGCAGCGTTTAACGTTAAAAACAACGGGTATTAGCCTGAATAATAGACCCTCTAGCTCTTCGAGTACTGTTGTCAAAGCGATTAAAATCCCGTCTACAGTGGTCAGTTCAGGGGCTATAAAACCTTCAGTAAAAGCGCCAATACCCTTTAAAAAGAAGCCTAAACCCGAAGTTTTCAGTAAAAACTGGCAGTGGAGGTGGCCAATTCAGGGGAAAACCGTCGAGACGTTTAGTCCGGCTAAGTTACGCAAAGGCGTTAGGATTAAAGGGGTAAGTAGATCTATGGTGCGCCCTGCAGCCCCCGGAATTGTGGTCTATGCAGGTGATGGTTTGCGCGGATATGGTAAGCTGGTTATCATTAAGCACAGCGAAATACTGTTAAGTGCCTACGGCCATAATGAAAAAATATTGGTAAAAGAAGGACAAAATGTAAAACAGACGGAGATAATCGCGAAATTAGGGTCTAAAGGTACGCTGTATTTTGAAATAAGGAAGGATGGGTACCCAGTGAATCCCTCTCTCTATATAAAGTAATTCTGATTTCACTATAAATAAAAAAGGTTAGGTCAGGTTGGGTAAAGGTAGTAAGTTAGTAAGGTAGTAAAGGAGTGGTAATTAAGTAATAAGGGTTAGCGCCGGGATTGGCTGCTAAATGAAGGAAGATCGTGCAAAGGGGATGCAAAACGTGACGGATCAAGCGTTAGTATTAGATCAGCGAGTGCAATCTGCTGAAAGTCAGGAAGACACTGCAGAGATAAGTCATCAGGTTATTGATGCCACAAGTCTCTATTTAAAAGAAATTGGCTTCGCGCCGTTATTAACGGCCGACGAAGAGGTTTTTTATGCCCGCAAACTACAAAAAGGATGTGAAAAGTCGCGGCATAGAATGATTGAAAGTAACCTGAGATTGGTGGTTAAAATCTCACGGCGTTATGTCAATCGAGGTCTTGAACTGTTAGATTTAATTGAAGAGGGCAACCTCGGATTAATGCGAGCAGTCGAGAAATTCGATCCAGAGTTAGGTTATCGTTTTTCAACTTACGCGACATGGTGGATACGTCAAACCATAGAGCGCGGGTTGATGAATCAAACTCGAACCATCAGATTACCTGTTCATGTGGTTAAAGAACTCAATGTATACCTGCGTGCTTCACGCAAGTTAGCTCAGCAGCTTGATCATGCGCCCACACCTGAAGAAATCGCAGAGGAAGTGGGTAAGCCGGTGGCTGATGTTCTGAAAATTCTCAGTCTTAGCGAACGAATCTCGTCAATTGATATTCCAGTGGCCGACAAAGAAAAAACGCTGGTTGAAACCATTGCCGATAACAACGGGTTTAGTCCAGAAGATGAGATAGAAGAAGATAATCTGATGAGCATGCTCGGTGAATGGTTGGAACAGCTGCCTGAAAAGCAGCGAGAAGTTCTGGTTAGACGCTTTGGCCTGATGCACCATCAGGAGGAAACCCTTGAACAGGTGGGTCGAGAAATTGGTCTTACCCGTGAGCGTGTAAGACAGATCCAGGTAGATGCGTTGCGACGGTTACGTGATGTGTTGCGTAAACATGGTTTAAACAGTGATGTGTTGTTTGAAGACTTCGATGACGGTTAAGTAACGTTGGAGTATTCACAAGCAATAAAAAACCCGGCAAGTGCCGGGTTTTTTATTGTATCAAGGAGCTCAAATCAAAAAACTCTGAGCGGATATTACTCTGCTAGATAGCGCTCTCTCGAGGAAATAATTTCAGCTCGTGCCGCTTCTGCGTTATCCCAACCATCAACTTTTACCCATTTGCCGGGCTCAAGCGCTTTGTAGTTTTCGAAGTAATGCACAATCTGCTTAAGCAGCAGTTCAGGAAGGTCAGACGCTTCTTGAACATGATCGTAAATTTTAGTCAGCTTAGTATGGGGTACTGCTAAAAGCTTAGCATCTACACCAGACTCGTCACTCATATTCAATACCCCGACGACACGGCTGCGAATAACTGCGCCAGGCATTACTGGGTAGGGTGTAACTACCAATACGTCTAACGGATCACCGTCTTCAGACAGGGTCTGAGGAACATAGCCGTAGTTAGCTGGGTAGAACATAGGAGTAGCAACAAATCGGTCAACAAAAATAGCATCGCTATCTTTATCTACTTCATATTTGATAGGGTCGTGATTTGCTGGGATCTCAATAATTACATTGATGTCATGGGGCAGTTCTTTGCCCGCAGGTATGTCGTTGTAGCTCATTTCAATAGTTCCATTAGGTTACATTGCCGAGAAGCCGAGGATTATAGCTAGTTGATCAAAATTTGGCCAGTAGCTAGGCTTGTAACCTAGGCCCCTTAAATCCTTTACCTAAAGAGGCTCGACTACCTGCTATTGCAAACGGAAAGTAATCGGCAGGTTAAGTTCAAAACTGTCTGCTTTTATGCCTTCGGGTAAGTTGGGAAACGGGGCCGCTTTTCTAACCGCCTTTAAGGCCGCCTGATTAAGTAATCGATAATCAGATTCTTGCGTGGCAGTAACAGAGAGCAGTTCCCCGGAACGATCAACCACCAACCCTATACGCACAGTACCCTGCTGGTTTTTCTGTACAGCTCGATTGGGATAGGCAATAGACTTATATATCTGAGCCACTACCAATGGGGTGTAATCACGTTGAGCTAGCGCCTCAGCAACATTGAATTCAATTTCTTCCTCTGCTGCCTCTTTTACCGCCTGCTCCTCAGCTGTAGGCTCTGAGGTGCTAGCGAGTTCGGTGCTTTCATCACTGGGTTCAGCTGGCAGGCTGTCAGCATCCACTTCTGGTGTAGGGGAGGCGGCAACTGTAGCGATAATTTCTGCTTCCGGTTCAGGTGCAGCCTCAACTATAACGGGCACTTCTATCCAAGATGCCGCCAGTGCGACTCGACTGCTTGTGGGCTGAATACTGCTCAATAATCCCTCGGCTTCGCCGGCCTCTTCGGCAGTCTCAAGACCCAAAAGCTGCTCCTTGAAAGTTGTTGAGGGAGGTATGGGCCCGATCCAGGTTCTCAATAATATATTGAAGACGTTTTTAGGATAATTTGCGACTAGCTCAGTGCCATTAAAACGCATGGATGTACCCTCTGTAGGATGGTAGATATATTCAATAATGTCGCCTTTCTGAGGGGCTGATTTCGGCGCCTGCATAATATCTATTACTTCTTGCGCAGAGCCGCTAAAGCTTTCGCGGTCATTGTTTATTGAGATGCTTTGCATCCATAGATTGAGCCAGCGGCGCTTGGAGTAGTTGTTCAGCATGCGCACTTCCATACGTTTGGGGCTGTCTTCGAGCTGTATGGTGCTGGCACTGTCTTGGATTGTGTCGACAAACAATCCGGCGACGAACTGTTGTTTGCCAAGATCTTTATAGATAGCGCTGCCGTTGAGGCTTAATTCACTGTAGGCGCTGGGGCAAAATAGGCCAAAAACCAGCGAGAAAAGCAGAGCAGCAGCGGGTCTGTGGGCGAAATCGGTTAAAAATGCTTCAATCCTGTTGTATAACATGGGAGTTATCCTTTCCTTATGACTCAATATTGTTCAGCCTTCCTCTAGACTACTCGCTAGATTAACGGCTGACATTGATCCTTTCCCTAAATTCACGAGGCATATTGAAGTCAAGCTTAGGTAGGGTGCAAGCTGCCTTGTACGAAATGCAAACTCGATCCCGTTTTAGGGGTATGTTTTGCCGGATTGATCACAATTTCTTGACTAGAATGATAGCTAATAGGGCACTGGTATAAGTATGCATGAGCCTTAAAAATGGCTACCTGGTATCTTTTTTCAGTACTAGCGAGTCTCATTAGCTGTTTGCTTTACTAACTTGATAATCCGAAAAACAAGTAAACTACCGGACTAGCTTTGGCCGTATAATCAGACAATAGAAAATCGGACCATGGAATGGCTCCATCGTTTAACCCATAAAAGGTAAGCCCCCTTGAATAACAATGTTCGTTTCGCCCTATTCTTTGCTTTAGCTATTATCATTTGGTTTGGGAGTGGTATTTTTAAGACAGTAGATTCGGCGGAACCAGTCACCGAAGTAGCTAAGAGCTACACCAAAGTTCAGGTTGCCAGCTTTAATCAGCAGCTCTTTAGCCGCACGCTCTCATTGCGCGCTAAAACAGAACCCAACAGAGCGGTGAATGTGCTGGCTCAGGTGGCAGGTAAAATATCTGCTGTCCTAGTTCAAGAGGGTAGTTCTGTCGAAAAAGGCCAGGGTATCTGCCAAATTGATGCTGAAGATCGTCATCTTCGCCTGGCGCAGGCTCAGGCATCTTTAGATAATGCGAATATTGCCTATCGGGGTGCCATAAAGCTAAAGAGTGTGGGCTACCAGTCTGAGCTGGCTATTTCCAAGGCAAAAGCCGTGTTAGCCACCGCTAGAACTCAGCTGAAACGCGCACAACTCGATGTTGAGAACCTACAGATAAAGGCGCCATTTGCCGGTATTGTTGAATCTCGCCCTGTTGAAATGGGTGACTTTATAATGCCCGGTCAGGTCTGCGCCACTGTGGTGGAGTTGAACCCTTTAAAGATCGAGGCCCTGGTGACAGAGTCAGAAATTAGTCGTCTGGTACTGGGTGACGAGGCGGTGGTGACTATTGCCGGTGAAATCTACTCAGGCGCGAAGGTCTCCTACCTTGCTCATCAGGCAAATGCCATGACCAAGGGATTCAGGTTAGAAGCATTGATGAGCAATGCTGATCAGTCCATAAGAGCCGGTGCTTCGGCTCAGCTGGATATTCAGATTGCACCAGTGTCGGCTCAGTTGATTCCCGCCAGCAGTATTCTTTTGGGTGATTTAGGAAATACTATCGTCAGAGTGCTGGGCCCCGATCAGGTCGTCGCTTCCGTAGTGGTTAATGCAATTGGAGAAGCGGAAGGTGGGGTCTGGGTAACAGGGTTGCCAGAAAAGGTAGTGTTGGTCACCGTAGGCCAAAATTACATCATTGATGGTGAGCGCGTTGAGCCCTCTTTTCCAGTTAGCAGCCTAAAGTAAAAACCTGAGTCTGACGCCCCTATGAAATTTTTAAATCTCGTTATTGACCATTCCCGAGCAACCTTATCAATAATGTTGTTGATACTTATTGCTGGTGCGGGCTCTCGGCTTTCTATGCCAGTAGAGCTTAATCCTAATGTCACCCTGCCCGTGGTAATGGTAATGGTTAGGCACGACGGTATCTCTCCAGAGGATGGCGCGAGACTGCTGGTGCGGCCAATAGAGAAAGAACTAAAAACCCTCGATGGATTAGAAGAAATAAAGTCCACCGCCCAAGAGAGCATGGTTGTGGTGACAGCGGAATTTGAAGTCGCTGATAATATTAAAGAGATAGTCGCCGAGGTCCGGGAAGCGGTTAATCGTGCCAAAGCAGAGTTTCCCTCTGAGACCAAAGAACCCATCGTTAATGAGCTGAGCCCGAGCCCAGAACCGACTATTGTTATTACGTTCTCCGGAGAAAATGTCTCTGAGCGTGAGCTTTTTACCGCCGCTAAATTCTTTCAGCGTGAATTAGAAATGCTGCCAGATGTACTCAAGGCCGATATATCAGGGCATAGAGAAGAGGTTGTCGATGTTGTCGTCGATCCGGCTCGGCTCGAGCAGTACGGCTTGCGGATAGATGAGTTAATCCGCGCTGTAAAGGTCAATAATTTGTTGATTCCTGCCGGTGAGATGGATGCGGCTCAGGGTCGCTTCGGTATTAAAATTCCCGCGTTACTCGAAACCGCCGCTGATATTCGTGCGCTGCCGGTACGCACCAATGCTGAGGGATCTATTACTCTAGGTGACGTTGCCTCGGTTAGAAGAACATTTAAAGACGCCACGGGCTATAGTTTTATCAATGGTAAGAAAGCTATCGCCATTGAAGTGCGCAAGCGACTCAATGCCAATCTAATTAGCACCGTCGATGCCACTCGAGCAACTGTCGAACAATACAGACCTGATTTTAGTGCTGATATGACCATTGGCTATGTCTTTGATGCGTCGGTGATGACTAATCAGATGGTGAATGAACTGCAGGGTAATATTATTACCGCGATGTGCCTGGTTCTGATTCTGGTGGTGGCAACCCTGGGGGTGAAATCGGGCCTGCTGGTTGGCTTTGGTATTCCCTTTTGTCTGTTGGGCGCGCTAATTATTATTAATGTGATGGGCTACAGTTTCAACTTTATGGTTATGTTTGGCCTGTTGCTGTCCCTAGGTATGCTGATCGATGGCGCCATTGTGGTGGTTGAGTTTGCCAATACTCAGGCAGCTGCCGGCCTTGCCACACGAGAGGCCTATATTGTGGCAGTACGGCGCATGGCTATCCCTGTTATTGCCTCAACGGGCACAACATTGGCCGCCTTTTTACCATTGCTGTTTTGGCCCGGAGTCTCGGGGGACTTTATGTCCTACTTACCCATTACCGTATTTGCGGTACTGGCCTGGTCATTAACCTATGCACTAATTTTTGCACCTACTCTGGGTATTGTTTTAGGCCGTCGCCGAGGAAAGCAAAAGAAACAGCCTGAAGACCACCAGTCAGAGGAATCTGCGGCCACATTATTCGAACCGCTTCAGAATGCGTATTTGAAGGTTTTGCGGCCAGTGATCAAGTCGCCGGTGATAACGGCAATCACTGCCATGGTTCTACTTGTGGGCATCTTTAATCTCTACGGTAAGTTTAATGCCGGGCAGGAGTTTTTTACCCCGATTGAAAGCCAGTACGGCATGGTGGGTGTGCGTGCTCAGGGCAATCTGTCAATTGATGAGCAACGGGATATTACCTTTAAGGTACAGGATGTGGTGGCCAGTATTGATGGCGTAAATCAGCTGTATGGCTATTCTAAGGGCGGCAGTATGGTCATTTATGGCTCTGATGTGAGTCGTGATGAGATCAGTTCATTCCTTGTGGAGCTGTACCCTAGAGAAGACCGTACCCGCGGTAGCGCAGAGATATTCGAAGAGATTCGTCAGCTTACAAAAATTCTGCCGGGTGTCTATGTCAGTGCCATGGAGATGGAGACCGGGCCACCCACAGGCAAGGATATTCAGATTCAAATATCTTCATCAGATCGCCAAGCTATGTACAGAGCCACTGCGGAGATTCGACAGTGGGTTGGCGACAACGTAGAGGGTATTAGAGATTTACAGGATACATTGCCCCTGGCCGGTATTCAGTGGGAAATCGAAGTAGATCGTGAGCGTGCGGCTATGCTGGGTGTCAACGTTGCCGATGTTGGCAATATGGTACAGATGGTGACTGGTGGTGTAATGATCGGTGAGTTCCGTCCCGATAATGCCGACGATGAAATTGAAATTCGGCTGCGTTATCCAGAGCAGGATCGACAGCTAACCTCGATTGATAGCCTAAGGGTCAATACGCCCAATGGTGCAGTGCCCATCGGTAGCTTTAGTGAGCGGGTGGCGAAGCCACGGGTCGATGCTATTCAGCGCTTTGATATGGTTGAAACCGTCTTTATTTTAGCCAACTCGGAAGCTGGCTATCTCCCCGACAACCAAACGGGACAGATTGCTGAGTGGCTGGAACAGCAAGATTTTGATGCCTCGTTGAATATTAGTTTCCGCGGTGCGAATGAGGAGCAGGCCAAAGCAGCAGCTTTCCTGTCCACGGCATTTTCTCTGGCCATGTCGGTCATGCTGATTATGCTAGTGATGCAGTTCAATAGCTTTTATCAGGCCGGTCTTATTTTATTCTCTGTGGTGATGTCGACCGCCGGGGTACTGCTGGGACTCTTAATAGCACAGGCCACCTTTAGTACCATCCTGACGGGTGTGGGCATCGTTGCGCTGGCGGGTATCGTGGTCAACAACAATATCGTATTGATTGATACCTATAACTATGTGCGTCTCCATAACCCTGCATTATCTGCTGCTGATGCGGTATACAATGCGGCCAAGTCTCGCTTTAGGCCCGTGATGTTGACCAGTGTGACCACCATTGTAGGCCTGTTACCCCTGGCTAATGGTTTGAGTATCGATCTGGTTAATCGCAGTTACACTATCGGCGGTATGGTCGCGTCCTGGTGGCAACCGCTGGCCAGTGCCATTGTAAATGGTCTGGTAGTGTCGACTGTGTTAACCCTGTTACTGACCCCAGCCATGTTGCTATTGCCGGAGATTATCTCGAAACGTTTTGGGTTCCGAGTCGCAGAACACCGGTTTGAGGATTAAGGTCAAAAAAGATGCCCGTATTAAAGGTTATTTATCGTGCTGCCTATCAGCTGTTAAATTGCCTGATACTGTTGTTTAGTGCCTATTCGCTGGGTTATAGCAGCACAGGCAAACTGCAATGGTTGTGCCTGCTAATTATTACTCTGGCGCCCACCGTGCAGTTAATTATGCCCTATGACAGGCAGCCATCGAATAACCAAAAAATAAAACTACCTCTAGTTTCAGCGCTTATTGTGTTGGCGATAGGTCTTCTATTGTTGGTGGCACCGCCGGGTGTGGCCCTTTGGTTAGGGCTTGCCTGTTTGGCGGGCTTCTTGATCAATAATAATCTGGCCGACTAACCACTGGTTATAAAAACAGTTATTGACCCTTTAGTGCTGTATTATAGGGCTACTTCAAGTTTCCCTAATAGTAAGATCTAGCAGGAATTGGTGTCTGATTGAGAAAAATAATCCACTGTGACTGTGATTGTTTTTATGCCGCAGTTGAAATGCGCGATGACCCGTCTCTGCGAGATTTACCTATAGCCATAGGGGGAAAATCAGATCGACGCGGTGTGGTAGCTACCTGCAATTACAAAGCTAGAGAATATGGGGTGAGATCTGCTATGCCCACAGGGCAGGCGCTAAAACTCTGCCCCGACCTGGTCGTGGTGCCGGGCACCATGGCCAAGTACCGCGAAGCCGCTCAACAGATCCGTCAAATTTTCTATAGATACACCGATAAAGTCGAGCCATTGTCCCTTGATGAAGCCTATCTGGATGTTACTGATTGCACGGAATGTCAAGGCAGTGCCACCCTTATTGCCCAAGAGATTCGTGAGGTGATAGCGCGGGAAGTCGGGGTCACCGCCTCGGCAGGAATAGCGCCCAATAAATTTCTTGCCAAAGTGGCCAGTGACCTCAATAAGCCCGATGGTCAGTATGTAATTACGCCACCTGAAATTGATGCCTTTGTTGAGACCCTTAAGGTCAAGCGTATTTCTGGTGTGGGCAAGGTCACCAATGAAAAACTGCGGCGTCTGGGTATTGAAACCTGCGGTGATTTGCAGCGGTGGCCAATGCTCCAGTTGGTGGATAAGTTTGGTGTATTTGGCAAGCGTCTCCATGACCTAAGTTTTGGCCGGGACAGCCGTGAGGTCAACGCCAATAGCCGCCGCAAGTCACTCAGTGTTGAACGCACCTATTCTGATGATTTGGCCGACCAGGCTGCCTGCCTGAAAAAAATACCAGATCTTCTGCTGGAATTACGCAGTCGACTGCGGCGTGTCGATAGCGATTATCTCGTCACCAAGCAATTAATTAAAATGAAGTTCAGTGATTTTACGAGTACTACGGTAGAGCGGCAGGTGGTGAAGGGTTTGCCAATAGAAAGTTTTGAGGAGTTATGCCTGCAAGCTTGGGAGCGAGGAGGACGTTCCGTTCGTTTATTGGGTATGGGCGTTCGTTTTGTGGATACCCGAGATGAGGGTCGTGCTGTGCAGTTAGATCTATTTAACTAGCCTTTACCCTCCCATACAGCATTAAATGCACTTTTAAGTGCTAACAGTGGACGGGTCTATGTGAATTGGGCGGCTATTTTGATAGAATACTCAATTGATTCAACGACAAGTAATCTTATCGTGACAGTACGTTCTAGCAAAGGCTCAATGCGCGACGAACTTCGGAAAAAAACCGAAGAGTTTCTTAAGCGTGGCGGCGAAATAAAGCAGCACAATCAAGGTGAGACCGGCGAGCCAGCCGACAAGCCACGCGCTAGATCGGTTTTTGTCAGCGGAGAACCCCGCCAAACCAGAACCTACATCAACGATGTGGTCTCAGCTCTGGATAGCCGCAAGAAGAAAAAGACCCCGCCCAAGCCAGTCAAAGTCAGCAAGCGTCCCAAGAAAAAACTTATCTATGATGATTTTGGTGAGCCGGTACGCGAAGTTTGGACAGACGAGAAAGCTAAACCCAAAGCCCCCTAGGCTTTTATACTAAGCTGTTAGCCTTTTTTGTAAGACTTTTATTCTGTAATACCTTTTTTTGCAATGCTCCTCGCTTGCAATGCCTCTCGTTTGCAATGCTCCTCATTTACAATACTAAGCAGAAAAGTCCTAAGTCGGTCTGTTTGGCAAGATTAGCCTCAGGCTCTCGCTTCTGAGGCTATGCTCGCATTTTTAACAGACGCATCTAGGTGATATCTTCGCCTTTCTCTTGCTTGTCCGCATGATAGCTAGATCGCACTAAGGGCCCGCAGGCGGCCTGTTTAAAGCCAATACTCTCAGCATACTCAGTGTACTCAGCAAACTCGTCTGGGTGTACGAAACGATCTATAGCCAGATGGGCTGCAGAGGGCTGCAGATATTGACCGACAGTCAACATATCTACATTATGGGCACGCAAGTCATCTAGGGTACGTAATAACTCATCTTTGGTTTCACCTAGACCCACCATCAGCCCTGATTTTGTTTTCACACCTGGATTTCGTGCTTTGTATTCCTTGAGCAGTTTTAACGACCATTCATAGTTAGCACCAGGACGTGCTTCGCGATAGAGCCGTGAGATAGTTTCCATATTGTGGTTAAACACATCTGGTGGTGTGGCGGTCAAAATATCCAGTGCGGGCTCCATGCGGCCACGGAAATCAGGGACCAGAACCTCGACTTTAAGATTTGGTGATAAAACCTTGGCTTCCCGAATACAGTCTGCAAAGTGCTGAGCACCGCCATCGCGGAGGTCATCACGATCTACCGAAGTAATTACGACATACTTTAAACCCATCTCATGGATGGCATTGGCCAAGTTGCTGGGCTCATTAATATCTAAAGGGTTGGGCTTACCATGGCCAACGTCACAAAATGGGCAGCGTCTGGTGCATATCTCACCCATAATCATAAAGGTCGCCGTACCGCCGCTAAAACATTCATGCAGGTTAGGGCAGGCCGCCTCTTCACATACAGTTGCCATTTTATGGCTGCGCAAAATATTTTTAATCTCTTGCACCTTAGGGGACGCCGATAAACGCACACGCATCCACGGTGGCTTGCGCTGTACATCGACAGTGGGAATAACCTTGACCGGAATCCGCTCTACCTTATCGGCACTGCGCAGCTTTTCGCCTTGCTGTAGGCGACGGGTACGTTTCGGCGGTGTCACTGTTTCGATGGTCATAGTTTTCCTCTAAATTATTTCATAGTCATTATAGCCAAGTCCGGCGCATAAATTAGCGGCCAGAACGGCAGACACCTGGTCAATACCGGGTGGTTCTTGTACTAGATCTGCTAGCTGGGTCATTGGGATGCTTAGGCCGCAGGGGTTAATGCGCTGCCAGGGTGACATATCCATAGCGACATTAAAGTTTAAACCATGATAACTGCAACCTTTGCGAATGCGCAGTCCCAGGGAGGCAATTTTATCACCGTTGTCGATATATACGCCGGGAGCTTCGCGGCGGGGTGCGGCACTGACTTGCCAATGGGCCAATGTCTTCACCAGAGCCTGCTCAATTAGGGTAACCAGATCGCGAACACCAATCTTCAAGCGTTTGAGGTCGATCAGTATGTAGGCAGTTATCTGCCCTGGACCATGGTAGGTCACATGACCCCCGCGATCGCTTTTAATCACAGGGATATCGCCTGGCAGTAAGATATATTCTTCTTTGCCCG
>Ga0209197_1001825_pt1 | contig 12862 bp, 12 predicted proteins | sample COGITO_mtgs_1105_4_FD_184802 | JGI IMG/M metagenome (GOLD analysis project Ga0209197, IMG submission 184802) | Pelagic marine microbial communities from North Sea - COGITO_mtgs_110512 (SPAdes) (version 2) | ecosystem: Environmental > Aquatic > Marine > Epipelagic ... | reverse complement strand
GTTCTACAAACAGTTCTGTTTTTATCAATTGATAAGATACAGTGATCTACAGATTTTATATTTGAGATAATAAAGACACGTTCTGCTTCTTGCTGAAATTCTTTTGATCCTTTTAATTCTCTTTGATAATCGTTATTTACAATTACAAATAACTCATCTGCTAGGGCTTTCGCATTGTTAAAATACTCGATATGTCCTTTGTGTATTGGATTAAAATATCCTGATACAATCATTCCTTTTTTCTTACTCATGTTGTTTACTTTCTTTATCTACCAAAATCATCTTGTACTCTTATAATATCCTCTTCATCTGAAGGATTATTTTTATCGATATGCTGCCAAATTTCAGCAACTATAGAAGTTTCGTCTAACCCAATTAAGCGATGACTTTCTCCTTGTTTTAATAAAATTTGATTTTCCTCATTATATGCTTTCATTTCGTTTTCAATGTCAGAATTGCTTCTGACAATTCCAGCTGAACCTTTATATATCTGCCAAATTTCAGCACGCCTGTTGTGATATTGCCAAGACAATCTAGCTTCTGGCTTTACAATGAGTATTTTAGGACTCAACTTACCGCCAATTTTTATGGTATTCACATCTAGTCCATTAAAAAATTTATTTGAGAACTCTTGAGCTTGGGTTTCATCGATTACTAAGAAACCTACCCAAGGCCTCGTGAAATCATGAGAATAAATAGAGAATTCTAAAGATTTTAATTCGATTTATAAATCAAAGAAGTAACTCATTATGTATTATTTAAAATATCATTATACAGAGCTAATGTTTTACTAACCATTATTTCTTTTTTAAACAACTTGTTATGCCTTTCAATTGAATTATTTGAATATAATGACATTAAAACTTCAGAATTAGATATTTTGATAAAAGCATCAGATAATGCTTTACTATCCTTAGGTGCAACTTTTAATCCAGTAATATTATTTTGATTAACCCAAGAAACACCAGAGCCTTCAATTGATGTTGAAACAATGGGACAACCAAAAGCCATAGCTTCAATTAAAACAACACCAAAAGCTTCAGATCTCTCAATTGATGGCAAACAAAATATATTAGCTATGTTATAATATTCTGAAATCTGATCGTATTTAATATTACCAATAAGTACTACTTTATTATTTAAATTATGATAATCAATTTTTTGTTGTAACTTATCTTTAAGAACACCTGTACCTCCAATTAATATTATAAAGTTATCTGGCAAATAACGTGCAGATTCAATAAGGAATTCAAAACCCTTATAGTAAATTAAACGACCTAAACTAAAAATCACAAACTTATCTTTATAGTTATTCTTTAATTGAGAATTAAATTTAGAATTTGAAATAAAATCTTCTTTAGAAATACCTAGAGGTATGATTGAGCATTTATTTTTAAAATCTTTTAAATCAATAGAGCTAGATAAGTAATTAGCTGAAGTTATAATTATTTTATCAGCTCTTTTTAATAATTTATATTGAAATGGTTGATATATATTTTTTAAAAATCTCTGCTTAACAATATCACTATGCCAATGAATTACTATTTTACCTTTATAATTTATTGATTGAAGAGCAATTGCTGCCATAGGGTTAGGTAAATGGATATGAATTATATCGTATTTGCTATGTATTTTATTTAAAATACTAAAAATAGATATAGACAAAGGAGAGGAAAATGCTGATGAAAAAATTGATGCCCTATGAATAGAATATTTATTATTTTCTACAATAGTTTTATTTTTATCATTAAAACAGAGAACATCAACATGACATTCCAAATTGTTTAAAGACTCAACTAAATCAAAAGAAACTTTTTCTATACCCCCCCAATATGGGGGATAATATTTACATAAATGTAAAACTTTCATTTAAATTAATTTTTTATAATTATTAACCATAGAATCTAGTGAAAATTGATTTTTAATAAAAATAGAATTTTGTTCTAATAGGTTTATGTAGTCACTTTTATTGATTTTTTTTAATTTATTTATTTCAAAAATGAGTGAATTTTCATCTAAAACTTCAAAAACTCCACCTCTATTTTTATTAATAATTTTATTTGCTGGAATATTTGATGATATTATAAAGCGATGGTGTAACAAACTTTCTAATATGACATTAGACATTCCCTCTTCTAATGAAGGTAAAATTACAAAATCTGCCTTTTGATAGTGTTCTAAAATATCATCAGTGAAATTAATAAATTCAACTTTATCCGATAAATTATTAAATTTAATATATTGCTCTAGAGTTGTCATGTATTGTTTGTCTGTAATTTCACCTACAAAAGAGATGATAATTCCCTCAATTTTTTTAAGAGCTTTCAAAACTATAAGTTGATTTTTCAGAGGATGTATTCTAGCGATAACCGCTGCTCGTTTAAACACAATATTATTCTTTACTGGTAATATTTTTTTGTAATTTATTCCATTAAAAATAACTTTAACATCCCTAACCCCTATTAACTCTAAATAATCTTTAGTAACAAGGCTATTACATGTAATATAATTAGAATAATTAAAAAGAAAGGCCATCCATTTTTTATTAAGTATTTCCTGAGAAGCTGTTCTTTCAGAAAAAACAACTTTTTTACTACAAATTTTAAAAACCGGTATCAGTGGAGCCATGAGTAATCTATAACTAATTATTGTATCATATCTTTTAACTCTGAAAAAGTTACAAATAAGATAAAGTGATACCCATAAATAATTAATTATATACCAGAAATTTCTAATATATCTATTGCTATATGATTTATTGAAATTTAAGCCTATGGATTTTAAATTAACATGGTCATGTAACTTTGATTTATTCTCAAATGAGATTTGGCTTAAAACAAATACATCTATTTTAAACTGATCATCCTGAGCTAAACCGTTAATTAAATTTCTAAATTGTGTTTCTGCACCACCCAAATGGAGGTAAGGAATTACAAATAGTATTTTTTTCAATTTTCTTTAGATTTAGAGATTAGGTTATTCTTTGTGTATGTAACTGTATTTGGAGCAATATCCTTGTGTATTATCGAACCAGCTGCAATTACTGAATTAGCCCCAATTACAACGCCTTTTAATATTATTGAATTAGACCCAATCCACACATTATCTCCTATTTTGATTGAACCAGCTTTAAATCCACTTTTTCTAGTTAATACTTTATCTAAAGAAAAAACATGATCATGATCATAAAAACGAACTCCTTCACCAATTAAACAATCATTACCTATAATGATTTCATTTTGACAATTAATACTCGAAAAAGAGTTGAAAAAAATATTGTTACCTAAAAAAAGTTTCCCTCCATTAATGTTGAACTTAACATATTCTCTACAATACACACTTCCAATTTCTAGCATTGATTTTTCTCCTGAAATAGATAATCTAAAACCATAATCTAAAAATGTTTTTATTTTATCTTTAACAACTATTTTTTTTTTATGAAATAGATACATTAAGAACAACCTAAAATAAGACATTAAATATTTATTTATTTTAACCATTTTTTATGCTTTAAATGTGAGAAATTAAAGTTAAGGAATAATATTTCATTTAAGATTACTAAATATACTTTCCAATTAAATGGAAAATAAAAAATAGAGTAAAAGGCATATTTAATCCTATAGACTTTTAATAAGGATTTGTTTTTAGCCATTTCAAAATAGATTCTAGCAATTTCAATATTTTTATTTAAAAAATTATATTTACTTATTGCTAACTCTATAAAAGGTTTTTGGATTTCCAGCAAGCTAGATACGTTTAAAGAGTGACTTGTACTAGACTTAAAAATTCTTCTTTTTATCAGAAACTTATCTAAAATAGCAATATTAAAATTGAATGCTACATCCATTAAAAATAGGTGATCTTCTCTATATCTTAAAGTGGGATTGAAGCCTGGCACTTGATTCAAAATACTTTTTTTAAAAATTATTGTAGGTGTATTCATAATAATTTTACTATTAAAAAATGCCTTAATTATTTTCTGTTTTGTATTTGGTAACCTATTACTATGAAAATATAAAAACTCACCTTTTTGATTTGTTACTTCTATGTTCGTCAATAGTAAATCAATATGCTTATTCTGCTCTAAAAATTCAATTTGTAATTGAAGTTTATTTTTATACCACAAATCATCAGAATCTAAAAATGAAATAAAACTCCCTTTACATTTAGTTAGACCTAAATTCCTAGCAGAAGCAGCACCTTTATTCTCTTGATAATAATAACTGATTTGATTATTTTCAATATAATCGCTTAAAACCTCTATTATATTATCCGTAGATCCATCATCAACTATAATTATTTCAACATTTTTAAATGATTGATCTAATACGCTATTTATAGCATCCTTTATATATTTTGCACTGTTATAAAGTGGTATTATAACTGATACTAAACTTGAATTTAACAATTATATGATTTTAAATTAATGAAGTTTACTAGAAATATCTCCAACCATTTCAATTACTTTTAATTGAACAGATGGCATAATATCTGAAATTTCTTTTGATATTCTTAGATAATTACTTTCAACATAATCTACCTTTTTAATTACATTCTCTGATATTGTATTATTAGCCCATAAATCATCATCATTCGATTCAATAATTAAATCTGAACGATTCAACTCTCCCAAAACCCCTTTATATTTAACACTATAAGAAAGAGCTATTGAAGGCTTATTAACTTGATAACTTGAAACGGCAGCATGCATTCGTCCTGTTATTGAAAAATGACTATCACTTAATATTCTTCTTGCTTCTGAGGGGAGAATTACCTGGGTTATCTTTTGAATACTTTTTTTAACTTCTGAACTTAAGCTTTCATAAGTTTCATCTATTATTATTTTATCACTAGATCTATCTGTTAATACATGAGCTAGTAATATGATATTGTACCTCTCGTATAACCTATTAATTATACTAACCCAGTTTTTAATATAAGAACTTTTATCATTAGTATATGAATGCCATATTCCTGATATGACCAAAACTATTGTTTTTTTACTTCCAATAGACAAAGATTGTTCTGACTGCCTCTTTGGATTCTGAAGGGGTAGATCTAAAAAAGCTAAATCTTTAGAATGACTCAAAAAATTAACTTTAAGATGATCTTTTAGATATTTGTAATTTTCAAAATCTCTAGTATAAATTGGAATGTTTTTTAAAAAAAACATAGCCATTTTCTTTCTCCATCCTGAGAATGGCCCTATAGTTTGTCCAATAAGAAATACCTCAACTCCTTGTCTTTTTATACTTCTGATTTTAAGAAATTCTATCACAACTCCAACTAATGGATAGTATTCAGAAAAGTCATCACCACCTAAAACGATAACATTTGAAATTTTATTACTTTTAAATTTTTTTCCATAATTTAAAGCAAATTTAAAGTACTTAAATGTTTTTAATAATAGGCTGTCAGATTTTTTTGTCGGTTTATTTATAATACCAAAATCTGAAAGCCTATGTACTTTTTCATATTTTGCACCTTCTTGAATTCTTTTTAAACCATCAATTTCATCATTATCAATATAGAAGCTAATATTAGAATTATTCTGTTTATTTAAATAATAAATAAAATTAGTAACCATCATCATGGTTCCGTAATTTAATGTATTAGAGGCATGAAGTACCGCAATTTTTTTCATTGTGTCTGGGATTTATTTGTTATTTGGGTGATAAAATAAAGAGTAAAAGGTATAATTAGAACATTCATATATCTATATGTAGAGTGGGTGAGATTGAAAATAAAAAAAGGTACCATAAAGAGATAAAATTCCTTACTATAAATTAATAACTTAAATTTTATAATAATAAAGATTAAGCCGATAAAATTGAGAAAGACAAGTGGTATTGCTAAACCTTTAGATGACACAAAATTAAATCCATTATTGAGATTATAAATAATTGTCTCTATAAATGGTTCTGAAATAATGTATTTAAAAAAAGGTAATTGGGAAGTGGAAACGGCAATTTCATCAAATTCTTTTTGACTCTCTCCAAATCTCCTAGACATACCAAATAACTTTAAAGCATTAAAAAAGGGAGTATCAAAAAAGTTAAACACAATTGCGGCTATAGAAGTAAAAATAGTAGCAAAAAAAAATTTAGACCTACTGTAAGTAAATAATAATAATTCCACAACCATAAATACTAAAGCTAATTCAAATCTAGCAAGTATTAATAAAGTTATTGCTAGTGTTTTTAAATAAAACTTATTTCTCCTAATAGCAATTAAATAAATAATAATACTAAAAATTGAAAAGGACTCTTTGAGAATAAATAAACACCAATAAACACCGAATATTATTAAGCTCATTGCAATAAAAGAACTTAAATTAAATTTAAACGTAAAAGAAGAAAATTCTAATAGGATAGCTATGCCTATTAAATAAAAAATTAAATTAAACCCAATCTGAAACTCTATAGGAATGATTGAGTTTAATATTGATATATATGCTCCAAAAAAACCTCCTGAATTAGAGTCTGTGAGATATGTTGTTTCATCAGGGAAAAGTGGTCGAAATTCACCATTAAATTTAAAATAATGGAACCATATAAGTAAAAAATAAAAGTAAACAATAGTTATGAAAAGAACAATCGCCGTTGTTCTTTTTACATTAAGTTTAAGTAATGTAATGACAATAAGTAAAAAAAATATTGAAAATATAAAAACAAAGAAGGACATTTTTATTTTTTTATTTAAAAATTAATTTATTAATGAAAGATTCTTTAAATCTTTAAAATTTCTATATAGTAGAAATATAGAAAGAAATAACAAAAACAAAATTATTGTCTGTGAAAATATAAATGAAATTAAACTATATAAAAATAGTTGCTTTAAAAATAGTAAAAACGCCAGCATAGTAAAATGGGTATATGAAAATCTAATACTAGTGTTTTTCTTAACAAAAAAGTACCTTTGAATTGATATTGTTAAAAAAGAGATTAATGTTGATATTACAGCTCCCCATATACCATAAATTGGTATAAGAATTAAATTTAATAAAATATTTAAGAGTCCAGAAATAATAGTAGTTAAAGCAGCTAATTTTGTTTTGTTTTCCGCTAAGTAAGTAACACCAAACAATGAAGAAAAAGCAGAAAAAAATACTGAGATCATAAGTATTGGTATATATTCCTCTGCTTCAAAATACTGATTAGATTTGATTATTAAAGGAAATATAAATGGTAATACAAAAACAATTCCTATGACTATAGTCAATAAAATGTTACTAAATAAAAAAAACATAACTTTAAATAGACGACTATTTTTTAATTCAATGTTTTTAATTGAACTAATCATCCAACTTGAGATAAGAATTGAGCTTATAACATTTATAATCAATGGAAACTTAACCGCTAAAGCATAAATTCCATTTGACTCAAAACCTAAAAAATATTTTATCAAATATCTATCAGAAAGGTTACTTATCCACCAACCTAACATATTTGGAATTAATGGAATGGAAAAAACTAATATTAACTTTACTGTTTTTAAATTAATCTCAAAGTCTTTGTCATTTTCAAATAAAATGAAATGACTTAGATAAAATATAAATGATAATAATTTTGAAAATATAATAGATATAAAAAAGCCTCTTATACCCTGATTATAATAACTTAATAAAACAAACATAGTTATTATAAGTGATAAAGATTCAATTAAGGATGAAAAGCTAGAAATTTTTATTTTATTGATTCCCTTGTAAAAAGAACTTAATATCATATTTAATCCCATCAATAACAATACAATATAAAACCATAAAGCCATACCATCTGAAAATGAATCTACTACTTTATAAAAAAGTAAGCTAAATAAAAAACCAACAATAAATATAATTATGGAATTAAAAAATAAGTTATTATTATTTTGTCTTTTTTTTAATAAAAAAGTTTGAAGAGCATCTGCAGATTGAAGAGTAACAAAAGGTAAAAAAAATGATATTAAAATCATGACTAAATCAATAGCTCCATAATTTGAAACAGTTAAAGTTGATGTATACAAAGGTATTAGTAAAAAACCTGAAATAACAGTACTAACATTACCAATACTAATCCAAATTGTATTGGTGAAAATTTCTCTTATAATTAATTTCATTAATCCGCCAAAATTGTTAAAAATTTTTCGTTTTTAAATCTTGGTGAAGAGGCTACTACATATTTTTCTTTCTTCAACCCGATAGCCATATACATTATTATTACTTCATCTTTTGGAAGATTTAGAATTTGTTTCGCTTTTAGGTCATTACTTTTTTCAACGCACCAATTTAAAGCACAAGAACCTATATCAAAACTATGAAAAGCGTAAATCAAGGACATACTAAAGAGGCCTCCATCTATATATATTTGATTTCTCTCAGTGGGACTCCTCATATTTGAAATTTTCCCAGTAATTATTAATAAATTATCTACACTCTTCCTAAATCCTCTATTTCCATTTTGAAGCTCTAAAAGTCGATTTATTTTGGCACCTTGAATGAAATAGACTCTCCATGGCTGTCTATTGCAAACTGAAGGTGTTTTTTTTGCAATTGAAACTGCATTTTGAACATATTCTTCAGAAATTAGACCAGTTTTAAAATCTCGTATACTGAATCTACTACTTGCGAATTCTTTAAAAGGAAAAGAGGTTTTCCTATCGTTTGAAATATTAACAATGCCTTCATTAGATTTTTTTATATTTAAATTATCTAACTTCAAGAAGTCTAATTCTAATTCTTTTAAGGAAATATTAATTAAAAAATGATGTTTCCTGTAGGTTTGAATTGCGTTTATTGCTGAAAGGACAGTGTCATCTTCACCGTATTCATCTACAAAATGCGTAATTCTATAAATTAGGTCAGGAATAAACCATAAACCAAATTTAGGTCTTACATCAGGTAAAGAAAGTCCTTTTTCTATTCTATGGTAATCCATTATAATAGATGAAGTAAGGGCATTTTTACTGGAAAAATCCCCTCTAACAGCTGCAGAATATTTAAAATAAATAAAAAAATCATAAATATTTAATTTAAATAATAATATAGATTTAGTTAAAAATCTATAAAAATTTACAACTTTTTTTGGAGTTATCTTTTTAACTCTAATCCTTATTTTCTTCATTATTTGTTGATTTATACTTTATTGTATCTCTTATACCAATAAATAAATTTTTGAATTCCAGACTTCATACCTGTACTTGGAGAATATTTATAATCTTTGATTAATTTATCTACATCAGCAAATGTTCTAGGAACATCTCCTTGTTGCATTGGGTGCATTTCTTTAATTGCCTTTTTACCTATTGCTTGTTCAATAGTTCTAATAAAATCTTGTAAGCTTTCGGTTTTGTTATTACCTATGTTATATATCTTATAATGCTCTCTTGAATCAATATTTTTTTCAATGATCTTAGTAACGCCGTTTACAATATCATCAATATATGTAAAATCGCGCTCCATCTCACCGTTATTAAATACTTTAATAGGTTTGTTGTTTGAAATCGCATCTGCAAATAAATAATAAGCCATGTCCGGTCTTCCCCAAGGGCCATAGACTGTAAAAAAACGTAATCCCGTGGTTTTAAAACCATATAAATGTCCATAGGTATGGGACATTAATTCATTGCTCTTTTTTGTGGCAGCATATAAACTAATTGGATGATCTACATTATCAGTTGTTTCAAAAGGTACTTTTTTATTTTCTCCATATACGCTAGAACTACTCGCATATACCAAATGCTTTACTTTATGGTTTCGACATCCTTCAAGAATGTTTAAAAACCCTGAGATATTACTATCTATATATGCTTTTGGATTTTCTATGGAATATCTTACACCCGCTTGAGCTGCTAGATTGCAAACTACTTCAAATTGCTCTTGCTTAAATAAATGATCAATACTTTCATCATCTACTAGATCAATTCTAGAAAATCGTAAAGAATTGAATTTAGTACTTTGGACCTCATTTTTAAAGAGTTTTGATGCAGCTTCGCTAAACCCTAATTCGTTTAATCGATCAAACTTTAGTTTAGGATCATAATAATCGTTAATGTTATCAATACCATAAACATCATGACCTTGGTTCACTAATTTTAAACAGGTATGAAACCCAATGAATCCAGCTGCGCCAGTAACTAATATTTTCATCTATTTTTTTCCTATTTGATAATATTCAAATCCTTTCTCCTCGAGATTAAATGTGTTATATTGATTACGACCATCAAAGATAACAGGCGTTTTCAATTGTATTTTCATCTCTTCAAAATCTGGCGAACGGAATTCTTTCCACTCAGTAAGTAATACTAGTGCATCTGAATCTTTTAAAACATCATACTTCGATCTTACATATGTTATATTTTGAACTCCTTTTAAATAATGCTCCTTTGCTTCGTTAACAGCCTTAGGATCATAGGCTTTTATTTGAGCTCCTCTACTCACCAATTCTTTAATTACATAAATGGATGGTGCTTCTCGCATATCATCAGTTCCTGGTTTAAACGCCAAGCCCCAAATACCAAAAGTAAAGCCGGTTAGATCTTCTCCGAAACGATTAACTATTTTCTGAGCGATTACTAATTTCTGTGCATCATTTACTTCTTCTACCGCGGTTATCAATTGTGCAGTGTAGCCATTTTCTTTGGCAATTTTTGTGAGTGCTTTTACATCTTTTGGAAAACAAGAACCTCCATAGCCCGCACCAGGGTATATAAAACTATATCCAATGCGCTGATCTGAGCCAATTCCAATTCGTACTTGATTAGCATCTGCTCCTACCTTTTCACATATATTGGCAATTTCATTCATAAAAGAAATTTTAGTCGCTAACATAGCATTGGCTGCATACTTTGTCATTTCAGCAGAGCGGATGTCCATGGAAATGAAACGATCTCTGGACATGCAGAAAGGATGATATAACTGTTTCATCTTCTCTATAGCATAATCAGAATCAGTTCCTATAACTACTCGATCTGGTTTCATGAAATCAGCAATAGCGGCTCCCTCTTTCAAAAATTCAGGATTCGAGACCACATCAAACTCTAAATCAGAACCTCTTTCATCTAACTCTTTTTGAATGGTTGCCTTTACTTTATCTGCAGTTCCAATAGGTACGGTAGACTTATCAACCACAATCAATCTTTTTTGCATCGACTGTCCTATAGACTTGGCTACGGCCAATACATATTGTAAATCAGCAGAACCATCATCTCCCATAGGAGTTCCAACGGCTATAAATGCGATTTCAGAATTTTGTAACGCTTCGTGTAATTCCGTAGTAAAAAACAAGTTCTTATTCTTTACATTTTTTAAAACCATGGTCTCTAGACCAGGCTCAAAAATTGGAATAATGCCTTGATTTAATTTTTCAATCTTGATTGGATCTATATCAACGCAAGTAACCCTGTTTCCCATTTCTGCAAAACACGTCCCTGAGACTAGTCCAACATATCCAGATCCTATAACTGTAATATTCATAACTTACTTATCTTCAACTGATTTTACTTGCTTTCTAAGTCCACTCGAAGAAAACCGATGATCTCTAGAGTTGTAATAGAGCTCTATTCCCTTTTCTTCACAATAATCTCTACCCGTAAAGTTCTTTTCCTTGTACTCATCGCCAATAATTCTAACATCAAGTTTAAAAGAACGTAAAATATCTTCCAAGTCTTGCTCAGATACGTAGGGCACAATTTCATCTACATGCTTGGATCCTTTGAGTTGAATATAACGCTCAATAATCGACTGTGAAGGTGCGTTTTTTTCTGGGCGATCAATCGAAGGGTCTAACTGCAAGCCAACGATTAAATAATCACACTGACGTTTAGCTTCTTCTAACATCTTTACATGACCGGCATGCAACAAATCAAAGGTTGAAAAGGTGATTCCTACTTTCATAATTTATTTTTTTTCTCGACTACCACCGGTAGTCAGTTTTGTTTGTGTTTTTCTTTTTTATTCGTTTTTAGCACTCTTTAAAGCCTTAAAACCTTCGTTTTTTTCACGGCTTCGCCTACACTACCCACAGCAATGCTTTTATGATATAAAAAATTCCAATTGCTTTAGTCAATTGAAATGATACACTGGTGCCTAATTTTTTGCAATTAGGCCACACTTGGGTTATTTCGAAGCCCATTCTTTTTTAAAACCTATCAAAGCCTTTTTCCCTAAAACAAAACCTACACTTAACACAAATCCTAAAAACAGATACACCACTAAAATCAATGCTTTTTTAGGTGCTGACTTTTCATTTGGAATGGTTACTGGCTTTAATACGGTGAATAATGGGGTGTCTTTTTTAACTTGTAAAAGCTGTGTTTCTAATTGTTTTGCCAATTCGGAATATACCGTAAAAGCAAGGTCATAGTCCCCTTGTAACTGCAATAATTTTGTTCTCCCTAAAGCGGTATTTATCCCAGTATTCTGGTCTTGAAAACGCGCCAAAGCAATTTTAATTTCATTGAAGGCTTTTTCTTTTTCTGCATAGCGCTCTTCAATATAAGTTAATTGCTCGATGGATTTCTGGGTCTTGAATTCTAACGCATACTCTTGCAGCAGTTGCTGTGCTTTTAATGCAAGCTCTGCACTTGCAATGGCTTCTGGCAAGGTTACTGAAATAGAAATAAAACCTTCCTTCGCATTCACAGCTAAACTTATTTGATTCTCTAAGCCTTCAATTAGTTCATATTCTTCTTTAGAAATGGCAATCAATTTACTTTCTTTAGCGCCTGCAGCTGCTTCCAGGTCATCTGGAGCCGATCTTACCAATGAAATTAAAACACCTGGCAAGCCGATGGTGTATTTTTTAATAGTTGACAACACCCCTGGGCTATAGATATTTTCATAATAATCGCTATAAGAAACAGGTACTGTTTGCCCTTCTATGGT
>Ga0209197_1001807_pt1 | contig 12941 bp, 9 predicted proteins | sample COGITO_mtgs_1105_4_FD_184802 | JGI IMG/M metagenome (GOLD analysis project Ga0209197, IMG submission 184802) | Pelagic marine microbial communities from North Sea - COGITO_mtgs_110512 (SPAdes) (version 2) | ecosystem: Environmental > Aquatic > Marine > Epipelagic ... | reverse complement strand
CCTGGAGGTCGAGATCTTGTTCGTGGCGCAGATAGGCCACTGCAAATTGGCGAATGCTGTCGATGTCTTCGACATCACCACTCGCGGTATACGAGCGGTCATCGGCTGTCACGGTTTTTTTCGCCAAAAAATCCGTGGCGATATCGGCAATGTAATCGCCGTTGTAGGCGGTCTCTGGCCAACCCGCGTCGCCAGGTTGAATGCCGCGTGCGCGCGCCTGGGTCGAGTTGGCGAGGGTCTGTATTTGCACCCCCGCATCGTTGTAGTAAAACTCGCGCCAAACCTGCCAGCCCTGCGAGGCAAACAAATTGCAGATCGCGTCTCCCAAGGCTGCTTGGCGCCCGTGCCCCACATGTAAGGGTCCCGTTGGGTTGGCGGACACGAACTCAACCAGCAGTTTTTTGTTCGCGGCTGTGTCGCCCGATGCAGCATGACCAAACTGCGCCCCGCCAGCCAACACCTCGCGCACCACCTGCTGTTTGGCCGATGGCTTGAGGCGAATATTAATGAAGCCCGGCCCCGCCAACGCCGTGCTGTCGACCCACTCAGCGAACGCAGGCTGCGCCAATAAGGCGGCTTCTATCGCCGTCGCCACGTCGCGCGGATTTTTCTTGAGCGGCTTCGCCAGTTGCATGGCTGCGGTCAACGCGAAGTCGCCGTGGGACGCGACTTTAGGAACCTCCAGTACGGGCACCAGCGTGGACTCAGGTGCCACCACCGACAGCGCCTGTTGAACGGCTGCTAACAATTGTTCTTTGATTGCGATCATGGGCTAATTTTAGGGGCGGCGCGGCACGTCATTTAAGAAAACGTCTCGCAAGGTGCAAAAAGTTCGCCATTTAGGTCTCACCGCCAATCAGGACGGGGGCGATAGCGGCTGCAACTGCGCTTGGGCTTCACGTTGTATCGCCTTGGTTAGCCAGACGGTGGAGGTCGACGCACGTTGCCAGTGGTGCCATACCAAGGGCACGTCCACCACACAATCAGGAAAGACTTCGGCCACCCCCAGCGTATCGCCTCGCGTCTGAAGGCTGAGTTCCGGCACCATACCCCAACCCAAGCCCGCCTCAATGGCCCGCTCAAACCCGTCAACGGCAGGAATAAAGTGGCGAGGATACGCGGCATGCGTCAGGCCAAAGTGGGTGTTTAAAAACAGGTCTTGCAAGCCATCCTTGCGGTTAAAAACCACCGCCGGACTCGCCAACATGCGGTGCACCGACACCCGGCCCGAGGGTAATCGCCATCGATCAATCACCGCGGGGCTAGCGACACAGCGGTAGCGCATCACGCCCAAAGGCACGGTCACACAACCGGCTAGTGGGGTACGCGCAGACGTTACGCATCCTACGACCTCGCCCTGCTTCAGCGCCTCTAAGGTGTAGTCTTGGTCGTCAATCAGCACGTCTAACAACAAGCGATGCCGCTTTAAGGTGTCACGCACGCCGGTTAAAAACCAGGTGGCAAGTGAGTCGGCGTTCACCGCAACGCTCAGCGTCTGCATGGGTCGGCGCTGGCCCTGAACCGACTGCCCATGAAAGCCCGCCAAGAAATCCGCTTCTAGCGTACGCACGTTGCGAACGTGCGCCAACAACTGGTGGCCCCCCGGCGTAATGGCAATGCGCTTGCCACGCACCAATAAGCGCTGACCCAACGCTGACTCGAGTGCCGCGACGCGCAAAGAGACCGCCGACAAGGTCAGGCGCAGCGCAACAGCGGCTTTAGAGAAGCTACCGTATTCGGCAACCGCCAACAAGGCGTCCAGCTGCTTGGGGTCGAGGTGGGGACTCATGATTGAGTTATTTTAAAACGACTTTAGTTAATTTAAATTTGTTTTAACTTTTAACCAATTAGACGCATCATGGCGCCTACACGCAGACCTTGCGCCACTCCATACCGCCCGATCATGACCAACTTAGCCCACCTGTTTAGCCCCGAGCTACTCACCACCTTGCTGGCAGGCTTCACGCTGAGTCTGGCCACCATCATGGCCTTGGGGCCGCAAAACGTACATGTCATTCGCATGGGTTTATTACGCCAGCAGGTGCTTACGACGGTGCTGACCTGCACCTTCGCCGATATCGTGTTGGTGGCATTCGGGGTTTGGGGCCTGTCGCATATCGGCGGCCTAAACAACAAACTAGAGGGCGCCATGATCGGAGCAGGCGCTCTTTTTCTAACGGTCTACGGCTGGCAAGCAGCGCGACGGTTTGTGACGCCCCTGCTCGCACATGCGCAGCAAGCCGCGTTGGGAGAGGGTGCCTTGTTTGCGGCGGGAGCAGCCGCAACGGCGTTTACCAAACAGCGCGCGGTCATGACGGCACTGGGCTTCTCACTGCTCAACCCACACGCCTGGATCGACACGACCGTGGTGATTGGCACCGCCTCCCTCGCCTACGGTGCAGAGGGTGCGATCGTGTTTGGGGTAGGGGCCATCGTTGGTTCCGCCTTCTGGTTTAGCGCCCTTGGCATCGCCGTCTCATTGCTAGGTCGCCGCATGCAGTCAGCCCGCCTATGGCACTGGTTGGATGGCGCGGTCGCCCTCATGATGTGGGGCACGGCCGCTGTGCTGCTATCGGGCTTGGCGTAAGCCCCTAAACGAGCGTCGCCGCTAAAGGCTAAGGCGCTTGCCAGAACTCCGGTTGCGCGTAGTGGTGTTTTAAGAAGTCTATCCACAGCCGCACACGCAAGGCCAGGTGCTTGCGTTGGGGGAAAACCGCGTAAATGCCATTGGGTGGGGCCGCGTAGTCTGCCAAGAGCACGACCAAGCGGCCCGCCGCCACATCCGATTCGACCTCCCACGTACTGCGCCAGGCAACCCCCACGCCTGCCAAGCACCAGTCGTGCAAGACCTGTCCATCCGAGCAGTCTAAGGGACCGCCTGGCTTCAAGTGGATCAGCTCACCCGCTTGTTTGCTCGCCGATGCGGGCATCTGAAACGCCCAACCCCGGCTTTGCGAGGCGTCGGAGGACAAGGTCAGGCAGTCAAAGCGGGACAGGTCTTGCGGGGTAACGGGCTCGCCGTGACGCGCTAAATAGTCCGGCGTTGCCACACACAGACGTCGGTTGTCAGCCAAGCGCACACTGACCAAAGACGAGTCCGGCATATCCCCTACCCGCACGGCGCAGTCAAAGCCCTCACCCGCAATGTCCACCACGCGGTCACTGAGGCTCAAAGAAATACTCACGTCGGCGTGCTGCGTCCGGAACTTCGGGACCAAGGGCGCTACGTACACACGCCCAAAGCCCGCCGGCGCGGTAATACGCAAATGCCCACTGGCCTTCACCCCGCCCGCACTCACACTGGCTTCGGCATTGGCGAGGTCACTGAGCAAGCGCTGGCAATCCTCCAAGAACGCACTGCCCTCATGGGTGAGCGTGATGCGCCGCGTCGTGCGTGTCATGAGCTTGACGCCCAAGCGTGCTTCTAGCGCATCCAGTCGCCGGCCAATAACCGCCGGTGCAACCCCCTCGCTGAGCGCTGCAGCCGTCAGACTACCTCGGTGCGTGACGGACACAAATGTCTCGAGTTGTTTCAACTTATCCATGACGGCATTATGTACAAATAGGTCACTAATTATTCACAATTTTAGAGATTAATGCTTTTGGCGGTTTGTAATAGAGTAGGGCATGACTTTCGAAAATACCACCCCCAATCAGGCTGTGCCTAAAGCCGTACTCTTTGACGCCTACGGCACCTTGTTCGATGTATACAGTGTGTCGATGCTTGCGGAGCAACTGTTCCCCAGTCAGGGGCAAAACATCAGCGTGATTTGGCGGGACAAGCAGATTGAGTACACGCGCTTGATCAACACCTCAACCACGGCAGGCGGCGCGACCGACGCACCTTTTTACAAGCCCTTCTGGGACGTGACGCGCGACGCGTTGCGCTACGCCTGTGCAAAAGTAAAGGTGGCTTTGGATGCAGAGAAAGAAGAGCGTTTGATGAACCAATACCGCGCCTTGTCTGCTTTCCCCGAAAACAAGGCGGTTCTACAATCCCTGAAGGCGCACGGCGTACCCACCGGTATTTTGAGTAACGGCGACATGGGCATGCTCGGTGTAGCCATTCGCAGTGCAGGCCTGGACGAGTTACTCGACCATGTTTTAAGTGCAGACAGCGTGGGTTGTTATAAAACGCACCCGGCGGTCTATGCCTTGGGCCCAAAGGCCTTGAACCTACCAGTCAGTGACATTTTGTTTGTAAGTAGCAATGGTTGGGACGCGCTGGCCGCGACGTGGTACGGCTTCCAAACCCTGTGGCTCAACCGCCAAGGCCTGCCATTTGAGACCCTGGGCGCGCAACCCCACCACATTGCTAACAACTTAAACGACGTCAAGACCTTGTTTTCCGCGCCCTAGCCCGTGCGCACCTCGCAGCACATCCGATTTTGACCATTGACTGAAAAGAGAGACCCCACATGACAACCACACGCATCAACAAAGATGGCCTGCAAGTTGCAAGCGAGCTACAGGCATTTATCGACAACGAATTGATTCCAGCCATTGGCGTCAACGCCGACACATTTTGGTCTGGCTTTTCAAAGCTGGTCAACGACCTCGCACCTAAAAATGCGGCCTTGCTCGCCAAGCGCGATGCCATTCAGGTCACGCTAGACCAATGGCACAGCGCACACCCTGGTCCCATCGCAGACATGCCCGCCTACCAAGCGTTCTTGGAAAGTATTGGTTACTTGGTAGCCGACGGTGGCAAGGTACAGGCCACCACACGCAACGTCGATGAGGAACTCGCCATCCAAGCGGGTCCACAGTTGGTCGTCCCTATTTTGAACGCCCGCTACGCGCTCAACGCGGCAAACGCGCGCTGGGGATCTTTGTACGATGCACTGTACGGCACAGACGCCATCTCTGAAGACGATGGCGCCGCTAAAGGCCCCGGCTACAACGCCGCGCGCGGCGCCAAAGTAATTGCCTTTGCGCGCCAGGTGCTCGATGGCTCCGCGCCCTTGGCGAGCGGCTCACACGTCGACAGCACCGGCTATGCCGTGGCAAACGGCGCACTGGTGGTCACGCTGCAAGGTGGCGCAACGACGGGCTTGGCACAGCCTGAGAAGTTCGTCGGCTACCAAGGCGACGCCAGCGCGCCCAGCAGTATCTTGCTCAAGAACAACGGCAACCATTTGGATATTCGTATTGACCGTGGCACGGACATTGGCCAATCAGATGCCGCAGGGGTCGCTGACTTGGTGTTGGAGTCTGCGCTTTCAACCATTCTTGATTTAGAAGACTCGATCGCGGCCGTTGACGCGGAGGACAAGGTATTGGCCTACCGTAACTGGTTGGGCATCCTACGTGGCAGCCTCACAGAGTCCGTCACCAAAGGCGGTAAGACATTCACCCGCGGCTTAAACCCCGACCGCCGCTACACGGCAGCAGACGGATCTGCGCTGACCTTACACGGTCGCTCGCTGCTGTTCGTTCGCAATGTGGGGCACTTAATGACCAACCCTGCCATTCTTTGGGGTAGCGAAAATGCGGAAATTCCAGAAGGTATTTTGGATGCCATGATCACGGTGACCGCAGCCCTCGTCGATATCAACGGCAAGGGTCAGGACGGTATCCGCAACTCACGCAAAGGATCTGTGTACATCGTGAAGCCGAAGATGCACGGCCCCGAGGAAGTGGCGTTCGCCTGCGAGCTGTTCGCACGCGTTGAGCAGGTTTTGGGCTTGCCAGAAGCCACCGTGAAGCTGGGCATCATGGATGAGGAGCGCCGCACCAGCGTCAACCTCAAGGCCTGTATTGCCGCCGCCTCAGATCGCGTGGCCTTCATCAACACGGGCTTCTTGGACCGTACTGGCGATGAAATGCACACCGCCATGCAAGCGGGCGCCATGATGCGCAAGGGTGATATGAAGGGCAGCGCATGGATTGCCGCCTACGAGCGTAACAACGTGTTGGTCGGCTTGAACTGTGGCTTGCGCGGTCGTGCCCAAATTGGCAAAGGCATGTGGGCCATGCCCGACTTGATGGCGGACATGCTGGTTCAAAAGGTCGGTCACCCCAAAGCGGGCGCCAACACCGCCTGGGTTCCCAGCCCAACCGCTGCGACCTTACACGCGTTGCACTATCAACAGATCAACGTCTCAGATGTGCAAAAAGAGATGGAGCGCACCGATGCGGACGCCGAGCGCGCCACGCTGTTGAATGGGTTGCTGCAAGTGCCTGTCGTTGCAAAACCAGACTGGTCAGATGCTGACAAGCAGCAAGAACTAGACAACAACGCGCAGGGCATTCTCGGCTACGTCGTGCGCTGGGTAGACCAAGGCGTGGGTTGCTCCAAGGTGCCAGATATTCACAACGTCGGCCTGATGGAAGACCGCGCAACCTTGCGTATTTCAAGTCAGCACATTGCGAACTGGTTGCACCACGGCGTCGTGAGCGAGGGCCAGGTGCGTGAAACCATGGAGCGCATGGCGGGTGTCGTCGATCAGCAAAACGCGGGCGACGCGTTGTACAAGCCCATGGCGGGACACTTCGACACCAGCGCAGCTTATCAAGCTGCCTGTGACTTGGTATTTAAAGGCTTGGCCCAGCCCAGCGGCTACACCGAGCCGCTATTGCATGCCTCACGCCTGAAAGTAAAAGCTGCGGCTTAACCCAACGGCGCTCTGACCGAAAACGGCACCTGACTTGCGCAGGGGCCGTTTTTTTTGGTCTACTGTGACCATGCAAACCATAGACCCCTGCCAATGTCCGCTGTGTGGACAAGCCAACCAATGCCAAATGGCCGCCCAAAAAGCCGACTCGCCAAGCCCGGTGTCAGCTTGTTGGTGCGTACAAGCCGTTTTCCCGCCAACGCTGCTGGCTCAGGTACCGCCCGCATATGCAAACAAGGCCTGTATCTGCCAAGCTTGCTTGCATAAGCATGAGGCCAGCGCGGATATTGCCTAAGCATTGTTCGCTAACGGCTGCACCTGGTGCCAGAATAGGGGCTGTTACGCCAACCTCTGACCCCCTGCCACATGTGCCAACTGCTTGCCTTGAATTGCAAAACGCCGACCGATGCCACCTTCAGCTTCACGGGCTTTTGCCAGCGGGGCGGCCTCACGGACGAGCACGCTGACGGTTGGGGCATTGCCTTCTTTGAAGGCAATGGCTTACGGCACTTCGTCGACCATCAAAGCGCCGCACACTCCCCCGTCGCGGAGCTGATTCGCAACTACCCGATCAAAAGCAAAAACATCATCGCGCACGTGCGCAAGGCGACGCAGGGGGGTGTGATGTTAGAGAACGCACACCCCTTCGTACGTGAACTCTGGGGCCGCAATTGGGTGTTCGCGCATAACGGTGATTTAAAAGACTTTGTACCCGCGCTACACGGCCAATTCCGCCCGATTGGCAGCACCGACAGTGAACACGCGTTTTGCTGGTTGTTACAAGAAATTGCTAAGTCACACGCGGGCGTGCCATCGGTAGAAGAGTTGACGCTGACCTTGGCAGAGTTGGTACCGCAAATTAGCCACAAAGGCACCTTCAACTTTGTCTTAAGCAACGGCGACGCCATGTGGGCGCATTGCTCTACACACCTGCACTACTTGGTGCGGGCATACCCCTTTAACCGCGCAAGCCTGATGGATCAGGACGTCTCGGTGAACTTTGCAGAATTGAACAATGCAGAAGACCGCGCCGCCGTCATCGTCACGTTGCCGCTGACGGCAGACGAAACATGGGCCACATTCCAACCCAATGAACTCATTACGTTTGTCGATGGCGCCCCAAAGATCCACGTCGACTTAGATGCCGCACACGCCCAACTTAGCGCAGACCTCAGCGTAGACATGAGGCAAGCAATCGCTGAGGCGCAGGCTGACGCCGATGCCGCCATGCAGCGCTATCGGCAAAACCTGGGTTTGCAAGCCAGCTAGCGCATCAAAACATGTGCAGGTGCCTAGCGGGCAACGGTTTAGGCTTTAGGCTTTACGCAACGCATCGCCCAGTGCATCGGTAAACCGCTGCGCGACGTCAAAACCCATTTGGTCCGTGATCTCTTGAAAACAAGTCGGGCTGGTCACATTCACCTCAGTCACCTTGTCGCCAATAACGTCCAGACCGACCAGCAGCAAACCGCGCGCCGCTAAGACAGGCGCAAAGTCGCGGGCAATCGCCCAGTCAGAATCGCTCAACGGACGCGCCTCGCCCTTCCCACCCGCCGCCAAGTTACCGCGAATCTCGCTGCCTTGCGGGATACGGGCCAAGCAATACGGCACGGGCTCACCCCCGATCAGCAATATCCGCTTATCGCCGTCTTTAATTGCCGGCTGATAGACCTGAACCATCACCGTCTGCGCGCCGCCTTGATTCAAGGTCTCAATGATGCTGCCTAAGTTCATCCCATCTGCACCCACTCTAAAAATACCCATGCCGCCCATGCCATCCAGCGGTTTCAAGATGATGTCTTTGTACTTGGCGTGAAACGCCTTGATGGCCTCGGCTTGTCGCGTAACCAAGGTCGGGGGGGCATAGCGGGAGAACGCCATGAGCGCCAATTTCTCAGGGTGATCACGCAAGGCGCTGGGGCGGTTAAACACGCGCGCACCTTCGCGCTCGGCCTGCTCTAACAAATGCGTGCTGTAGATGTATTCCGCATCAAAGGGTGGGTCCTTGCGCATCAAGACAGCGGTGAAGTCTTTGAGCGGAAGCGTCGCGACATCGGCGGCATCAAACCAAGTCCGACCCGCCATTGCCTCGTCAGCCGTCACGTTGTTGAGCGTAATGGGCGTGACCCGCGCGCGAACGGCTTGACCACTCTCCCACTCGATATCGCTGGGGTGGCAGTGGTGAATGCGTGCGCCACGACCTTGCATGGCACGCATCATGACGTAGGTGCTGTCCTTACGAATATTGAACGTCGACAGGGGATCTGCGACGAATAAAAAATCACCCGTCAGTTTGGCGTTGGCAGTCATGGCAGCAGAGCTCAATCAATAAGACAGCCCCTATTGTCGCCAATTTTCGATGCAGTGGGTCTTGGGGCTAGAGCACGATTTTGCTGCCCAATTCCACCACGGCATTGTTTGGCAAATTTAAGAAGTCTGCCGCACCGCTCGCGTTACGGTGCAGTTGCGCAAACAGCTTCTCGCGCCAATAAGCCATGCCGCCATCCATCGACGGTATGACCGTGTCTCGCGACAAGAAATACGACGTTCGCATAGGATCCAATTGGCAGCCGTGTCCGTTGAGAACGCTCAAGGCCTTGGGTACATCTGGTTCATTCTTAAACCCAAAGCTCAGTTCCACTTGCCAACAATCATGGCCTAAAGCTTGCACCCGCACACGCTCTGCCAAGCCCACCCACGGTCGCTCACGGTGGTGAACGGACACGAACAGGTTTTGCGCATGCAAGACCTTGTTGTGTTTCAGGTTGTGTAGCAGCGCAGTTGGAACCGTACCAACCTGAGGCGTCAGGAACACGGCGGTGCCCTCTACCCGCACCGGCGGGTTGATGAGCACCGCGTCCAAGAAGGCAGGGAGCGCCACCCCTTCTTCGATTTGCTTCGCCATCAACAAGTCACGGCCGCGCGCCCACGTCATCATGAGCACAAATACACTGCCGCCAATCGCCAACGGAAACCAACCACCCTCGAAAAATTTAAAGGCATTGGACAGGAAAAATAAAATATCAATAGCGAAAAAGCCTGCGGTGGCGGCCACGCACAGCCACAATGGGTAGCCCCAGCCAAAACGAATCACAAAGAACGTCAATATGGTGGTGATCAGCATGTCCAATGTCACCGCTATGCCATAGGCTGACGCAAGGTTGGCAGACGACTTAAACATCACCACCGCCATCACAATGGCCACAAACAAACCCCAGTTAACGATCGGGATGTAAATCTGACCGAGGTCTTTCGTGCTGGTGTGCAGCATGCGTAAACGTGGCAAATAACCCAGTTGAACCACTTGCTTAGTCACACTGAAGGCGCCAGAAATAAGGGCCTGTGACGCAATAACCGTCGCCAATGTGGCCAAGCCGATGAGCGGCAGCAGGGCCCAGCCAGGCGCCATGAGGAAGAAGGGGTTTTCTAAGGCCTCTGGTGCGCCCAACAACAAGGCACCTTGACCGAGGTAGTTTAGAACCAACGCAGGCATGACCATGGAGAACCATGCCAACCGAATAGGTGTTTTGCCGAAGTGGCCCAGGTCGGCATACAAGGCCTCTGCCCCAGTCACACACAAAACCAAAGCACCCAGAATAAGAAAGCTCACCAACGGGTTTTCGCTGACGAAGCGCCACGCATGCTGTGGTGAAAGGGCCCATAAAACGGCGGGATTCGTGGCAATCTGCGCAATGCCCAATGACGCAATGGTCACGAACCACACCAAAGTCAATGGGCCAAAAAATCGACCAATCCCACCAGTTCCTCTTTTTTGTAGCGAGAACAAACAAAACAAAATGACCAGGGTGAGTGGGATCACCCAATGCGCCATTGCTGGCGAAAACACCTGCAAGCCCTCTACCGCAGACAAGACAGAGATTGCGGGGGTGATCACGCCGTCGCCGTAAAACAATGCGGTGCCAAATATGCCGACCCCAAGCAAAACGCGGCGCAGGGCGGGCTTGTCTTTAACGGCCTGCGAAGCCAAGGCAAGCATCGCCACCAAACCGCCCTCGCCGTGATTGTCTGCACGCAAAACCAAGGTCACATACTTGAACGAGACGATGACCGTCAGCGTCCAAACAAACAACGACAAAATACCCAGAATGTTTTGTGGCGTGAATGCAATCAAGCCGGTAGCAAACACTTCCTTCAGCGCGTACAACACGCTGGTACCGATATCGCCATAGACGATGCCAAGCGCACCAATAGTCAGGGCCGTTAAGGACGACTTATTAGACGGCTTTGCAACAGGGGCGGCGTGGGACAACATGCGGGTGCGAGTAGGCTCAGTGGACTCGCATTTTGCGCCCGTGTCGGGGCAATGCCTAGTGGGCCAACCACCCAGCCGGCAAATTGTTGCGCCGCAACAACTTGCCGCCGAATACCGCGATCTTACTCGTAGTGTTCCGCGTTCGGGTCGGTGGCCTCCAGCTCATAACTGGCTGCCAGCATCGCTAGGCGGGCGATCACCCCGTACATATAGAAGCGATTGGGTGGACTAGCGCCGGGCTTAGCCCCTGGTTGCGGCAACTGTGCGCCTTGCTCGAACGCCAAGGGGACAAAACTCGCTCCGGGGGCGTTCAAGTTTTCATCCACCCCTCTGTCGGCATGTACCCGATAAAAGCCACCGACAACATAACGGTCCAGCATGTACACCACCGGCTCTGCGACCGTCGCGTTGATGTGCTCGTGGGTTAAGACACCCTCTTGAATAATGACATCGTTCACGGTTTGGCCGTCCTTGATGACGTTCATTTTGTTACGGGCCTTGCGGTTGAGCGCATCCAAATCAGCGACATCGCGCACGGTCATGATGCCCATGCCGTAGGTGCCGTTATCGGCCTTGACCACCACAAAGGGCTTCTCGTTAATGCCGTAATCCTTGTACTTACGCTTGATGCGGTTGAGCAAAGACTCGGTGTGCGTGCGCAAGCAGTCCATGCCCGTACCGTCTGCAAAGTTCACGTCTCCACAGCGCTCAAACAGGGGGTTAATAAGCCACGGATCCATACCCAACATTTTCGCGAAGCGCTTCGCAACCTCCTCGTAGGCTTCGAAGTGTGTCGATTTGCGACGGATAGACCAGCCGGCATGCAAGGGTGGCAGTAAAAACTGTTCGTTCAAATGCTTCAGCACCTCCGGTGTCCCGGCGCTCAAGTCGTTGTTGACCAAGATCGTGCAAGGGTCGAAATTTTTCAAACCCAAGCGGTTTTTGGTACGCACCAAAGGCTCGAGTAACACCGACTCGCCATCAGGCAACGCGACCTCGGTTGGCTCGGTAATCTCCGGATTCAGGGTGCCCAGGCGTACGTTAAGACCGGCTTGCGTAAAGATGCGCTGCAACTGCACCACATTGCTCAAATAAAACGTGTTGCGGGTGTGGTTCTCGGGAATAAGCAGCAGGTTTTTAGCCTCTGGGCAAATCTTTTCAATTGCCGCCATCGCCGCTTGCACCGCCAAGGGCAACATCTCGGTGGTCAGGTTGTTCCAGCCACCCGGGTAGAGGTTGGTATCAACGGGCGCCAGTTTGAAGCCTGCGTTACGCAAGTCCACAGAGGTGTAGATTGGCGGTGTGTGCTCCATCCACTCCAAACGAAACCAGCGTTCAATCGCAGGCATGGACTCAAGGATTCGCTGTTCCAGCTCGTTAATAGGGCCCGTCAGGGCGGTGACTAGATGCGGGACCATAGGTCTCCTTTAGATCGGAAGGATATCGGCGCTTTCACGCGCCACGTTAAGGTTCAGTTGGGGGCAGAACGCCTGTTTACAAGTTGGGCAGCAGGCATCACGCACGAATTTCGCCTTGCCCAAGCACCACGTACTTGAGCGATGTGAGGCCCAGCACGCCCACGGGGCCCCGCGCGTGGAATTTGTCAGTAGAAATACCAATTTCAGCGCCCAACCCATACTCAAAGCCATCTGCAAACCGGGTGCTGGTGTTGACCATCACGCTGGCCGAGTCCACCTCGCGTAAAAACCGCTGTGCGTGCACGTGGTTGCTGGTGACGATGGCATCGGTATGGTGGCTGGAGTAGGTGTTGATATGTGCAATCGCAGCGTCCACGTCAGAAACTACTTTAATGCTGATAATGGGCGCCAAGTATTCGGCGTACCAGTCTTCGTCAACCGCCGCTGTCACCACCGCACCGGCCGCGCCAGATACCCATTTGAGCGCCTGCGGGCAGCAGCGCATTTCCACTCCTTTTTCAGCATAGATCGCAGCAATCGCTGGCAAGAAGTCAGGCGCCGCAGCGACCGTGACCAACAGGCTTTCCGTCGCGTTACAGGGACTGTACTTTTGCGTCTTTGCGTTATCAGCCA
>Ga0209197_1001787_pt1 | contig 13019 bp, 10 predicted proteins | sample COGITO_mtgs_1105_4_FD_184802 | JGI IMG/M metagenome (GOLD analysis project Ga0209197, IMG submission 184802) | Pelagic marine microbial communities from North Sea - COGITO_mtgs_110512 (SPAdes) (version 2) | ecosystem: Environmental > Aquatic > Marine > Epipelagic ... | reverse complement strand
GATGGGTTGTACAGCAGCACTTCCACCACTGTTGTTTATTCTAAAATTAAATTGAGTAGCTTCAAAGTCTACACTTTTATACCTTCCGCTGTATCCTAGAGTTAATTTCCCTAAATAATCATCATCATCATTCTTTTTGAATTTATACCTTGCGGAAAAATTAGCTGCTAACTCTTCTTCTTCTATATCAAGAAATAATTTATGGTTGTCTGAATCATTTAATGTTTCTTTAAATGACTTCGGTCCTTCAGGGATATTCCAATCGTCTGGTGTTAATAAATATTGTCTTCTATTAGGCGTTGAACTTTTAACATAATTATATGCTCCTCCCCAGTTTATATCTATTTTTTGAGCTAGTTTGTGAGCACCTAATAATTGATGGACAAAAAGTTCTGTTCTATCAAAAACAGCTCTTTGTAAAAAGGCTCCTCCTTCTGGAGCGTAATCAAAAACATCGTGAATCCCTGAATACTCTTCTTGCTTTTGACTTGAAGTATTTATCATTAAGGCGTTGTACTTTATCTCATGGGCTTTATGCTTTAATCTAAGATTACCCATAGCGGTAGTATTGGTTTCGTATGCATATCTTAGAAAATCATAATCTCTCCTTGCTACTCCAGATGTATTAACACTTCCGCGAGAAATTCCTTCATTAAATTTAAATCCACTATCAAATGATGCCACACCAAATACACTTAATTTAGTCTCTTCACCTAATTCATATGAATCTCCTAATTTTATTGATACACTTTTATTGATAGGAGCATTAGACTCAGCCCTATTCCAACTGGTGTTAAAATTATAGTTATTTAAAGGGAAAGAAGGAATTCCAATATCATAGAACCCTGAAGTGTTTGGTCCATCATTTAAATAAAATGTATCTTGAGAATTTGCTTCTGAATTTATACCGGAACCAATTGCTATTTCAAAAAACCCTTTTCCTGTATATTTTTTTGATGAAATGTCTACGTTCGCACCACTAAAATCTCCAAAGTTTTTTGGATTAAACGTTTTATCTATAGAAATAAACTCAATGATATCTGTTGAAAAAATATTTAAATCAATATTTTTATTTGAAGGATTGTTTGAGGGAAGTGGCAATCCATTTAACGTGGTAACATTATATCGATCTCCAAGGCCTCTAACAAAAATAGCTCCAGATCCCTGTTGCTTACTGATTCCTGTAGTTTTAGTTAAGGCGGTGGCTACATTACTAACCCCTTTTTTACTTAACTCTTCTACTCCAATTTTTTGATCTATTGTAACCGCCTTTTGTTGGGCCATTAATAAAGCACTTTCTTTTTGTTTACTTGTGCTTACTTTTAGTTTGACCTCATCAAGAGCAACTCCTTCAGCAGCTTCTAATATTTTATTAATTATGACTGTTTCTCCTACCTTAACCGATACTGGAACCTCTAATGTCTTGTATCCTAAAAAGTCGAATACTAAAATATAGTCTCCAGAATCAACGGATAAAAAGAAATTCCCATCTAAATCTGTTTCTGAACCAATAGTAGTCCCTTTAAGAAAAACACTAGCAAAGGAAAGGGGTTCGTTATCCATTTCCTTGTCCAATAATTGACCTTTAATTACACCTTTATCTTGTGCAACCATCATTTGAAAAATGAATAATGTAAAAACAATTAATAATTTTTTCATTGAATATTATTTAATATTAATTTTATGCAAAATTGGTGCAGTTTTGTAAAGTAAAGGTTAGGGGTATATTACTCTTAGGTTATAGCAATGTTAATTGAATGTTACTGGGTTAAAAGATTGTTAAGCAACAGATTTTAAGTTTAGATTCGCTATTTTTGAATAAACATTTTCAATAAAAAAAAATGAACAACAGTGATATTAAAATTCTTTTGGTTGATGATGAACCTGATATTTTAGAAATTGTAGGATACAATTTAAAAAATGAGGGATATTCAGTTTATACGGCTTGTAATGGTATTGAGGCTGTGAAATCAGCAAAAAAAATAACTCCAAATTTAATTTTACTAGACATTATGATGCCAGAAATGGATGGGATTGAGGCATGTGAAAAAATAAGAACCGTAAAAAGTTTAGAAAATACTTTAATTGCCTTTCTAACAGCTAGAAATGAAGATTACTCTTATGTTGCTGGTTTTGATGCAGGAGCCGATGATTATATTACTAAACCCATAAAACCAAAAGTTTTAATTAGCAAAGTAAAATCACTTTTACGAAGGTTAAAAGCTGAAAGTCAAGAAGATTCTTCAGTTAAAGTAGGTGATATTACCATTAACAGAGACGAGTATTTAATTTTTAAGGATGATAAAAAAATATTTTTACCTAGAAAAGAATTTGAGTTGTTCTCTTTATTAACCTCTAAGCCAGGAAAGGTCTTTAAAAGAGAAACAATTTTAGACCGTGTTTGGGGAAGTGAAGTGGTGGTTGGTGGAAGAACTATTGATGTTCATATTAGAAAATTAAGAGAAAAAATTGGTGACAATCATTTTAAAACCATAAAAGGAGTTGGTTATAAATTTATAATTGATATTGAAGATAAATAAGTTGAACTACTTATGAAATTAAAAAAGACATACTCTTTTTCCCTACTATCGTCTGCATACCTTACCATCACCATACTACTTATAAGTGCTTTAATTTATTTTCTTCTACCAGAAGACAAAAAGCTACTTAGTATACTTGTTTTTTTACCTACAATATTTATACTTTCTTTTTTGATAATTCAATATAGAACTGAACGATTCATTTATGATAGAATAAAAAAAATATATGACGAAGTTTCCATTCTAAATGAAGATGAGTTTATAAGAGCCTCAACAACCACAGATATAGATTCTTTATCTAATAGTGTTAAAAATTATGTTCAGGGAAAAAGAATTGAAATTAAAAATCTTACAGAACGAGATTCTTTTAGAAAAGACTTTTTAGGAAATGTGTCTCATGAATTAAAAACACCTCTTTTTACAGTTCAAGGTTACATTCTTACACTCATTGAAGGAGGAATAAATGATAAAATGATAAGAGATAAATACCTAGAAAGAGCTAACAAAGGTGTTGACAGATTGGTAGCTATTGTAAAAGATTTAGATATGATTGCAAAATTAGAAACTGAGGGTTTAAAGATGAATTATGAAGTTTTTAATATTATTGATCTCATTCAGAATGTTTTTGATTTATTTGAAATGAAGGCTAAAAAAAGAAATATTACACTACAATTCGATAAAATTTATGATTATCCGGTATTTGTAAATGGAGATAAAGAGCGGATTGAGCAAGTTCTTATCAATTTGGTTGTAAACTCTGTAAAGTATGGGAAAACAAATGGTATAACTACCGTTGGAATTGAACCTTATACTGAACATCAATTTATAATTAAAGTAATAGATAATGGTGAAGGGATTGAACAAGAACATATTCCTCGATTGTTTGAGCGATTTTACAGGGTAGATCAAAGTAGGTCTAGAGAGCAAGGAGGTTCTGGCCTTGGCCTATCCATTGTGAAACATATTATTGAGGCACACAACGAAACAATGCTTATAAATAGTACTTTTAAGGAAGGTTCTGAATTTTCATTTACTATGAAAAAGGTAAAATAACTTTTAGGAAATATTTTTTCTGATAATTGACGAAGGCGAATTTATTTACTTTTCTTTATTTGATTTGAGAGTTTTAATTAATCTCATTTAAAATAAAAAGGACTATTTAGCCTACTAAATCAAAGCCTATATCTTTTCTATAATTCATTTTTTCAAAATGAATACTGTCTATTGTTTTATATGATTGACCTAGTGCTTCTTGAATACTATCTGCTAAAGATGTTACAGCTAGTACTCTTCCGCCGTTCGTTACAATAGCCTCCTCTTTTATCTTAGTTCCTGCGTGAAAAATAATAGAATCCTTGCGGTTATCAAGACCAGAAATAACAGCTCCTTTTTCATATGACTCAGGATATCCTCCCGAAACTAACATAACAGTAGTTGCAATTTTATCTGTCACAGAAAATTCTTTCTCCTCTAAATTTTGATTGGCAACGCCATCAAAAAGATCAAATAAATCTGATTGAATTCTTGGCAAAACAACTTCAGTTTCTGGATCTCCCATTCTAACGTTGTACTCAACAACTGAGGGGTTTCCGTTATCATTCATTAATCCAATAAAAATAAACCCTCTGTAATCTATCCCGTCTTTTTGCAATCCTAGAATTGTTGGCTTCACAACTAATTCTTCAACTTTATTTAAAAAAATTTGATCAGCAAACGGTACAGGTGAGATTGCTCCCATACCTCCTGTGTTCAATCCTTTATCTCCCTCTCCAATTCTCTTATAATCTTTTGCAGATGGTAATATCTTATAGCTTGTGCCGTCTGTAAGGACAAATACAGACAACTCTATTCCTTTTAAAAATTCTTCAATGACTACAGTTGAAGATGCCTCTCCAAATTTTTGGTTGGAAACCATCTCTTCTAACTCAGATTTCGCCTCCTCTAAAGAATCTAAAATTAATACCCCTTTCCCTGCTGCCAAGCCATCTGCTTTTAGTACATAAGGTGGCGCTAAACTTTCCAAAAATAATTTACCTTGTTCTAAGGTTTCTTTTGTGAATGACTGATATTTTGCTGTAGGAATTCCATGCTTAAACATAAACTCTTTAGAAAAATCTTTACTTCCTTCTAGCAAAGCCCCATCTTTCTTTGGACCTATTACTGGAATATTTTTTAATTCATCGTCTGCAAGAAAAAAATCATGAACTCCATTTACTAACGGAGCTTCTGGGCCTACAATAACCATTTGAATGTCAAAAGCTATTACCGCTTTTTTTACAGATTCAAAATCTGTAGGATTAACATCGATATTAGTGGCTATTTCTTGAGTACCTGCATTTCCTGGAGCAACAAAAATATGGGTTACTTTTTTACTTTGAATAAGTTTGTGAGTAAATGCGTGCTCTCTTCCTCCAGAGCCTAAAATGAGTATGTTCATGTTATAGTATAATCTTTTACAAAGATAGTTTTCTCTAATTAATTTAAGCTCTGTTAAAACCCCATTTCATAAAATATTTTATTGCAGAGGAAGTGTGTATTAAAAATAATTTTCTCTGATTTAAAGATCCTTGCTTTAAAACATGAACTATTTCTTCTCTTGGATAATAAAGTTTCTTTTTATCTAATTTTTCTATTTTCCTACAAATATCTACATCTTCCATATATAAAAAAAAGCGCTCATCAAATCCATCTAATGACACAAAATCATCTGTTTTGTAAAGGTGAAAACATCCTGTGATGTAATCTGCAAAAAAGGATGTTTTTAGATTTTTATCATCATACTTTCCCCTTCTTATAAGATAGGCAACTAGAGGTGCTATAGATTTAAATCTTCTTGCTAGAAGTTCTAATAATTTAGGATATCTTCTACAGGAATGTTGAAATTCACCATTTGGGAATAATACTTTTGGGGCAATCATGGATACAATTTCATGTCTATCTAGTTTGGCAATTAGATTAGGAATGACAGAAGTTTTAAAAAAAACATCAGGATTTAAAATTAAATGATAATTAGATTGATTTTGAATTTTCTTTATAACAAGGTTATGGCCAGGTCCAAATCCAATATTTTTACCAACAGCAATATATTCAACTTCTGGTTGATTAAAAACACCTTCAAATTGTTTATCTGGTGTATTATCTATCAAAAAAAGCTTCTTTGTTAACGGAGTTTTTAAAAAACAATCAATTGTTTTTGACAATTCTGATAAGTCTTCCTTAAAAAGCACAATAGATGAAGTAAAATCTAATTTATTTTTTGTCATTTAATATGCATTTTCTTGACCTTTAATCATATTAAAAATTGTGAGTAAAACTATCTTTAAGTCTAATAAAAAAGACCAGTTTTCAATATAAAAAATATCTAATCGTACCCTATTTACAATATCTGATTTTTTTTTAACTTCACCTCTATAACCAGAAACCTGAGCTAGTCCTGTTATTCCTGGTTTTACAGAGTTTCTAGTTAAATAATTATCTATATTACTTATGTAATTTTTGGTTTGAATATTAATATGAGGCCTTGGACCAACAACACTCATCTCACCTCTTAAAACATTAAAAAACTGAGGCAATTCATCTAAACTAGTTTTTCTAAGAAAATACCCTATTTTGGTAATTCTAAAATCATTTTTTACAGTTGAGGTTTGATCTGAGATAGAATTAACCCTCATGGATCTTATTTTGTAACAATAAAATTGTTCTCCATTTATACCATCTCTTTTTTGTTTAAAGAAAAATGGCCCTCTAGAATCTATTTTAACAACTACCCATAAAATAGGTAACAACCAAGACAACAATAAAATAAAAATTAATATAGAAAAAATAATATCAAAACATCTTTTAATCAAGTGTGTTTCAAACATTTCAAAAGGGAGTTTTTTTGGCTTTAAAATAGGAATAGTCCCTAAATATTCTTTAGTGAAATTTTTACTGTAAATCACTTTATTTTCTGGGATTAATCTAACTTGAATTTTATTCTCATCAGAAAAATTTATAATTTCTTTAAGTTGAAGAGAACTTACTGAATTTACTTCACAATATATTTCATCAATATTGTTTTTTCTAGAAAAAATCAAACCATCATTTACAGATCCTAAATGATATTTAAATAATTTGTTGTTATCTGAAAAATAGCCCCTAAAACGATATCCTAAATATTGTTTATCGTTAAATATTGAAACAATATCTTTAGCAGGTTTATTATCTCCGATTACAATAACAGTTCTGAAATTTTTTCCACTTGACCTATATATTTTTAAGAGAAAAAAGTAGAGAAACTTAGTTGTTGCAATAACAAATAGTATAGAAAATATAATATTTGATTGTTTGCTAACGACTTCACCCTCTCTGAAAATAGAGAAATAAGCAAAAAAAGCAAGTATAAAAATAAAAAACTGAGCACCTAATAAACTTAATATCCTTAAAATATGAGTATATCTGAATACATTATAAAACTTTGTGAAATAGGAAATAATTAACCAAAAAATAGTAATATAAATATTAAATTTTATACCTAAAAACTCTTTGGGTCTGAAATAGTAAATAATAAAATTAATAAAAACTATATCCAATAATATTATTAATGGTCTAATTAAGTACGAATATTTTTTAATTTTAGTTTTCAACTATTTGTCAGATTTCTAAATGTTATTATAAATTGATTTAAAATTTGATTTTTTGAAAATTTTTCTACTATGTAACTTCTTGAATTCTCACCATAGTTATTAATTAATTTTTTGTTAGATTTTAACTCATAAACATATTTCAAAACATCTGTCGTACTATTAGTTTCAAAAAACTTACCCCCTTTAGATTCAATTATAACCTTTGCGACCTCTGACTTTAAACTTCCTGTTATTAGTGACGGTCTCTTGCTAGCCATCATTGCTAAAATCTTAGATGGCATGACAGTATCTATTAAGTTAACTTTTTGAAACAAAATATGTAGATCTGCACTACATAACAAATCTGATAATTCAGAGTAAGCAACAGGATTATAAAACCAAATATTTTCTAAATCCAATAATTTTTCTTCTAACCAATATCGCTTACTTCCATTTCCTACTACAATAATTTGAATATCTTTTTCTTTATCTAATTCTTTAGCAAATTTTATAAAAAAATCCCAATCTTGTTTCTCTCCAATATTACCAGAATATAGTATTTTAAATTTATCGGATTTTAAATACGAATGTTTCTTGTGTCCTTCTGGAACAATGAAATTTTGGTCTACCCAATTAGGTAAAAGTTTTTTTTCTATTTTAATTTTTGTTTTCCCTTTCAGCTTTTTTAACATTGAGAAGCTAATTGTACTTAATAAATCTGCGGAATTTAAAAGTTTACTTTCAACGTAAAATAACATTCTAAAAATAATGTTTTTATCAGTTTTTTCATCAACTAGATTAGAGTCTCTTACTGCATCAAACTCAAAATCTTGAATATGAACCCAAAGTTTAGCTCCTTTTAGTTTTGCAAGAAATTTGCCAATTAGAACACATCCAATAAACGGAACTACGCAAAGAACAACATCTGTTTTTTTAATTTTAAAAAGATTAATGAAAGAGCCAAGTGTAAAATGTAACAAATGCAGAATACGTTTAAAAAAAATAGGTTTTTTGGGAACATATTGTTTAAATCTGTAAATTTTTATCCCATTAATAGACTCTTCATAATATGTTTTTTTTGACCTATACTCTGAATTAATTCTCCATTCAGGGTAGTATGGGAAACCAGTAATTACATTTACTTCAAGACCTTGTTCTCTGTAAAAATTGGCAAGCTGATAAGTATATAGCCCTATTGCTGTATCCTCTGGCCAAAAATTAATCCCAACAATAGTAATTTTATTTTTCATGCAAATATAACTATTGAAGTATTCTTTCTCTTATAATTTTTACTGGAGAACCAGTACATATTTTGTTAGAAGGAATATTTTTAAAAACTGAACTTCTAGCACCAATCAAGGAACCCTCCTCTATTATAACTCCAGGAGCTATAAAAACATCTGTAGCAATCCATACTTGATCATGAATTTTTATGGGTTTTTGATAAATTGGAAAATTTGTTTGCAAATAATCATGAGAACCAGTGCATAGGTATGATCTTTGTGATATGACAACATTATTACCAATATCAATTTCTCCTAGAGTGTACAAATTTACATCATCGCCAATCCAACTATAATCACCAATAGTTAATTTCCATGGATATGTAATTTTAACTGAAGGTCTAATAATTACTTTTTTTCCAATTTTAGCCCCAAATAAACGTAATAAAAAAATTCTCCAACCATATAAAAATTGTGGAGAAGTTCTAAATAAAATAGACTGAATCAACCACCATAATTGGACAACAAAAGTATTTCTTCCTCTAAATTTTTTAGGTAGTTTAAATGTGTTTAAATCTTGAACCAACATTATTTAATAATTTTTATCAGATTTTTCTTGAAGGTATTTACTGTGAAGTTTTCTAAAAAAAACTCTTTGTTATATGTTGCTATTTTTTCTATTTCACTTTTATTTGTTGCAATATAAGTTAATATATCTTGAATACTTTTAATACTATTTTTTTTGACTAAATATCCATTAACTTTATCTTTAAAAATATCAAGAATACCAGCATGATTAGTGGTTACAACCACATTTTTTGTTGCCATTGCCTCTATTATAGAAATAGGCTGCCCCTCCATTTTATAGAACGTTGGGAGTACAAATATATTTCCCCATTTTAAAAGATTTTTTTTAGCCTCTCCATTCACAACACCAACATACTTTGTGTTTTCTAACTCATTTAATAATTGTAAAATTTCTTTAGAAAACTTCTCATCTATATTACCTGCAATTTTAGCCTTGTATATTATGTTATATTTCTCTAAGTTTTTTAATGCTTTTAACAAACAAATAATTCCTTTCTCTTTCATTAAATTACTTAAATAAAAAATTCTTAATTCACCATTAACAAGGTTCTTATCTTCCTCATACAGGTAATCTTGAGCAAAATTTGGTAAACAAAAAATACTACCTTGATCTATAAAGGGAGTCAGATTATGTTTTAATGAGTCAGATAAAACTATTCCTTTGCTAAATCTAGAAACTAAACAATAAAATATATATTTTTTAATCCCATTTAAGGATTTATATTCTTCACCTAGATGATTACCATGAACATGTAATATCAGTTCTTTTCTAAATATAGAACCTAAAATGATGAAGAAACCATACTTTAAAATTCCATAAAATGTTTGACCTGGAGTTATATATATAATTTTATGTTTAAATATTTTAAAAATATTGAGGTATAAGGTCAAATAGAAAAAAGTCTTTTTAAAGGAGAATTTTCCAATCTCCTCATCAAATCTTGAGTATGAAGTATTTATTATATCTACTTCAAACTGAGAATCATCACTTAAAACTTCGCTTACTACTTGATTCGCAATAGATACACCAGAAAGAGGTCCTGGGAAAGGACCTATTAATAAGATTGAAATTTTACTATTCATCTCTATTATAATTATTTAAAGAAAAAAAACATAAAAAAAATGAAAAGAAAATAACCCCGTTCTCTCGTTCTAAAATATTTTCTGATAACATGACTATACTGTAAAAACAAAGAATTATTAAGCTATTTATGTTTCTTTTTTTAATGGCAAGTTTTACATTCAAATACAAAAAAATAAAATACAACAATAATAAAAATAATCCTCCAACTAATAAAAAGCTAATATATTGATTGTGGGAATTATAGTAAACTTCTAAAGATGGATTATTCTTTTTGTAACTTTCTTTTAACTTATCATTGTAATCTCCTATCCCATAACCAAAAAATGGAAATTCTTTAATTAGTTCTGAAGCATTTTTATAGATTACAAACCTAACGCCATAAGAATTAGACTCAATGGATTTTGAATTATTAATTGTGAAAATTTCTGAAAAACGGTTTCTGGTTTTTGGGATTAGAAACAGTAGTAAGCTCAAAGAAATAATTGAAATAATTTTTAGTTTGAGGTTCTTTTTATTTTCAAATAAAGCCCAAAATAAACTCGTAATAATTAGTGCTAGAAGTGGGCCTTTTCTGGCATAAATAATTAAAAAAAATATCAAGACTATATTTATAAAAACTAATATTTTTTTTAAATTTTTATTATGAATAGTTTTATATATAAATGCAGAAAAAAACATCGCAATACAACAATGAATTGACAAATAAATTGGATGTATTCCAAATTTACCTATATCTACCATAATAACTCTGTGAAAGTGGTAGACAATGTCTTTAAAACTATAGTGTGTTAAATAGAACCACAAAAATATTACCGTGTTAAAAAGGAAAACACTTAATATATATATTGATAAAAATAAATTCTTATTCTTTGAAATCTTTTTTCTGTCTGCCGAGTTAAATAGCGAAAACAAAAAAGGAAAAACTAATAAAGAAGACATAGTTTGTAATTTCCGAATTGCATAATCATAGTTTGAAGTGTAAAATAATGTAAAGATTATTCCGAAAAAAAATATAGTATTTAATACAAAAAAACTCGTGTTAAAGTATTTCTTCCTATTCAAATTTAATAGTAAAACTGAAATTCCAAATAATAAAATCCATATAGATTTAAGATTACTTGGCAATAAAATAAGAGCAAATAATAATGCCAAAAAAAAATAAACTAAATCAAATTTATTTAGTGTTTTTATTGATTTCATGTTTGGAAAAAATTAGTAATTCTTTAATGATAAGTTCAATAATTTTAGGAAAATAAACTACAGCTATTAAGGGCCCTATAAAGTAAGTAAAACCATTCGAAAAATCACCTCTTAGAAGAAAAACAAGGTGCATGGCAAAATAAAAGGCCATAATTTTTTTTAAATAATTATCCCCCTTTAGCCATTTAATCATATGTATTATTACAAAAGCCAATATAATTGGTATAACAACAACTCCTATTATTCCAAAATTAATAAAACTTTCAGAAACCAAAGAGTTAGACAAATTACTGAAACTAAAACCATAATCATCTATTAAATACTCACCGATTAATTGACCTGATGAAAGCGGTTTATTTACCCAAATAATTCTTGGAATAAAGAAAAATAAACCTCCTATAAATTGATAACCATATGAAAAACCATATTTGTTAACATAATCTATAGTGACTCCGATATTTGAAAATGCGTCGTAATTTAAAGTATTAAATGCAGTTAATATTCCTCCACCTTTCATTTGATCAATAATTATTGAAGGTTTATTATAGATTTCTGAAAAAGAGGCATCACTATGAGTTATCATAGCTATTAATGGAAAAATAATAATCATAGAAAAGAACAAAATAGAAAGTGTTTTAATGTTACTTTTAAGTATCCTAGGGTAAAACAAAAAAATTAAAGCCAAATAAATGGGTCCTAGAGCATTTCTTTTATCGGTAAATGGATTTTTAAACCAGAAAAAAAGACTAATAAGAATGACCAAAAATATTATGATGTTAATAAAATTCGATTTGTTGAACGTAGGTTTAATTAAGTATTTATAACAAAGGATTATCCCTGCAAATGGAATCATGAATAAAACTTTTTTCCAAATTAATATAGTCATTACTGATTCAGTAGACTTTAGCCAAGCTGGTCTTGAAAACTCTATCTTTAAAAAACTATAACTCATAATAAAGATGATAATACTCAAAAGTAAAATCACAAAAATTGTTAAGGGTAGAAAAGATTTATCTTCTTCTTTTATAATCTTAACATTATAATTCATAATTTTTGGCTTAAGAAAAATATAGCTTATTATAAAAATGATATTAAAGATGTTAATAAGGATATTGGTATATATGATTATCTCTTCTTTAAATGGAAAATTATTAGAAAAATAGGCAGTTTTAATACTTCCAAAAGAATTTATTTGTGCTATTGGCGCTGCTAAAAAAAATAAAAAAGTAAAAACAATAAAAGAAGATAAAAATGGAGAATACCCTTTTTCGTAATAGAGGTGATATGCTGTTATTGCAAATAAAATAACAGCAGTTAAAAAAAATGATGACCAAAGAGGAAAGGACACCTTTAAATTTATAAACATAAAAATAGTTATGCCTATATAAATAGTAAGTAAGATTCCTTTAAGATTCATTTTTCACTAGCTTTATAAAGGTATTAGCCATAGACTCTGTTGAATAGTTCTTCCGACAATATTCAACTATGTGCTTACTTTTTTTATTCCAAATTTCTCTTTCTTTAAATGCTTGCAACAATACTTTATTGAAACTAAACTCTTTATTAGTTTCAAAGAATAATCCATTTTCATTTACATTTAATGCCTCTATTTCGGGTGAATGTTTTTCATTTCTTGAAACCAACATAGGAATTCCAAACCCAAAACTTTGAGTAATGGATAGACCTACATAACCTGGAGAAATACTAAAGAAAGATGTAAAATATAATTCTTTTAGTTTGTCAAAATCAGATATATGTCCAAGTAAATCAATTCTTTTAG
>Ga0209197_1001683_pt1 | contig 13497 bp, 1 predicted proteins | sample COGITO_mtgs_1105_4_FD_184802 | JGI IMG/M metagenome (GOLD analysis project Ga0209197, IMG submission 184802) | Pelagic marine microbial communities from North Sea - COGITO_mtgs_110512 (SPAdes) (version 2) | ecosystem: Environmental > Aquatic > Marine > Epipelagic ... | reverse complement strand
GTCAATTCTTGTAACATCAGATGCGTTACTTAGTCCACTAAGTGTTCTCCACGTGCCACCTGGACCATACCCTTCAAACTTGCTTCCCTGAGTATTATAACGAATGGACCCATAATAAGAAGTATCAGAAGTAGCCCCAGATACATCAATCGGACGTGTGCTATTTTCTCCGACAGGAATACGTAACGCTCCTGTATCACTAATATCAAAAACGACACCCGGGTTGGCTGTTCCAATACCTACAGTTCCATCTATCCAAACCTTTTCTTTTACATATAAATTATTATTGAATGAAACATCGCCATTAACAGCAAGATTAGAGTCCATAGAAACGTCCGTAATAAAATTATTTATACCATTAGCATTAATAACAAATTTATCACTAGCACTATTGACCCCGTTACTGGTGCCAAACGCAAGATTACCGGAAGTATCATATGTACCATTTTCAAAATAAGAACGGATATAACTGGAATGATTGTTGTTACTAACATCGCGTCCTATTCCCGCCCAAACAATACGACCGTGCTCTACTGAATTTCCGCTTGTATTTTCGCCATAAATGGGTTTTGAAATAACCATATCTCCTGTAACTTCTAATGCTGAACGAGGAACCGTAGTTCCAACACCAAGATTACCATTGTCAACGTGTATTTGACTACCTAATACATCGCCATCAAAATCTAATCGGGTTACTTCTATAGTGTTATCATCTTGTTCGGGAAAAATAACTCTAAATTTATTACTATAAAATGTATGAGGTATATTATCAATTCTAGTAGTATCGTTGTTACCATCAGTAGATACAGTCGACAAATGATTAAAAGTATCATCATTATCGCTTGCAATTAATGTGACATTACTATTTATATTACTTGTTTGAATGACATAACTATTAACTTTGAGATAGAAAGGGAATGTAATTTGTATATATTCACAACTTACGTCTACAACAGAACCGGTATTATCAATATATGATACACGGGAACCTGGCGCAGTATTTGTTCCAGATGCTGAAATCCATCCAAAAGTAGTACCACCATCAAATACGTGCCAAGGTTCATTATTGACATCAAACACTGAAGTTGCTGAAACGTCATACAATCCATTAAATACGCGGTCTGAACCTGAATGAGTTGAATAAAGTGTGTTCTGATTACTGGTAAAATTTCCTGTAATACTAGTAGGCAAACTAGTAACATTAAACGAAACATCATTTACTGTAAATGGTCCGTGAGACACGGACGCATTTCCAGAAATATCAACACCAGAATTCAATGATGTCTTCTTAGATACGGTTAATGTATCGTTGAATGTAGAAGACCCACTAACATCAAGTGACGACGATAATGTGGTGGCATTAGACACGTTCAAATTGGAAGAAACAGTAACATTCGAAAGGGTAGTAATCCCAGTAACATTAAGGGTAGAAGAAAGTGTAGTTGCGCCGTTCACATTAAGTGTGGAAGAAAGAGTAGATGCGTTAGTTACATTTAGATTATTCAAAGAAGTGTCACCTGTTGTTTTGAGATTATTAAGAGAAGAATATCCAGTAACATTAAATGAACTGTCAATTGTAGTGTCATTATTAACGGTTAGGGTGCCATCAATAATCGTGTTACCTGAATTATCAATCGAAAAAACATCTAATATACCTTGCGAAGTTCCATCAATAAATGGTATAAATTTTATACCAGAAAATGGGTCTCCCGCTGTTCCTGTGCCATCTTTGGGATAGATACCCAGACCATTAGATGTGTCACCAATAACAATACTACTGGATGATGTTGATGTATCTCCGGATGATGTTACCGTCCCACCCGCTTTCAGTGTCACATTACTCGCTGTAATGACACCTGTAACGTCCATAACTTCATCATTCGCACTTAATCCATTAATAGTTAGTTTATTATCTATAATCTCAATAAACCTTGTTCTGGTTCCACTATTTAGAATACTAATAGCGTCATCTTGAATGGTAGTTATATTATTGGTATTATCAATTCTTAATTTATTTGCCAAGTTAATATTCTCATTGGGGACGGTGAGACTTCCTCCGATAATAGCATCACCAGATGCAGTTAAATCATTCAATTCTATATTTCCTGAAATCTGTAAATTTCGAATGGTTGTATTGTTGTTTAATGAAACATCTCCAGTAACATCCAATCGTGATTTTAATGTAGTTGGCTCGGATACGTGTAAAGTAGACTTCAAAGTAGTCGCATTATTAACTGATAACGTGGAATTCAACGTAGTCGCATTATTAACTGATAACGTATTATTTAATGTAGTCACGCCGGTAACTGTAAGTGTGTTTGTCTGTACGCCACCAGTATTTACAGTAAGTTTGTTATTAAATATACTGGTGTTATTAACTTCCATAGTGGTAAGTGTGCTTTTACCAGTAACATTTAAGGTGGAATTAAAAGTAGCATTTTTAGAAACCGCTAACGTAGATTTAAGTGAGGTAGAACCTATAACTTGAATATCATCATTAAATGAAATATTACCAAAAAACGTACCATCAAGTTCAATCGTTCCTGGTATTTTTATCTTATCCGATGCGGTACCAATAATAATCTGGTTATCGTCAGTAATGGTAGAATCCGCACCAATGGCAGTAGAATGTGAAAAAGAACCACTAATGTCTGTATTATATCCTAGGAATGTATTATAGTCTCCGTTATAATTAGAATATCCTGCAACATTTCCGATAAATGTATTATAGTCCCCTCTATTATTAGAATATCCCGAATCATGTCCGACCGCAACATTGCCCCCACCTGTAGAATTACTTAACAATGTATCTGACCCAATACCGATATTTTGAATTCCATTAGTATTAGCTATTAATGAATTGTATCCAATCGCAATACTATCGCTTGTCGTAGTCTGTGATAACGCATAATTACCCAACGCAATATTATTCTTACCATCTATATTATTTGTTAATGTAGCAAATCCCAATGAAGTATTCGCTGTATTTTGAGAAAATCCAGCACCAATCGATATACCTGTAGTTCGAACAATTCCACTGAAGTTAATATACCGAATAGCTACATTGCTAGAATAATGAATGGGTTCGTCAGAATCTAGGTCATTAATAAAATTTGTAGACCCTTTTATTTTTGTGATAACAAATCGTAACTTGGTTGTTTCAAATTGTTTTTCAATACCTATTGTTTCAGTAAATTGTTGATTTTTAAGGTCAGAATCGTCTACTATATTAGTTTTATCAAATTTTAATAACTGAACCCATTTACTAACATTATTACTATCAAAGAATTCGCCTAATAAATAACCTTCCGTCGGAACTTGATAAGTATCTGTATTGATTTCAAACGCATCTATGGTAGTAGGGTATGGTAAAAGTATTTCTATATACTCAGCATTGGTAGACACAGTAGTATTGAGTTCTTCTTTTGATAAATAGAAATTAGTGTTATGTATAAGATTTGGGTTAACTGTGTAATGTGACGACCCCTGAACTTCTACATATCCATTTATTGCTGATTTCCAAGATTTTTGATTATTTACAAACGCACTTGATACTGAGTTTGCCCCGGCAGTGGAGTTTAATGACGAAGACAAAATATTATAAGAAGCATCTGCGAAAAATACGATAAATTGGTTTACTGCGGATGATACAGCACTGTCGAATATAGAACCAGCAATAACGGAAGACAAATAAACAGAATCGCCAATAACTAGATTTTTATTATTTATAATAACAGCTCCATCTTTATTAACTAAAATTTTATTACTGATATTTGCATTACCATTAATAGAGACATCCGAACTTATCGATAAGTTTCCATTAACATACGTATCACCAACAACATATAAGTTGGAATTAATACTCACGTCACCTCCAACTATTAATGCGGAATTCATAGAAACATCACTGAATGTAATAATATTTGAGTTGAACTCCGCGTTCCCGCCAACTGCTAATCCAGAATTCATAGAAACATTACCGCCGACAGTAAGCGCGTTATCCATAGAAACATCATTTACTGCGTGCAACTTGTTATTAACTTTAACCTCGCCAACCACATACAATTTGGAATTGAGACTAACGTCATCGCCAACAAACAATGTAGAATTCATAGAAACATCGTTGTGGAAAGTAGTTTTACCGGATTGGTCTATAGTTAACCTGTTATTATCACCATCCGTTTTGATAACCAGAGATGTATTGTCACCAGTAAGAGTAGTTATTGTAGGTTCCGTATCATTACTTGCCGAACCGAGTTTGAGTGTTCCCACTTTGGATGTAGTAAGTTCAATTCCTTCGCCACCAGATATAACGAAATCCCTAGCAACAACCTTACCAATAACAGTTAATACTTCATTGAAACTAGTATCTTCGGAACCAATTACTGTGTTATCCAAAATAGTAAGACTATTAGTAGAAATGTTGTTTGCTGCCATAGAATCTACATTTAGTGATGAATTCATAGAAACATCGCCAATAAAATTTGTGGTTGTTTCGAAAACCGTATTTCCACGAATGGTTAACCCTGAATTCATAGAAACATCACCCCCTACGATCAATCCAGTATCCATAGAGACATCTCCAATAACGTTAAGTTTTGAATTGAAGCTAACATCGCCCCCGACGATTAATCCAGTATTCATAGAGACATCTCCAACAACATTAAGATTTGAATTGAAGTGAATATCGCCACCAACGACAAGGTTCGAATTAATAGAAACATCAGTAATAAATTCGTTTTGTCCGGTAGCGTGAATGATGTACTTGTCGTCGGCTACATTTACACCATCACTTGTCCCAAACGCAAGATTACCAGATGTATCATTTGTCCCGTCTTCAAAATAGGAACGAATATAACTGGAATGATTGTTGTTACTAATATCACGCCCTATTCCCGCCCAATCAATACGACCGTGTTCTTGGTTTTCGCCAGAATTATTTACGCCAGTTATAGCATTGGATAAAACCATATTACCGGTTATTTCAAGAGCACTACGAGGATTTACATTACCTATACCAATATTACCATTATCAAGATGTAATTTACTACCGATTACATTTCCCGAGAATGTGAATTTGGAAATACACGCATAATTAGTTGCTGTTGATACATTTTTAATTATAAATCTTATTTTGTTAGTAAAAAACTTATTACTGACATCAATTGAAACATCACTAGATTGGATTCCTGTGCCCTCATCTTCATAATCAATCAACTTACTCCAATTATTATTTATATCACCCAATAATACGAACTTAGTAATACCTGGATTATTAGTAGAATCAAAATTATCACACGCAATAGTTATTGTTTGAAGACCTGTGTAGAATGGTAACTCTAGCTCAATATATTCGCCAAGGAATTGCTCCCCAAGGATATCCTGACTTATTGGTGAATTGTCATTTGGAACACCACTTTCATAATTAGCAGAACTTCTCCAATTTGTACTTAGATCAGTTGAAAACGCATTCCATTGTTCGTTCGTTTCTTGAAATGAACTCGCAGAAATATTATATAACCCATTAAAAACGCGCTCAGAATTAGAAAATTTCGAATATATAACTTTGTTAGTATCCGTAAAATTCCCGGTAACACTTAATGGTAAATTTTGAATGTTAAACGAAATATCATTTGATGTAATACTGCCATTTTCAATAACAATGTCATCATTAACTGATAATCTAGAATTCAAAGTGGTATCCCCATTCACGGTAAGCATAGAGTCCATAGAAACATCATTGCCAATATACATTTTGCCATTAACGGACGCATTCCCGCCTATATAAATAGCATTATCCATAGAAACATCCCCAGTAACATATAATTTGTTATTCATAGACACATCACCTCCAATACTTAACTGTCTATTTAATGATAAATCACCGTCAACAAATAAATTTGAGTTGAAACTGACATCATTTCTTACCATTAATAATTCGTTCATAGAAACATTACCACCTACTGTAAGCCGCGTATTCATAGAAACATCACCAACAACATATAATTTTTGATTCATAGAAACATCATTGCCGACAAAAAGCATATTATCCATAGAAACATCATTCGCAATATATAATTTTTGATTAAAACTAACATCGCCTCCGACAGTAAGGATAGTATCCATAGAAACATCATTACCAACATATAATTTTTGATTTATAATCGTGTTTTCACCAACAAATAAATCGGAATTGAAACTAACATCATTTCCAACCATTAACATTTCATTCATACAAACATCATTGGCAACAAATAACTTGGAATTCAAACTAACATCATCTTTAACATATAAATTCCCATTTAAGGAAATATCCTCTGTAATAATCAATTGATAGTCGTTTACCGTAGTATTGATAACTTTGACTTCTTGTTGTTGATAAACTCCTAGAGTTCCACGTATTACCAGGTCCCCCGAAATATCTACATTGGAATTGAATGAAGTATCACCTTGGACTAGAAGTTTAGAATCAAATATAACATTATTGCCAACGTGTAGTTTTTCGTTCATCGAAACGTCATTCGCAACAAACAGGTTAGAGTTAAAACTAACGTCATTTCCAACCATTAATCGTTCATTCATAGAAACATCATTCGCAACAAACATTTTTGCGTTGAAACTAACATCACTACCAACCATTAATCGTTCATTCATAGAAACATCATTGGCAACAAATAAATTGGAATTAAGTGAAGTATCGCTATTTACTAATAATCGTCCATTTAACGAAATGTCGCCATCGTTTACATTAATATTATTGTTGCGAAGTGTTAAGTTGCCGCCACTCATATCTAAATACCCACGCAAGTAAGTATCTATAAATCTATTGGATTTGGGGTCAACTAACCAATCATCTTGAGATGACATTATAACCTCTTATATATTTACACTGATAGAATGATTTACTGTATTGTAACAAAATACTAAATAAATATGACAGAATTTAGTATTTTGTTATAATATTTGCAGAAAATAAATATTTATTCAAGAATTTATATGCCGACTTTATATATAGTCAAGCAATGAGTACATGGTTTGATCAGTCAAACAATGCGAATAAATTAAGACAGAGTTACTTAAAGGGTTTTTTAGACATAAGTGGTGGTGCGGTTAATATCCGGGCAGATAATTCATTGAATTTTTATACTACTGCTGAGGATGGTGTATCTAAAGTGGCGATTGATGCGTCTGAGTTTCACGTTATGGGTAAGCGTTATGAGAGTGATACCTCTGAAATTATGACTGATGTGTCACGTCAGAAGTTTGCTTTCTTAAAAGATTTATCGGATAACGTCCAGTTTCAGTTGGATAAACACGACAATACATTAAAATATGTTGCGTCTGATGGAAGTGGTAATGACGATACATTAATCCGTTTATTAGGAAAGGACCAGTCTGGATTTACTGACGCAAGCACAAACAACCAGATTGAATTAAACGGACATTTAGTTCCAAGTGAAGCTTTTCAATGGGATATTGGTAGTGAGGAGAAACCATTTAGAAGTTTGTATTTAGAAAATAATACCATTTTCTTCAAGGTAGAAGACGAACGCTCCGGAACACAAGGAAATTTCACATCCTTCTCGTTCAATGATGCTACCGGACAATTGGATTTAAGTTTTAATGGAAAAACAGGTTCAACCGTGTTATCTTATGACGATAAAGTATCGATTGGTTATGACCCATCTAATAATAATCCTGCAGCTAATTTTGATTTAAGTGGTACTTCACAATTCCAAGGTAAGATGAATGTAAAAAGTGGAGATATATCTTTAAATGACAACCTAGTTGTAGGTAAATCCTCAACATTAAAATCTACGTTGGATGTTGCTAAGGCTGCCACATTAAAATCCACATTAAAGGTTTCCAAAGCCGCAACTTTAAGTTCTACATTGGCCGTGACTGGTGCTTCCACAATGGGTAATACCTTGAAGGTGAATGATACTTTGACTGTATCTAAGGCATCTACACTAAGTTCTACTTTGGATGTTACCAAGGCTTCCACCTTAAAATCCACATTAAAGGTTTCCAAGGCTGCCACCTTAAGTTCCACATTGGCAGTGACTGGTGCTTCCACAATGGGTAATACCTTGAAGGTGAATGATACTTTGACTGTATCTAAGGCATCTACCTTAAGTTCTACTTTGGATGTTACTAAGGCTTCCACTTTGAAATCCACATTGAAGGTTTCCAAGGCAGCAACTTTAAGTTCCACATTGGCCGTGACTGGTGCTTCCACTATGGGTAGCACATTGAAGGTGAACGATACATTAACTGTATCTAAGGCATCTACTCTAAGTTCTACTTTGGATGTTACCAAGGCTTCCACGTTGAAATCCACATTGAAGGTTTCCAAGGCAGCAACATTAAGTTCCACATTGGACGTGACTGGTGCTTCCACTATGGGTAATACATTAAAAGTGAACGATACTTTGACCGTTTCCAAGGCATCCACACTAAGTTCCACTTTGGATGTTACTAAGGCTTCCACCATGAAATCTACATTGAAGGTTTCCAAGGCAGCAACTTTAAGTTCCACATTGGCCGTGACTGGTGCTTCCACTATGGGTAGCACATTGAAGGTGAATGATACTTTGACTGTGTCTAAGGCATCTACTCTAAGTTCTACTTTGGATGTTACTAAGGCTTCCACTTTGAAATCCACATTGAAGGTTTCCAAGGCAGCAACTTTAAGTTCCACATTGGCCGTGACTGGTGCTTCCACTATGGGTAGTACATTGAAGGTGAACGATACATTAACTGTATCTAAGGCATCTACACTAAGTTCTACTTTGGATGTTACTAAGGCTTCCACCATGAAATCCACATTGAAGGTTTCCAAGGCTGCCACATTATCTTCCACATTGGCCGTTACTGGTGCTTCCACTATGGGTAGCACACTGAAGGTGAATGATACATTAACTGTATCTAAGGCATCTACTTTAAGTTCTACTTTGGATGTTACCAAGGCTTCCACTTTGAAATCCACATTGAAGGTTTCCAAGGCTGCCACATTAAGTTCCACATTGGCCGTGACTGGTGCTTCCACTATGGGTAGCACACTGAAGGTGAATGATACTTTGACGGTATCTAAGGCATCCACAATGAAATCTACATTAAAGGTTTCCAAGGCTGCCACATTAAGTTCCACGTTGGCCGTGACTGGTGCTTCCACTATGGGTAATACATTGAAGGTCAATGATACTTTGACTGTTTCCAAGGCATCTACTCTAAGTTCTACTTTGGATGTATCCAAGGCTTCCACCCTGAAATCCACATTGAAGGTTTCCAAGGCTGCCACATTAAGTTCCACACTGGCCGTGACCGGTGCTTCCACTATGGGTAGCACATTGAAGGTGAATGATACTTTAACCGTATCTAAGGCATCTACACTAAGTTCTACGTTGGATGTTACCAAAGCTTCTACCCTGAAATCCACATTGAAGGTTTCCAAGGCTGCAACTTTAAGTTCCACACTGGCAGTAACTGGTGCTTCCACTATGGGTAACACATTGAAGGTGAATGATACTTTGACTGTTTCCAAGGCATCTACTCTAAGTTCTACTTTGAATGTTACCAAGGCTTCCACATTAAAATCCACATTAAAGGTTTCCAAGGCAGCAACTTTAAGTTCCACATTGGCCGTGACTGGTGCTTCCACTATGGGTAACACATTGAAGGTAAATGATACTTTGACTGTGTCTAAGGCGTCCATACTCAGTTCCACATTAGATGTTACCAAGGCATCCACATTGAAATCCACATTGAAGGTTTCCAAGGCTGCCACATTAAGTTCCACATTGGCTGTGACTGGTGCTTCCACTATGGGTAGCACATTGAAGGTGAATGATACTTTGACTGTCTCCAAATCATCCATACTCAGTTCCACATTGGATGTTACCAAGGCTGCCACATTGAAATCAACTTTAAATGTTTCCAAGGCTGCCACTTTAAGTTCCACATTAGAGGTATCCGGCAAAACAACATTACAAGATGACGTATCTATGAACGGACATGTAGATATTAGTGGTGATTTAATAATAAACGGTAACCTAACCGTATACCAATATGATGATGTAAAAAAGATTAATACAACCGTAAATGATTATACATTAATTGTTACAGAAGATATTTCATTAAATGGAGAACTTAAAATATCTGGTGATGCTTCATTCAATGGAGATTTATATGTCAAACAAGCAACTACATTAGCTTCCACGTTGGATGTTGCCAATGCTTCCACATTGAAATCAACTTTAAATGTTTCTAAGGCTGCCACATTATCTTCTACATTAAATGTGACAAACGCAACTACATTGGGTTCTACATTGGACGTAAGTGGAGATGCTGTTTTCGAACAGGATGTTACAATTAAGGGCGACTTACACTTAGGTGACTTTATTACAATTGATAATTCAGAGAATGTTATGACCATAGGTACTGGAGATATAAATGACACGCCTTTTGTAGTTAACGGAACATTATATGCTAATAGATTTACATCCGCAGTTACATCCAGTACAGGTTCTACTACTGCTTCAGATTTGACAGTGGGTGATGTAAGTGGTGTAAAATTTGTGGGTTATAATCAGGGATTAGCAATTCAAACGCGTGTAGACGGCGTAAATCTAAGTAATGCTGTGACAATTGAGGAATCGGGCGATGTCTCGTTTAACTATAATGTCCGTGTTGTCAAATCAGCTGACATGAAGTCCACTCTGAATGTTTCCAAAGCTGCCACCCTAAGTTCTACTTTGGATGTTACTAAGGCTTCCACCTTGAAATCTACTTTGAAGGTTTCCAAGGCTGCAACTTTAAGTTCCACACTGGCAGTAACTGGTGCTTCCACTATGGGTAATACATTAAAGGTCAATGATACTTTGACTGTTTCCAAGGCATCTACTCTAAGTTCTACTTTGGATGTTACCAAGGCTTCCACCATGAAATCCACATTGAAGGTTTCCAAGGCTGCCACATTATCTTCCACATTGGCCGTGACTGGTGCTTCCACTATGGGTAGTACATTGAAGGTGAATGATACTTTGACTGTATCTAAGGCATCTACTCTAAGTTCTACTTTGGATGTTACTAAGGCTTCCACCATGAAATCCACATTGAAGGTTTCCAAGGCTGCCACATTATCTTCCACATTGGCCGTGACTGGTGCTTCCACTATGGGTAACACATTAAAGGTGAATGATACATTAACTGTATCTAAGGCATCTACTCTAAGTTCTACTTTGGATGTTACCAAGGCTTCCACATTGAAATCCACATTGAAGGTTTCCAAGGCTGCCACATTAAGTTCCACTTTAGCAGTAACTGGTGCTTCTACTATGGGTAATACATTAAAGGTAAATGATACTTTAACTGTCTCCAAAGCATCTACCCTCAGTTCTACTTTGGATGTTACCAAGGCATCCACCCTGAAATCCACATTGAAGGTATCCAAGGCAGCAACTTTATCTTCCACATTGGCTGTGACTGGTGCTTCCACCATGGGTAGCACATTGAAGGTGAATGATACTTTGACGGTATCTAAGGCATCCACATTGAAATCTACATTAAAGGTTTCCAAGGCTGCCACATTGTCTTCCACGTTGGCCGTTACTGGTGCTTCCACTATGGGTAGCACACTGAAGGTCAATGATACTTTGACTGTTTCCAAGGCATCTACTCTAAGTTCTACTTTGGATGTTACTAAGGCTTCCACCCTGAAATCCACATTAAAGGTTTCCAAGGCTGCCACATTAAGTTCCACTTTGGACGTGACTGGAGCTTCTACCATGGGTAGCACATTGAAGGTGAATGATACTTTGACTGTATCTAAGGCATCTACACTAAGTTCTACTTTGGATGTTACCAAGGCTTCCACCATGAAATCCACATTGAAGGTTTCCAAGGCTGCCACATTAAGTTCCACGTTGGCCGTGACTGGTGCTTCCACTATGGGTAATACCTTGAAGGTGAATGATACTTTGACTGTATCTAAGGCATCTACACTAAGTTCTACGTTGGATGTTACTAAGGCCTCCACCCTGAAATCCACATTAAAGGTTTCCAAGGCTGCCACATTAAGTTCCACGTTGGTCGTGACTGGTGCTTCCACTATGGGTAGTACATTGAAGGTGAATGATACTTTGACTGTTTCCAAGGCATCTACTCTAAGTTCTACTTTGGACGTTACCAAGGCTTCAACCTTGAAATCCACATTAAAGGTTTCCAAGGCTGCCACCTTAAGTTCCACATTGGCAGTGACTGGTGCTTCCACCATGGGTAATACATTAAAGGTGAATGATACTTTGACTGTATCTAAGGCATCTACTCTAAGTTCTACTTTGGATGTTACTAAGGCGTCCACAATGAAATCTACATTGAAGGTATCCAAGGCAGCAACTTTAAGTTCCACATTGGCTGTGACTGGTGCTTCCACTATGGGTAATACATTGAAGGTGAATGATACACTAACTGTTTCCAAAGCATCCACCCTCAGTTCTACTTTGGATGTTACTAAGGCGTCCACAATGAAATCTACATTGAAGGTTTCCAAGGCTGCGACGTTAAGTTCAACATTGGCAGTAACCGGTGCTTCCACCATGGGTAACACTTTGAAGGTGAATAATACTTTAACTGTTTCTAAGGCATCTACACTAAGTTCAACTTTGAATGTGACTAAGGCTTCCACCTTAAAATCTACATTGAAGGTTTCTAAGGCTGCCACATTATCTTCCACATTAGCCGTAACTGGCGCGTCCACTATGGGTAACACGTTGAAGGTGAATGATACATTGACTGTATCTAAGGCATCTACTCTAAGTTCTACTTTGGATGTTACCAAGGCTTCAACCTTGAAATCTACATTAAAGGTTTCTAAGGCTGCCACATTATCTTCCACATTGGCAGTAACCGGTGCTTCCACTATGGGTAATACATTGAAGGTGAATGATACTTTGACTGTTTCCAAAGCATCCACTCTCAGTTCCACATTAGATGTTACCAAGGCTGCCACATTAAAATCTACATTGAAGGTTTCCAAAGCGGCTACTTTATCGTCCACCCTCGCTGTGACTGGTGCTTCTACTTTATCTTCCACGTTACACGTTTCTGGTGATGCAACATTCGCAAACGATGTATCACTGAATGCTGATGTTGATATTAGCGGCGATTTGGTAATCCGGGGTAAATTGTCTGTATACCAAACAAGAGATACAATGACTATCAATACTACGATTAATGATTATACATTGATTGTTACGGAAGATATTTCGTTGAATGGGGAATTCAAAGTTTCTGGCGATGCGTCTTTCAACTCTGAAGTCTTTGTTTCTGGCGATGCGTCTTTCAATTCGGATGTTCGTGTAGGTGGATACTTGGAACAATGGTAAATGTGTCTGCTGTATATGCGGATACTTGATTTGATTTGAAATTATGATTAATATGATAATTTCAAAATAGTATGTTTGTAATTTTTGGTTTTGTGTTAGTATTTATGGTTAT
>Ga0209197_1001656_pt1 | contig 13657 bp, 14 predicted proteins | sample COGITO_mtgs_1105_4_FD_184802 | JGI IMG/M metagenome (GOLD analysis project Ga0209197, IMG submission 184802) | Pelagic marine microbial communities from North Sea - COGITO_mtgs_110512 (SPAdes) (version 2) | ecosystem: Environmental > Aquatic > Marine > Epipelagic ... | reverse complement strand
AACTTTACTTTTAAATTAAAAAGAAATAATAGAAAAGTAAAACAAGATAATTTTCAGGTTTTAAGAGAAACTATCATGCCAAGTGTTTTAGTAGAATTAGGGTTTTTAACCAATAGAAAAGAAGGCGATTTCTTGAATTCTAAAAATGGTCAGGTTCAAATGGCAAATGAAATAGCAGTAGCTATTTATAGTTATATTAAAAATTTAAAATTAAATACGGTTGTAGATATGGGTGATACTGCAGCGCCGATAAACGAAATTAAGTTTAAAGTGCAGATTGCAGCAGGAAAAAATAGACTTAGAACAAAATCTTATAATTTTAAAGGTTTAAAAAATATAGAAAGAAAGATTTTTGGTCGTATTTATAAATATTATTACGGTAACTCTTCTTCCTATAAAGCGATTAAAGAGTCATTAAAAAAAGCAAAATCTAACGGCTATAAGCAGGCTTTTATTATTGCTTTTAAAAATGGTGAAAAAATAGCTTTAGAGGAAGCTTTAAAAATGCCATAATATTAAGGGCTTCTAACAAAAATTATTAGTAATTTTGTTGTAAAACTTCTATATATGTCTAAAGAATTAAAAACAGGAATTATTGCAGTAATTATTATTGGTATTTCTATTTGGGGCTTTAATTTTCTAAAAGGACAAAACTTATTAGATCCTGGTTCTCGAACCTTTAAAGTTGAATATGCTAGAATTGGTGGGTTGTCTGAGTCTAGTACAGTTACAATTAATGGTCTAAAAGTAGGTAAGGTAGACAATATAGAGTTTGATACTAGTTTAGAAAAGAGAGGTCATTTATTAGTAACATTTATCATAGATAATGATTTTGAGTTTTCTAAGAGAAGTATCGTTAAAATTTATTCTCCAAATCCTTTAAGTGGCTCTAACTTAGCAATAATACCTAATTACGAAGGCGATATAGCAATGTCTGGAGACCTCCTTCAGGGTGAGATGGAAGAAAGTTTATTTACCTCAATAGGAGAGCGATTAAACCCACTTCAACAAAAAATAGAAAGTGTAATTGTAAGAACAGACAGCCTATTTGGTGGTTTAAATAAAGTGTTAAATGACAATACTATTAGCGGAATTAATACATCTATTGCTAATTTATCTGCAACGATAGTAGATATCAGAAAAACTATTGAAGCCGTGAATTCTATGGTTTCAGATAATCAAGAAAACTTAAAAATTACTATAGAAAATACAAGAAATATTACAGCGAACTTTAGCAAAGTATCGGAGAATATAAATGCGGTAGACTTTAAGAAAATTATAGATAAGGCAGACGAGGCGGTAGGCAATTTTAACGAAATGTCAAAAAAAATAAATGCTGGAGAAGGAACTTTAGGTCAGTTGCTTAATGATAAAAGAATGTACGATAATTTAGAGGCGGCTACTGGAGAGTTAGAACAGCTCCTGAGAGATATTAAGTTAAATCCAAAAAGATATATTCATTTTTCAGTATTTGGGAAACGACAGCAGCCTTACTCTGAAAAGATAAAAAACTAATTTATAACCAATAGCACTATATAAATGCAATACTTACCAAATATACTTTTTGTAATCGCATTAATCGCTGGTCTTGGCTTTTTTGCGATGAATATTCGTAAGATCTTTAGAAATATAAATCTAGGGAAATCTATAGACAGAACAAACAACAAACCCGAACGTTGGAAAAATATGATTAAGATTGCTTTAGGGCAGTCTAAAATGGTTAAAAGACCTTTTTCCGGTTTTTTACATATTGTTGTATATCTTGGCTTTGTGATTATTAATATTGAGGTTTTAGAAATTATTATCGATGGAATTTTGGGAACGCATAGAATTTTTCAAGGTTTTATAGGAACAGATTTGTACGCTTTTTTAATAGGGACTTTTGAGATTTTAGCAGCATTAGTTTTTATAGCAGTTATCCTTTTTTGGACGCGAAGAAATATTGCAAATATCAAACGTTTTCTTAGTTCAGAAATGAAAGGCTGGCCAAAAATGGACGGGAATATTATTTTGTACTTTGAAATGGTGTTAATGACACTTTTCTTGGTCATGAATGCGACAGATGCTCCATTTCAAAATGTAGGTATTGGAAATCCTGTAAGTCAGTTTATTGCCCCTACTTTTGATGGGTTCTCATTCGAAGCGTTGCACGTAATCGAAAGATCTGCTTGGTGGATTCATATATTAGGAATTCTTGTGTTTTTAAATTATTTATTCTACTCAAAACATCTACATATTTTATTAGCCTTTCCAAATACATTTTTTGCAAATTTAAATGTAAAAGGGCAATTTAATAATTTAGAATCTGTTACTAAAGAGGTGAAATTGATGATGGATCCTGATGCAGATCCTTACGCAGCTCCTTTGGAAGGAGCGGAAGAGGAAGTTCCAGAAAAATTTGGTGCATCAGATGTTTTAGATTTAAATAAGATGCAGCTTTTAAATGCATATACGTGCACAGAATGTGGGCGTTGTACATCTGCCTGTCCGGCAAATTTAACAGGAAAAAAATTATCTCCTCGTAAAATTATGATGGATACAAGAGATCGTTTAGAAGAGGTTGGTAGAAATATAGATACAAACGGTGGAACTTTTAAGGATGATGGTAAACAATTACTAAACGATTATATTTCACCAGAAGAACTTTGGGCTTGTACAAGTTGTAATGCTTGTGTTGAGGAATGTCCAATAAATATAGATCCACTTTCGATTATTATGGATATGAGAAGATATTTAGTAATGGAAGAGAGTGCTGCACCGCAAGAATTAAATGCTATGATGAGTAATATTGAGAATAATGGTGCTCCTTGGCAATATAATCAACAAGACAGATTAAACTGGGCAAACGAGGAGTAAAACAATTTTAAATGATACGTTTTTAATCATAAGTTGTAATAACTTAACAATAGCTTAAAAATATAAATATGATAGTACCAACAATGGCAGATATGATGGCGCAAGGAAAACAACCAGAAGTGTTGTTTTGGGTTGGTGCTGCAGGAAGTTATGATGATAGAGCAAAAAAAATATCTAGGGCATTTGTAAAGATACTATATGAAGCAAATGTTGATTTTGCAGTTTTGGGCACCGAAGAGTCTTCCACAGGGGATGCGGCGAAAAGAGCAGGAAATGAATTTTTGTTTCAAATGCAAGCAATGATGAATATCGAGGTTTTAAATGGTTATGAGGTAAAGAAAATAGTTACATGTGATCCGCATTCATTCAATACTTTTAAAAATGAATATCCAAGTTTAGGCGGCAAGTACGAGGTTTTTCATCATACACAGTTTATACAAAATTTAATATCTGAAGGACGTCTAAAAATTAATGAGAGTGCACTTCAAGGTAAAAGAGTAACCTTCCATGACCCTTGTTATTTAGGTAGGGGAAATGATGTTTACGAATCTCCAAGAGATTTAATTCGAAGATTGGGCGTTAATCTAACAGAAATGAAACGCAATAAGAAAACTGCTTTATGTTGTGGGGCTGGGGGGGCGCAAATGTTTAAAGATGCAGAGGCAGGTGATAAAGAAGTAAATATTTTAAGAACAGAAGATGCTTTAGAAACGAAGCCAGATATTATTGCAACTGGTTGCCCATATTGTAATACTATGATGACAGATGGTATTAAATTCAAAGAAAAAGAAGCTGAGGTTGTGGTAAAAGATATTGCAGAGTTAATCGCAGAAGCAAATAATTTATAAGATGAAGAATATAATTTTGGTGTTTTTTTGTATTGCTACTTTTTCATGCACTAAGACTGATGAAGTGAAAGAAATTCCTTTAGAAGAGCCAAAGGATGAGGTTGTTGTAACTCCTGTATTTGTAAAGGATAAATTAGTTTTCACGGTGCAAATTGCAGCTCTTAGAAAGCCCAACGCTAAATTAGCAAGTTTATCAAATATTTATATTTATAACGAAGATGATTTATTAAAATATAGATTCGGATCTTTTAAAACATATGCTGAAGCAAAAACATACAAGATAGATTTGGGGATAAAGCACCAAGGTGCTTTCGTGCAAGCCATGTTAAACGAGTCTCCTATCTTAATTAAAGATGCTTTACAATATTAATTTTTATGACAGATTCTTTTCAAAATATTCCAGTTACTTCTTTTCCTGATATTACTAAAATCGAGTTTAAATCTATACATAAGAGATATTTAAAAGTATTATTGATTAATGTTTTTTTAATTTTTTTAGTTGTATTTCCAGCGCTTTTTTTTGTTGATAAAAAGGGGCTTTTTGAACTTTCACGAAACTCAATTTGGATATATTTTGCTCTTTTTTTAGTTTTTATTGCTGTACTTTCCATTAAAATGATAGGTTTTAAAAAAAGAAAGTATGCAATAAGGGAGAAAGATGTCTCTTACAAAAAAGGTGTCTTTTTTAGAAGTTTAACAACCGTGCCTTTCAACAGAATACAGCATATAGAAATTGATCAAGGACCTATTTCTAGATTTTTTGATTTGGCTTCTTTAAGCGTTTTTACTGCCGGAGATAGTAGTGATGATTTAAAAATTAGTGGACTTTTAAAAGAGGATGCACAACAAATAAAAGAATTCATCAGTAATAAAATAGATGGATAATAAAGAAGACTTTAGTCAATTTAGAAGACAATCTCAAAAAGGGATTCTTGTTATTTATATAAATATACTTTACAAAGCTTTGAAAGCTTTTTGGTTCCTACTATTTTTATTCATTCAAAAATTTTCTAAGATTTCTGAAGATAAATTAGTATACATCTATATAGGTGTTGCTGCTTTATTAATGTTTTTTTTAATTAGAGCTTTTTTAATTTTTAAGAACTTCCAATTTAAAATAATACGCAACCATTTTATTCTGAAGAAAGGTATTCTCAAAAAAACAAATACCTCGATTCCTTTTGATAGGATTCAAAACATCAATTTTAAACAAAATATTATTCAGCAAATAATAAATGTACATGAAGTAAATATAGAAACTGCTGGATCTAGTAAGGCAGAAATTTCTATTAAAGCATTATCATATAAAGAAGCAAGTGCTTTAAAACAGGCAATTACTGTTTTAGATAACAATAGCAACGGAACATCCAGTATTGAAACAGTAGAGAAACCACTATTAAAAGTTGGATTTTTCGCTTTAATAAAGGTAAGTCTTACAGAGAATCATTTGCAGAGTTTATTGCTGTTATTTGCAGTTTTAGTAGGTTTTTTTCAACAGTTTAATGATCTTCTTGACCGTTTAGGAAAACAAGATATATTAGATAATTATATCACTAAGAATACTTCTTCATTAGAAAATAATATTCTTTTAATAGTAGGATTTTTAATATTGTTATCATTTACGGCAGTTTTAAGCTCTTTAGTGCGGGTAGTGCTAAGACATTTTAATTTAACTGTTTTTGTAAAGAACAACGCCTTAGAAATTTATCAAGGATTAACAACTAAGAAATCTGTTATTTTAAAGAAAGACAAGGTACAGCATATCACCATATCTCATAACCCTATAAAAAAGAAGTTAGGTATTTCATTTATTACTTTTAAACAGGCAATAAGTGGGAAAGAAAAAAAGAAAAAGGATAAAATTATTAAAATTGTGGGTTGCAAACTAATACAAGTTTCAGCAATTAAAGACTTGCTTTTTCCTGATGAAAACTTCGATGATTTAGTTCAGAATTTTTCAGATTCGTACTTTAGAACGCGCTTGTATTTTAGATGCTTCTTGGTACTTATTATAATAAATATAGGTCTTTATTTAGGTTTTGAAAATAGTTCTATTTTTTGGATGAACAGTCTGTTAATGCCTATATTTATAAGCGCAACAGAATTAAGCTTCAAAAAGAGATATTACCTTTTTAATACAGATGTATTGATAGTTGGTAGCGGTACTATAGAAACTCATAAAACGTATTTACCTTTTTTTAAAGTGCAGAATGTGGAGTTGAAACAGACTCTTTTTCAGGCTCAAAAGAATGTAGCCGATATTGTTTTTCAAACGGCATCAGGAAAAATAAAGATACCTTGTATTCATATCGAAAAGGCAATATATATATATAATTATACATTGTTTAAAATAGAAACAAGTCAGAAATTATGGATGTAAAAAGTTACATTAAAGCAGCACGTTTAAGAACACTTCCTTTGTCTATATCTGGTATTATTTTAGGGAGTTATCTAGGAAACGAATTTGTAAACAGTTTGTTAGAGCATACTATTAGGATCTCCATTTGGGAGTCGTCTATTTTTTGGTTGGCAATTTTTACCACAGTTGGTTTTCAAGTATTATCTAACTATGCAAATGATTATGGAGACGGAATAAAAGGTTCTGACAAAAATAGAACAGGAGAAGCAAGAATGGTTTCATCAGGAGCCATAACACCCAAGCAAATGAAAACTGCAATGATAAGTACTACAACTATTACATTGCTTATTGCCTTATTGCTTATTTATGTAGCTTTCGGAAGTGAGAATTTTGGGTATTCTATCTTATTTTTTGTTTTAGGAATTGCTTCAATTGCAGCAGCAATAAAATATACAGTGGGTAATTCAGCATATGGTTATAGCGGATTTGGAGATATTTTTGTTTTTATTTTCTTTGGATTATTAAGCGTGGTAGGTAGTTACTTTTTATATACAAAAATGATTAATTTTGAGATATTTTTGCCAGCGTTTTCTATTGGTTTGTTAAGCACTGCTGTTTTAAATTTAAATAATTTAAGAGATAGGGAACAAGATAAAACGAATAACAAAAACACCTTGGTTGTAAAATTAGGAGTTGTTAGAGCAAAAAAATATCATTATTTTTTAATTATTGGTGCGTTAATTACGGCTTTAATATATACTTTTTTAAACTTTAGTTCAATTTATGAATTTGTGTTTTTAGTAGCCTTTATTCCGCTAGTAAAAAATATGATAACAGTATCAAGAAATAATACTCCAGCAGAATTAGATGGTGAGCTAAAAAAAGTAGCTTTAAGTACTTTTTTGTTTGCTATACTATTCGGAATTGGACAATTCTTTTAAATAGAATATATGAAGACAATTAAGGTAATTTTAATTATTATTTCGACTTTAGTAGTCGCTTTTTTAGCAACAGGCTTGTTAGTGCAACAAACTAATTATTCAGCAACGGTTTCTATAGATAAACCAATAGATGAGGTTTTTAGTAATTTTATGCAGATAGACAGTGTTAAAAACTGGATTCCGGATATTAAATCGGTTAAACCAGTAAATATAAACCCAGGAATAACTGGAAGTGTTTACGATGTTGTAGTGCTAAATCAAGGGCAAGAAATAATAATGACAGAGAAGATTATGGCATATGTATTAAATGAAAAAGTGACACTTTTTTATGACGCAGAAAACATGCTAAAGAAAGATGATTATCTGTTTTCTGAAGAAAACGGAATTACAACCATTACGCTAAATGCAGCTTGCCAGAGCGAGTCTTTTATAATGGCATGTATGTTTCCTTATTTTAGAGGTACCTTTCAAGCACAAGACCAATCATATTTGAATAATTTTAAAATATTCTTAGAGGAATAATAAATAGAATTTACGTTGATAAAAGCAAGCTATAGAAAATACATATTGCATTTTAAAAATCCGAGCGGTACTTCTCGAGGGATTTTAAGAACGAAAGAAACTTGGTTTATTGTTTTAGAGGAAAACGGTAAAACTGGTATTGGAGAAACAGGCTTATTTAGAGGTTTAAGTATCGATGATGTTTCTAGTTATGAAGAAAAACTAAGTTGGGCTTGCGAAAATATTAAATTAGGCTTAACAGATTTATTAGCAATGCTTATTGAGTTTCCTTCAATTCAATTTGGGTTAGAACAAGCTTTCTTGTTTCTTCAAAGTGAAAATAAATTTCAGTTATTTCCTTCAGAATTTTGCAAAGGAAAAGAATCAATTACCATTAATGGTTTGGTATGGATGGGAGATCAGCAGTTTATGAAAAAACAAATTCAAGAAAAATTAAATTCAGGTTTTTCCTGTATAAAAATGAAAATTGGGGCTATTGATTTTGATGCAGAGGTAGCATTGTTAAAATCTATACGAAAAGAGTTTTCTTCTAATGAAATTGAATTAAGGGTAGATGCAAATGGTGCTTTTAAGCCGAAAAATGCCTTAGAGAAGTTAAAAATATTATCAGAATTAGATTTACACTCTATTGAGCAACCTATAAAACAAGGTCAATTGCAAGATATGGCTTTATTGTGTGAAAAAACACCTTTACCAATTGCATTAGATGAAGAGTTAATTGGCGTTTTTTCTATTCAAGAAAAGCAAGAAGTAATAAAAATGGTAAAACCACAATTTATTATTCTAAAACCAAGTTTGGTTGGTGGTTTTGGAGGGAGTACTGAATGGATTGATATTGCTAAAAAGAACAATGTAGATTGGTGGATTACTTCTGCTTTAGAAAGTAATATTGGGCTGAACGCAATTGCACAGTTTACACATACTTTAAAAAATAAATTGCCGCAAGGTTTGGGCACAGGAGGTTTATTTACCAATAACTTCGAGAGTCCATTAGAGGTTAAAAACGGAACATTACATTATAACAATTCCAATAAATGGAATTTTAATTTATAAAATATGAATTATATTGAACAAGCTTATAAAGGTAAAAACGAATGGTATCATTGGTTGTTTACAATTGTAATTGTATTTTTTGGTTGGCAGTTATTAGGTGCTATACCATTGACTATGGCAGGTTGGGCAAAATCAAACAATGCTATTCAATTTGCAGAGTTTGCAAAAGATAACTTTATGACCGCTGGTTTAGATAAAAACTTCTTGCTGTTTTTAATACTATTTATGTTTTTAGTTGGATTAATTTCCTTGTTTATAGGTGTAAAATATATTCATCAGAGAAGTTTTACTTCTTTAATTACAAGTAGAACCAAAGTAGATTGGAAACGATTTTTTTATGGTTTTTTTATTTGGGGAATTTTAGCGGTGGTTCTAACATATAATTCTATTTTATTAGCCCCAGAAAATTTTATTTGGAATTTTAATGCAGCTCCGTTCTTTACCTTAGTGGCAATTTCTTTTATATTCATTCCTTTTCAAACAGGTTTTGAAGAGCTACTTTTTAGAGGGTATTTTATGCAAGGAATTGGTATTTTAGCTAAAAACAGATGGGTTCCTTTAGTAGTGACTTCTTTAGTTTTCGGTTTGTTACACGGTACAAATCCTGAAGTAGCCAAACTAGGACAAATAACAATGGTTTTTTATATTGGTACAGGTTTGTTTTTCGGAATTGTAACTTTAATGGATGAAGGAACAGAAATTGCTTTAGGTTTACACGCCGTTAATAATATTACAGCTGCATTTTTTGTGACTACAGATTGGACAGTCTTCCAAACGGATGCTTTGTATATTGATACTTCTGAACCTTCTGTATCCTGGGAAATGTTTGTACCCGTTTTTATTGTGTATCCTATTATGTTGTTTTTATTTTCAAAAAAATACGGTTGGACAGATTGGAAAGAGAAATTAACCGGTAAAATTATAAAACCAGATAGTTTAAAAGAAACCATAGAAGTTTAAATAATATTGAAGCACACTACTTTTCATAAAGCCTTTAAAATAAATAATAATTCATTTGATGATATTGATGATTTGCTTACATATGCGCTTCATTTTTCTCCTGAAATTCATCATTTTTTAGAAGATTGGTTTTCCGAAAAAGAATTTGTAGTTGTTAAAACTTCTGGCTCTACAGGAGTGCCAAAGTTAATTCAATTACAAAAAAAACAAATGCAGTATTCTGCTTTGGCAACAGGAGATTTCTTTCAGTTAAAAGAAAAAAAAATAGCCTTATTATGTTTGCCTATAAAATATATAGCTGGTAAAATGATGCTGGTTAGAGCGCTAACCTTAGGTTGGCATTTAGATGTTGTAAATGCTAGTTCCAATCCGTTAAATATGCTTTCTAGAAAATATGATTTTGCTGCAATGGTGCCTTTGCAATTAGAAAATTCAATTGATAAACTACATTTTATTAAAAAGCTAATTGTGGGTGGAGGTTTAGTTTCAAACAATCTTCAAGAAAAACTACAGCCGCTAGCAACAGAAGTTTTTGGTACTTATGGTATGACGGAAACCATTACACATATTGCAGTTAAGAAACTGAATAAATTTTCTTCATTGAGCGCTAGCGGTAAAAAGTCTATTTTTAGAAAAGAGTGTATTTCGTTAAGAAATACTTCTAATAACTCGTTTTATCAAACATTACCAAACACAATAATTTATAAAGATGAAAGAAATTGTTTGGTAATAGAAAATTCAAAAGTTTCCAACGAAGTTGTTTTTACAAATGATGTAGTTTCTCTAGTTTCTGACACACAATTTCAATGGTTGGGTAGATTTGACAACGTTGTAAATTCTAGTGGAATTAAATTACATCCAGAAAGACTAGAAGATAAATTATCTAAAATTATAGCGCAACGTTTTTTTGTTGCAGGAATACCTGATGAAAAATTAGGAGAAAAATTGATCTTAATTATTGAAGGAGCAAGTATTCCTATGGATATTCAAAAAGCAAACCTATCAAGATTTGAAATTCCTAAGGAAATTTATTTTGTAGATCATTTTATAGAAACACCCACAAAAAAAATCCAACGTAAAAAAACATTGGATTTTATATTTATATAAAGTGAATGGATTACATCTCCATTGAATGATATACATTCTGCACATCGTCATCTTCTTCTAATTTTTCTAAAAGCTTTTCTACTTCTGCCTGCTGTGTTTCAGAGAGCTTTGTGGTTGTAGTAGGTATTCTTTCAAAAGCAGAAGATATAATTTCAATATTTGCTTCCTCAAAGAAAGTTTGAATTGCACCAAATTGCTCAAACGGAGCATAAATTATGATTCCTTCTTCATCATCAAAAACTTCTTCAACTTCAAATTCTATTAATTCTAATTCTAAGTCTTCTAAATCAATGGTAATGTCTTCTTTTTTAACAGTGAAAGTACACACACGATCAAACATAAAAACAACAGAGCCAGAAGTTCCTAAATTCCCATCACACTTGTTAAAAGCAGATCTAACATTTGCTACAGTTCTATTGTTATTATCAGTTGCCGTTTCTAAAAGAAGTGCAATTCCGTGTGGCGCATAGCCTTCAAATAAAACTTCTTTATAGTCTGCAGTATCTTTATCAGTTGCCTTTTTTATAGCGCGCTCTACATTTTCTTTAGGCATATTTGCAGCTTTTGCATTCTGCATTACTGCTCTTAATCTAGAGTTGGAATCAGGATTAGGACCACCGTCTTTAATAGCCATAACAATATCTTTACCAATTCTGGTAAAGGTTTTAGCCATTGCTGACCAACGTTTCATTTTGCGTCCTTTTCTTAGTTCGAATGCTCTACCCATTTCTGATGATTATTTTTTTATACTTACAAATGTAGAAATTTGATTGTGGTTTTACAATTTTAAATGCATTTTAAAAAATGTCTTAATTAATTTTTAAATTTATCGAATAAGGTAATATTGTAAGTAAGATATATTTATATTAAACTTGTAAAATACCCATATTAAATTGTTTTTGGATAGGAGCATGGTCTGCAGCCTCAATTCCCATAGAAACCCAAGTTCTGGTATCTAACGGATTTATAACTGCATCTGTCCATATTCTCGCAGCGGCGTAATACGGAGAAACCTGTGCATCATATCGAGATTTTATCTTGTCAAATAATTCAGCTTCTTTTTCTGGTGTAATTTCTTCGCCACGTTTTTTAAGAGAAGCTGTTTCTATTTGTAGTAAAACTTTAGCAGCAGAGTTTCCACTCATAACGGCCAACTCAGCAGAAGGCCAAGCCACAATTAATCTGGGGTCATATGCTTTGCCACACATTGCGTAGTTGCCTGCCCCGTATGAATTTCCAATAATAATTGTGAATTTAGGTACTACAGAATTACTTACGGCATTTACCATTTTTGCACCATCTTTAATAATTCCGGCATGCTCAGATTTACTACCAACCATGAAGCCAGTAACATCTTGCAAGAAAATTAAAGGTATTTTTTTCTGATTACAATTTGCTATAAAACGTGCAGATTTATCTGCAGAGTCATTATAGATTACTCCACCAAATTGCATTTCTCCTTTATTAGTTTTAACTAGTTTTCTTTGATTGGCAACAATACCAACTGCCCAACCATCTATTCTGGCGTACCCTGTTAAAATAGTTTTTCCGTAACCTTCTTTATATTGCTCAAACTCAGAATTGTCTACTAAACGCTTAATGATTTCTAGCATATCATATTGTGCATTTCTTTCTTTAGGTAGTATTCCAAAAATATCATCTTCTTTTTCTTTTGGTGGAAAAGATTCAGTCTTACTAAAACCAGCTTTTTCATAATCACCAATTTTATCAACTATAAATTTTATTTTGTTAAGGGCGTCTTTATCATCTTTGGCTTTGTAGTCTATAACTCCAGAGATTTCACAATGTGTAGTCGCACCACCCAGAGTTTCGTTGTCAATAGATTCTCCAATAGCGGCTTTTACTAAGTAGCTTCCTGCAAGAAAAATACTTGCTGTTTTATCTACAATAATAGCTTCATCGCTCATAATTGGTAAATAGGCGCCACCAGCAACACAGCTTCCCATGACTGCCGAAATTTGTGTTATACCCATACTACTCATTATTGCATTGTTTCTGAAAATACGTCCGAAATGTTCTTTGTCAGGAAAGATTTCATCTTGCATTGGTAAATAGACTCCTGCAGAGTCTACCAAGTAGATAATTGGTAATTTATTTTCTATAGCTATTTCTTGAGCTCTCAAGTTCTTCTTTCCGGTAATAGGAAACCATGCACCTGCTTTCACTGTTGCATCGTTTGCTACAACAACACACTGCTTGCCTTTTATGTAGCCAATTTTTATAACAACACCACCACAAGGACATCCACCGTGTTCTACATACATGTTTTCACCTGCAAAAGCACCAATTTCTATGGATTTTGCTTTTGGGTCTAATAAGTAATCAATTCTTTCACGAGCGGTCATTTTACCTTTCTCACGATGCTTATCAATTCTTTTTTGACCACCACCTAGTTTAACTCTTACAAAACGTTTACGTAAATCTGAGACTAAAAGTTTGTTATAATCTTCGTTTTTATTGAAGTTTAAATCCATATTAGTGTTTGTTTTATCAGTTGCTAAAATAAGAAATTTTTAGCTGTAAGAGTTTATAATGTGCACTACAGTATTTTCAATTTCGATGTATTTTTCTCATTTTTCTTTTCTTGAGGTTTTGGCTGCTCTTTCTATACAGTTTTTAACAGCACAGGTTTCACAAGTGATACCAACTATTTTTTTAGGGAAAGTATCTGAATAAATTTATTAAGTTATTTAATAATACCTCTTTGAAGTATTTCAAAGAGGTATTTGTATCTGTACTATTTTCTTAGAAGCGAGAAGTTTCCTGTTTTATTAATTATTTGTTTCGTTTTATCTGCTGGTATTAAAGTAATATTATACCAATAATCATCTGACGAAAGTTTTTTACCATTATAGGTTCCATTCCATCCTTGGCTATCGATTGGTATTTGCGCTACCAATTTCCCATATCTATTAAAGATATTTATACTACTGTTTGGGTAAAAAGTTTTGTTAGCGCCTTTAACTTTGTATGTATCGTTTCTATCATCT
>Ga0209197_1001653_pt1 | contig 13678 bp, 4 predicted proteins | sample COGITO_mtgs_1105_4_FD_184802 | JGI IMG/M metagenome (GOLD analysis project Ga0209197, IMG submission 184802) | Pelagic marine microbial communities from North Sea - COGITO_mtgs_110512 (SPAdes) (version 2) | ecosystem: Environmental > Aquatic > Marine > Epipelagic ... | reverse complement strand
GCTATACCACTGCGCATGTGGGCAAGTGGCATGTGTGTGGGGAAAACATGGTGCCGACCCCGCTGCAGCTGGGCTTTGATTTTTCCTATGGCCGTGATCATGTGTATAATGATCCGGAGATCGTCGATCCCAAGGATAAGAAGATCAACAACAAGGAGGGCATCTTTTCGCAGCCTCGCAACAACCGCCTGACGGACTTTGATAATCCGTTGTTTTTGCCGTTGATCGATGATGAGCGGCCCTATGATAGCCTGACGGATATTTCGTTGCGGTGGTTGAATAAGGTCGGCCGTCAGGATCAGCCGTTCTTCCTGAATTTTTGCCCTAAGCTGGTGCATGGCCCGATCATGACGCGCGACCGCAAGCGCTTGGCGTATTATTGTGAAAAGCTCGGCATCGATTTTCCGACCGACTCCGGTTCGATTGCGGATCCCGATGCGCCCGGGCAAAACAATCCGTATTATGCGAGCATGGTCGATTCGGTCGACTGGATGGTCAGCAAAGTGGTTCAGACGCTGGAGTCCATCGATGATCCACGCAATCCGGGCCACAAGTTGATCGATAATACCTATTTGATTATCAGCTCCGACAATGGCGGCTCGCAGCGCCTGGCGACCTGGGCGAGTGCCGACGGCAAGCGTCGCTTCGAGAAGGTCACAGACAATGCGCCGCTACGTGAAGGGAAGAGTTGGATGTATGAGGGCGGCGTTAAAATACCATTCATTGTGATTGGCCCAGGCGTGCAGCCAGGCTCGGTCAACGAAACGACCCCCGTGACACTGTTGGATCTTTTTCCCACCTTCATGGCGATGGGCGGCATGCAACCAGACCCTGCATTGGATCTGGACGGGTGTAATATTTTACCGGTCATTCAAGGCCAGGCAAGCGAAGCGAAATTCGCCGATGGCACTGCGCGTGACACGTTGTTTTTTCACCATCCCGCCGATGATAAATCCTTTTCGGTGATTCAGCGCAAAGGCTGGAAGCTGATGAAGAATACGGGCCCCCGACTGACCGAAGCGCCGGACTTACAATTGTTCAAGCTCTACAACGAAGATGGCACGCGCAATGATATTGGCGAAGCCAACAACTTGGTGGATCAATATCCTGAAATGACGCAACAGTTGCTGGGAGATCTGACCACTTGGATGGCGGGCAACGATGCGCGGGTGCCGTATTTGAATCCCGATTCCGGGGAGGCGCTAGAAGGGCAGCAGGATGTGCCGGTCGTGACTGCCCTGGGCAGTGAGCACACACAAATTTGGGCGACCTTCGATACCACTGGAAAGTCAAAAGTCGTGGATGCGTTTTTGGTGTATAGCCTCAACGGCGGCACCGAGCTCAAGTATCGTGCGCCTCGCCTCGAAGAGTGGGACCGGGCACCGGCGAAATTGACCGATGGTCGGGTGGAAGCCATTGCCCCTCCGGGGATGACGCACGGTGTGTTTTGCTTGATCGATGCAAATAACTATTTGGTGTATTCCGAGCCAGTGCCACCGGTTGGCAAGGTGCGCATTGATGGCGCAGTGACCCTCGAGCTCACAGATGGATTTGCTTACAAGCCAGGCTTGCTGTCGTTGATCAAGGTCGGGCATGAAGCGCGCGGAAAATTGATGCAGCAAGGCGTCGATGTGACTGTGCTCACTCAAGCGCTTAAAGATGCGCGTGCCGTGGTGAAACAGCCCGTCGAAGAACAACCGTATGCCGTCGCGATTCGTAATCTGCGCCATGCGATCCGCGCCTTTGATGGCAAGGTGTCCGAAGCCGGGCTGAAAGATCTGAATGCGCTGAATCTGGGCAAGTGGTAAGTGTGATTTTGTAGCCTCGATCAGTTCACCGCGTGGAGCGCAGCTCTTTACGCGGTGAGATCGGGGAGCGTTGGAGTTGCGCAGCACCCCCGTCTAATGACGGCATATCCTTATACACAAGTCTGAGCCTATGAAGTTCGCGGTAAAAAAAACTCCTTCCCTGCGAAGGGAAGGTGGTCGGCTCGCCCGACCGGAAGGGTTTGGGGCCGAGCCTCAGCTTTTGTTAACTGCCGTGCGAATCTGTTCTAATACCCACTCTGGGTGGTCGAAGACAGTCTTGTTTTCAAATCGAATCACTTGAATACCTGTCGCTTGAAGGAAGAGTGTGCGCTCGTGGTCGTATTCGGCAGCCATCGCGCTGTTATGCGCCTGCCCGTCCAGTTCAATAGCCAGCTTTGATGCTGGACAGTAAAAATCCAAAATATACTGGCTGACACTGTGCTGGCGGCGAAACTTTCGACCTTCGAGTTGCTTGCCTTTCAGGTAAGTCCAGAGTCTTGCCTCAGCAGGCGTCATATGACTCCGTAGTTTTCTGCGGAAATGCTTTAGCGCAGGCAAGTTGTTGAGTCGCTCTTGGTCACTAACAGACATACATTACAGATTACTTCAAGGGATGGACATTGCCAGCGAAAACCCCTCCGTCTCGGCAGACCGAGCCACCTCCCCTTCGCAGGGGAGGAGCTTTAAATAGGCAATTCATAGCGTCAACTTAAATAGACAAAGACATGTATAAGGATATGCTTTTCAAGGAGGATCTCTTTACGCGGTCAGATCAGGTAGCACCTTCGCACCTTCATACTTTTCATACATTTCCACACCAGCTTTGCTGGTTCCCCCCTCCGAAAGTAGGGTAGTCAAGAATACGAATGACGGGTATTATGGGTTCAAGCACTGGAACGTGCTGTTGGGATTCGAAGTCCTGAATCGCGCTGAATCATTTTTAAAGTTATACCTCATGAAGAAGACAATCAGAACCCTATTCGCACTCAGCGCGTTCATTGGCTTGAGCTCAATTTCTCAGGCAGCAGCGATTGCTACGGTCGATGATAGCGCCACGCAAAATGCGTTTGCGGGTGGTATCGTTGCGAACGACTTGGTGAATCAGGGGCAAAGCACGTTGTCTAGCTATGATGCTGGGGCGGAGACCTTCGGGCCTGATGGCCTGAATGACGGATCGGGAGACATTGCCAGCACGACTGAGAATACTTACTACAATAACGACGGTGTGGCACAAACGATTCAGTTCGATCTGAATACAGCCGTCAATACGCAGGGGTATGATCTGACATCGATTATCGCGATTTCGGGGTGGGCGAGCGACACGAACTTTAATTACCATGATTACACGATTCAGGTCAGTGTAGTGGGCAGCGCTACGTATACCGATTTGGTGACGGTTGATACCACCGCGACAACCGCCTCACGGCGTGTCACGATTACAGATAATGCCACTGGCGTGCTTGCGTCCGGCGTTGATTCCATCCGCTTCGTGATGCCAGCAGATCATGGTAGAATTGTTATGCAGGAGATCGACGTTATTGGGACGGCTACGGCTTCGGTGGCCTCGCCCGTTACATGGGATGACGGCGCTGCGGATGATAACTGGAGCTCTACTGCCAACTGGGACGGCGATGTCGCGCCGACCAACGGAGACACGGTGGTGCTTACCGCTACGACGCAGAGTTATCTCGATTACGCATGGACGATTGAAAGCGGCGAATCTTTGACTGCAGACGATGCGGTGCTCACTGGTAATGGCTATGGGGATGATTTAGGAATCGTAACGGGTGGCACATTGACGTTGGCGACCGGAGGCTCAATGAACATCGGCTTTATGCGACCTCGCTCGGATGCAACGAGCGGTGGCGATTTTGTGATCCAGCCTGGAGCATCGTTGAACACGATGGTGTACGGCCTATCCAGTAAAGAACTAAACATCACCTACATCGCTGATGCGGCAGGCGTGACTACGTGGACCAACGCTCTTTCGGGGGCAGGCATATTTAACATTGGTGGAGACCATTTGACGGTCGATTTGACCCACTACGACATCGCGAACGGCAGCACGTTGATTCTTGCTGATTATGCTGCTGCGGGCGACTTGGACGGCACCACGTTTGCCAGCGTCACCCTGACCGAGGGATGGAATGGCACGGTCGACTATGCTTATGACCAAGGCGGCGGCGACCTGGCGATTGCGCTGACAAATATTTCTATTGGACCACTCAACGAGACCGCAAACGGAACGCCGCACAGCTGGCTCGATCTGTATGGCCTCGTCATCGGCGGCGATTATGAAGCGGCTGATCTGCTCGATTCCGATGGTGATGGTAAACTTAATTGGGAGGAATACCGGGACGGCACCGATCCGACGGGCGTTGGCGTGGCCGCACCGATTCCTTTCACTTTGGTGGAGGGAACGAACGGCGATCCAGATGCGCTGACTTTTTCGCCGCCCAATACGACATGGCATATCGAAGCATCGACCGATAGCATCGTGTGGGGTGTGGTGCCGCACATGACCTTTGTCGTGAATGCCGACGGAACGATTACGGCGAGTGTTGAAGCGCTGCCTGCCTTGAGTGCTGGCGGAACGTATCGCGTGATCGAAACGCAAAAAAACCGAAAGCTGGTGATCTTCCTGACTGAAGGCCAATCCAATATGGTCGGCTACGCTCCGGATACGGACACCAATGTGTATGGAATGGCGGATCATCCGTTGCCGAACATGCTTCAGTTGTCACACGGGCATGCCCGTCATTTCTATGATTCAGAAGCCGAGAATGCGCTGATCCCGGCGTTCCAGCCCTTGCAGGCATCCGAAGATCCGGGGCAGAGCTCTGATGAAGCAGATACCGCACTCGATTTCTATTTTGCCCGAGCCTATGCCGAAGACCATCCCAACGAAGATGTGCTGATCATTAAAAATGCTTACGGCGGCACTGGGTTCGCCAATAATCGGTGGAATGATGGGGACAGCCTCGATGCGTTGGTCATTCCTTATTTTGAAGGGGCGTTTAAGCAAAACGACCTGAGCAACCGCTATGAAACGATCGAGTTCGGTGGCATCTTGTGGCATCAGGGTGAAGCCGATACCAAGACGGTGGCCGCTTCCTCGGCCTATGCCGCAAACCTAGTGGCAATGGTCGCCAGACACCGTAGCCGGGTGGATACCTATGTTTCTACGGAGGATACACCCTTTATTCTGGGAACGATGCACTATTATCGCATCGATAATTATTATAGCAATTTCCCGGAGATGAGCACGGTTGATGCAATCCATCGGGATATCGCCAATCTAATTCCGAATGCGGACTGTGTCGATCTGCATGATCTGCAGGGGAACACAACCATTCACTTCAGCGTGGATGAGTATAAAACCATGGGCGCGCGCTACTATCAGAAGTGGCTCGAACTCTCCGATACCAGTAACGGAACACCTTACGCTTGGTTGCAACTTTACGGTTTGGTCAGCGACGGCGATTACGAAGCGGCCGATTTACTCGATTCCGACAGCGACGGACGCCTCAATTGGGAAGAGTATCAGGACGGTACCGACCCGACTGGCGTGGGCGTGGCCGCACCGATTCCGTTCACGCTGGTGGATGCCAGCGATGGCAGTGCGGATACCCTGACCTTTGCACCTCCTAATACGAAATGGGTGATTGAAGCATCCTCTGATAACGTGGAGTGGGGCGTTGTCCCGCAGGTTACGTTCGTGGTCAATGCCGATGGCAGTATCACCGCGACGGCTCCTCAACTGGAGACACTCAATCCAAGCGGAACCTATCGTGTGGTTGAAACCAGTGAAAATACAAAGCTCGTCATTTTCCTGACGGAAGGACAGTCGAACATGGTTGGTTGGAGTGGGAAGACGTTTTATGAGATGGATGATTATCCGTGCTCTAACATGTTCCAGCTGTCTCGTGGTCTGGCTCGGTTAGAGTATGCTCCCGGCACTGCTGATTCGATCGTGCAGGCCTTCCAGCCGTTGCAGACGACGGTTGACCGGTCGGGCGCGGCGACGAGTCGATTTGTTTCGCTCGATTTCTATTTTGCACGTGAATATGCCAAAGCTCATCCGGACGAAGATGTGCTGATCGTTAAGAATGCGCGGGGCGGCACTGGGTTTGTCAATAATTATTGGAATGCAGGCGACTCACAGGACGTGCTGGCCGATCCGTATCTGGCCGCTGCATTGGCTCAGGTGAGCGGTGAGTATACGACGATTGAGTTTGGCGGTATACTCTGGCATCAGGGCGAAACTGATGCCAAGGATGCGGCGAGTGCCGCGGCGTATAGCGCGAACTTGACGGCGCTGTTTGCGCGCCATCGCGCAGTGGCTGACAGCTACTTCCCCGGCACGCAGTCGTCCATTGTGATTGGCACGATGGTGCCGGCAAATATTCAGAAGAATTCAACCGGATACTATGACGATATTGATGCCATACACCGCGATATCTCCAACCTCGTGGCGGATGCCGGTGTTGCTGACTTAAGCTCGATCTCTGGCGAGGCCGGACAGCATTTCTTGGCCGATGGTTACCAAACTGCCGGTGAACTGTATTACCAGAAATGGCTCGAACTCGAAACGCAGATCGAACAGGAGCAAACATGGCTCGACGTTCATGGTCTCGTGACTGGGGGCGACTACGCCGCAGCGATGGCTGAGGATTCCGATGGTGACGGTAAATTCAACTGGCAGGAGTCTCAGTATGGGACGAACCCCGCTGGGCCTTTGCCGACCGAGCCATCTGTGCTGAACTTGCAAGTGGGCAACCCCAGCTCCGATGACAGCCTCACATTTATGCCGCCAAATACCGCGTGGGTGCTTAAAGTCTCTGCAGACCTGAGTCAGTGGGAGGACGTCAGCGAAGCCTTATTTACGATTAATGCCGATGGTTCGGTCACCGTGAATACCGAGCACAATGCAGAGCTTTCAAAGCGCTTCTATAAACTGGTCGAGACCGGTTGGTAGGGGCGGGTAGCGTTGAAAGTTGGTAGCGTTGGAGGGCAATGCTCCGCCATTGCCGTGCGTCGGTTGAACTGCGGTTCGGCGGCAATGACGGAGTGTTGCTTCACTTAATTCAACCAACCGCGAGCAACATTGATCGCACCCTCTAAAAGTAGGGTATTCAAACAAGCCAGATGCTGTATAGTAGTGTCAGTTCTTCCAACGCGTGGCGCAGTCTTGAACTACCACTTGCTTCCTTTTATCCAATAATTGAATACCCCATGAAACAGATCACCAACACCTTTCTCTTACTCAGCGCCCTCGCTGGTTGTTCTTTCACCACCGCACAGGCGGCGACGCTCACCTCTACAGGGAATGTGCAGCTTGACAGTGCAACCGGCTGGAGCCCTTCTCAGACGCCGTCAAGCGGAAATGACACACTAAGCATCGGTCACAATTTATCCATTGATTCAACGTGGACCATTGGCTCGGGCCAAGCCATGACCTGGACTGCTGGTAGTTGGCGATTTGCCGAGGGGGGGCATCTGACTGTTGCGAGCGGAGGAACCTTAACTGCTGACGGTATTTATGAAACCGGGGCAACTGCAACGCGTTCCTTGACTATCGAGGCGGGCGCTACAGCCACAACCAGAAGGTATTTTTCGGGGAATAGCGCCGTCACTGGTGGAGACTCAGGCTGGACCACTAAGTGGATTGCGGACACCTCAGGAGTCACTACTTTTAATATCACCGCCGACTACAGAATCCGCGGGGGATCGATTGAGGTCGATCTGTCCAGCTATGATATTTCTAACGGCACAACCTTGATTCTTGCGGACTATGGTACGTTAGTTGATGAGCCATACTTTGCTGTCACTCTGACCTCCGGATGGACTGGTACGGTCGACTACACTTACGACCAGGGCGGCGGCGATTTGGCTGTTGCACTCACAAACATCGTCGCTCCTCTACCACTGATCACTAGCACCACCACGAATGGTGTCTTTAACGTGCCTGCAACCTGGGTGGGCGGAGTCGTTCCGGTGAGCAGCACCGACTCCGTCGTGCTTGCCAGTGTCGTGACGCTTACCTCGGATTTCATAATCGGGAATGGTCAATCATTGACTGCTGCGACGACGAGCGGGCGTTTGTCACTCGGGGCAGGGCATCTAACCGTAGCGACTGGTGGCACCTTGGATCTGGTGACGGTTGCTGCCAATATGACGGAGTCCGGTGCCGGAGGGCATTTTACTATTGAACCGGCAGCGATAGCAAAAGTGGATCGTTACTGGAACGATGAAACGAGTCCTTCCTATATCAATGAATGGATTGCAGATGCAGACGGTGTGACAACTTTTGAGGTCGCAGGCTCATTTGCATTGAGGGGCACGAACAGTGAGTTGAGAGTCGACCTGAGCAACTATGATACAGCGAACGGCGATACGCTTGTTCTTGCTTCTTATGGAAACCTGGCGCTCCAGAACCAGGCAGCGGGTGATAATGGTTGGGCCACAATCACGCTGACCGCTGGGTGGTCGGCTGATCTTGATCTCACCACGGGCAATGAAATTCGCCTCATCAACATCGTCGCACCTTCACTGCCTATCACTTGGGATAATTCCGGAACTGGCAATTGGACCGATGGCACGAAGTGGGTCGGTGATGTAGCTCCCGTCACCGGTGACGGGAAGGATGTCGATATTGACTTTGGAACAGGTAATTATGACGTGAATTTTAATACCACTTATACGGTCGAAAGCGGACAAACTCTTGAATCGGGTTCCAGACAAACAGGATTCAACCCGGAGCTGGCTTTCCAAGTCGGTAGTCATCTGACTTTGGCGACCGGTGGAACCATCGACCTTGCTTTCATGAGGCCTCGTGCGACTGCCGCCTTTACTGTCGAAGCCGGTGCCTCTCTAAATACGGACATTTATGGTTTAGCTAATCGTAGGATGGACATCACCTACGAAGCGGATGCTGTCGGAGTGACTACATGGAACAATTCAGGCGTTTTTGACCCCAGATTCGATCACCTGATCCTTGATCTGAGCAGCTATGACACCGCGAACGGAGGCACGCTGGTGCTGGTCGACTACGGCACACTTGGAACCGATTATGAGTTCGCCTCTGTCAGTATGACGGAGGGATGGTCGGGCACGATCGATTACGTTTACGATACCGATGGAAACGGTGATCTCGCGATCGCCCTGACCAACATCCAGTTCGGGGCGGATCCGGTTACGAGCAACGGAACCTTGGAAAGCTGGCTCGACCTGTATAGCCTGGTTACCAGCGGCGATTATGAAGCCGCGGATCTGCTCGATTCCGACAGCGATGGACGACTCAATTGGGAGGAATACCAAGACGGCACGGATCCGACAGGTGTTGGCGTGGCCGCACCGATTCCGTTCACGCTGGTGGATGCCAGCGATGGCAGTGCGGATACCCTGACCTTTGCACCTCCTAATACGAAATGGGTGATTGAAGCATCCTCTGATAACGTGGAGTGGGGCGTTGTCCCGCAGGTTACGTTCGTGGTCAATGCCGATGGCAGTATCACCGCGACGGCTCCTCAACTGGAGACTCTGAATCCAGGTGGAACCTATCGTGTGGTTGAAACGAGTGAAAATACAAAACTGGTCATTTTCTTGACGGAAGGCCAGTCGAACATGGTCGGTTGGAGCAGTAAGACGTCTTATGAGATGGATGATTATCCAACGCCGAACATGTTCCAGCAATCCCGTGGTCAGGCTCGTGGGGAGTATGATCCCGGCGCTGTTGATTCGGTCGTGCGTGCGTTTCAGCCGTTTCAAACGACGCAACACCGGTCGGGATCAACGACGGGGAATTATGTTTCACTCGATTTCTATTTTGCACGTGCGTATGCAAAAGACCATCCCGACGAAGATGTGCTGATCGTTAAAAATGCGATCGGTGGAAGCGGTTTTGTGACGAATCAATGGAACGCAGGCGACTCGCTGGATGTGCTGGCCGATCCGTATCTGGCCGCTGCACTGGCTGAGGTGAGCGGTGAGTATGCCACGATTGAATTCGGTGGTATACTGTGGCATCAGGGTGAAGCCGATGCCGCAACGGCAGCGAGTGCTGCGGCCTATGCTTCCAACCTGACGGCGCTGTTTGCTCGCCATCGCGTAGTGGTTTCGAGCCATTTCTCGGTTACTCAGGCGCCAGTTATCATCGGCACGATGGTGCCAGCTAATATCGCGGATAATTCAACAGGCTACTATGACGATATTGATGCCATTCACCGCGATATCAGCAACCTGGTTGCCAACGCAAAGTTTGCTGACTTGAGTGGCATTGTCGGAGAGGCCGGGCAGCATTTTTTGGCCGACGGCTACCAGACGGCGGGCGAGATCTACTATGACACATGGCTCGCGATGCAGGACATGGTTACTTGGGTGGGCGACAATAACCTGACCGGCAACGATGCACTGCCCGGCAGCAATCCAGATTCGGACGGCCTGAGCAACTTGCTCGAATTCGCCTTCGGCACCGACCCGACAGTTTCGAATGGTGGCTCAATCGGCTACAGCAGCGGAGTAGTGACGCCAGGGTTACCGCTGCCAGTATTAGAAACCATTTCGTCCAACAATGTGGATTTCCGCGCGGTCTTCGCGCGGCGCAAGGCGTGGGCGGCGGCGGGACTGACCTACACGCCGCAGTTCAGCCCAGACCTTACGGAGTGGGTGGACGTCACAGCCGCACCGACACTGATCGAAAGCGGCAGCGGCGATATCGAAGCGGTCTACGTGCCTTACCCCATGATGATTGAAACCACGACTGGCTGGGAGAAACCACAATTCTTCCGCCTGAGCGTCAGTCAGGACTAACTCCTCTTAGATACTATAATGGCACACTCCTCAACACACTCTGCGCATTTCCGCGTTGCCGCGGCACTGCTCTTGAGCAGTGCGCTGCCAGTTGCTGCCGACGTGCTTTACAGTAACTTGCAGGACCTTTCGATCCCGACCAACTTCGACGGCGTCTATATAGACATTGAGAGCGGCACCAACGACACGTCGGGGACGACGTTCGATTGGGACGTTAACTTATTCTTCGGCGGGATCGGGGTAGTCAACAGCACTGGCTTCCAGCCAGTGCGCGAGACCGACGCTGGCAATGGCACGCTGAGCAATCTAGCGTGGGGCGATACGGTGAACTCTTCGTCGACGTTCGACTCGAGCGGCGGCACTGGCGGTTCGACCGATCACCTCGGCAGCACTTTTACCGCCGGCACTGAGGGCTACATCGGATTTGAGCTTACCGGCGGCAACTACGGTTGGATGCGCGTGGTGTTAGACGGCAGCGGCAGTGCTTTAGTCAAGGACTGGGCCTACGACACTAGCGGCGGCACTGGAGCCATCGCCACCGGCAACGTCTTGCAAAGCGGCTCGACGGTTACGGTGGATTCATCCTCCGGTTCGTTCACGCTCGGCTCCGCCCTCAGCAACGATCAAAGCCTAGTCAAAGCCGGCAGCGGCACCACCACGCTCAATGCAGCGAGTACCAATAGCGGCACGACTACTGTCAGTTCGGGCATGTTGCTGGTCAACGGCGACAACAGTGCAGCGTCTGGCGCGGTCACCGTCGCCTCAGGTGCAAGCCTCGGTGGTAGTGGCATCATCGGCGGCGCCACGACCATCCAGTCGGGTGGTTTCCTAGCGCCTGGTAACAGCCCTGGCATCTTGACCTTTAGCGACGACCTGACACTGGCCTCGGGTTCGTTTACCAATATGGAAATCACCGGCAGCACACGTGGCACCGACTATGACGGTATTGATGTGGGCGGTGCATTGACCTACGGCGGCGGGCTGACCTTGACATCGAATACCTTGATCGGGGTCGGCACATATAACCTGTTCGACTTTACCGGTGATAACGCCAGTGAAAGCGGTGATTTTTCATCAATCACATTGAGCGGAACTGCCTACGCCAGTAACGCATTTATTCAAGACGGGGATGTTTGGGACGCGATTGTTGATAATCAGACCTATACTTACTCGCAGGTCACCGGCAATTTGGTCGTGGCTACGACCGCAGTTCCAGAGCCAGAAACCTTCGCACTGCTTGGCGGTCTGTTGGCCCTCGGTACCGTGATGCTGCGCCGCCGCCGCTAGGTTTGTATTTTTTAAGATTTTTCATATAGTTTTCAATCGGCTGGGGAGTCGATTGATAGAGGTAAACGCCCCGAGCAATTCGGGCGTTTTTTGATGCCTGGAGGCCAAGGTTGAGACACTGATCTTTAGGTTACGTATTTTAGAACCGCAGATAGCCGCAGATCAAAATCTTTGTATCTGCGTTCACCCGTTTATCTGCGGTTGACATATTGCTCCGCGATCTCTGGCAGACCTCCTTCAGTTGATTCTTCTGTCGATCTGTAATGGTGTCAGAGTCAGCATATCCGCCGTGCGTCGGTATAGCCGTGTGCATCGTTTTCGCTTCTCTGACGGCGGCAATGACGGAGCATTGCCCTCCAATTGCTTGGGTTTTTGCCGCAGTTTAGGTATGTGCACGCACCCTCTGAACGAGGGGTAGTCAGGGAACGGCAACGGGGGTACTATGTCATGAAACCCATGAGGCAGGCAGTCCCGTTCACCGGTTGACGGGAACGATGATTGGCGAATCCATGGGGCTATGTATTTTAGACAAACACCATCAATTGGAAAGAGCATGAAACAGAGTATGAAAAAGTCGTTCCCCCTTGCGCTGATTTTATTGGCGGCTGGTTTTGCCGATGCCGCGCGCGCACCTGAAGCAAAGGCAGATTATTTAGCCAATAAAAAGGCTAATATCGAAGCGCGCGGGAAGGTGTATAGCCCGCAACAGTGGAGTAATCATTTTGATCGGATCGACGCCAACCGCGATGGTATCTTGACTGCGCAAGAGCAAGCCGAATTTGACCCCGCGAAACAGGCCGATTCCATGGTGGCGACGCCAGCATCCAAACCACCCGCACCCGTCAAGACGCAGGCCGCTAAGTCAGCATCGAATACGACACCAGCCGTCACGGCGTCGAAGGCCCCCTTCGAAGGTAACCCCGCGACGACGGTGTGGTTCAATCAACCCGGCAAGGGCTTTGATCAGTCGCTGGTCCTCGGTAACGGCCGAATTGGGGCCATGGTATTTGGGGGTGTGGATGAAGAGCGCATTGTTTTGAATGAAGAGTCTGTTTGGTCTGGGTCACGTGGTGAGAACAATGTGTCCGGTGGCTATCAATATCTACCTGAGATGCGTCGTCTGCTCGCGGAGGAGAAGTTCACTGAAGCTAATGCGCTGAAGCGTAAGGCCTTTCCTACTATGGGAGAACCGCAATATTCAGATAAGATTTCGCCGTTCGGACGTTTTCAAACACTCGGCAACCTACGCTTGAAGTTCTCCGGCAACAGCGAGGTGGTTACGAATTACCGTCGTGAACTCGACCTGACTACAGGCTTGGCAGTCGTGAATTATCAACGCGGAGAGACGTCCTTCACTCGTGAGCATTTCGTGTCCGAACCAGCCGAAGTCTTTGTGTCTCGTCTAAGTGGTCCACAGACATTCACTATATCGATGGATCGCGCTGAACGCTTTGTAACCACTGCAGTCGGTGATCGCGAATTGCTCATGACTGGGCACCTGAACGATGGTTATGATCAGGATGGTTTGCAGTATGTTGGCCGCTTGCGCGTTATTGGTGGTTCGGTGAAGGCGGTCGGTCATACGCTGGAGGTTGAATCTGACGGTGAGGTCTTGCTACTCTTCGCTGCGGCGACGGATTACCGAGGCATTGCTGGACGCCAGCTATCGGATCCACTGGCTACAACAATCAGTGATCTCGACAAGGCCAAGGGCAAGTCCTTCGCACAATTACGCGCGGCGCAAAAGACGGATCATGAGAACCTGTTTAACC
>Ga0209197_1001604_pt1 | contig 13902 bp, 9 predicted proteins | sample COGITO_mtgs_1105_4_FD_184802 | JGI IMG/M metagenome (GOLD analysis project Ga0209197, IMG submission 184802) | Pelagic marine microbial communities from North Sea - COGITO_mtgs_110512 (SPAdes) (version 2) | ecosystem: Environmental > Aquatic > Marine > Epipelagic ... | reverse complement strand
TAAACTGCTTAGCAACATCAAATAAAATTTCTGTAGCACGCAAAAAAGTATCAATATCTAAAATATCAGAGCCTGTATGCATGTGAATGCCGTTAATATTCATTCCAGTGTTTTTAACTACTCGTTTAATATGTGGAACTTGATGAACGGAAATCCCAAATTTAGAGTCGATATGCCCAACAGAAATCTTGCTATTTCCTCCTGCCATTACATGTGGATTGATTCTTATACAAACTGGAATTTCAGGATACTTTTGCCCAAATAATTCTAGAATGGAAAGATTGTCTATATTTATTTGCACTCCTTTTTTTGCGACGTTTTCAATCTCCTTTAAAGAAACACCATTTGGTGTGTAAATAATTTTCCCCGGGGAAACACCAGCTGCCAAACCTAATTTAACTTCTTGAATAGAAACAGTATCCAAACCAGCTTCCAATTTTTTAAAATACTTTAAAATATTAATATTAGACAATGCTTTTACAGCATAATTTAGTTGTATGTTTTGCACACTCTCAAAAGCATCCATGATTCTTTTGTATTGAGAGGTAATAATAGCTGTGTCATAAACATACAAAGGACTATCATATTTCTCCGCTAATTGAAGTAAATTTTCTCTATCCATTATTTATCATTTTAGCGCGAAAATATAAAAATTTGAAAGCCTAGTATAAATTGTTTAAAAATACAACATATTGTTTCATTTGTAGTATTTATACATATTTACAATAGTTGAAAATCTGTTAATAACTAATATACTTGTGCATTTTGATTTTTAATGATAAGTTCTATTTTAGCAATGACTTCAAAACTGCATAAAAGATTTTATGACTCAAGAAACTAAGTATACAGAAGATAACATACGCTCGCTCGATTGGAAAGAACATATTAGGATGAGACCTGGTATGTATATTGGGAAATTAGGTGATGGTTCTTCTGCTGATGATGGGATTTATATTTTAGTTAAAGAAGTTTTAGACAACTCTATTGATGAGTATGTAATGGGGGCTGGTAAGACTATTGAAATTTCCATTCAAGGAAATAAAGTTTCTGTTAGAGATTTTGGTAGAGGTATTCCATTAGGGAAAGTAGTAGATGTAGTTTCCAAGATGAATACAGGTGGAAAATACGATTCTAAAGCCTTTAAAAAGTCTGTTGGTTTAAATGGGGTTGGTACAAAAGCTGTGAATGCTTTGTCTTCTTTTTTTAGAGTTGAATCCAACAGAGATAATAAATCGGCATCAGCAGAATTTGAGCAAGGTAATTTAATTAACAAAGAGCTCCTTGAAGAATCCTCTAGGAGAAAAGGAACTAAGGTATCTTTTATACCTGACGAAGTCATTTTTAAAAAGTATAAATTTAGAAATGAATATGTAGCAAAAATGTTAAAAAACTACGTCTATCTTAATCCGGGATTGACAATTCTTTTTAACGGTGAAAAGTTCTTTTCAGAAAATGGATTGAAAGATTTATTGGAGGATAACAACAATAAAGAGGACATGTTGTATCCAATTATTCATTTAAAAGGAAACGATATAGAGGTTGCTATTACCCACAGTAGAACACAATATTCTGAAGAATACCATTCATTTGTAAACGGACAGCATACTACCCAAGGAGGAACACATCAATCCGCATTTAGAGAAGCTTTAGTAAGAACTATTAGAGAGTTTTACGGAAAGAACTTTGAAGCTTCAGACATCAGAAAATCTATTATTTCTGCAATTGCCATCAAAGTAATGGAGCCAATATTTGAGAGTCAGACCAAAACAAAATTAGGTTCTACAGAAATGGGAGGTGGGTTGCCAACGGTAAGAACGTATATCAATGATTTTCTGAAAACACAATTAGATAATTTTTTACACAAAAACCCTACAGTTGCAGAAAGTATTCAGAAAAAAATTCAACAAGCAGAGAAAGAGCGAAAAGAATTATCAGGTATTCGAAAATTAGCAAGAGATAGAGCAAAAAAAGCAAGTTTACACAATAAGAAATTACGAGATTGTAGAGTTCATTTAGGAGACATTAAAAAAGAAACTCATTTAGAAACAACCTTATTTATTACTGAGGGAGATTCTGCATCTGGATCTATCACAAAATCTAGAAATGTAAATACACAGGCGGTTTTCAGTTTAAAAGGAAAGCCTTTAAATTCTTATGGATTGTCTAAGAAGATTGTCTATGAAAATGAAGAATTTAATTTATTGCAAGCTGCATTAAATATTGAAGATGGCTTAGAAGATCTGCGATACAATAACATAGTCATTGCAACCGATGCTGATGTAGACGGAATGCATATTAGATTACTATTGATTACCTTTTTTTTACAGTTTTTTCCAGAATTAATTAAAGAAGGGCATTTATACATTTTAGATACTCCATTGTTTAGAGTAAGAAATAAAAAGCAAACTTTTTACTGTTATTCAGAAGAAGAAAAGAGAACTGCTATTACAAAATTAAAAGGAAAACCAGAGATTACTAGATTTAAAGGATTGGGTGAGATTTCACCAAATGAGTTTGTACATTTTATTGGAGATGATATTCGTTTAGACCCAGTAATGCTAGACAAAGAAATGTCTATTGATCAAATGCTGCAATTTTATATGGGAAAAAATACGCCTGATAGACAGAAGTTTATCATTGAAAATTTGAAAGTTGAATTAGACATCGTTGAGGAAGTATAAAAGATGAGCGAAGAAATTAACGACCACGAAGAAGACAAAGAAGCATTAGAGAATCCTTCAGAGAATCAGTCAGATGATCAGTCAGAGAAAGTTGAAACTACTGAAACCATTACTAGGGTTACAGGAATGTATAAAGATTGGTTCTTGGAATATGCTTCTTATGTAATTTTAGAAAGAGCAGTTCCTGGAATTAATGATGGGTTTAAACCTGTGCAGAGACGTATCATGCATTCTATGAAAGACTTAGATGATGGCCGTTATAACAAAGTTGCAAATATTGTAGGTCATACTATGCAGTATCATCCTCACGGAGATGCCTCTATTGCCGATGCAATGGTACAACTAGGTCAGAAAGAACTGTTAATTGATATGCAGGGAAACTGGGGAAATACTTTAACCGGAGACCGTGCGGCAGCTTCACGTTATATAGAAGCACGCTTATCTAAATTTGCATTAGATGTTGTTTTTAATCCAAAGACAACAAAATGGCAAGCATCTTATGATGGTCGTAAAAAGGAACCCGTTAATCTTCCTGTAAAATTTCCATTATTGCTAGCTCAAGGAGCAGAAGGAATTGCAGTTGGACTATCTACTAAAATATTACCTCATAATTTTATTGAATTAATAGATGCCTCTATTAAATACTTGAAAGGGAGAAGTTTCTCAATATTTCCAGATTTTTTAACAGGCGGGATTGCAGATTTTTCCAATTATAATGATGGAAAAAGAGGTGGTAAAGTTCGTGTACGAGCTAAGATTTCTCAACTCGATAAAAAAACATTGGTCATTACTGAAATTCCTTTCGGAACAACTACTTCAACCTTGATAGATAGCATTGTTAAAGCCAATGAAAAAGGGAAAATAAAAATTAAAAAGATTGAAGATAATACTGCTGCTAACGTAGAAATACTAGTGCATTTGCCTCCAAATATTTCTCCAGATAAAACTATAGATGCTTTGTTTGCATTTACCAACTGTGAAAACTCTATTTCTCCTTTGTGCTGTATTATCGATGATAATAAACCAAGATTTATTGGGGTAACAGAAATGCTAAAAACATCAACAGATTATACCATACATCTTTTAAAAAGAGAATTAGAAATTCAATTATATGAATTGGATGAGCAATGGCATTTTGCTTCTTTAGAACGAATTTTCATTGAAAATAGAATCTATCGTGATATTGAAGAGCAAGAAACATGGGAGGGTGTTATTAAAGCAATTGATATAGGGTTACAACCTCATATCAAACATTTAAAAAGAGCCATTACTGAAGAAGATATTGTTCGTTTAACAGAGATAAGAATTAAAAAGATTTCTAAGTTTGATATTGATAAAGCAACAAAATTCATTGAAAGCTTAGAAGATAAGATAGCACAGGTAAAAGAATATTTAGAAAACCTTATAACTTATGCTATTGATTACTTTAAACGATTAAAAAGCACCTATGGGAAAGACAAACAGCGTAAAACTGAAATTAGAAGTTTCCATGATATTGTAGCAACAAAAGTTGTTATTAGAAACACAAAATTATATGTAAATAGAGTAGAAGGTTTTATTGGAACTTCTTTACGTAAAGATGAATATCTTACAGATTGTTCAGATATTGATGATATTATTGTTTTTAGAAAAGATGGTAAAATGATGGTTACAAAAGTTGCCTCAAAGACTTTTGTTGGTAAAGATATTATTCATTTAGCAATTTTTAAAAAGAAAGATACTCGAACTGTATATAATATAATGTATAGAGATGGTAAGGCCGGTACAAGTTATATGAAACGATTTTCTGTTACGGGAGTAACACGAGATAAAGAATATGACTTAACTCCAGGAAAATCTAATTCTATCGTCCATTATTTTACAGCAAACCCCAATGGTGAAGCAGAAGCTGTTACTGTTTTGTTGCGTGCAGCTGGGAGTATTAAAAAGTTAAAATGGGACATAGATTTTTCTGATTTAGCAGTAAAGGGCAGAGGTGTTAGAGGAAATACCATTACTAAATTTGCAATTCGTAAGGTAGAGTTTAAATCGTCTGGAGTTTCTACACTAAAACCTCGTAAAATTTGGTTTGATGATACTGTTCAACGTTTAAATGTAGATGCAAGAGGAGAGTTATTAGGAGAGTTTAGAGCTGAAGATAAAATTTTAATAGCCAATCAATCTGGAAAAATTAAAGCAGTAACACCAGACTTACAAATGCATTTTGAGGATGATATGATTGTTTTAGAAAAATGGAAATCTAAAAAACCAATTTCAGCCATTTATTATGACGGAGAGAAAGAGAAATATTATCTAAAGCGTTTTCTTATTGAAATTCAAGATAAAGAAGAAGTTTTTATCTCTGAACACCCAAAATCAAGGTTAGAGATTATTGCTTTAGATTACAGACCTGTTGCTGAAGTTATTTTTTCTAAGAGGTCACTAGATAATAAAGAAGTTAATTTTGAAAAATTTATTGCTGTTAAGGGAATTAAAGCACAAGGCAATCAGCTAACAAATGATAAAATAAAACAAGTAAATTTATTAGAATCGTTACCCTTTGATGAACCAGAAGAACCAAATGTAGAAGAAGTAGAAGTTATTGAAGAACAAGTAATCCAGACTATAGAAAAATCTAGAGATGCTTCTAATGTACAAACAGATTCTGATGATGATAAAAAAACTGATGGAGAAGGACAGATTACATTATTTTGATTTACTTTATTAGATTAGAGTATTTTTTTATTAAAATGAATCTACAATTAGTACATAAAAAACAAAAAAAATGAAACGAAAATACATTTTCTTATTTATTTCAGTACTAGGAATTGTTTATACCTGGTATTATAATATTAAATACTTTACTTATTATGACGAGGCTTCATTTAGTCACTTTTTTGAATTAGCTCAATCTAATTTTGCAGGTAAATCCTTTGGAGCAGATTTAAGTGTCGTGGTACTTACATTTTTTGTTTGGTTCATACCAGATGCTAGAAAGTTAAAAATAAAAGCTTGGTGGGTAATTATTCCTCTCACTTTTTTAATAGCTGTGGCCTTTTCTTTTCCATTTTATTTATATTTGAGAGAAAGAGCTTTAGAAAAAAAAGCATAAAAAGTTACTACTTCATTTGTTCAAAGAAGCTTAGCCTATAGTTTGGTAATACATCAGGATTTGTAATTTTAATAAGATCTTTTAAAATTAAATCGGGTCTAGTTGGTCCTAACTCGTAATAAATAACACCTCCTGTCGCCCCTTTTTTAGTGGAAGCCGTATAAATATTATTCGTTTTAAAAGCAGCAAAGTTTTTATAATGAGGATTATTTTCAATAAGTTGAGCCTTGATAGAAAAATATCCTGGAGCAATCCAATAATCTGCTTTCTGAGCTTTGTCTAAGACACTTTCAAAGCTTAATTGTAAACTTCCTTTTCCTTTAGAATCTTTCCATAAATAATTTACATTGGCATCTTTTAAAAATTGGGCGACAAAACTTTCTCCCGCAGGCAAACTCCAAATATCATTTCTCATAATAGCTCCAGAAAGAATAGAGGGTTTATTTCTTGCTTTTTTAGCGATGATAATTGCTGCTAGGTATTCTTGCTCTATTTTTCTAAAAAGGCTATCGGCTTCTTTTTCTTTATCAAATAGTACTCCAAAAAACTTAATCCATTCTGCTCTTCCAAGCGGAGTTTCTTCTAGCCAATCACCATTAATAATTACAGGTATACCGTGTTTTTCAATTAAATTATAGGTTTTGTTTACAGAATTCATGGCAAAACCAATTACAACATCTGGCTGTAACTCAAAAAGGACTTCAGTATTCATAGCAGCTTCATTTCCTAGTTCTCTTACAAAGCCACTATCTATTCTTTTACGTGTTCTCTCAGAAGAAATATAGTTAGTGTCTTGAAAACCAACCAAACTTTTTTCTACTCCTAATAATTCTAACATTGGAATATGCGTAGTAGAGGTTACAACAATATTTTTAACAGGAACTTGAATAGTTTTTAGAGACAATGTGTCCTCTATTGTTGAAGGTGAAGAAGGTAAAATAAATTCTAAATTTTTTGAAGCATCCGGATATGGCTTTTTAATAATTAGTTTTTTATAAGTGGTAAAATACTGAATATCAAAACCTTTTGCATAGGTTATTTTACTTAGATTCTTACGCAGACCGTCAGTTGAGTTTATAGATGTCTCTTTTTTACAAGAATTATATAAAGTTAAAAAAACAACAGCAATATAAATGTACAGTAATCGTATTTTCATTCATATAAAATTGAGTAGTACAAGATTACAAAAATACTTTTAAAAAGATTTGTCAATTAAAAATAAACGCTAAATTTACACAGATTTTCGGTTTTGCTGTCAACTTCGTTTATAGCAAATTAAAAGGGAATTCGGTGTAAATCCGAAACTGTTCCCGCAACTGTAAGTATTTCCTGTGTGAAATTCAGGACCTCATTAATTATGAGATGTTATGCTTTAAGCCACTGATAATTTATCAAAATTTTATTTGATAAGGTTGGGAAGGCTCGTAACAAAATACAAGTCAGGAGACCTGCCGCAAATCACGAGTTAAAAACTTTCGGGACAAAGGTTTGTGTACTATTATTAACATTTCTGTACCAAAATTTTACCTGATTTATTTGTAAAAAATTAAATCATAAAAAATGAATAAACAATGTGTAATCATTGGTGCTATGGCTTTATGCCTATTAAGCACTGACGTCTTATCGCAAGAAAAAAAAACACAAGAAAAAAAGGCAGAACAACTAGAAGAAATTGTTATCTCGGCTACGAAATTTGAATTGAAAAAGGAGAATACTGGGAAAATAATCTACAAAATCAGTCAAAAAAATATCCAAAGAAATGCTGGTAAATCTGTTATTGAACTTCTAAACAATGTTCTTGGAGTAGAAATTAGAGGTGCAAACTCTAATCCTGGAGAACCACGAAGCACTTACATACGTGGAGGAAGAAGCAGACAGGCATTAGTTTTAATTGATGGAGTTCCGTTGGCGGATCCAACAGGTATTGAACAATCATATGATCTTCGATTACTTTCTCTTAATCAAATTGAATCTATTGAGGTTTTAAAAGGCGCTTCAAGCACATTATACGGTTCAGGAGCAGGTACTGGTGTTATTAACATTATCCTTTTGAAAGCTTCTGAAAATTCTGTTTCTGGTGTCTATGAGGTAAGTCTTGGAACCAATTCAACTTCTAAAAATAGCACTTCAAGTTTAAATGATAAAAACCAGAATATTTCCATCAATGGAACTCTTGATAAATTTAAGTACAATGCATTTTTTAATATAACAGGAACTAGTGGTTTTTCTTCTGCTAAGAGTACTCTAACGATACCATTTGAAGAGGATACGTATACTAGTAACAATGGTTTTTTAAAGTTAGGATACGAATTCAATACGCAATTTAGAATTGAAACTTTTCTAAACTTTGATGCATTTGATTATACTTTTGATGCTGGAGCTTTTAATGATTCTGATATAAATTTAGGAAATCAAGAGCAATTTAGAATAGGTATTAGACCTCAGTTAAAATATAAAAAAGGGAAAGTATTTCTAAATGCATCTATCAATTCTATAGATCGAAGCTTTGAAAGTTTTAATTCATTTTCAGGAGGAACCAATGTCTTTGTTTATAAAGGGACTAGTGTCAATTTAGACTTGGTTAATAAATATGAATTCACTAAGAATTTTCAATTAATTACAGGAATTAACTATCAAAAACATGAAAACGAATCCATTTCTGATTTTGGAAATATAGATCCAGACTTGGCGAATTTTAATGTTTTAGATCCGTATGTGTCTGCTGTTTATGTTACAGATTTCGGACTAAGTATTAATGCAGGTGGTCGTTTAAACATACATAGTAATTATGGAAATAACTTTGTCTATGATACAAATCTTGCTTTTGGAATTGTAAAAAACGAAACGATTAATCTAAAATTAATCTCATCCTACAGTACAGCATTTATTGCACCAAGTTTATATCAATTATTTTCTGATTATGGATCCACTAACCTAGCTCCAGAAACCAATAGAACTTTTGAATTCGGATTTGAAAGTAAGCTAGGGCAACAATGGGGTCTTAGTGCTGTCTATTATAACAGAGTAGAAGAAAACAAAGTTATTTTTCTGAATTTACCAACACCACCATATGGAATCTATGCAAATGCTCTTGAAACTATAGATGTTTCTGGTATTGAAGCTGATGTAACTTTTACTATTTCTAGAGAACTAACAACTACAGTTGGTTATGCTTTTGTAGATAAAACAAGCGATATAGATTATATTCCCAAAAATAAACTAACAGCTAGTTTTGTGGCAAATCCTATTAAAAATTTAGCGATTTCTACTATGTTTAAAAATGTAGGAGAAAGGTCTTTATTTGACGCTTTTGGAAGCTTTGGAGAAGCTGGAAAAGATGTTATTTTGCCGAGCTATAGCGTATTAGATATGAATGTCAATTACAAGGTTCTAGAAGGTAAAGTGTTATTTTTTGGTTCTATTACAAACCTATTAAATGAAGACTATGAAGAAACAATAGGCTTTAATACTAGAGGTAGAAATTTTAAAATGGGAATACGAATTCAATTTTAAATTTTCTAAAAAGCAGAAGAAACCCAATATTAATTTTGAGTAGCTCAACTGTATCTAGCAATTTAAATAAGTATCATTCCTATTGATGATAGGAATGATACCTTTTAAATAATTCTCTTGACTTCATTTTTTAAGAAAGCAATGGCTGTATCTGTCTGTGGTGCTTTTTTAGCATACTCTAATAATATTTGTTCGCGGAATTCATTGGCCAAAGTTGAAGAAGTAGATACCAGCTTCAGTTTATTAATTACAGCTGCTTTAGAGGCAATAACCACATTCCAGCACTCATCTGTTATATATAGCTGTTGCACCATATTATGCTGAAACTCTTGCTCTATACTAGCTAGTAATAATTGCAAATAAGCCTCAGAAGAATCTCCTATTGGTCTTATACGAACCAACATTTTAACAGGGTTAATTCGTTCACAAAATAACAACATACGTTCATAAGCTTGCAAACGGATGGGCAATGACTCTCTTTTTTTTTGTGCTAAAAGATCTAGTTTTTTTTCATTGGTTTCTTGGTTTCTTAAACCACTCATCACAAAATATGCCACTGCTCCAGTAACTAGTGCAGGAATTGAATATCCAATACCTTCTAAAATAGTTTCTTCCATAAACCAAAAATAGAAGATTTCAATTCACTAGACAAAAAGTAGGAGGATATTATTTTTCTCAAAGGAAGTTAAATCCATTTTACATCTAATTTTTTTAGTTCAGTGGTTAAATCTAAAAGTGAGCTTTGATCAACCCAACTTATGTTAATCGTCATCTTTCTTTTATAGGTTCTTAAAATATATTCTCCAGCAAAATGTTTGATTGATTTTATATCAGATAATTCAATTTTTTTACCAAAAATATAATTTTGTTTAAGCACACCTTTTTCTATGATTAAGTAGTTGGTGCCTTTTAAATATTTATAAGAATAAATTATTGACAAGAATATATGTAGTAAATAAATTAAAGAAAGCTTTCTTTCACTAAAAAAGAGACCTGTTATACCTAGCAATAACCAAAATAAAGCATTAAAGAAGTGATACTTTCGCTGTTTCTTACTGTATAAAATTTTCATAGTGGGGATTTTTTAAACATAGAATATTAAATCAAAAATACTAAAAAATTCACAACAAATTTTCTTGTCATACTCCTCTTAGAATGGTATTTTTGATAAATACTAATACTTACTTTGGCAAACTATTTAGATTCCTTAAATCCGGCTCAAAAAGAAGCAGTTTTACAGAAAAACGGCCCTATGATTATCATTGCAGGTGCTGGTTCTGGTAAAACACGTGTGCTTACCTATAAGATAGCTCATTTAATGCAGCAAGGAGTAGATGCTTTTAATATTTTGTCACTTACATTTACTAACAAAGCTGCCCGCGAAATGAAAGAGCGTATTGCTGCAGTTGTTGGCCCTAGTGAATCTAAGAATCTATGGATGGGAACCTTTCACTCTGTATTTGCAAGAATCTTGCGTTCTGAAGCAGATAAATTAGGATATCCTTCCAATTTCACCATTTATGATACTCAAGATTCTGTTCGTTTAATAGGCTCCATTATCAAAGAGATGGGGCTAGATAAAGAGCGATACAAATCAAAACAGATTCTCAATAGAATCTCTTCTTTCAAAAATAGTTTAATAACTGTTCGTGCCTATTTTAATAATTCAGATTTGCAAGAAGCAGATTTAATGGCTAGCAGACCAAAAGTTGGTGATGTTTACAGAGAATACGTAGAGCGTTGTTTTAAGTCTGGCGCTATGGATTTTGATGATCTACTGCTTAGAACCAATGAATTATTGGCTCGTTTTCCAGAATCTTTAGCAAAATACCAAGACAGGTTTAGATACATTATGGTAGATGAGTACCAAGATACCAATCACTCTCAATATATTATTGTAAAAGCCTTAGCAGATCGTTTTCAGAACATTTGTGTGGTAGGTGACGATTCTCAGAGTATTTATAGTTTTAGAGGTGCCAATATTCAGAATATCTTGAGCTTTCAAAAAGACTATCCAGATACAAAAATGTTTAAGTTAGAGCAGAATTATCGTTCTACACAAAATATTGTAAATGCGGCAAATTCTGTCATTGAAAAAAACAAGACTAAATTAGATAAAGAAGTTTGGACATCTAATCCTGCTGGTGAACAAATTAAAGTGATGTGTACCATTTCAGATGGAGAAGAGGGGCGTTTTGTAGCCCAATCTATCTTTGATCATAAAATGAATTCACAACTGCATAATAATGAGTTTGCTGTATTGTACAGAACTAATTCTCAATCTAGAGCCATGGAAGATGCTCTGAGAAAAAAGAGCATTGACTATAAAATTTACGGAGGAATTTCTTTTTATGGTAGAAAAGAAATTAAAGATTTACTGTCTTATTTAAGAATGTTAATTAACCCCAATGATGAAGAAGCTTTAAAAAGAATTATTAATTATCCTGCAAGAGGTATTGGAGCTACAACCATAGACAAGCTAACCATAGCGGCAAATCATTACAAAAAATCTATTTTTGAGGTATTAAAACACTTAGATAAAATAGATTTAAAATTAAATTCTGGAACAAAAACCAAACTTCAGAATTTCTTAAATATGGTACTTCGTTTGCAGATAGACGCTCAGAAAATGAATGCTTTTGAAATTACCGAGTTGGTAATTAAGCAAACACAACTTATTAAAGACTTAGAAAAGGAAGGAACTCCAGAAGCTGTAAGTAAGGTAGAAAATGTTCAAGAATTATTAAACGGAGTAAAAGATTTTATTACAGATAAAATTGAAACTGGAGAAGAAGCTTCATTGCCTGTGTTTTTAGAAGAAGTTGCGTTGGCAACCGATCTAGATTCAGATAAAAATGATGACAAACCAAAGGTTTCTTTAATGAGTATTCATCAATCTAAAGGTTTAGAATATCCGTATGTGTATATAGTTGGTTTAGAAGAAAACCTATTTCCTTCTGCCATGAGTATGAATACTAGGTCTGAACTAGAAGAAGAACGAAGGTTGTTTTATGTAGCGCTTACAAGAGCAGAAAAAGTAGCCTATTTAACCTATACAAAAACAAGATATAGATGGGGTAAACTAATAGATTGTGAGCCCAGTAGATTTTTAGAAGAAATAGACGAGCAATTCTTAGAATATATTACACCAAAAAGAGTAGAGTCTGCTACCAATAGATTTATAAATGAGGATATTTTTGGTGATGCACCCAAGAAAATTAGATTTCAAAAACCTATTCAACGTAGAAAAATTGAAAAAGAACAAGAAAATAAAGTTATTTTTACACCTCCTAAAAACTTAAAGAAAGTTTCACATACGCAACCAAAAGCAAATTTATTTGATGATAAAATTGTGGTTGGTAATATTATAGAACACAATCGTTTTGGTAGAGGAGAAGTGTTAAACTTAGAAGGCACTGGAGCCAATAAAAAAGCAGAAATTCAGTTTGGTACTGTAGGAAAGAAGAAACTATTGCTTCAATTTGCTAAATTGAAGGTGATTGGTTAATGATTTTTGAAGTCAAACCAAAAATAAATACTTAATTTGCAGAATACTTAGATTACAATACTTCAAATGATATGATAGACTACGATTTAGAATACAATGCAGAAAGACCTCATTTAATTATCCCAGAATATGGAAGACATATTCAAAAATTAGTTGACCACTGTATCGCCCTAGAAACAAAAGAAGAACGCAATACTATGGCATTGGCCATTATAGATGTAATGGGAAACTTACAGCCTCATTTAAGAGATGTGCCAGATTTTAAGCACAAGCTTTGGGATCAGTTATATATTATGTCTGATTTTAAACTAGATGCAGAATCTCCCTATCCGAGACCTTCAAAAGAAGAGCTTCAAGAGAAACCAACTTCACTGGCGTATCCAAAATCTGCTAATAAATATCGTTTTTACGGAAACAATATTCAGATTATGATAGATTTGGCATTAACGTGGGAAGAAGGAGACATGAAAGAAGCATTGATATATTCTATTGCTAATCATATGAAAAAATGTTTCTTAAATTGGAACAAAGATACTGTAGAAGATGATGTTATTTTCTCTCATTTATTTGAACTCTCTTACGGTAAAATAGACATTAGAAATTCTGAAGAAGTACTGTCTGAAAGTAAAAACTTACTAAGAAAAAGAAATTCTCAAGGACAAAGTAGTACAAACCACAAGAATAATAAAGGTAAAAATTTCCAACATAAAAATAGAAAAAGATAAGATGGCTTCGTTTAAGATAGAAGGTGGACATAAATTAAATGGAACCATTACACCACAAGGAGCAAAAAATGAAGCACTTCAGATTTTATGTGCTGTTTTATTAACTCCAGAAAAAGTGACCATCCATAATATTCCTGATATTATAGATATTAATAAATTAATATTTATTCTTGGGGAACTCGGAGTTAAAATAAATAAACTCGATAAAAACTCATATACTTTTCAAGCAGATAAGATACATTTAGAGTATTTAGAATCTCCAGAATTTAAAAAAGATGGAAGTTCTTTACGTGGCTCTATTATGATTGTTGGTCCATTATTGGCACGTTTTGGGAAAGGATATATTCCTAGACCAGGAGGAGATAAAATTGGAAGAAGAAGATT
>Ga0209197_1001579_pt1 | contig 14075 bp, 16 predicted proteins | sample COGITO_mtgs_1105_4_FD_184802 | JGI IMG/M metagenome (GOLD analysis project Ga0209197, IMG submission 184802) | Pelagic marine microbial communities from North Sea - COGITO_mtgs_110512 (SPAdes) (version 2) | ecosystem: Environmental > Aquatic > Marine > Epipelagic ... | reverse complement strand
ATGTCGGAGATAAATTGGCGACGGTGTGGATGGCTTCGGGAGAATGGGATCGGTTGGATCGGATTGATTCGTGGTAGAGTTCGTGGTAGAGTTCGTGGTAGAGTTCGTGGTAGAGTTCGTGGTAGAGTTCGTGGTAGAATTCGTGGTAGAATTCGTGGTAGAGTTCGACGTTGGCGCTTCGCGACGATATAGACTCGATTCATTTTGTACTTGAGTGTGGTTGGGAGAGATTGCTTCTGTAATTGGAGTATTATTGGAGTTATTTCTATATATATCAGTTAAATTAAAGACGCTATGACATCGAATTACAGTGGGACATGTCCACAGTGTTATTCCCTCCAATTGATAGATTGGTTCACACATCTAGTTAGGTTCACACATCTATTTTTCTATTACTAAACTACACTAAAATAATATATGATTAACATATAATAATATATGATTAACATATAATAAGATGTTAATAGACATTATGTTTTATATACAATGTATTATTTACAATATGTCCCAGCTATCGTAACTGTTAAACAAAACACTGGGAAAAGGAAGATGACTAAAATAAGCAGCTTGTACAACAAAACTAAAACACAGGATGCACTATTATAGAAAAAGGATTGATCTCGTTTTCTCGAAACTAATCTTCGGTTTTCTTTTCTGGAAACGTACATTGTATCGTAAATATTAACAGCCGCAGTTGGTACATTTGCAAAATACATTTCTTCAAAATTATTATCCAAACTCATTAAAAATTCCATCGCCAAACTGTTTAAAATCATATTCTGTAAATCATCTTCCAGATAAATTAAGATTAGATTGGCACCATAAACCAGTATGTTAAAAAGGAATTCCTGAAATGTATCCATTATAGCAGAGATATTGTCCATTCGGTTCATTTTTTGAACACTGGATTGTACTGTCAGCGAATCCCAAATAAAGAAACTCCGAATAAAATAAATCATACCGATTCCAAACATCATTAGTTTGGTTTCCATTGTTCCCTTATTTGGACAAAAATTACCATCAAATGTGTTTACTTCGTGCGAAATTAGTGCTATATATAAGACCCACTGCGTGACAAATAGTAGTAAAGGTAGTGCAAACGTCAAAGAAAAGACATGGGAACAAAAGAAACGATTTAGACTATGTTTTGTTTTATTCTGCTGACCATTTACGTGCCAGAGAAACAAACTAAACAAGCCAAATTTAGGATCAAGGAGTACTATTTCGGTCTTTTCAGTATCGCTGACTTGTTCTTCTAGGGGCTGTGTTTGTTTATTTGATATACCGATTTTCCTGGTTTGTTCACCTAAGAGTAGGTGATCAGACAGTTTGTCACAAAGATTAGAGAAAACAAGGTTAACCGGCACACAGCACCCTTTTAACTCGAGCTCATCGTTAATCGGCTTTGACCGGCGTCGAACTGGTTCAGACCTAGTTGACACTCGTTTCAGTTGTGATCGGCGAATAGACTCCGTTGATAGGTTATAACTCTGCGTACCATGTGGACTTTGACTTGCGTTGGAGATTGGAGAAGAAAGATTTGATCGAGATGTCTCTAGTTGATCACTTATTTGTAATAGCGACAATGTCGGTGAATTGGTGGTTTTACGCATATGCTTGATCTATAGATTGAAGTTATATACTAAAATATGATCTTTTTAGTTTTTCGACCCTGCGGGCCATCAAATATATCTCGTTTTCTTCATATATAACCTCTTCACCATAACAGAAAATATGTTGGAATTTATTATTGGAAGTTTAGTAGGTATTTATCTGGCTCAGAATTGTGTTCTCCCGAATCTACAAAACACTGTCTCTACTTGGATAGTGTCTAGAAACAGTCCGGTCACTATTACTCCAGATGAAGAAACACCAAAGAAAACAGAAGTCTTTACTGGAAAAATGCCCAAGGATATCGAAATGACTCGTATAGAGACAGAGAAAAGAGAGACAGAGTAACAAGCAAAAATATAAATAATAGTATTTAAAGAGGAATTAAGTAATTACAAATATGTTCCTTTTTTTACTGTTAGGTATAGTTATTGGTATATTTTTGAAAGAAACTTATACAATCCCACAACTAAAGCCGTTATTGGACAAACTCTTTGAAATGGGTAATATGAGAGAAATGGAGGAAGAAGAAGAAGTAGTAGAGAAAGAGAAAGAGAAAGAGAAAGAGAATGCTGACTAATTGACAGTTCCAATTGGGAAAAAAAATCTTCCAAAAAAAAATTGAATACTTTTTTTGGAGTTTGTCGAAACACCCCAATTTCCTCATATGTAGAGAATATATTTACGGAAACATCGAATTTCTCGTTTGGTGTTTCCGTAAATATATTCTCTACATATGAGGAAATAAAGACTTGACGCCGAGCGCCAGAAAGGTGTGTCAGTTTGAATCTAATCAAATTTTTAAATTGACTATAAATTACAAATACTTTGTCAAAAATTCAATACTGTGTCATGCATTGGCAATCAATTATGACATACATGGCATTGTCAGTTATTATTGTATTCAGTAATAACACAGTAGTGAATATATATGGATTTAAGAATATTGCATTTTTTCTTCTTTGTCAATCTGTTTGTACAGTTTTTCTAATGTTAATCTATCCTAAATTCCGAAAGAAAATTCAAAAACCATCAATGGAAATTCTTTCAAGTTGTCTGTTAAATGTGGCCAATGTATTTTTCGGGGTTAGTGCAGCATCAGAACTCAATATTGCTATGTTCTCCTCGTTGCGACGGTTTTCTATACTTTTCACATTGATTGCTCAATATCGTTTTTTAGATGTGAAACCGACAAAACCGGTTATTTATAGCGTTGTCTTAATGATTTTAGGTTCATTTATTGCTGCTGGCAATGATATGACCTTTAATTTAGCTGGTTATATTTTGGTAATGATAGCCAATATACTTACCACAAGTTCACAGATAGTAACTCAAAAAGCACTGGTAGTCTACTGTAAGACATCCATATTATTCTGGTCTGCGGTAGTCGCAACTATACTCTTTGGTATAACTTGTCAAAATCCGAGTAAATTCCAATATTGGGGGAATGGCGGATTCCGACTTGCATTTTGCCTATCACTGTGTTTAGGCTTCTTGATCAATTACTATGCGACAATGACTATTGAAAAGAATTCAGCTCTAACTCTAGCTGTTGCAGGTAGCTTTAAAGATGCTATATGTGGAATTGGGATTGGATTGGTAACGACATATGATTTTAGTTGGATGAATTTTACCGGGTTACAGATCTCCGCTATTTCAAGTATGTTTTATGTATTGGCGATGGAACAACAGAAAAAACAACAGAAAAAATTTATAGGAATTTTAGGATAAACAAAATTATTTATCTTTTGCGTTTCCTATTTCTATCAGACTCCGTGCCAGGGCGAAGACCTACTTCGGACATACTCAATTTACAAAGTAACAGACCACAGTAATATGGGAATGGCGTTGTTACCAACCGTCTGCCCTTACAACTACCCGCCCCTGCTCTTCGAAATAGACGTTGTTCCTCAGTAAGTCCCATAAATTTTGTCTGCAGCATCTTCTCAATAGTGTCACAGTTTAGAGGGTTGAACCCGGTGTAAATGGGAAGCACTTGAAGGTTATCAGACCCAACCAGTTTCAACAGTTTTTTGTAGGAGATGGATTGGCCGTCTTCTGTCACTACAGACGGTCTTCCTCCATAACATCTTGATGATGATAACATCGATTCCAATCTCATAGCATCTCCAGTCCACTCTTTACCATCTTTTGCATAGTTCCCGACAAAGACATGGAGAAACCCAATTCCATTTCCACCATAAAAGTCCTGAATGAGATTTCCGGCTTTATTCACAATAGCATCCAATGTTTCGGGATTATAGGTTGGTTCCGGATGGTCTTTACAGGCTTCAAGAGCAGCCACGTTGGCTGCAACTCTAGCTGCGCTTGTTTTGGCGTTGTATTTGGCATTGGTTTTGGCGTTCCATCTCTTTTGGTTGCCATTGGCCTTGGCTTTGGCGCTGAATTTGGCGGCCCATCTCTTTGCGTTGCCGTTGGCCTTGGCTTTGGCATTGTATTTGGCGTTCCATCTCTTTCTGTTGCCATTGGCCTTGTATTTGGCATTGTTTTTGGCATTACGTTTGGCCTGTTGTTCCTTTCTTTTTTTTGTTCTGTTGCTGACCACATCAGTAATTACGTACGCCAACTCATGACACAAATGTCGTACGTCAGCGAATTGGTTACGCTGTGCTTTAATCTTTTCCTGACGATGTACTGGTAAATTATTTACTAGGCATTTTACTGTTTCTAGAGGCATTGTCAACTCTCCATCGAAGGTACAATCCGTTGTGTTGAGTTGATCGACCACAGCTGTATAGCAATTCTGTACATAATCAGAGGTATACTTTGTTACATTTTTCAAATAAGAGAGATGTTTTTGATCTTCTAGATTACATCTATACATTTCTTTGTTGGTATTTGTAGTTCATAGTAGGTAGTGAGAATATTCTTAACATATATATATCTTTATGGATAAAAAAATTATTTTTACATTTTTACTACATCTTACTAACCCTAATTTTTATTTTTTTCAAATCTAAATCATTTCTCATTCCGCAAGACCAGAAGTTATTAATTAATAACTTTTCAGATGCTGAACTTGGATAATTTTCAATTTCTTGAGCCAATTTACTTATACAATATATGTTCTCTGGAATTTCGCCATCTAAAACCACATACTCTTGCGTTTGGAGATTAATTAACGTTTTAGTATAGATTTGAAACATTGGAGGTATCAGTCCAATATTTTGTTCATCTTCAATAGTCGTTTCATCAATACCAAGAACAATCTCATGATCACCAGTTGCAGCTGCCATTTGACATTCACACATTTCATTTTCATGATTACAAGGTTGACCATATGTATAACAACAGAAAAGATTATCTTGAATCATTGCCATTTCTGATTTGCTAAATTTTTCATTACTCAAAGAACATTCAGTAACACGATTCAAATAGAAATAGTTATTATCACCACAACAAGAAGAATAGCCATTGTATTCATGTAACAAAGCAGTTTCACGATCACATTCGACAAATTGAACAAATTTTTTTCTCTCATGTAATGCATCAGTTATACGTAATGCAATCTTATTTAAATCAAACCCTTTTTCTTGAAAATGATAAGAGTGTAAATTATTCACGATGTCCATTGTATTGAACCCTATTACTTTAGATTGCTCTTCCTGAGTCATATTTATAAAAGTCCCTACACGGAAATGGTTTGGAATAATTTTTTTGGGGCGTTTGTTGGTTTTTACCTGTTTCTTTTCACTTTTACGTTTTGTTGGGTTTGATGTACTCAAAACAACAGAAGTAGGGGGTAGATTGTTGAAACTAGACATAATAATATCTTTTGTATAGGTTTTCTAAATTACGAGGACACCTTTCAACACAGTTCAAAAAAAATTATAAAATAAGGTTAGAATATATCTATATTTTTTCAACTAGCGGCGCGAAGTCAATATCTCTACATATTGGGGGGGGGTCAATGCCCGTTTGCACTTACCGTTGGTAGGTTGTTAATCTGTATCGGTCTTTTACGAGGACACATTTTGCTTTGGACACGCTACAGATTTAACAAAATTGACATATTTAATGTTATCTTTTTGTTATAAATGCAAAGCTCCAAAATAATTACTATTGCAACCGGCGTATTTGTGCTCACTGTTTTCTCATTCTTATTTTTTGTAGGTCAAGAAAAGTCAACAGATCAGTCAACAGATCAGTCAACAGAAAAAGAATGAAGATGTTATAGTTCTAACAAATGACGATGATTTTGACGATTGCGCTTAGACATGAATGTGTGACACATATGTTGTTTTTATTTGGATAATGTTAGAATTAGAATAAAATGTCTGTTCAAGTAAAAAGAGCGGTTAAAAGATCGGCCTCGACATCGGTAAATGAGAAGAGCTCTAAAAAAACACGTTTACCGTTTACAAATATGATCTTTTGTATTACCGGGAAAACTATATATTTTCAAAATAAACGAGAGCTTACCAAGCAATTATTATTGAATGGTGCAACTAAAATTAAGAATTCGTTGACTTGTGATGTTACCCATTTAATATGTAGTAATCCATCGAATCCGGGATCTTCGACCATGGTTCAAAAGGCGATAGAAAGACAGACTTGTATTATTGTGAGTGAACAATCGATTCTTGAACAAATGACCTTTGTTGCAGACACAGTACAAGATGGTACAGGAATTGCAGTAGATCCAAACAGATTCCCGATTGATAGTTGCATGTTAGCCAAGTCATTTGACACGTTAAATGGTATCGAAAATAGTAAACAAAGAAATCAAGTTATAGGGTGGATGATGAGTGAGAAATTGGACGGTTTGAGAGCGGTCTACTCAGGAAACGCGCTGTATTCTCGTTCTAAGAATAAGTTTCATGTCCCCGAAGAGTTTATGGCCGAATGGCCAGATTTGGTTTTAGACGGTGAATTGTGCTGTGGCCGCGGCAAATTTAAAGAATCCATTTCGTTGGTGAAAAATCACAATGCTACATACGAAAGATATTTGGCCGACGGTTTGGTATATTCTGTTTTTGATGCGCCACTTTTAGCTGGAAATTTTTCAGAAAGAATTGAAAAATTGAAAGTTATGTTGGCTGGGAAAAAACACATTGTAGTTTTGGAACAAACTAAAATCGAATCCATTGAACAAGTCAAAGAAGCATTTGATGATATTATGAAATTAAATGGTGAAGGTTTGATGTTAAGAAAAGCTGATGATAAATATCATTACAAAAGAACAGCTTCATTGCTCAAAGTCAAGCAGTTCCACGACGCCGAAGCAACAGTAATTGGCTATAACATTGGCAAAGGGAAAAATGCAGGGTTGTGTGGTGCTTTACTCTGTAAAATGCCATCGGGACAGACTTTCAAATGCGGTTCTGGTATGACACAAAGTGACAGAGAAAACCCACCTGCAATTGGTGCGACGATAACTTACCGATATTTCGAAGTCACAAACTCAGGTCGGCCAAGATTTCCGACATTTGTAAGAATTCGCGCAGATTTTGATATATAATATAGACATATGAATATTATTACTTATATTATTATTTTACTTATATTGTTATTTTACTCATTTAATTTGGGACACAACACAACCCTGAGGCTGTGAAGTCGGAAGACGCACATGTGCCAGTTGCACACATTGCGAGTGCGTGCTTGTTCGAATATCCAGTAGGACAAGCCACGTCGGTTTTAGTACTACACAAAGCAGTGCTTACCGCGGTAACATCCACCAGTTTACTATTACTGTCGGTTGAATATAAATCGTCATCATTTACCTGAATTGCACTAAAACGTTCGTACGGATTGAACGTCACCTCATCGACGGCTCTGACCAAGTGCTCATATTTAATTCCGAGCGTGTTACAAAGGAGTAATACCATTCTTTCTAACCGATACTCTTTTTGAACTGCTGTGACAGTATCTGCGGCTTCAATTGCATCCAATGCATCTTTAATCACACCAGTTGCTACGTTTGCCGAAATGGCTCCAGCAACATCGATAGCGATACCCGAATCAGCAGCAGCTGTTAATACTAATTTAGCGGTATTCGCAGCGATTGCGTCAGATTGAACCGTCGTAATCCCTGTTTTGGCATTGTTTGCAGTGATTTCCGAGGCTTGAGCAGGAGTAATAGTAGTAGAAGCAACTGAAGCAATCATTCCGGTATTATGATTAATATCCGCGATATTTGTTGAAATATCCGCGATATTTGTATTAATATTCGCGGTATTTGTAGCAATTGCGTTAGTATTCGCCGTAATTGCGTCAGATTGAACCGTCGTAATCCCTGTTTTGGCATTGTTTGCAGTGATTTCCGAGGCTTGAGCAGGAGTAATAGTAGTAGAAGCAACTGAAGCAATCATTCCGGTATTATGATTAATATTCGCGGTGTTTGTTGAAATATCCGCGATATTTGTATTAATATTCGCGGTATTTGTAGCAATTGCGTTAGTATTCGCCGTAATTGCGTCAGATTGAGTCGTCGTAATCCCTGTTTTGGCAGTGTTTGCAATGATTGCGTCAGATTGAGTCGTAGAAATAGTAGTAGTAGACCCAACCAATGCAGTACTTGAGGTAGTACCGAGTGCAATTGCGGTCAACTTACCATTATCAACTGTGATACCTGGGCCAGCCAACGCAGTCAGACAGTGGTCTCCAAAAAAAGCACCAGCGTCTTCGAATTCCAATCCGCCCAGAGTAGTGTAGCCATCTACATGTAAATTCATAGTAATATATTCTGAACCGTGAACTGTGAATTTTGTATTTGTAGTGTCTGAATTGACTTTCAAATTTTTGGTAGTTAATCTACGATGTTGCGTTTTCTCAAACAGATGCACAGAGCCATCGTCGTGTGTGATAATGTCGTGACTATTGTAAAATGCATTACTGCCCGTAAACGTAGATAGAAGTAATAAAGTGGAGAATTTCATTTTTGTTATTCAAAAAATGTTACATTATATACCTCATTATTTTGATGTCATACACACGTTGACACATTGACATATATGAACTATTTATAGTCAACGTATTTACGAAAATGAGCGGACGAAAAAACAGATTTGACAAAAAATCGCCCACACGGTTTTATTTGATTTGGACATTAGGGGCATTAGTGATTCTCAGTTTAATCCTCAATGTCACTATACTCGTTATGTTCCAAAATATAGAGACTGGCAAAGACGGCAAAGACGGAACCGATGGAAAAAATGGTAGAGATGGTATAGATGGCAGCGTCACTTTACCAGACCACCTTGTACTCAACTCGTTAAAAGTCATGGACTCATTCGAAACTTACGGAACAGTAGATTTGTACGCTGCTGAAGAGAGTGATTCTCGTAGACTATTGGCAAGTAAACCGAACTTGTCAAGTAAAGATTTGTCAAGTAAAGATCACTGTAGTACTTGTGAGAATAAATTTACCGATTCAAACACCTGTTTAAGCAGGTGTAATTCTCACATCAAATTAGAAAAAAACGGTTTCAATGAAATTTTTCATGTATGCTGTGAGTAAATAAAAAAATATTTCTTTTCTATAAATTATTCTGTACATATTATACAGCATCTAATTGTGTTGCTTCTTTCGATGGTGTTGGTTGTTCTTGCAATCGTGTTGTATCATCTTCATTATAAAGTTCGATGTCTTCTTCTGAAGATTCGGAATCAATTGTAAAGGAATCTTCAGGGACGAGTTCGATATCTTCGTTCGACGTTTTACCCACACTAGTATACTGTGGGTTGGGGTTTTTGGTTATAAACCAAACAACACACATAGCTATAAATACAAACACTACCACAGTAATTGCGACATATGTTATAGCCCCACTTTCTTGCCAAACTTCTGACATTATGACTTGTTTATATTCAAAGTATATACGCGTTTCTATAAAAATTAAGCATTTGTATATATATTTGAATAATTAAACAAAAAAAAAATGAACACCGTTGCTCATTTAATTCCAGCGGACTATAAACTTATTGTTTGAAGTTGTACAATGGCAACTTTAAAAACCGTTCGTTGTATTATACTGTTTATATTTGTATTGTACTTGAAAATGATAATCGCTAATATTAGAGAATATCAACAGTCTTTGGTAAGATTACCACACAATACAACTATAGATGTAATCGGGACGATGGATCCAGGCCTAGATTGGATTATTCCAACGACAATCTGTTCTTCAATTCTATTTACAGTTCTTTACTGGGTGGCTAATAGTCGCGACCCCCACCATATAGCCACAGTATTAACTGTAGAGCTTTGTCTGGTTCTGTTTGGTGCTATACAACTGTTAGATATTTCCCCTCAACCTTGTAAAGGAATACCAAATCACAGTCTTTTGTTTGGATGGCCCGAGTGTGGGTTCAATATAAACCTACCAGCTCAATTAGTTTTATTTATTGCAATTCTTGTTAAAATGGTACAGTCATTTGTAATGAAGGGATTAATCTATTTCTTTTTGTTCGTGGTTTTTATAGGATTAGTTCTATTTCAAAATACAGTGGATGTTATATCTACAATGTTAATTGTTCAGTTATTAGTTTCACATCCGTTCTTAACCCATCTTTCAAAGCGTTTTTTCATAACTGAATCTCCGTACTTTGAAAGAATACGTAATAAACACGTGGTATCAAGTATTTAAAGCTATTTTTTATATTCCAAAATGTCAACAGTTTGGACTAATATGCAACAATTACATTCTCACTGGAAAGATATGCAATCGAAAAATATACAGAGTCAAACAAGCAAAAAGCGACGAAGAGAAGACGACAATATAAGAACAAACAAACCTAAAAAGGAGATACAAAATAGAAAAATAGTGCAAATTATCAAAAAATAAAAGTTTCTTTTTTTACAGTTAACACATAACGCACCTTTGTCAACCTAAATAAACAAAAGAAGTGATCGTACTTCCGATTGAAAACGCAAAGAAAACACCACTGCATATAGCGTATTCTCGCGACCTGCAACTGCAACTGCAGCACCGGCCACGTAAAACGCTGTCATTTATACAGGGAATTCCTTGGTAAATCAAAAAAAAGATATTCACGCCATACAAAACAGTGGCTATGGCTTCCAAAACTCCCCTGATTTTTGATTCATTGTTTGTTTCGTTATTAATCGTCAACATTTCTTCCGAGTTGACGAAGAGTTGCGCCGACGAGTTCAAAAGAAGAGCACTCCAAAATATAAAAATGACAATCCAATCCGTTATGTCGCACCGTATTTTTTCATTATTCTCTTTGATAACAATTTGTACTGGTTTTATCAGTTGTTCTTTTTCCGCATCATCTTCCGCCATTTCAAACTCTTTCAATTTATCACCAGTTTTGTTTGTTACAAACTGTTGAAACATATTTCAGAAAAAACGGTCTGTTTATAGTATATTATTTTGTTGCATTGAATATGAGTCGTGTTGAATGGTCGGCCTGACGCGGAGCGCCAGAAAAAAACATAAATACGAGCCCGCACTCATCCCCGAGGTTTTAATTCATCTTCGCGAACCGAAGTTATTTCATCGGAATTTGTCCAATGTACATTGTAATTGTTGTCGGGCAATACGTCCACAATCGTAACAGGAAGCCACCTGTTGCCCCATTGTGCAAGCAACTGTTGTTGTTGTACAAATTTACTTTTCCGTTTGCGTCCGCGTGTTTTCCGCTTGCGTCCACGTGTTTTCCGCTTTCCACGTGTCACATTTCCCACATCCTCGGACACATTATCATCTGAATCCTCGGACACATCATCATCTGAATCCTCGGACACATCTGAATTTATATTTACAGATCGTTCTGAGGCAGTTGGGAAATCATCGGTGTCAATGTCAAGCTTTTTAATCCATGTACGATTGAACAATGCGTACAATGTTGTTACTTCTTTAAGAAATTGATATGTAGGCCCGCCTGTTATTTGAGACAAATGTGGTTTATAGGAGCCGTTTTCCTTAATCGGAATTATGAGTTGAATATCTTTCTTTTTTTTCTGCAACAAAGCGCTTCGATAAGCCAACCAATACACCAGGTAATATCCACGATATCTCCCAATACCATATCCTTGGATTTGACAAGGCCAATATTTTTTTTTCGATTTCTCGCTTTTATGTCTCCACGGTGCATATACAACATCCCCAGTGTGGAATATAGACTTGGCCCACGGCATATTTGCCTCAGCAATGTCAGTAGTATAGACCATATTATTTAAATCACCCATTTCTGGAAATTTTAAGTTTGGCTTTCGATAGTCAGGGGTGGTACCCAATATATATTGTATAAATTTGGATCGTCCTCCTTGCGAGTTAAATCCCTTTGGATAAGTCACTATGGGTTTTTGACTCCATTTTTGAATGAGTTGAAATTCTTTCCCAATATTAAATGGCGACGGGCGAATACCTTGCTCTTGCCCATACATTCTTTGACCATTTTCAATCAAAATATCAGGGGGTTGCTCCATCCTACTGTGTAATAGCCGATAAAAATTTGAAGCCTCGCGTATATATTGTTCCCTTAAACATACCTCGGAAATACATAGTTGCATGATTTTGATGAGGGGAATGAGTTTGATTCCCCAAGTAATTTCAGTTTTTCCTTTGACATTCTCTATAGCATCTGGCATGATGAATGCCTTTAAAAACTGTTTGATTCTTGTTTCAAACATTTCTGCTTTTGGTATTGACCATGCATAAATAATACATGCGGAATATTGTTTCTTGCCAGTGCTTTGGCTTGATAAAGATAGCTGATCGAAACGCTGTTGTTTGTTCATGGTAATTCCAATCTTAAATTTTAAATGTTCCGACGAATCATTGGAATCTGAAATATATTGATCTATATTATAGCCATTAAAACCCGCAATGTACAACCATTCCCACCATGGTCGGGTATGTAGTTCTTGTAACGATTTATCTCCCGTAAACAATTGAGAACCAAAAAATTGACTGACATTATCAAATAAAAAATTTTGATCCAATCGTGATGATTTGCCTTGACTCATTCCAAAATATAGAATCGCTTTATATACCATCACTTCCGCCTTCAACAAATACACCAAGCGTACATTCATATCCAATATACCATTCATATCCAATATACCAAAAATGTTTATATTAACTGCATGTATTACTTGAGACTGTACACGTTTGTGCAGCACTACACACAGTAGCACTTGTCCCACAATAACACATAGTCGAGATTAACTGCAAGAACTACTCGATATGGTACAGGTTTGCCCTGCGCTACACCCCGTTGCACTCTCTCCACAGTAGCACGGTGCCGTATTCACACCAGAAGAACATAATTTTAGGCACGTACTGGCGTCATTGTCTTTACAAGCGGATACACCGTTCGCTAATGCCGTAAAATCGTAACCAAGACTCATTGCGAGTATTCGTAGAGCCCTCTTATCATCACTATCGGTACTTTCTAAGTACCCAGTGACCAATTCATTACCGTTCACTATAAATTTGTCAGCCGAATTAGCATTTCCCAATTTGAAGAGATGAACGTCTCCATTTTTTTCTTGTGTCAAATCGAATGAGAGTGTAAATGGTATTGTTACAAAAAATAATAATTTAAAAAACATAGGTATATTCGACAAAAGAACATATATAAATAGTATAAATTATTAAATTACAATGCTATATTTTATTTTAATATTTCTACAAGTTGTGACATCAGAAATTCTTCATGAAAACGACGACGGTTCAATACAAATGTTTCAAGCTTCCCACCGAAATTTAGTCGGTCACTTGAAAAATGCGAACGCTGTTGATACATTTACAGTGCATGGCAACAAAATGGTCTCGGGCTATGCTGAATCCAACGATTCTGACGAGAAACGGGCTTTACGAATATTGTGTGAAACTTCTGGCGTTAGTTATGCAAGTGTTACGCACGCAGTGAGTCAATGCAAAAATGGCGCGGATTCAACATGCAAAAAAGTGTGTAGTGAAGGTGCAAACGGTGCCGAGTGTTACTGTGGTTCTTCCAATACCCTTTGTACTGATTTAGATGATTGTACAATGGCAACCAGTGTTTGCTGTGAACTATGTACAGATTTGTTGGCCAGTGGAAATGCGTGGTCTGATAGTCAAAGCAGGACTTGTGTGGATTACCGTGATAGTTTATGTTCGGACGAAGAAAGAATTAGAGTAATTGGCAGTACACCTACTTCACCCATAGTATATGACGGTCTCTATGAACTACAATCGTCATTTGACCCCGTGGAAAATTATTTAGTAAGTACAACTGCATTATACAATGGATTATATGTTTATTTTGGTAGATTGGTACGGAAACAAGGCACGTGTACCTGTACGACGTTTGCTAATGGCAATTCGGCCACTGGTAATTGTCTCGACAGCAATAGTATTAACAGACATCGTTATTTCTGCACAAATGAAATATATCCTGATCGCTGTGCATCAGCTGGTGGAAGAACTTCTTGGATACCCTCTGGGTTATGTGCCTTTACTCAAACAAACGCCGCGAATGAAAAC
>Ga0209197_1001577_pt1 | contig 14077 bp, 9 predicted proteins | sample COGITO_mtgs_1105_4_FD_184802 | JGI IMG/M metagenome (GOLD analysis project Ga0209197, IMG submission 184802) | Pelagic marine microbial communities from North Sea - COGITO_mtgs_110512 (SPAdes) (version 2) | ecosystem: Environmental > Aquatic > Marine > Epipelagic ... | reverse complement strand
TACTATTGATCCCGATAATTATGGGGGTTATTACTATGCAGATGGTCAGTATACTGGTACGCCTGTAGGCGTTGCATTTGTTATTGGAAATGGTGATATAAATTCTACTAATGGTCTAGCAGGCGACAACTCTTCAAATGCATTTGTGGTCAACTACGATGGATCAGCCACACTTTCAGGAGATCTAACAATAAACTCAGATGCGAGATTAAAGTCTAACATTATCTCTTTAGGAAGTACACTTTCTAAGTTGCTAATGATCGATGGAAAAAGTTATTCGATGAAAACAAACGAGTCTGAGTCTAAAATTGGATTACTAGCACAGGATGTTCAAAAAGCATTTCCAGAGTTAGTAAAAACAACAAATGATAGCAATCAAATATTGTCTGTAAATTATCAAGGACTCATACCTGTACTTATTAACGCCATTAAAGAACAACAAAGGCAAATTAAAGAACTTAAAAAGTTACTAATCGAAAATTAATAACTAAGTTCAATTCATTATTTGTTTAATTGAGATCCACAAGTTTTGATTAGGTTTTTAGTTTATAATTTCCACTAAACTTTAATTACCTTTGCACCATGAGTGTACTAGTTCAAATTACTATAAAACCAGCCCAGCAAAAGGATAAAGAGTTTATCCTTAAATCTAGTCTATTTAAGGCTAAGTTGCGTAGTGGGGATATTATAGATTGGCGCATTCGTAAGCGGTCTATTGATGCTCGTAAAACCTCCATTAAACTCAACTTACAAATCGAGTTTTGGCTGCTGGGTGAAACACGAACAAAGCCGCAGTCTTTTATATCTCAAGACGTGCATTCAAAACCAGAAATTGCTATTATTGGCGCCGGTCCAGCAGGATTATATGCGGCTTTGCGCGCTATTGAGGCTGGCTTAAAACCAATTGTTTTTGAGCGAGGTAAAGATGTGCGAGCCAGGCGACGAGATCTAGCAGCGATTAATAAAGAACAAACAGTCAATCCAGAATCAAATTATTGTTTTGGTGAAGGTGGTGCTGGCACCTATTCTGATGGAAAGCTATATACACGTTCAAAAAAACGAGGAAATGTTCTTAAAGCACTTGAGTGGTTTGTTCATTTTGGAGCATCTGAAGATATTTTAGTTGAAGCCCACCCCCATATTGGAACTAATAAATTACCAGCTATTATTACGGCGATGCGTGAAGCAATCTTGGAGGCAGGCGGAGAGGTTCATTTTAATGCCAAGTTAACCGATATTCAAATTGAAGATAATAGAATAAAAGCTATTAAAGTAAATAATGAGCCTTGGAAGTCCTTTGAAAATATAATTCTAGCTACGGGACATTCAGCAAGAGATATATTTTACTTATTACACGACAAGGGGGTTCACTTAGAAGCGAAGGCATTTGCCTTGGGGGTCCGTGTAGAGCATCCACAGCAAATGATTAACCAGATACAATACCATGGCGATGTAGAAAACCCTTATTTACCTCCGGCTTCTTACAGTCTAGTTGAGCAAATAGACGGAATGGGTGTATACTCATTTTGTATGTGTCCAGGTGGCATTATTGCGCCTTGTGCGACCTCACAAGAAGAAGTAGTGACCAACGGTTGGAGTCCTAGTAAACGAAACAATCCGTATGCAAACTCTGGTATTGTGGTGAGTGTAGAGCCAAAAGACTTGCCTAATTATTCCAAAGAGAACCCTTTTGTGTGTCTTGATTTTCAGAAAAAAGTAGAACGCGATTGTTGGGAAGTTGCTGGTAAAACACAGCAAGTCCCAGCACAACGAATGATTGATTTTGTAGAGCAAAAATGTTCTGTTGATTTCCCTAAAACATCCTATCAGCCAGGAATCATCGCAGTAGATTTAAACACGGTTTTACCACTAATCATATCTAAACGTCTGCGTAAAGCATTCTCTGTTTATGGAAAAAAAATGAAGGGATACTACACAAATGAAGCGGTCTTACATGCACCAGAAAGCAGAACGTCTTCGCCTGTTTCAATTCCTAGAAATGTAGAAACCCTAGAACATGTAAACGTGAAAGGTTTATACCCTTGTGGTGAAGGCGCCGGCTATGCAGGCGGAATTATTTCTGCTGCTATAGATGGAATTAACTGCGTTGATGCCATTGCGTTTAAGCTCTCAAACAAATTGGCTTAGAGAGGAATATAAACTCTGTGTATCAAAAAGGGATGCCGTCGTTTTTTTTCGTAAATTTGAGACTTAGCGGGTAGCTTAACCAATTTTAAATCAATAATTTATGATTACAAAACTAAGAAATTTTTTATATGATTCCGTATTATCCGAATCTGTAAAAAACAAAGTGGAGCGTACTATTCTTGTAATCTCAATACTAAGTTTTTTAGCTCATCTAATTGTCATTTTTTTGGTTAAAAGTAATGTGATTATTCTTCCAGAAAGTGTTGGTTTTTTTGATTCTCCTATTGCGGCAATTTACACGCCATTTTCATTTATTCTTATTTACGAAGTGTATCTGTTGATTTTCTATTTGCCAAGGTCAATTACTACCTACATTGGGAAGCAGTATGAGATTATTACACTTATTGTAATCCGAAGAATTTTTAAAGATTTAGCCAATTTAGAACTCAACTCAGATTGGTTCGACATTAAAAGCGATCTAAACTTTACTTATGATATCATAACTGCACTGTTGCTGTTTTTTATGATCTATATATTTTCACTAGAGCGTCAAAAACTACATGATTCAAAGAAAATTAATACCCTTGCCCCAGCTCAACTCGAGCAATTTATATCAATTAAGAAATTTATGGCTACGATTTTAGTTCCTATTTTTATTGGGATTGGACTGGTGACTTTTACAAGTTGGGTTTTAGATGGTACACCTGCTAATTTATCAGTTGCTATAAAGGATGTTAACAGTATTTTCTTTGACCAATTCTTTGCTATTTTGATTATTGTTGATGTATTTTTACTCCTATTTTCATTTTTCTATACCGATCAATTTCATAAAGTAATCAGAAACTCTGGTTTTATTATATCAACGATTCTTATTCGCTTGTCATTCTCTGTAGATGGTTTATTAAATAATTGCCTTATTATTAGCTCTATTGCCTTTGGTATTGTGATTTTATGGATTCATAACCGCTTTGAGAAAAACATAAACACAATTTAAATAAAACCCCAAACTAACTGTTTGGGGGTTTTTTATAGGATTACCAAAAAATCGTTTTTCACGCTTTTTTGCTTGTGGTTTGTTATTTTGGATCTAAAATCATATTGATTCGCTCTACAGCGTCTCTAAGATGAATTTTGTTCATGCTGTTTGAAGTGTTTGAAATACTTGAGTTAATTAGGTTCTTCAAGGTTTTTAGTTCTGACCTTACGATAGCTCTAATATCCGATTGACTTGTGTTGACTGCTGTAGACTTGACATAATCACTACCCCGCCTTTTGCTCTGGTTTTCTGCAGTCATTAGATACGCGAGTCTGTCAATGTGTGCGCGTTGCAAATTCCGTCTGTAAGTGTCAATTCTTCGTCCGTTATAAATCTCGGTCCAGATTCCTTTTCTTAAGTCTAAAGTCATATTTCGTACAGAGTATGCTTCATAGCCATTAATAGTTTCGTTTTCAATCATTCGTGCCATCTTACCCAAGCTTAGTACTGTTTTTAAACCCGAGTATTCAATGCGTTCAAAAATGGATGTTTCCAACAACCACTGTGGGGTAGAAAATAACTGATCATTGATAAACTGTAATGCATTCTTCTGATGAGATTTTGTAACGTAATTGTAAACTGCACCTGGTTGGTCTGCTGTTTTGTAGTTTTCATAAACTCCTCCAATATTATTCGCTACATGTCCCATATAGCGATTAAATTGTGATAGGACTTGTCCGTACATATCACTCAAATCAGAATAATCTTCTCCTGGAGAAGTCGTCCATTCAATTAGGTTTGGAACAATTCGCTTTAGATTTTTAATGCCATACATACTTGCCAAAATAGCATCATCTCCTAGGTCTTCTGTTTGTGAACTTGGATCTACAACGTCCCCTGACTGTTGGTGTCCAAAACGGTACATTGGGTTCCCTGCATGCTTCAGTATCCAGTTGTTTAGCGTTTCTTTTTCTTCTACTGCTGTTTTGTCTAGAATTGGTCTGTATCCCCAAGAAATAGCATACTTGTCATAAACACCAATATTTGGCATTAAAGCCACACCAACATCTTCTGGTTGCGCCACGTAGTTAAAACGGGCATAATCCATTATTGAAGGAGCTGTTCCGTATTTTTGGGTAAATTCTGCACTTCTCAAGTCTTCTACTTTGTAAGCACAGCTACTGCCCATATTATGTGGTAACCCTAAAGTGTGCCCAACTTCATGAGCAGACACAAAACGAATTAAGCGTCCCATAACTTCGTCTTTGAATTCTGGCATTCTTGCCTCAGGGTTAATAGCGGCTGTTTGAACAAAAAACCAACCTCTTAGCAAAGTCATAACGTTGTGATACCAATTGATATCACTTTCTAAAATCTCACCAGTACGCGGATCACTTACATGTGGCCCATTGGCGTTTGGGATAGGGGATGCTAGGTATCTAACTACAGAATAGCGAACGTCTTCTGCGCTCCATTCAGGATCTTCTTCTACGGATGGAGGGTCGGCAGCAATAATGGCATTTTTAAAACCTGCAGCTTCAAAAGCAACTTGCCAATCCTCAATGCCTTGTTTGATATATTTGCGCCATTTTTCAGGGGTTGCACGGTCGACATAATACACTATCTGCTTCTTAGGCTCGACGAGTTCACCTGCTTTATATTTATCAAGATCTTCCTTTTTAACCTCTAATCTCCAGCGGTCTAAAAAAGTTACTTCTTTACTCCGTTGATTTTCTAAGCCATAGTCAACCTGTCCTCTTGCAAACCAACCAACTCGTTTGTCATAGTAGCGCCGCTTCATAGGATTCTCAGGTAATAAAATCATTGAATTATTGATTTCTATAGAAATTGTTCCGGTACTAGAATTTGACGGAGGACTACTTGCTGCATAGGTTTTAATATGGCGAGCCTCTATGTTTTTAGGGTAACTTTTAACACTTTCAATAAATGATTTATCACTTTCCAAACGGGATACTTTATAGCGTTTTCTTGTGTAGGAAGGCAAGCCTAATGCCTTTACATCTTTATTGAAAAAATCAGTTACTTCAATTACGGTTGCCGTTGAGTCTTTGCTAAAAGCCTTTATAGGAAATGTGTAGAGTACAGGTTCAAAATTAGAATTCACTACGGCCTCATGAACCGGTAAGGAGTCTGCAGCAAATACTTCATGTGATACAACTCTTAGGACAACTTTCTTACCTTTTTTTTGCCATCTTAATACTTGGGTGTTTTGCTTTCCTCCTCCAAATCCTAACCCAGAAGCTGTTTTTGAAATTCTAGTTACCATCAACATCTCTTTATTAAATAGACTGTCTTGAATTTCATAAAAAAACTGATCATCAATTTTATGAACTGTGAATAAACCCTTATCAGATTTAGCTTCCTTAGTGATTACTTTAACATAAGGAAGTATGTCTCCTTTTTTAGGCTTTGGTTCGGGTTTTTCAGTCGTCTTAGAAACGTCAGGTTTTTTCTTAAAGATTTCTTTTATACTTACGCAGGAATTAAAGGGTGCGACTGCGAAGAGCAAAATACACAACGAGATTAGCTTTTTCATTTACGGTTAATTTTTGGTTTAAAAATAAAATTGAAGGTAAGAATTGTTTAGTTAAAATCAATTAAAATACAAACGAAACCAGTCCAAGTATGGATTATCCTAAAAAGGAAACAACTAGCACGTCATTAGATTTATGGACTTTAGCTAACTCCTTTGAAGTTAATCCTTTAATCCCCTTGTCCCAGCCTTTGTTGCTCAGTCCGGATTGTGCTTTCAGTTCAGTTAATTGAATCTCAGGTTTTGACTTTAAGACATCGAAAATCACTTTTTCATTTTCGCTTAAAACAACCGCCTTTTTTTCTGGTTTCATCTGTGGAAAAAACAACACCTCTTGGATAGAAGAATTATTGGTTAAAAACATAATTAATCGATCCATGCCAATACCCATTCCAGATGTAGGTGGCATACCATATTCCAAGGCTCTTAAGAAATCTTGGTCAATAAATTCAGTTGCTTCATCATCTCCTCGCCCTGCTAATTTTATTTGATCTTCAAAACGTTCTCGTTGATCGATAGGATCATTTAGTTCCGAATAAGCATTTGCTAACTCTTTTCCACAAACAATTAATTCAAACCGTTCTGTAAGATCAGGTTTAGATCGATGTTCCTTAGTTAATGGGCTCATCTCTTTTGGATAGTCAGTAATAAAAGTTGGTTGTATGTAATTTGCTTCACATTTTTCGCCAAAAATTTCATCGATTAGTTTTCCCTTCCCCATAGTATTGTCTACTTCAATACCCATTTCTTTGGCAGCATTTCTGATTTCATTTTCTGATTTCCCCGAAATGTCAAATCCGGTGAAATGTTTGATGGAATCAGTCATAGTAATTCTTGCATATGGAGCTTTAAAATTAATTTCATGATTCCCAAAAGTTGTTTTTGCGCTACCGTTTACTTCTGTGGCACAAAAATCCAATAATTTTTCAGTAAAATCCATCATCCAGTTGTAGTCTTTATAGGCTACATAAATTTCCATCATTGTAAACTCAGGATTGTGGGTACGGTCCATTCCTTCATTTCTGAAGGTTTTTGCGAATTCATAAACTCCATCAAACCCTCCAACAATTAATCGCTTTAAATACAATTCGCATGCAATTCGCATGAACATAGGAATGTCTAAGGAGTTATGATGAGTTAGAAAGGGTCTTGCTGCAGCACCGCCAGGTATGGATTGAAGGATAGGCGTTTCTACTTCAAAATAACCAGCCTTGTTAAAAAAATTCCGCATGGCTGTAAAGAGCTTTGTTCGCTTTATAAATACTTCTTTAACATGGGGGTTGACCACCAAATCTGCATACCGTTGACGGTATCGCATTTCGGGATCATTAAATTCATCGTATGTATTGCCTTCCGCATCTGTTTTTGGGAGGGGTAGCGGCTTTAAAGCTTTACTTAAAAGGGTAAAATTTTTGACTAACACTGTTTTTTCTCCTACTTGAGTGTTAAATAATTCACCTTCAATTCCAATAAAATCTCCTAAGTCTAGCAGTTTTTTGAAAATATCATTGTACTTGCTTTTATCTTCTCCAGGGCATATTTCATCACGGTTAATATAAATTTGTATACGTCCTTCACTATCTTGTAGTTCGGCAAAAGCGGCTTTTCCTTGTATTTTTTTTCGCATTAGGCGACCGGCCATTACAACCTTTTTTCCTTCTGAAAAATCTGATTTAACCTTAGCGCTGCTATGGGTTACAGGGTATAAATCTGCTGGATAAGGATTGATTCCTAATTCACGTAATTTTGATAGTTTTTCTCGACGGACAATTTCTTGTTCTGAAAGCTGCGACATAGTACACTTATAAAGATTCTTAAAGCGACAAAGATACTGACTATTGCTTAAGATTTCAATTTAAGTTGAATAAATCCGACATTGGTTTTGTAAGCTTCTTTTTGTAGTTTTACCAAACATTTTTAAGTATAATTTAACAATAATTTTTATGACTATTTGGCGTGTTATTTTGTCTATTTTATTTCCTCCTTTAGCGGTTTACGATAAAGGATGTGGGTCTATCATTATTGTATTTCTATTAACTCTCTGTGGTTGGGTTCCAGGCGTTATAGCGGCTCTTGTTATTTTGAATAACCCTAAGTCATAATCTTGTATATTTGCCAACTATGAATAAAACGATTGACGTACAAGATCTTGGGCTTAGAGACTATAAAGATGTTTGGGATTTCCAAGAAACTTTATTTAAAGCAACAATCGATATTAAGATTAAAAACCGTCGTGAATCTGCAGGTCTAGCAACACCAAACCATTTATTGTTTGTTAGTCATCCACATGTTTATACATTGGGCAAGAGCGGAGACATGTCTAATTTACTGTTATCAGAAACGCAATTACAATCTAAAGGAGCTACTTTTTATAAAATAAACCGTGGTGGTGATATTACGTATCACGGACCTGGCCAAGTAGTCGGTTATCCGATTTTAGATCTTGAAAACTTTTTTACTGATATTCATAAATTCCTTCGTTTTCTAGAAGACACAATTATATTAACTCTTGAAGAATATGGTCTTAAAGCCGAGCGTAGTCCTGGTGAAACAGGGGTTTGGCTGGATGTAGGCACTCCGTTTGCACGTAAGATTTGTGCGATGGGAGTTCGCGCAAGCCGCTGGGTTACGATGCACGGATTTGCATTAAATGTAAATGCAGATTTAGGGTATTTTGACAATATAATCCCGTGCGGAATTCGTGGTAAAGCAGTGACATCTTTAAATGTTGAGTTAGGTCAGTTATCAGTGGACGAAGAAGAAGTAAAAGCAAAGCTTTTAAAACATTTCCTTAAGCTTTTTGAAGCAAGTGAATCTTAATACATTTGGTATAAAATCAAGCTATTAGAGTCGCTTTTCGTTACAAACTCAAGAGCAGAATCACCATCAGCATTAGCGAGGTCAATAGCACTAGTTCCAAAAACAGGAACTTTAGGAAATGCGTTACCTTGGCTGTTATAAATCCATACTTTTTTTGCTTGTAAATCTGTTATCGTGATATAAATTTTATCTTTTAAATAGAACAACGAAGGAGGCGTGTAGCTAGCATAATCTAGGTCTATAATATTAGATTTTATTGAGAGCTTATTTTCGTTTCGTATTACCAGTGTTTTTGAGGATGTTGTGATGTCATGGTTAGGGTCTAGCCCTAAGTTTTGACGACTCACACTTCCTTTGGTGTTTACTTGAACTAAGTCCCCTTTTGTATTGGTGGTCGTAAATAATGAATTATAAAAGTAGATGCTTTCGTTTGAGAAATCGATAGGTTCTTTAACTTTCACTCGAGTGTTGCCACGACGGTCAAGTAGCTTAAGCTGCTTCCCAGCACTAAACGCAATAAAGTCTTTTCCACGGTATCTAACATGAATTGGGTGACTGCTAATGGTCTGTGATGAATTATATTTAAATCCTTTCACTAACATTGCGTTAAGGTCATACATTAAAAGTTTTGAGTTTTGAGTAATCAAAAAACGATAGTTTCGCTTTTTGTCATAATCAAAAACCGAAACAGGTTGTGTAATGTCATCACTAAACTTAATAGGAAATTCACCTACATTTTTTCCATTTCTATCTAGAATGTATAGTCTTTTTTGTGTTGAAAACACCAATTGAAGTCTGCCATTTTTATATAAATCCACTTGCTCTACTGTTCCGGAAACAGCTCCATTAAGAGTTTTTTTCCATAGAATAACCCCTTTGTTTGAAATTAAATATAGATTGTTTTTTATGTCTTGAACTAAAATGTCTTTCCCTTTAGTTTTATGGTTAGAAACAAATACAGGCCCCATCATTATATCTTCTGGCAGCACCAAATTAAATTCCTCACTAATAAGACTTTTAGATTGTCTTGGTTTGGATTTTTGTAAGACACTATTTAAATGAACTATATTATCGTCTTTAACCAATTGAATTCCTGAGAGTTTATAATCACTTAGCTCACTCCCCTTTAGAGTAGATTGAAAGAGTGTATTTAACAATTCAGCCAATCGATAGTTGTTAAAGTAAGTCTGAATAGATGCCTCGTCACTTAATGATTTTTGAAGTGTTTCATATTCGATTGAAGATTCTAGGGTGTTTTTGTTGAAGTAATTTGAAATCACCAATTTCAATACTTCTTCTGAATCTGAAAAAACGAGATAATCTTCTAAAGTAATGAATTTCGTTGGGCTTACTTTTGAAATCAGAGGTCCAAAAGTGTCATTAAACAACGAAGACTCTGTGAATTCAAATAATGGAATGGATCGAAAACTACTAAGTTCGTTTTGGAATCCGCTTAAAGCTTCATAAGTTGCGCTAATATCGATAGACTTTAAAGCGACTCCATCTCCTTGCTCGGTCTCAAACACACCGATCTCTTCTGTGGTGTTAAAAAAGGCTTTTGCTAATTCGGATGCTTTTGAAGAGGTTTCTAAAGAGTCAATGTTTCGTTGGAGTTGTTCAAAGTCAGTGTAGCTGAAAATAGAGATATTATGGCTTTCCGAAGGAAAGACTGTTTGTAGCCCTTGTGATTGAGGGTCTAATTTCTCAAAAAGTCTAAACCATTTATTTTCAGACTTAGCATCCAGTAAGTGCCCGTTAATAGTCACGCTTTCAGGGGTCATATTAAATTCTAAAAATACGGCACCGAGACTTACATCTGGCATAGATTGTAGACTAGGGAGCTCTTTGTGATAAAGAGAAAAAGTATTTGTTAATTGATGTAGTTTATGAATCTTGGAATAGTCCGATCTTTTTTGTGCTTTAATAGTCTCTAAAGTTGCTTCAGATTCCGATGCAATTAGAATACTGTCAATGATTATAAATGGAATTAGTAGAGAATCCTTGGTTTTTAAGTTTCTGCGGTGCGTGATAAATGTATAAACATTTTCCTGCAATTCGTTACTTACACACACAAGAAGTGGACTCATGCTCTGGATGCTATCTAGTGGCTTGAGAGCTTTTTGTAGGGGAGTAAATAGAGCTGTTTTAGAGGCTAAGTCTGTGTTTTTTAGTGCACTTTTAAAGCCCTCAAGCGAATTTATCGAAAGTACTATGGCTGCATTATTAGGAACTAAATTTTCAATTGAGTGCTGATTTTTCAAGGTATTATTACAGCTTGAAATCAGTAAAAAAACTACTATAAAATATAAAATCTTATGCATTGATGGATGTCCTTTATTAGTCTTGATACAAAGATAAGATTTATAATTCAATAGCAGTCTTGTTCAGCCAATAGCCTAAATGACATACGGTGGTATTTTGTAGTTCCATAAATTCTAATGGCTTCTCTATGTTCCTTAGTTGGGTAGCCTTTGTTTTGCTTCCAATTATACATTGGAAACTCCTCGTGAATTTTTTCCATATAGGCATCTCTATAAGTTTTAGCCAATACGGAAGCCGCAGCGATATTTTGATATTTACTATCTCCTTTTATAATAGATTGGTGAGGAATAGATTTAAAGGCTTTGAACCGATTGCCGTCTACGCTAATGAATTCAACTTTTTTTAATTTAGAAATAGAGCGGTGCATGGCTAATATCGAAGCATTTAAGATGTTTATTTCATCTATTTTTTTTGGATATACATGTGAAACCCCATAAAATAGGGCTTCTGATTCAATAATAGGTTTCAGAAATTCTCGCTTTTTATGCGAAAGTTGTTTAGAATCATTAAGCAGCGTGTTTTTAAAGTTCAGAGGTAAAATAACAGCCCCAGCTGTGACTGGTCCTGCTAAGCATCCCCGGCCCGCTTCATCAGTACCACACTCAAATTCTAAATTTGAAAATTTTAATTCTAACATTATTTCTTTTTTAACCCTAAAAGACGATCTAAATCAGCCTTTATGCTGTAAAAAAACAAAATAGATTAGATATTTACTATTTTTGTCCCAATAATAATTTGTTATTAGACTCTTATATATGAATAAATTAGTTTTCATTCTTTTCTTCTTTCTTATTGGAAACACGGTATTTTCTCAAGACAGATCTTCTCTCAAAAAGAGAAAACAGTTGTCAAGTAATGTTAATTCAAACCGCTTAGATATGGATTCTCTCTCTAGCCGATCCTCAAAACAGGGAGTTAAAAATGATAAAGCAAAAATTCAAGATTATCTTATAATTACGCAAAAAAATGATACGATTCAAGTAGATACAATCTTGTCTATATATAAAGATTATAAATTCAATTACCTTCAAAGAGATGATTTTGAACTTTTACCTTTCAGTAACATGGGGCAGACCTATAACACCCTAAGTCATGACTTTAAATACTCAAGTTTAATTCCTGGAATTGGGGCGTCTGCTAAACACTTTAACTACATGGATGTGAATGACATTAATTACTACCGGGTGCCTACTCCATTCACCGAGCTGATGTATAAAACAGCTTTTGAGCAAGGACATGTGTTAGATGCTTTTTTTACCGTAAACATCTCTAACCAATTTAATTTTTCAATTGCTTATAAAGGAATGCGCTCTTTGGGCAAGTACCAGCATATCCTATCTAGTACTGGGAATTTCAGATTTACAACAAACTATAATTCTAAAAATAATCGTTATAAATTAAGGACACACCTCGTAAAGCAAGATATTTTAAACCAAGAAAACGGAGGTATTTCAGATGAAGACCTTATAGGTTTTGAATCAGGGGACCCTGAGTTTATAGACCGTTCTTTGTTTGATCCTATATTCGAAAATGCACAAAACAACTTAGAGGGTAAGCGTTTTCATATGGACCAATCTTATGTGTTATTTCAAAGGGATTCTTTAAACTCAAATCAAATTTCAATTGGGAATCTATTGACATTTGAAGATAAATACTATCATTTTACTCAAGACTCTAATGATCCTTTCTTTGGAGATGCATTTGTTTCATCAAGTATCTCTGATAAATCTACTTTTGAAAACTTTTATACTGAATTTAATGCGCGATATTTAAACAAAACACTTGGGGCTTTTAAGGCTAGTCTAGGATATAACAACTATAATTATGGATATAACTCGCTAGTAATTTTAAATAATCAAACCATTACCAATCGATTGCTAGGAGATGTACTTTCATTTGGAGCTGCGTATAAAAATAAAATAGGTGCCCTAGATATTAATGGTGAAGTAGGGTTTAATATAACAGGAGACCTTGAGGGTAATTTCATTAATGGTGATGTTTCATACATGTTTAATGATGATATAGAGGCTAAAGCAGGTATTAATATAAACTCCAAAGCTCCTGACTTTAACTTTCAGTTATTTCAAAGTGATTACTTGAGCTACAATTGGCAAAACAATTTTAGAAATCAACAAACAAAGCAATTGGCTATTGCCCTTAAGTCTAAAAAGTATGGGAGTCTTCAATTAGACTATAATACAATAGGTAACTATCTTTATTTTGCAAAAAACGAAGGTGCTTCTGTCAAGCCCTTTCAGCATGATGGAACGCTTAATTATATAAGAGTAAAATTCTCCAATGAAATAAGCTACAAAAAGTTCGCGCTGAATAATACGATTCTTTTTCAAAATGTTTTTGATGGGGATGAGGTCTTAAATGTGCCACAATTAGTGACGCGACATTCCTTTTACTATACCAATGAGTTTTTTAAAAAGGCCTTGTTTTTGCAAACAGGATTGACGTTTAGTTATTTTTCTAGCTATTCTATGAATGCGTATGACCCATTGCTAGCAGAATTTTACACACAAAACACTACTGAGATAGGAGATTTTCCGAGGATAGACTTTTTTATTAATGCCAAAATAAGTCAAGCACGCATTTATTTAAAGGCAGAACACCTCAATTCTTCATTCACAGGCTATGACTATTATTCGGCTCCAAACTATCCTTACAGAGATTTTACAGTGAGATTTGGGATTGTGTGGAATTTTTTCCTATAATTTTTCATTCTTAACATATTGTAATTCAGACAATAAAACAAAGACGGATATTTGTTATTTAAAATACCTTAGATAAAAGTTGTGAAAGGTAAAAAAGGTTGTATGTTTGCAGCCGCTTAAAAAGCGGAAGTTAAATAGGGAAGTTCATTGTATTAATGTGGTGTTATAAGGTTTGAAAAAAAAATTAATATTATTTTCAAAAAGCATTGCGAGAAACAAAAAAGGTTTTATATTTGCACCCGCTTAGGTTCTTAGGGACAGGCGTAAGGATTAAAAAAGTTCATTAAACATATTGATTGACAGCGTAAAGAATTAATTGGAAACGATTAGTTTAATACAGAGAATAAACCATTTTGAGTACAACACATTAAATTTCCTTTAGTTGTTAAGAGTATTAGATTCTTAGGAATCTTAAAAATTAACGATGAAGAGTTTGATCCTGGCTCAGGATGAACGCTAGCGGCAGGCTTAACACATGCAAGTCGAGGGGTAACGGGGAAGCTTGCTTCCGCCGACGACCGGCGCACGGGTGCGTAA
>Ga0209197_1001571_pt1 | contig 14118 bp, 11 predicted proteins | sample COGITO_mtgs_1105_4_FD_184802 | JGI IMG/M metagenome (GOLD analysis project Ga0209197, IMG submission 184802) | Pelagic marine microbial communities from North Sea - COGITO_mtgs_110512 (SPAdes) (version 2) | ecosystem: Environmental > Aquatic > Marine > Epipelagic ... | reverse complement strand
GGGATTCTAAAAAAAGTCCTAAGTTTCACCATTTCGTATCGATTAAAAGCGCAAGCAAGAGCGTTCAAAAACACAAGTTCACTAACGAGTTCTGTCTTAAAATCTGGAGAATGGTATCGATTTGCTGTAGACACGACTGGAGTCCATAAACTTAGTAAAAGTTTCTTAAGCGATCTAGGCATCAATGTAGATAATGTAAACCCTCAAAACATCAAAGTATATGGACACGGAGGTGCGTCACTTCCGTTACTTAATTCTGAAACGGTCTCTAACGATTTGATTGAAAACTCCATCCAATTTATAGGAGAGGCAGATGGCATCATTCATAACGAAGACCATATTTTGATGTATGCAATTGGTCCTAAAAAATTTAATTCTGACAACAATTCTCACATCAATCCTTATTCCGATGTGGCTTACTACTATATCACAGTTGGCACAACTAAAGGCCTACGAATGCGCCCTGCAACAGAGCCTTCAGCTGCACCGATAACAACCTTTACGACCTTTCACGATTATAAATTTGTGGAGTCGGACGATTACAATCTCTCCAAAATGGGGCGTCGCTGGTTTGGGCATCGTTTTTATGTAGAAAACGTACGGAAATTTGATTTCGAATTCCCGAATTTAATCACCACAACCCCTATTAGTTTAAAAGTATATACCGCTGCCGTTTCAGAATCGACTAGCTCCATGCAAGTTAAACTAAACGGCGCCGACGTTGGTAGCCTAACATTTGCAGCCATTGGCAAACAAAATTTAGCGAGTGAACGTTTTTACAACAACTTAACAACGTCCAATTCAAAATCGATCTCAGTGGAGTTATCTTACAATAATAATGGCAACCCCTCAGCCTCTGGGTATTTAGATTATATTTCAATAGAAGCCGAATGCATCCTAGAAAGTCCAGGAACTCAATTTCAATTTAAAAACAACGCTACTGCTACACAATCTGGCGTGGGAGCTTTTGAAATTTCAAAGGCCGCTTCCATCTCAGAAATTTGGGATATTACCAATCCTTACCAAATCTCTTTTTATACAAACACCGAGGCCGCAGCACAATTTAGTTTTAAAACTAACTTAGGCTCCCTTAAAAACTACCAAGCCGTATCCGTTTCCGATTATTATGCGCCAAGGCGGGTTAATAATTCTACAGTATCAAATCAAGATATTAAAGGGACTGTTTTTTTAGATAATCAAGGGGGGTTTAAAGATGTTGATTACCTTATTATTACGCCTGATTATTTATACACACAAGCGGAGCGACTCGCACAACTAAACCGAACCAAAAACAACCTAAATGTAAAGGTGTACTCCTTAAAGTCCATCTATCAAGAATTCAGCTCTGGAATGCAAGATATTGCAGCCATTAGAAATTTTGTGAAATACGTTTATGACAACGCATCTTCATCGACCAATAAACTCAAATACGTTTGCTTATTTGGAGACGCATCATTTGACTATAAAGACCGTGTTTCAAACAACACGAACATTGTACCTTCTTGGTATTCCCTAAACAGTTTTAGTTTAACAAACTCATTTATTTCGGATGATTTTTTCGGGATGATGGATGCCAACGAAGGCACAATGGCCAATTCGGATAAACTTGACATTGCCGTGGGACGCATTCTCGCCGAAAACGCACAACGTGCCAAAGACATGGTCGACAAAATAGAATCCTATTATCAACCCGAAGCTTATGGCAGTTGGCGGAACAATTTTCTTCTTATTTCTGATGATGTCGATAAATCGAGTGATGCTTTGATTCAACAAACAACCGATGCAATCGCAGAAAGCGTAAAAGCTCAAAAACCGTATTTGAATGTTTCAAAAATTCATGCAGATTCTTACGTTCAAGAAACGTCTTCTGGCGGCCCTCGATATTCATTAGTCAACAAAGCTATTTTTGATGCTCTCGAAGTTGGGGCGGTTGTGGTGAATTATTTTGGACACGGCGGCGAAGATGGTTTAGCTGGCGAACGAATTTTTGATAAAATAAATGCTCAGGAAGTAAACAACCCAACAAAATTAAATTGTTTTGTAACTGTGACTTGCGAGTACACCAAATTTGACAATCCTTTTAGAGAGACCGCAGGGGAGTATTTATTTTGGAATAAAACAGGCGGTGCTATTGGATTAATCACAACCACAAGACAAATTTATGTCAATGTTGGAATTAGTTTTAATGAAACTTTAGGGCAATATTTATTTGCTTTTGGTACGAATCAAAAAACGAGTATTGCAGAAGCACTGAGGCAAACCAAAAACGACCCAATGATTACCAATAGCTCTCAAAGGCGATTAGTGTTTTTTATTGGCGACCCTGCTCTTATGCTTCCGATTGCAGACCCGGGCATTCAAGTGATAAAAATCAACAACGAACCTATTAATACGACTACTCAAGTCCTAAAAGCATTGAGTAAAGCCAAAATTGAAGGCCATGTAACAAACGGCCAGGGTGGTATATTAACGAATTATAATGGCATTTTAACCGCAACTGTTTACGATAAAGACATTAAACGCTCTACCATTGGGAATGATGGCACAAAAAATGCCGACAATTCGTTAATTACCATTGATTTTGATGCTTTAGGAGAGGTGATTTTTAGAGGACAAGCCAGTGTGACTAATGGACAGTATGAACTTGAATTTGTGGTTCCAAAAGACATTAGTTTGCAAGAAGGCACTGGTAAAATCAGCCTCTATTCAAAAACAGAAACACTTTTACAAAACCACGGCTATAACCTAGAGGTTGTAATCGGCGGGCTGAACGCAGACGCCCCAGAGGATAATTTGGGCCCAACAATTGCGCTGTTTATGAACGACGAAAACTTTGTTTCTGGTGGCATTACCAATGAAAACCCCACACTTTTAGCCAATCTATATGACGAAAACGGCATCAATACAGCCAGTGGAGTTGGACATGATCTAGTGGCTACTTTAGACGGAGATGAAACAAATGTTTACAAATTAAACGATTACTACTCGGCCGCAGTAGATGATTACCAACGCGGGACTTTGAGCTATCCTTTTAGAGATTTAGCGCCTGGGTTACACACCCTCTCTTTAAAAGCATGGGATGTCTACAACAACTCATCTGTTCAAGACATTCAATTTATGGTGTTTGATAAAGACGAAAGTCTAGAGCTTAGAAATGTGCTTAATTTCCCAAATCCGTTTGTAAATTATACCGAATTTTGGTTTAGCCACAATAGTTCGGAGGTTTTAGACGTTTCTATACAAATATTTACGATCTCAGGAAAACTGATCAAAACCATCAATCGCCAAACTAGCGGACTCAATAGCTCCGTTACCAGAGATATTACATGGGATGGTACCGACGATTTTGGAAGCAAAATTGGGAAAGGCGTTTATGTTTACAAATTGAACGTGCGCTCCACGAGTTCTGGAATGAGCGCAGAAAAAATTGAAAAACTTGTAATACTTTAATATTAACTTATCTTTGTCAAAAATAAATTTAAAAATGATTCCATCTAAAAAAATTCAAAAATCAACACTACTCGCTTTGTTCTTAGTGTCGATTTTTTTAAACAATACAACCGCTCAAACTACGGTAATTCCAAACCAAGATTCTAGAGTTATTACCACTGGAGTGCCCTTTTTATTGATTGCTTCCGATGCGCGTGCCGCAGGGATGGGGGATATGGGCGTTGCAACCTCAGCAGATGCACACGCACAACAATGGAATCCTTCAAAATACGCCTTTTCTGAAGCAAAATCAGGAATTGCAGTGAGTTACACACCGTATTTAAGCAAATTAGTCAATGATATCTTTTTAGGGAATCTTACTTATTTTAACAGGCTCAACGAACGGAGTGCGTTTGCCGTTAGTTTAAAGTATTTTTCACTTGGTGAGATTGAATTAAGAGCCGATGAATTTTCTGAAGCGTTGATAGAAAAACCAAACGAATTAACATTTGATGCATCCTACTCTTTGAGACTTTCAGATCAATTCTCAATGGCGGTCGCCTTGCGTTATTTAAGATCAGATTTAAAAATACAAGCAGTGGACGCCAGCGCCAAAGCGGCCAGTTCATTTGGTGTGGATATTGCAGGATACTATCAAAGTGAAGAAGAAGCTTACAGCGATTTTAATGGGCGTTGGAGAGGTGGATTTGCCATTCAAAACTTGGGTCCGAAAATGAAATATGACGATGCTGGTAGAGAAAATTTCTTGCCAACCAATCTAAGATTAGGTGGAGGATTTGATTTTATTTTTGATCAATACAACAGAGTCAATGTGACCGCAGAAGTCACTAAACTATTGGTTCCAACACCTCCTATTTATGGAACTGAATACAACTATACAGACTCGAATGGCAATGGCGTTTATGACCCTGAAAACGGAACTACAGAGGCCAATACAGACACTTTAGGCGGAATAGAAAACAGCAATGTTATCATAGAAGGCCAAGACCCAGAAGTTGGATTTATGGCGGGTGTGTTTCAATCGCTTAACGATGCGCCCGGTGGTTTTAGTGAAGAAATAGATGAATTTACCTGGGCCTTAGGAGCAGAGTATCTATATCAAGATTCATTTGCATTAAGATTGGGTTACTTTAACGAAAATGAATTCAAAGGCGCTCGAAAGTTTTTTGCTTTAGGTGCTGGTTTTAAATATACTACGATTGATATCGATCTGTCTTATTTATTTTCAGCGTCCAAAGTACAAAGCCCTTTAGAAAATACGTTGCGCTTCTCTTTAGCATTTAATTTCGGAGATGGAGAGTATTCTGAATATTAATTAGTAACTTTATTCAAAATACTAACCAAAACTATTGCCCCATGCAATAGTTTTTTTGTCTGAACCAATAATGAAGAAAATAAAAATTGATACTGCGTTTGAGGTGTATGACACGGTGGACGAATTAGCAGCTCCGATCCAAAACCTCCTTCAAAAAGCGTCTGAAGCTCGTGAAAAAGCCTATGCACCCTACTCTAAATTTTTAGTTGGTGCCGCCTTAGAACTGGAAAACGGTGAAATTATTTCTGGAAACAACCAAGAAAATGCCTCCTACCCTTCTGGATTGTGTGCCGAACGAACCGCTATTTATTATGCCGGTGCAGAATTTCCAAATCAAAAAATTATCCGAATGGCAATTGTCGCAGGATCCACGCTAACTCCAACCACAAAACCCATCCCCCCTTGCGGTGCTTGCAGACAAGCATTATCAGAGTATGAGGTCAAACAAAACACCCCGATGGAACTGTATTTCATGGGCACTTCTGGACAAATAGCACACTCAAAATCGGTTGAAAATATCCTTCCATGGATCTTTGACAAAACCGTACTGTAACGATTTTTTAAAAAATTAACTCTTACTCTTTTTAGGTTATCAATCAAAGTATTACTTTTGTCTTTACATTAAAAAAAATTACTGTAAACGCATGCAGAAGATAACTAAAGAAGTCTACCTTGATTGGTACGAAAATATGATGCTCTGGCGAAAGTTTGAAGACAAACTTGCAGCGGTCTATATTCAACAAAAAGTAAGAGGATTCCTCCACTTATATAATGGACAAGAAGCCGTCCTAGCAGGTGCTTTGCACGCCATGGATTTATCCAAGGACAAAATGATTACGGCCTATCGAAATCACGTACAACCCATTGGGATGGGCGTTGATCCACGACGTGTGATGGCAGAACTTTTTGGAAAAGCTACTGGAACGTCTCAAGGATTGGGAGGTTCGATGCATATTTTCTCAAAAGAAAAAGGCTTTTACGGCGGACATGGAATTGTTGGAGGACAAATTCCTTTAGGCGCTGGAATGGCGTTTGGTGATAAATACCACGAAACTGGTGCGGTCACTCTTTGTTATTTTGGTGATGGTGCAGCCCGTCAAGGCTCATTACACGAAACTTTTAACATGGCGATGAACTGGAAACTTCCAGTGATTTTTGTTTGTGAAAACAACGGCTATGCCATGGGAACGTCTGTAGACAGAACTGCTAACCATACCGATATTTGGAAATTAGGATTAGGCTATGAAATGCCTTGTGGTCCTGTGGATGGGATGAACCCGATCAAAGTGGCGGAAGCATTTGATGAAGCCATTCAACGCGCTCGACGCGGGGATGGTCCAACATTTTTAGAAATGAAGACCTATCGTTACAGAGGGCATTCTATGAGTGATGCACAACACTACCGAACCAAAGACGAAGTCAAAGAATACAAGAAAATTGATCCAATCACACAAGTCTTAGATGTTATTCTTCGTGAAGAATATGCCACAGAAGACGACATTAAAGTCATTGATAAGCGTGTGAAAGAACTAGTTGCTGAATGTGAGAAATTCGCTGACGAATCGCCCTATCCAGAAAAAAGCTTGATGTACGATGTCGTATATGAACAAGAAGATTATCCATTTTTACAACATAAATTATAAGTTATGGCAATCATAGTTAACATGCCCCGACTAAGCGATACCATGGAAGAAGGAACCGTGGCGAGCTGGTTGAAAAAAGTAGGAGACAAAATTGAAGAAGGTGACATTCTTGCGGAAATCGAAACCGATAAAGCAACGATGGAATTTGAATCCTTTAATGAAGGAACCTTACTTCACATTGGTGTTCAAGAAGGTGAAACGACGATGGTCGATGAACTTCTAGCCATTATTGGCGATGAAGGCGAAGATATTTCGGCACTTTTGAATCCAACAGCTGCCGTAGAAGAAACAACTCCAGAACAAACAGAGGCTCCAGTAGAAGCCGCTGCAACCGTTGTGGAACCAAGCACAGCAAGCATTCCTGAAGGTGTGATTGTGGTGACCATGCCACGCTTAAGCGATACCATGGAAGAAGGGACCGTCGCAAGCTGGCTCAAACAAGTGGGAGATGTGATCGAAGAAGGCGATATTTTAGCGGAAATCGAAACGGACAAAGCAACGATGGAATTTGAATCCTTTAATGAAGGAACCTTATTATACATTGGATTGCAAGAAGGTGACTCTGCAAAAGTAGATGATCTTTTGGCTATTATTGGCCCTGCAGGAACGGATGTTTCAGCGGTCGCTGCTAACTTTTCAACTTCAACAGTTGTCGAAGCAGCTCCAACAGACACTCCAAAAGCAGACGCTCCAGTAATCAAAGAAACACCCAAAGCAGCCGCTGCACCAGTAGCAGTTCCAAATACAACAGGACGCTTGCATATTTCGCCACTAGCGCGAAAAATGGCAGACGAAAAAGGCATTGCCTTGAACCAATTGGTTGGTAGTGGCGAAAACGGACGCATCATCAAACGCGATGTTGAAAACTTCACTCCTATAGCAGCTGGATCAGCAGGTACTGCGAAATTTGTACCCACAGGTCAAGAAGATTTTGAAGAAATTAAAAACTCGCAAATGCGTAAAACCATTGCGAAACGTTTGGGCGAATCTAAATTCTCTGCACCTCATTATTATTTGAATGTGGAGTTTGACATGGACAATGCCATGGCCTTTAGAGCGCAATACAATACGGTTCCAGATACAAAAATATCATTTAACGACATCATTGTCAAAGCCTGTGCGTTGGCATTGCGTTTGCACCCACAAGTAAATTCACAGTGGTTTGCAGATCGTATGAAACTAAACAACCACGTACACGTTGGTGTGGCGGTGGCTGTTGAAGATGGTTTGGTCGTTCCTGTGGTGCGTTTTGCGAATGAGCAAAGCTTGCCGCAAATTGGCGCCGCCGTTAGAGATTTTGCTGGCCGTGCACGTACCAAAAAATTAACCCCTCAAGAAATGGACGGCAGTACCTTTACCGTGTCTAACTTAGGGATGTTTGGGATTGAAAGTTTTACATCGATTATCAACCAACCCAACTCAGCGATTTTATCGGTGGGGGCCATTGTTCAAAAACCAGTGGTTAAAAACGGACAGATTGTTGTTGGAAACACCATCAAACTCACCCTCGCTTGCGATCACCGAACGGTAGATGGCGCAACGGGCGCACAGTTCTTACAAACCTTAAAAGGCTTTATTGAAAACCCTGTGACCATGTTAGTTTAAGGCGATTTTAAAATCGTATACTTTCTAAAATCCACTCATTTGAGTGGATTTTTTTTTTGCGACTCTAAACATAAGATTGAACTCTTTGTTTAATCACATTTTCAGCTGAGCTTCAGTAAAAACAGATCAAAAACTTTAATAAGTTGTAAATAAAAAGTATTTTATTTTATTTTAAAAAAGAGTATTTGTATTTTCGTGTAAAATTAACCAATTATGAAAAATTATCTTTTAGGATTCCTATGCCTTCCTGGCCTAATGTTTAGTCAAATTTTAACCGTTTCAAACGGTGCTTCAATTAAGATTCAAAACACAGCTTCTATTTCTTTAGATGGGCTGACTTTTACCCCCAGTGAAGCCTATATCATCCCTGATGGCTCAACTGTCACATTACTAACCGATGCTGAAGAAGTTAATGGCAATAAGAGTATCGCTAGAGTGTATGAGGCTTCAACAGCGTTGAATAACTTTACGGGAACTCTTGTTTTTGCGTATGCAGATGATGACCTCAATGGTATTGATAAAACTAAATTAGTTCTAGAAACTCAAAGTGCAGACGGTACTTGGACAGCGCATTCACCAACTGTTAAAGACGCAACCAATAACACCTTAAGTTATGATTTTACCGCATTAGAATTCACAAAAATAACAGCCAGCTCGGAAGATGCGAGTCTTACGGTTGAAGAAATAGCTGCAACTGATTTTGTGAAAGTCTATCCAAATCCAACGACAGACAAACTGATCATTGTGTCAAAAAATATTCAAAAATCTATTTTGTACAATGTATCTGGACAAAGCGTGTTAGAATCTGACCGCAACGAATTGAATGTGTCTGAACTTCCAACAGGAATTTATATATTACATACTACCAATACCCAAAACCAATTGTCAACGTTTAAAGTTATTAAGAAATGAAAAAAATAATCATATTTTGTGCTCTTATTTTTAGCATGGGCTTAACGGCTCAAGTAGGAATTAACACGCCCGTAATAGATGCTTCGGCAGCTTTGGAAATTACTTCTACAGAAGGCGGTATTTTGATTCCACGAATGACAGAAACCGAACGTGATGAAATTACAGCTGCAGCAGACGGTCTATTGATTTACCAAACCGATGCGACTGCAGGGTTTTATTATTACAATGGAACCGCTTGGACGGCTCTTGCTGGTGCGGGTTCTGGCTCTTGGGATCATGTAGCGATTCAAAACATTAGCTTACAAGATTTTGGATTAACAATGATGGTGGAGCAGCCAAAGGCTTACAGATAGATAATGACGGTTTATTGTATGGAACTGGAGCATCGGCGGGTTTAGAAGAATGGGATGTAGACGAAGATAATGGCCCAGGAGCTTTAAATATACTTGCTGAAAAAAATACAGGAGACAACATTGCTGTACGAATTCTTGGTAATAACCCCGACGATTATTACAGTGGGGGTAAATTAGTTTTTGGTGACTATCTTTCAGGAGAGTACGGACCTTATATTGCAGAATCCTCAGATGAAAATTTAGAAATTGTTTTGCCTGACGGAGAATTGGACATTAATGTGAATGAGGATGTCAACGTTTCTGCAGAAAATTTAAGTGTGATTGCTGTATTAAATATGAATTCCAATCCAATCCAAAATGTAGCAGACCCTACAGAGGCGCAAGATGTTGCAACAAAAAACTATGTAGATACTAATGCAAATAGTGATATAGGTTCTGGTACTGAAGGTCAAGTTTTAACCATGGTTGGTGGCGTAGCCACTTGGGTAGACCCCTGTGTGAGCAGTCTTTTTTACGCAGATACTGACAGTGACGGGTATGGCGATAACAGAGTTTTAACTGTCGCTTGTGCTCAACCTGTGGGTTATGTGAGTAATGGTGATGACTGTGACGATTCTGATGCTAACATAGGTGTTACCACTGTATGGTACCTAGATGCAGATAATGACGGCTATGGAGATAATTTCACTTCTATTACTACTTGTACTCAACCAAATGGCTATGTGACTGTTGGTAACGATTGTAACGACGGTAATGCTTCAATAAACCCCGGGGCAGTAGATCCTATTGACGGAAGTGATCAAAACTGTGACGGAGATGATGGATAGCCAATACATTTTTTACTTTAAATTCAATGAACTAATACCATCTTCTTAAACGAAGCTCAGAGGTAATTCAACGAATCGATTTAAAATTTTAGTTCCTAAAAAATAAGTACAATCAATTTGTAAATAAAAAAGAGACTGCCCGAAAAGGCAGTCTTTTTTGTTTTAGGAAACACTTAAAACTAATTAATCCTTTTGAAGACTATACGCCAAAGGGGGTTGATTTTTTATCGCTTTAAACGCCCGAAAAAAGGGCTCCTGTATTTTACTTTCACTATTATTATTCATTAAATATGTTATTTAATGTGTTCTTAAATTCGTTTTCGTTCTCATTGTTATAAAATGGAACTCCAGTTATCAAATAATTATCTGAGTCAATCTCAATGGTCCTTTTTTCTGATCTAATTTCATTTAAAAAATCCTCTTTCCATTTATCATGCGCTTTTAAATGATTGCCTTTAGGTTCAATAAAAACCTGATAGGTTAATTCATTTCCTGATTTTTGTTTGCAGAACAACACAAAATCAGGTTCAAATCCTCTCCCTAATTTATCAATAATTTTAACTTCTCGCTCATTCCGTATTAAATAAATATTATCAAATGATTTTTCTAAATTTTCAAAACGGCGCGCAAACATTTTTACAAATTCTTTTTCTTCACTCGTACCGTAATTAGCGTTGTAAACATACCAAGGTTCGTTTGCAACCAACGTTTCTTGACCGTCTGCTCTAGTACTGTCTTTGTAGACCTTAATTTCTTTGTCTTTAAAAACGTCTCGAATGGGTTTGTTCAGATAATTAGAGCCTTCAAACGCTGTCAAATTTGATTTAATTTCAGTTTCAATAGCTTGCAGCAGTCCTTTAACAGCACTTAAATAGTCTTCATTTGAAATAACACCTAGACGTGATTTTGAACCATTAAACGTCACTTCTAACCCACCTAAATAATGATTACTTTTAATTAGATGAGACAGCGATTCAATCGAAGGGAAATACCGTTTTAAATGATCAAAATAATAAAAAGGATTTTGACTCAAAGCATAACGAACAATGTGTTTTGGAATGGCAGAAACTAAAATATCTTTTTGTTTGATAGGATCGATATTAGGTTCTTTTTGGTCCGTATCAAAAAAACCAGACATTGTACCGATTCCAGAAGATAAGGTGAATGCATAGTTTCGTTTTGAAACGCCTAAATCTGAAAATGATTTAATGTTTTTATAGCTCTTTTCTACTTTTTTATTCAAAACAATTTTACCTGTTTTATAGAAATCGGACTTTTTAAATTCTAATTTTAAGGTTAATTGTTTTGTGAGTAGCGTGTCGTCATCCTCATAAACACCTGACGCGACTAGCGCCTTTTTAAGCTCTGATATATAACGATTATCTTCTTTGGTATGATAATAGAGTTCTTCCAATATTTTTAAATCGTTCGAAATGTCGTCGTCATACTTTCGCTTGTATTGATCTTGACCTTCTTCTAACTGAAACGGAAAATACCGGGCACCTCTCCCTATCAATTGCGCTTCTGAAAGGGTTGTTTTACCTATTTTATCCCCTTTTCCATCTCTTGTTTCATATAATCTAACAATGTCAAACAAATTTAGAACGTCCCAACCTTCGTTTAGTTTTTGAACGGCAAACACAGCTCGGATGGGGTTGTTTTCATCTTCCAAAGTGTTCAGTCGAATTTGGTTCAATTCAGCCTCTTTGTCGTTGTTGGCACTAATGCAGTTTTCTTCTTTGAAATTAGATTTAATGCGTTTTGAAATCTCGTTTGAAGACAGTGAATTTGTTTTAAAAAATTCAAATGCTTTTTGTACAATTTTAACGGTAGACGTTTTTTGGATGTTTTCAACCATTTTACCATCGAAGTCCTCAATCAATTTGTGAAAGTTTTTTTTGTTTTCTTCGGATTCTTTGATGGTTCTTTTTGCCTTAAACAGAATTACAGGTTTTAAATTAATCGTGTTTGAGGTCGCTAATTCTTGTCGGTATAAATTCAAAATCAAGGCTTGAATGATGCGTTCTTGTTCGTCATACAAAGACCGTATTAAATTTATTTCTTTTGAAAATTTATCGACTCTAAATTGTGAGAGGTCGTATTTTTGAATGACTTTATCCTGGTATTTTTTAACGACTGCTTGGCTGTCATAATCTAAGGTGGCTGTAAACTCTAACAGTATATTGTCATAGTTCTGTTTTAAGATTTTTTCGACGGTGCCTTCCCAACTGCCAAATAAGGTTCCACTTTTTGTCCCTGAACTTAAATGATGAGCTTCATCGGCAATCAAGGCAATTTTTTTAGCTTTAAAATCCTCATAGGTCACACTGTTTTCTTTGGTGTTATTCAAATCAATATGTAACTGTTGAATGGTGGTGAAATTGATGTTAATGTTTTCGGAGTCAGATTCTTCAAAATTGGCAACCTCTTTGATCACTATGGTTTTTCCATCCACCACTATTTTTGGACTGAACAAATATTTAGAGGCTTCTGGATTTAAGAAATTATTTCTGGTTTTCCGAATGATGTTATTGGAATTTACAAAAAACAAAAAATTGCGAACCCCTTTTTTATAGAGATGCAACATCAATCCTGCCATCACCAGTGTTTTTCCGCTTCCTGTGGCCATATTATAGAGTAAATGGTAGGGTTTGTTGGGTTTCCCATCAAACGCTTCATTATGACAAAGCATAAACCGTTGAAAAGATTCTTCCTGATACGGTCTTATCTCGTATTTTAGATTGTCCGTAATATAGTTTGGCACCACGGTTCTTGCAATTTCTCGTTTCCCAAACTCTTTGATTAAGGTATCATATAAATAGGCCATCGTTAGTTCCAGAATTTTTCATGCTGCCAACCAATAGGAAACCCCATATCTTTTTCTTGTTGAAGTGGCCAGTCGTTCATGAGTTCAATTAGTTTTGTTTTAAATCCATTTTTAGGGTTGATGATTTCTAAAATATACTGCATGGCACAAAGTGCTGGGTATATTTTATTACGATAAATGTGTTCTCTGTTTATAAACTCGTATTTGGTTTTTTCTGGCAGCTCTAGTTGTGTGGATAATCGTCTGTTCCATAAGCGACTATGATGAGCACATATATTTCTAATATTGCAAAAACTACGCATCCAATTTTCCAAAACCTCTACCTTGTACACTCCAAAATGCTGGGTGAATGCCTTCTTTTGCGCATTCCTTTTCAGGTTTGAAAATAGCTTTGAAAGCAGCCCCAAACTACTCACTTCCAAACTCATCCAGCTGGGTGGGAGTTTAGGATGGGTATACGTTTCATTATAATGTTTGATAAATGTTTCATCACTGCGGTTAATTTCTTTTTCCAAAGAAGACAGCGAATTTGCGAAATACATAGAATTACGAAACAGCATTGGATCGGTGTACCAATGACTTCCATATTCCATACTCCATCTGTATATGATTTGCGTACGAAATGCAATTTCAATTTTCTCAAGCGCTTCAAAAACAAGCGTTCTCAATTTACTGTCAAAATTGTATAGGGTGATGATTTCCTCAAAACTGATCTTTTTTATAAAGGGATGTTGGCTATTGCTATTGTCTTGAAACGGATAGGTGTAAGCCCGTAAACGGTAGTAGCTGATGTTTTCTAAAAAGACACGCGAGGTGTGTTCGTCCTCAAAAGTGAGGCCTCTTTGTTTGAAGGCTTCAATTTGTTGCTGAAAGGATAAAGGCGGTTTGGAATAGTTCATAGTTTAAAAGACCTTAAACTACGAAACCCTATAAAAATCGAAGACCCGACCATTTGAGCATCGTTGAGAGGCTTGTCGGGTTCTATCTCTGCAAATTTATAATCATTTTTGGTTATAACCATCATTTTTTTGTTAATATTTTAGTGAATGCAAAGTTCTTATCTGTTAAGCTGATAAAAATCGGCCGTCACTTTTTGGTCCTCGGGGTGCACTTCAAAGTCACCATCCGCTAATGAGGATACATTCACATACAGCTGATTCTTATCTAACAGGGCCACTAGATGCTC